>ERZ834859.1590-NODE-1590-length-23712-cov-5.917910_pt1 | contig 23712 bp, 21 predicted proteins | sample MGYA00519947_ERZ834859 | MGnify/ENA primary metagenome ERZ834859 (study PRJEB31850, sample SAMEA3708763) | human gut metagenome | biome: human gut; feature: human-associated habitat; material: faeces | place: China | collected 2014 ...
CTATGGGTTGTAAGTTTATTTCTGCTGTTTAGTTTTCAAGGATCAGTCTTGTTTGTCGCTCACACCTTTTCGGTGTCAGCTCATTTAGTTTATCAGGTTTGTTTTATTTTGTCAAGTACTTTTTTAAGAACTTTTCGGTCATCTCTGACCATTTATTCTCAAACCCGATATTTTGTTTTTGTCATCTTTTCGATGACGCTTGAATACTTTACCAGATTTCTTTTTTATTGTCAAGTACTTTTCCAAGTACTTTTTCCAATTTCTCAATTTTTTATTGAAAAACAGGCTTTTTTCACCCTTCAGATATTCTGTTTTTTTGTGCTCTCTTGCGAGTGCTTGATTATTCTATCAGGTATCTTTCCATCTGTCAACTACTTTTTTCAATTTTTTCATTTTTTTGCGAATTTTCTTTTTTCTCCCCATTTTCTCAACAAACCACCTCCATCATCTTCTTATGAACCCCCTGCTCCCCTCTCATCCCTTTCCTTTTCGCCAGAAAAACAATGAGCGTTCTCCCAGTCTTATATAGATCTTCTCCCACCAATATATCTTTGAACCTCCTTGGCCCTTCCTTCTTTATTTCGCCCCCTTCTATTTGCGATATACAAATGCCACAACATATCCCAACGAATTATAAAAGAACCTTTTGCGAACGATTCTTTTTGTTTTCGTAAAATCACCTTGACTTCCCCCGTCACAGAAGTATCATGGACTTAATACCATATGAACATAAAGGAGGTTTCCATATGAAACAAGTCACCATCGGCAGCCGCAGCGTCCCCGCCATCATCCAGGGATGTATGCGCATTGGCCATCTGGATACAAAATCCCTGCAAAACCTCATTGAGAAACAATTGGAATCCGGCGTCAACTTCTGGGATCACGCAGATATTTATGGCGGCGGTACCTGTGAAACCATTTTCGGAGAAGCCCTGAGCCAAATGCCCGGAATGCGTGATAAACTCATTCTTCAGAGCAAATGCGGCATCCGTCCCGGCCCATTCACCTGCTACGACTTTTCCAAAGAACATATCATCCGCAGCGTAGAAACCAGTCTGCGCCGCCTGCAAACAGACCGTCTGGATTATCTGCTTCTCCATCGCCCCGATTTGCTCATGGAACCGGAAGAAGTGGCAGAAGCCTTTGACCAGCTGGAATCCCAAGGCAAAGTCCTTCATTTCGGTGTCAGCAACCACACCCCCAGCCAAATCGAGCTTCTGGAAACATGTGTCAAACAGCCTCTGGAAATCAACCAGCTGCAATTTTCTCTGGCACACACCCTTCTGCTGGATGCTCCCGCATATCTGAACACCACAGACAGTCACGGTATTTCCCGTGACGCAAACGTGCTGGATTACTGCCGCCGGAATCATATTACCATTCAGTGTTATAGTCCTTTTCAGTATGGTGTATTCGAAGGCACATTCATCGGCAACCCTGACTATGCCCAACTGAACGCCGTCCTGACCCGTCTGGCGAAAAAATATGACACCACAGAAAACGGCATAGCCGTAGCATGGCTTCTGCGCCATACTGCCAACATGCAAGTGGTTGTAGGTACAACCAATGCCTCCCGCATCCCCGGCATCGTCAAAGGGGCAGAAATTACCCTCACAAGGGAAGAATGGTACGAGCTCTATGCCGCCGCAGGAAATAAACTGCCTTGATTTGCTTTTTAAGCTTCTTTAAGAGAAAAAAGTCGGAATCCTCGAAACAGCAGATTCCGGCTTTTTTAATTTTATCCTCAGGAGAGCCCCGCTTTCCCGACAATATTTTTTCTATATAAAATAGAGATACAATCATCCGTTCCATTTCCCCGATACTCCAACACATCTCACTTAGCCTTACTTTTCCACTTCCTTCACCCCAACACATCCCACTCCTCCTCACCTCTCCTTTTCCTATGCTCCAACATACCCCATTTCTTCCCACTCCCCTCATTCCACGTAAAATCAAAACATGCCATCAAGCTGAGAAAACATCTTCCTCCCAATATCCACCCCTTCATCCTTTCCCCTGATCTCTGCATCCTCAAGTCCGGCTTCATCAGAAAGGAAAAGCAAATCCTCACAACTCCAAATTTCCCATTATCCTATTTCCATCCGAATTTTATCAGAATCATTTCCCGCTCCACACCGCCACCCTCTTTTTCCCCAAGAAAAAAAGGATAAATCCTTTCGGATTTATCCTTTTTTGTATCCCTTATATTTCAGAATCTGTTTACAAATTCCAAATTAGTTTCTGGGGAAGTTGATCTGAGCCTGAGCTGCTGCCAATCTTGCGATAGGTACGCGGAAAGGAGAGCAGGATACATAGTCCAGACCGATCTGGTGGCAGAATTCTACGGAAGAAGGATCGCCGCCATGTTCGCCGCAGATACCCAGGTGGATGTCAGGGCGTACGGGTTTTGCTTTTTCTACTGCCCACTGCATCAGCTGGCCAACGCCTGTTCTGTCCAGTCTAGCGGTAGGATCGCATTCATAGATGTTTTTGTCGATGTAGTCAGCCAGGATTTTACCAGCGTCGTCACGAGACAGACCATATGTCATCTGTGTCAGGTCGTTTGTACCGAAGGAGAAGAATTCAGCTTCTGTTGCGATCTGGTCAGCTGTCAGAGCAGCTCTGGGGATTTCAATCATAGTACCTACCAGATATTTCAGTTTTTTGCCTTTTTCTTCCATTACTTTTTCTGCTGTTTCTACAACAACGTTTTTCACGTATTTCAGTTCCTTGATTTCGCCAACCAGAGGAATCATGATTTCGGGTACGATTTCGATACCTTCTTCAACAGAAACTTCAACAGCAGCTTCGATGATTGCTTTTGTCTGCATTTCTGCGATTTCAGGATAGCTTACAGCCAGACGGCAGCCTCTGTGACCCATCATAGGGTTCAGTTCGTGCAGGCCTTTTGCTTTGATTTTCAGTTCTTCAACTGTTTTGCCTGTTTCTTTCGCCAGAACTTCGAATTCTTCTTCTGTGTTAGGCATGAATTCATGCAGAGGGGGATCCAGCAGACGGATTGTAACAGGTCTTTCGCCCATTGCTTTGTAGATGCCTTTGAAGTCGTCTTTCTGGAAAGGTTCGATACCAGCCAGAGCTGCTTTTCTTTCTTCTACTGTTTCAGCCAGGATCATTTTTCTGAATTTCATGATTCTGTCGCCTTCGAAGAACATGTGCTCTGTTCTTGTCAGACCGATACCTTCTGCGCCGAAGTCGATAGCTGTCTGAGCGTCGTGAGGTGTATCAGCGTTTGTTCTTACTTTCAGCACTCTCTTTTCGTCAGCCCAAGCCATGAATTTCGCGAAGTTACCGCTGATTTCAGGGTCAACTGTGGGGATATCTTCGCCATAGATGTTACCTGTGGAACCATCCAGGGAGATGTAGTCGCCTTCTTTGAATGTTTTGCCACCCAGTGTGAATGTTTTTGCTTCTTCGTTCATTTTGATTTCTTCACAACCGGATACGCAGCATGTACCCATACCACGAGCAACAACGGCTGCGTGAGATGTCATACCGCCACGAACTGTCAGGATACCCTGTGCAGCTGCCATACCTTCGATGTCTTCAGGAGATGTTTCCAGACGAACCAGGATCACTCTGTCGCCAGCTTCAGCCTGTGCTTTTGCGTCTTCAGCTGTGAAGCATACTTTACCAGCAGCAGCGCCGGGAGATGCAGGCAGACCTTTGCCGATAGGAGTAGCTGCTTTCAGTGCTTTCTGGTCGAAAGCAGGGTGCAGGATCTGATCCAGCTGTTTAGGATCTACTTTCATCAGAGCTTCTTCTTTTGTCAGCAGACCTTCGTCTACCATTTCTACTGCGATACGCAGAGCAGCGTTAGCTGTTCTCTTACCGTTTCTTGTCTGCAGGAAGTACAGTTTGCCTTCTTCAACTGTGAATTCCATATCCTGCATGTCTTTGTAGTGGTTTTCCAGTTTATTTGCGATTTCCATAAACTGTGCATATACTTCAGGCATATCTTCTGCCAGTTTGGCGATGGGCTTAGGAGTACGAACGCCGGCTACAACGTCTTCACCCTGTGCGTTAACCAGGTATTCACCCAGCATAGCTTTTTCACCAGTTGCCGCGTTTCTTGTGAAAGCAACACCTGTACCGGATGTATCACCCATGTTACCGAATACCATCATCTGTACGTTAACAGCGGTACCCCAGCTGTAAGGGATGTCGTTCATTCTTCTGTAAACGAATGCACGAGGGTTATCCCAGCTGCGGAATACAGCCATAGCAGCTTCAAACAGCTGTTCCTTAGGATCCTGAGGGAATTCTTTGCCCTGGTCATCCAGATAGATCTGTTTGAACATTTCAGCAACTTTCTTCAGGTCTTCTGCGGACAGGTCTGTGTCGTATTTTGCGCCAACCTGTTCTTTATATTCATCCAGTTTTCTTTCGAATTTGGATTTGGAAACGCCGATAACAACGTCAGCGAACATCATGATAAATCTTCTGTAAGAGTCATAAGCAAATCTGGGGTTGCCAGTTTTTCTTGCCAGACCTTCTACGGAAATATCGTTCAGACCCAGGTTCAGGACTGTGTCCATCATACCGGGCATGGATGCTCTTGCGCCGGAACGAACGGAAACCAGCAGGGGATTTTCGGGATCGCCCAGTTTTTTGCCTGCGATTTCTTCCAGTTTGCCCAGAGCCACTTCGATCTGTGCGATCATTTCGTCAGTCAGCTTTTTGCCGCCTTCGTTGTACTCTGTGCAGGCTTCAGTTGTGATTGTGAAACCCTGGGGGATCGGCAGACCCAGGATTGTCATTTCTGCCAGGTTTGCGCCTTTACCGCCCAGCAGGTTACGCATGGAAGCATTACCTTCGCTGAACATGTAAACATACTTTTTGCTCATACTTTTTACCTCCTGTAAACACTTTATAATGATAAAGATGATTTGGGATACATACAAAATCAAAATCCGCCGTCCTATCAACCGACGCATCTTGTAAAAAACTTTGCAAGCCGCCTCGCCTTCCCTTTTTCTTCCCAATAAGAAACAGACGTAATTTCTTCTTCAGGGCAAGTATTGATGCAGTTTGCCATGCTTTTTCTTTTGCAGAATTTTCCCTATACTAAGATTATACCAAAACGCCATGGAACGCAAGCCGATTTTTTTGATTTTTTTGAATTGTTTTTGACGTATTTTGCCGCAGGGCTATGTATACAATGTATGTTTTTCAATGAAATGCACAAAAAATTCCATGCGATTTGTCCAAAACCACTAAAAGAAAAAAACAGCATTTCTTTTTTCCTCCATCTGCACTTTTCCCCGGACATCCCCCTTTCCTTGCCGCGGCAGCTTTTTGATTGACAGATTTCCTCTCAGGTACTACAATATTCATAACTACTTTGCATTGCAAGATAGGTGGTGTTTTCATGTTCCCTTCTCAAATGCGCAAAGGCATCCTGGAAGGATGTATCCTGGCAATCATCAGCCAGCAGGAAACTTATGGCTACGAAATTTCCAGACAACTCCAGCAGTATGGCTTCGGCGAAATTGCCGAGGGTACCATATATCCTTTGCTGCTGCGGCTTGAAAAACAGCAGTATATCACCGCCGCTTATCGTCAGTCGGAAATCGGACCAAAACGAAAATATTATCAGATCACAGAAGCGGGCAAAAGGGAAATGTATACCTTTTTCCAGAATTTCGCTCAGCTGTCCCAGTCCATTGCCCGTTTATCTAAACAGATTGGAGGAGATTTTCATGCGTCAGGAAACCAAAGCGCTTCTGGAACAAAATAATCAGCGGGAAACCCTGCTTTCTCCCGATTTTCAGTCCGTTCTCACGGATATGGTGGTCTATCTGAGAGCCTCCCGTCTGCCTTTTTCTCTCCAGGAACAGGTGCGTCAGGACATTACGGATATGTTTCTGGCAGGTCAGGCAAGAGGTGCCTCTCCTGCCGAAATCATCGGCATGGATTATAAAGTCTTTTGTGACACTATTTTACAGGAACTTCCTCAGAATAACCGCCGCACGCAAACGCTCTGTACCATCCGTGATATGTCCCTGGTTCTCTGCGTGGGAATGGCTGTTCTGTTCCTGCCGGAACTAATTGGTGTGCTGCTGTCACACACACCCTTTTTGACACTCACGTTGGGAAAACTGATTTTTCTCATAGTCCTCATTACCTTTGCTTACGCCCTCGTGGAGAATATCTGCAAAAACGCTTTCACCCCTACGGAAAAACAAAACGCTCTCATCAAAAACATGCATTTTCTATGGCTGTTTGTTGGTTTTATACTACTGTTTTTCCTGAAAAAACCCGCTTGGGAAATCCCCTTCTGGGTACCTCTGGCTGCCGTTGTTATTCTATTCTTATGTTACGGACTTCTGAACCATTTTCTGGACTGATTTACAAACAAAGAAAGCACGAAACCTTCTATTATATAGAGAGATTTCGTGCTTTTTCATTGCCGATTTTCAAATATTGCCGATTTTTATGGAAGATTAGAATTCCATTTTTTCTTTCAGGTAAGGAATCAGGTCTGCGATAGGCATTCTTACCTGTTCCATAGTATCTCTGTCACGAACAGTTACGCTCTGATCTTCTTCAGATTCAAAGTCGTATGTGATGCAGAAAGGTGTACCGATTTCATCCTGTCTTCTGTAACGTTTACCGATGGAGCCGGTTTCGTCATATTCGCAGTGGAATTCTTTGGACAGCATGTTGTAAACTTCGATGGCTTTGTCACCCAGTTTCTTGGACAGAGGCAGTACTGCTGCTTTTACGGGAGCGATAGCGGGATGGAAATGCAGAACAGTTCTTACATCGTTTTCACCCACTTCTTCTTCGTCGTAAGCTTCGCACAGGAATGCCAGTGTCATTCTGTCTGCACCCAGGGAAGGTTCGATGCAGTAAGGGATATATTTTTCGTTCTTTTCCTGATCGTAGTATGTCATGTCCTGACCGCTTGTTTCCTGGTGGCATTTCAGGTCGTAGTCTGTTCTGTCTGCGATACCCCACAGTTCGCCCCAGCCGAAGGGGAACAGGAATTCAATGTCTGTTGTGCCTTTGCTGTAATGAGACAATTCTTCGGGAGAGTGGTCACGCAGTCTGATGCTTTCTTCGGACATGTTCAGATCCAGCAGCCACTGTCTGCAGAAGTTTCTCCAGTAGTGGAACCAATCCATATCTTTGCCGGGTTCACAGAAGAATTCCAGTTCCATCTGTTCGAATTCTCTTGTTCTGAATGTGAAGTTACCGGGTGTGATTTCGTTACGGAAGGATTTACCAATCTGACCGATACCGAAAGGCAGTTTCTTTCTGCTTGTTCTCTGTACGTTTTTGAAGTTTACGAAAATACCCTGAGCTGTTTCGGGACGCAGGTAAACCACGTTTTTCGCATCTTCTGTAACACCCTGGAATGTTTTGAACATCAGGTTGAACTGACGAATATCTGTAAAGTTGTGCGCGCCGCAGGAAGGACATGCTACCTGGTGTTCGTCAACGAAAGCTTTCATCTGTTCGTTGCTCCAGCCATCAACAACTTCTTCAGGCATGTTGTGTGTTTTCATGTGGTCTTCGATGAGTTTGTCAGCGCGGAATCTTTCTTTACATTCCTTACAGTCCATCAAAGGATCGCTGAAGCCGCCAACGTGACCGGAAGCTACCCATGTCTGAGGGTTCATGAGGATCGCGCAGTCAACACCTACGTTGTAAGGGCTTTCCTGGATGAATTTTTTCCACCAAGCTTTCTTTACGTTGTTTTTCAGTTCCACACCGATGGGGCCGTAATCCCATGTGTTTGCCAGACCACCGTAAATTTCAGAGCCGGGGTATACAAAACCTCTGTTTTTCGCCAACGCTACGATTTTTTCCATTGTCTTTTCTACCATTTGAAAAACCTCCTTCAAAAATTCCATTAGAAACTTTTTCGAGGAATAAAAAAAGCCTTTTCATCCCTCGCCGTAAAGCAAGGGACGAAAGGCATCGTGTCTTCCGCGGTTCCACCCTCATTGATTTGCATTGGTTTATGCAAACCCACTCTTGTGAAAAATTGCTGCTCCCAAGTGCCATTCTTCGCTTTGTCCTGCCGGTCTTGCACCAACCGCCGGCTCTCTGAAAGTCCGCCGCAAATACTCCTCTTGTTCGTCACAGCTATGTAATTTGGTATCAATCTAACACGTTTCCAGAAGAATGTCAAGGGGATTTTTGATTTTTTTCAAAAACAAATGTCCGCCGCAAAACGTCTGCTTTTCAAATCCAGTCCCACGTGCGTCTGTAAATAATGTCGCATGACCTTGTCCAATTGTTCCAAGGCTTCCGGCGAAAGACGGAATCCAAAAATCTGTTTCCCCTCGTTTTCCAGCACATGAGAAAGAGCCGCTCCCACCGCCGGCAAAAGGAGCCTTGCACCGGGTCTTTTGTGCTTCTGACAGGTGAATCCTTCCCCATCAAAATACAAGCATTCTGGCGTTTCCTCGCAGATCATGCAGTCCGCCGATGCCAGCAGACCGGAAAGCTGCAAATACTTGATTTCAAAGATACGCCCCGCCAGTTTCGGCTCCAAATGTCCCTTCGCCATGCCCTGCAAGGTAAAGAGAAGCAGCTGCATAATCTCATCCTGTTCCATGCCTTCGGGACATGTTTTCTCCACCAATTCCGCCAGATACACCGCCTGAGAAAGAACAGCCACATCATTCCGCAGACCATAAAAACTCTCAATCAAATCAATCTGCGTCACCGACCAAAAACCTCGCCCCTCGTAAATGGTAAAATCACAGTAGGCAAAAAGCTGTGTTCCTGCCAGCAGATGACTTTTGGCGTTTTTCGCCCCTCTGGCAGACAGACGCACCTTTCCCACCCCTTTGGCAAGAACGGTGATTTGCTTGCTGCTTTCGCCCCGCTGGGCTTCCCCTATGACGATGCCTCTGATTTTCCCTACGCTCATGGTCTGACTCCCTTTTTCATAAAACCAACGGAGAAAGCCTCAGGCTTCCTCCGCTATGTCAATAAAATTCTTTATATTTCGAGCTGTCTGTAATGCGCCTGCGGCCGTTTTCCTGCTCCCGTCTGGTGCTTTCGTGGTACCGCAGATAATCGCTGACCTGCCCTGTCTGTGTGAACCGCTGCCATAATGCCGTCTGTTTTTTGTCCATATCCATCGTCCCTTTCCGTTTTTAGAATATGAAAGAGAACCAAAACCATACGGCACAATTCCTGCCAGTTCTTCCAGTTAAATATTTTTCTTGTCGTAACCGAAGTTTTTCAGCAGGAAATCGCTGTCCCGCCAGTCTTTCTTCACCTTTACCCAAATCTGTAAGAAGATAGGAGAGCCTAACAGACGTTCCATATCCTGACGGGCATAGGTGCCGATTTTTTTCAGCATACTGCCGTGTTTGCCGATGATGATACCCTTATGGGAATCTTTTTCGCAGTAGATCAGCGCCTGTACGTCTACCATGTTCTGGTCAGGACGTTTCTTCATGGACATGATTTCCACTGCGATGCCGTGAGGGATTTCGTCCTGCAGCAGATACAGTGCTTTTTCACGGATGATTTCAGACGCAATCTGACGTTCCGGCTGGTCTGTCACCATTTCCGCAGGGAAATACTGAGGGCCTTCCGGCAGGAATTTCCGAATAACAGAAAGGAGTGTTTCTGTGTTGCTGCCTGTTGCCGCGGAAATAGGCACCACTTCTTTGAAGGGGTACAGTTTCCGATAAGCGTCAATGATAGCCAGCAGTTTTTCCTTATCAGGCACCGTATCAATCTTGTTGATGACCAGCACCACAGGTGTTTTCACATTGCCCAGTTTTTCCAGCACATACTGATCCGCTTCCAGTACCTTGTCTGTGGGTTCCACCAAAAACAGTACCAGATCTACTTCCTTGAATGTGTTTTCAGCGGAGCGCACCATAAATTCACCCAGTTTGTGTTTGGGTTTATGGATACCGGGTGTGTCCAGAAATACACACTGGAAATCGTCTTTTGTCAAAATACTTGTGATCTTATTTCTTGTAGTCTGAGGTTTGTTGGACGTAATGGCAATCTTTTCCCCGATGAGACAGTTCATCAGTGTAGATTTCCCTACGTTTGGTCTGCCGATGAGAGATACAAATCCAGAATAAAATTTTCCCATAGCTGCCTCCTTACGCCTGTTCTGCTTTTTCCGCTTCTTCCGCAGCCTTTGCCGCCGCTTCTCTCGCGTCCCATTCCGCCTGCATTTCCAGCATCATCATGTACTGGAGCCATCTGTCGTTTTTGGTGTCAATATCTTCCTGTGTCAGGCCTTTCAGCACGGTCAACGCCTGATAATATTTCATGCCATCCTCAACGGTGATATATTCGGATTTCATGCCCAGCACAATGCCAATGCGGTTGGGCAGCATATAACGGCGAATTTCTTCCTGTACGCCTTCAATGGGCTTGCCCAGACGTTTCATAAATTCCAGGGCGTTTTTGTAGTGGATGATGTATTCACTTTCTTTGATTTTCACCCGCTGACCCTGCCATTTTGTTTCGATGTATTCCACGATTTCATCCATGGTTTTGGGATTTGCCTTTACTTCAATGCCCGCAAATCTTGCTTTCAATGCTTCAATGCCTTTTGCTTCCATTGTTTACACTCCTTGTTCTTTCAATTCATCATATTTTTTCCGAATGGCCTGCATATCTTCCCAAGCCGGTCGCTTTTTCGTTTCGTCCCGTAATAATGCGGAAGGGTGGTAAGTGGCGATGATGTGATAGCCTTTTCGCTCTATCCACTGCCCCCGCTGTCTTGTGATTTTAAAATCAGGAGAAATGATGGTGGTAGCCGCGATTCTGCCCAGACAAACGATAATCTTCGGGTGGATCATGGCAAGCTGGTATCTGAGATAATTCAAGCACGCCTCTTTTTCGTCATCATGAGGATCTCTGTTTCCGGGCGGTCTGCATTTGACGATATTCGCCACATACACATCCTCCAGAGAAAGATTCACTGCCGCCAGCATTTTATCCAGCAGCTGTCCCGCGGGGCCCACAAAGGGAATCCCCGTCAAATCTTCCTGCTGACCAGGGCCCTCCCCGATGAACATAATATCCGCGTTGCGGTTGCCCTTGCCAATGACCACGTTTGTCCGCATTTCACCTAAGCGGCACTTTTTGCAGTTATAGCAGGCACCCTCTAAAATTTCCCAGCTTTTTTCCATAAACCATCACTCCAACATATACTGACGCAAAGCATCTTCCGCCAGTTCCACAAAATCTTCTCCTGCACCCCAGTCAAAACGGAAAATCATGCCTTGTCCGCCGCCTCCCGCCGCCAGATGCACATGGGTCACCCCATCCAGATTGCTGGCAAGGAATGTGAGCGTCGCACGATTGCTGGAACGCATGTAATATTTCTCGAAGAGGCGCATGACCACTTCGCCTTGTTCCGTCTGCAATTCATAAGCGTCCAGAATTTCTCCCAGAACGTCTTCGTCCATGTGTTTTTCCAAAACTTCCGCCGCTTCTCTGGGCGAAATGGATACTTTAAAATCCTTTACTTCCATGAGAATCCCCCTTTTCCTCCGGCTTACTTGATATCCTCCCCGCGGAAACCAAAAGGCAGCAGTTCCGTCAGGGCAAATTCCTTCTCCCCTTCTAATTCGCTCCAAAGAACCACTTTTCCTTCCGGCATGAACTCAAAAAGTACCTGCCTGCAAATGCCGCAGGGAGCGGCGTAATCACCGCTGCTTGCCACAATGGCAATTTTCTCAAATTCCCGTACGCCTTCGGAAACAGCTTTTGTCACCGCTGTCCGCTCTGCGCAGATGGTCGCCCCATAAGTGGCGTTTTCCACGTTGCATCCTGTAAAAACTCTGCCGTCCTTTGCCAGCAGTGCCGCCCCCACCTGGAAATGAGAGTAAGGGGCATAGGCTTTTGTCATTGCTTCTTTTGCCTTTGCGATGAGTTCCTGATTTGTCATGGAAACACTTCCTTTCCCTTATGCTCTTGGAATTCCCGCCAGTTCCAGAATCTCTTTCTGTTTGGCGAACATTTCTTTTTCTTCTTCCGGCTCCATGTGGTCATAGCCCAGCAGATGGAGCATGCTGTGGGCAGTGAGGAAGGCAATTTCCCGTTTCAGAGAATGGCCGTATTCCTCCGCCTGTTCTCTTGCCCGTTCCAGAGAAATGATGATATCCCCCAGCACCACTTCGCCGTTCTCGTTTCTGTCCATGATTTCCCCTTCTTCAAATGTCAGCTGGGGAAAGCTCAGCACATCTGTGGGGCGGTCGATGCCGCGAAATTGTTTGTTGATCTGATGGATTTCCTCGTTATCCACGATGGAAATGCTGATTTCGCATTCTTCCTGGAAGCCTTCGTATTTCAGGCTGTCCAGAGCGATTTTTTCCATAACGGCTTCCAGTTCTTCCGGGAAGCCCTCTGTCCGTATATCAATCAGTACTGTCACTGTTTGTTTCCTCCTGTTCTGTGTCTGCCTTTTGCTTGGCAGCCTCCTGGATTTCCTTCTGTTCGGGATAGGAAACCCGTTCGTGATACATGCCGTGGAACACCTTCAGAAAAGCCAGCCGGATGGTTTCCAGTTCGTTCAGTGTCAAACCGCTGTTGTTGAGCTGTCCATCGTCCAATTTGTCTTTCATGAGGTTTTTCACAGCTGCTTCTGCTTCTTCCATGGTTTTCCCATGACCCAGCATGGAGCGCACCGCCGCTTCCACCGTATCCGCCAGCATCACAACTGCCGACTCCCGACTGGAAGGGATGCGTCCCTGATAGCGGTAATCCGCTTCGTTCACATTCTCTGCGCCGTAAAGCTTCAAAGCTTTGAAATAGAAAAATTTCACCAGCGAATTGCCATGATGCTCTACAATCATATCCCGCACCACTGGCGGCAATTTATACCGTTCTGCCAGTTCCAGCCCGCCTTTGGTGTGTCCTGTGATGATCTTCGCGCTTTTTTCCGGCGGCAGTTCGTCATGGGGGTTATGCCCAGACTGATTTTCCGCGAAAAACTGTGGATACCGCAGTTTTCCCACGTCATGATAGTATGCTCCGGCTCTAGCCAGCGCCGTATTGCCGCCAATGTCATAAACGGCCGTTTCCGCCAGATTTGCCACAATCAAGCTGTGATGATATGTCCCTGGCGCCTCAATCATGAGCTTCCGCAGCAGTTCGTTGTTGGGATTGGTCAGTTCCATCAGTCGCAGCGGTGTGTTTGCCTCAAACATATTTTCCCAGAAAGGCAGACTGCCCACAGCCACAATCATGGATAACAGTCCCGTTACCGCGCCAATGCCGCTTTGGAGCAGCAGTTCCGCCGAATACCCTTCCCCAAAGAAAAATCCCAGAGAAATGGTGGCTACAAAATCCACTGCCGCCATGCCCAGCGCCGCCGGAATCAGGTGGGAACGCTTGTCCGTTTTCTGAATGATAAGGGCGGCAAAGGTACCGCTGATGAGAGCGTACATCAAAAACTGCACATCCCCATTGAATATAAAGCACCCGATGATGCAGAACAAAGCATTGAGCCACAATGCCATCCGTCTGCCTACCAAAAGGCTCACCAGCATAGCAAAGAGCCCTACGGGAACGATGGTGAATATTGTCAGGTTCGCCAATATCCGTATGAGCAGCACCATCATCATATAGATGGTGAATAACATGCGTATTTCATTGGGCTTGAGGAGGATATTCCCCTTGCCCCACCGAAAAAACAGATACAGCGCCGCAAAAAGCATGCCTGTAATAACCAGACTGCCCAGCATAGGCATCAAACTGCCTTCCAGCCCTGTTTCACTGACCAGATTCAGCGACACCAGCTTGTCATAAATCTCCTGAGTAATGATTTCCCCTTCGTCTACGATCTTCTGGTTTTTGCGAATGAGGACTTCATCCACTTCCGCTCGTTTTTCCTCTTTGGCCGCTTCCACAGCCGCCTCATCCACAATGAGGTTGGGCTCCACAGCCGCCGACAGAATGACCCCTGCCATGGTTTTTAAGTCACTGCTCCATGCCAGTTCCTGCAAATATCCCAGCCCGGACGCTTTTGCTTCCGTCAGGCCGTCTGCCGTCACTCCTTTGTCATAAATCTCTTTCAGTACCGATACGCAGTCATTGGCGAATGCCTTCCGCTGTTCTGCCGTGAGATTTTCATAGGCCATAAGCTGTCTGTTGGACAGCACCACAGGCAGTTCCAGAGAAATCTCCTGGACAGCGTTGTAAAAGCTTTCCCCTTCCGGCAGTCCTGCCAGAACCGTATCCAGCTCCTGAAAGACCCCTTCCACCATGGTCACGTTTTTATCCATGACGGTGGTATCCGTTTTATAAATAGGCCCCACGCTGTTTGCCGCCGCTTCCCGGAGTTTTTCCGTTGCCGCTTCATCCACCGTGTCTTCCTGCGCCACATACCGCTTCGTTGCCACAGAGCCCACCTGCACCGTTTCCCGCTGCTGGATAGAGCCTGTCCCAATGCAGACGATGGTCACCACAAAGGCCAGCACAAACAATACAATCCGGTGCAGCTCCTTACGCTCTGCCCCGTCTGTTATCTTTCTTTCCATCTGCATCACTCCGCTTTCTGGATTCAAACTTTTCATATGCCAGAATGATTTTCTGTACTAAGGGATGACGCACAACGTCCTTGTTGGTGAGGGTAATCATGCCGATGCCCTCGATGCCGCTCAAAATCTTGGTAGCTTCCAACAAGCCGGAGCGTTTGCCCTCTGCCAAATCGATCTGTGTCAAGTCCCCCGTAATGACCGCCTTGGAACCATACCCGATACGGGTCAGGAACATTTTCATCTGTTCCGGTGTGGTGTTCTGGGCTTCATCCAGTACAATATAGGCGTTATCCAATGTACGTCCGCGCATATACGCCAGAGGCGCCACTTCGATAAGCCCTTTCTCCATATTTTTCGTGAAATTTTCTACCCCCATAATTTCATAGAGCGCATCATAGAGGGGGCGCAGATAAGGGTCTACCTTCTGCTGCAAATCCCCCGGCAAAAAGCCCAGTTTTTCCCCTGCTTCAATGGCAGGACGGGTCAAAATGATGCGGTTGACTTCATTGTTTTTGAATGCGGTGATGGCCATTGCCATAGCCAGATAAGTTTTCCCCGTACCGGCAGGGCCAATGCCGAACACTACCGTATTATCTCTCATAAGATCAATATATTTTTTCTGCCCCATGGTTTTGGGCTTCAAAGGTCTGCCGTTGGCAGTAATGCAGATCAGGTTGTCATAAACCTTTTCCAATTCCTGCAAATCTGCTTCTTCGGCGGAAGAAATGAAGTATTCCAGATTCTGTTCTGTGATTTCTTCCCCTCTGCGGGCAAGGGCAGCCATGGAGTTGAGCACATTCCACGCCTTGTGTACGCCTCTTTCTTCCCCCACCACTTTCACATCATCGCCGCGGTTGACAATCTGCACACCGCAGCTTTTTTCGATTTTTCTGATATTGCTGTCAAACTGCCCGAATACAGGCAGGATAATGTCATTCTCCAACTGAATGGTTCTCTCTATTTGACTCATCTTCAGCATCAAATTCCTTTCTCACTTGTTTTTTTCCAATTTCTTCGGACAAAGTCACTTTGCACACCGCCCGGACTCTGTCTGTATATGTTTCATATCTGATTTCCGTCTGCTCCACGGACTCACCTTCTGCCAGCCCCTCTGCCGCTTTTTCCTTGCATTTTGTTTCCAAAAGGGCTTTCGCCTCCTCTACGGTGTAAGTCTTTTCCGCCGTTTCATAAGGGCGGTAAATCTCTGTCCGCAGAGAAAAAGGCAGCGTCCAGTCTCCCAGACCCATGTTTTTTTCATCAAAAACTTCTTTGTCGAAGTCTCCTTCCATGTGTGGCTTGATGAAATCCAGTTCCAGATCCCCAAAAAGCACCACATGATTCTCCTTTTCCTTGCCGCCGAAAATCTTTTCCGTTTCCGTCAGCATCATTTCTTCCGTCACCTCTGCCCAGGTTTTTGCCTGTACGCTTCCGCTGGCCGCCACATATTCCGTTTCCATGGGCTCCCCTTCCAGTCCCACCTGCACTTCCGCGGAAATGAGCACATCCCCAGCCTGTACCACATCTCCCGCCTGCACAAGGGGCGTTCCTTTGGCTGCTGTGATCCGCTCCACCACACCGTCTTTTTCGGCAATGATGTCACAGGGCGTTTCCTCTTCCATAGGCGTAGGCGCCACAATGGTTTCCGCCACTTTTACCGTAGCTTCCGCCCCCTTGATGGATACACTCACCCAGGATAAGTCCGAAATATCCGCCAGCAGCGCCTTGGTCACCGCGTCTGCGTCCACCTGTTTTTTCCATTTTCCCGGCTTCAGACCATATGCCTCACAGGCAGTCAAAATCTCCTCTTCTGTCAGCCGTTCATTGCCTTCCACATGAACCACCCAGACGAAAGAAGAAAGCACATAGAGCGCCGCCGCAAAAAATAAGATGCCCACAGCGAATATGGGATGGGTCTTTGCGTGCCGCATCTTTTCCGGCAAACCGCCCAATGCCAAAATCTCCAAATGGCACCCTGTCTTTTGGGCACATTCTTCCAGTTCTTTCAGTCCAGCTAAAGAGGTTTTCATCTCCATACCACCGCCGACGCCCTTGGCATCCCAGAATAAAATCCGGCGGTATGCAGCCAGATTCATGAACCGTTCCATGGAAAAACCGGTTATTCTTATCATAACATATCCACGCAAATAATACCACAATACGGGCAACAAATTCCGCACCTGCCTTCCTTCCTACCGCAAAAATTCCAGGCGGAAAATCCGCCCTTTCACCACGATACAGGCTGCCGACATCTGCTTCAGTTCCAGCCCTTCTCCCGTCAGCAGCAGCCTGCCTGCGCCCGTAGCGATGCGTATGGTTTCGGCGCTGTATTCCAGCAGCCCCTTATGGTTTTCCACCGTCACTTCGTCCTGTCCCACCATGGACACTAAGGGCAGATCCAGCACCACTTCCTTGGGCAGATCCAGCTTTTCCGCCATGCCTTTGCCAAATCCCACAGCCAGAACCTCCTTTCTGTCAAATGCCCTCTTTTATAGGTATGCCCGCTGTCCCCGTCCCATACCCGCAAAAAAAGCCGGAAGTTGCTTTGGCAAAAACCAAGCTCCTTCCGGCTGTGTGTTTCTATGAAATTTTTTATCAGGACAACAGCGCACGGTCACTGGAAAATTCACTGCCGCTGGCAACAGAGAACTGCCGCAGCAGGTCGTCTACTGTGAGTTTTTTCTTTTCTTCCCCGCGGATATCCAGAATAATCTGTCCGTTGTTCATCATAATCAGACGATTGCCGTGAGCAATGGCATCTTTCATGTTATGGGTGACCATAAGAGCAGTCAGGTTATTTTCCGCAATGATACGGTCGGAAATTTCCAATACCTTTGCCGCTGTTTTGGGGTCAAGGGCTGCCGTATGTTCATCCAGCAGCAGCACTTTGGGCTTTTTCAGGGTAGCCATCAGCAGTGTCAATGCCTGCCGCTGACCGCCGGAAAGAAGCCCCACCTTGGAACGCAGGCGGTTTTCCAGCCCCAAATCCAGTGTTTTTAAGAGTTCCTTGTACTCTTCCCGCTCTTTGGCACGGATGCCCCAGGACAGGCTCCGTGTTTTGCCCCGACGGTAAGCCACCGCCAGATTTTCCTCGATTTCCATATCTGCCGTATTGGGATGGATAGCCGCATCCTCCTGCGCAGAAACAGAAAAGCTATAATGAAGTCCCTGCTCCTTTGCAATGCTTAAAGAGTCACGAATACGCAAATCATCGGTTTCAAAGCCCATAATTCCCCCTAAAAGCGCCCTGTCTGTACCATGCCCCCGATAAGTTCTGGCAAAAGAACCATACAGGGTAAAATGCACGCTCTTTATCTCTCCCGGAAACAGCTTTCTTGCCAAAAGAGCCATAGAAGCTGCTCCTGCTGTATGAGAGCTGGAGGGGCCTACCATATTGGGACCGATTACTTCAAATAAACTGATAAATGCCATATTTCTATCTCCTGTTATATTAAAAACTTGCGCTGCTGCACAATTTCCTGTGAAATGAAAAAGGTACTGTGGTTTTATCCCTCAGCACCTCTTATTTCTCTTATTCTGCTGCACCGTCACTTGCTTTTTCTACTTCAGCGATTGCGCCTTTTCTCATTGGAATTCTGCAGTTTCTGTTATTTCCGAATTCTACAATAACATCTTCTTCTGTAATATCGATTAAAATCCCATAGAAACCGCTGGTTGTAACAACACTGTCACCAACCTCCATAGAAGCCAGCATACTTTTTACTCTCTGCTGCTCTTTTTTCTGTGGACGCATAATCATGAAATACATTAAAAGAAAAAATACAATCAATGGTACGAATAAACTAATCATGCTTCCTGCACCTGCTGCTGATAATAACATCTTACTTCCTCCTGAAAAAATAATCTTTGTCTGTCAGACTTATAGACATTATTGTTATAATACACAATTTCCGACTTTTCTTCAAGTGGTTTTTCTGTATTTTTCCAATTTTAATACTTTTTTATACCAATTTCTCAGTCTTTCGGACCTGCTGCCATACTCTCTAATTTTTTCTGTTTATATTCCTCATAACAGCCTTCATCAAGGGCATTTCTAATCTCTTCCATCATGGTATTGTAGAAATATAAATTATGCAGAACACAAAGGCGCATACCCAGCATTTCTTTGGCTTTCAGCAAATGGCGGATATAGGCTCTGCTGTAATGGCGGCATGCAGGACACTGACAGCCTTCTTCAATCGGACGGGAGTCCAGCTCATATTTTGCATTAAACAGATTGATTTTACCGAAGTTCGTATATACATGTCCGTGGCGACCGTTTCTGCTTGGGTAAACGCAGTCAAAGAAGTCCACGCCTCTGGATACCGCCTCTAAAATATTTGCCGGTGTTCCCACGCCCATAAGGTAAGTCGGCTTGTCCACAGGCAGATGCGGAACTACGCTGTCTAAAATGCGATACATTTCCTCATGAGTTTCCCCTACTGCCAAACCGCCTACTGCATATCCGTCTAAATCCATTTTGGAAATCGTCTCTGCATGGGCAATACGAATGTCATCGTAAATAGCACCTTGATTGATACCGAATAAAAGCTGATGGGGATTTACTGTATCCTCCAAGCTGTTCAGTCTTGCCATTTCGTCCTTACATCTTTGCAGCCATCTTGTGGTACGGTCAACCGATGCCTGCACATATTCTCTGCTGGCAACACTGGATGGACACTCGTCAAATGCCATGGCAATGGTAGAACCTAAATTGGACTGTATCTGCATACTTTCTTCCGGTCCCATGAAAATCTTTCTGCCGTCTACATGGGAGTTAAAGTAAACTCCTTCTTCTTTTATTTTTCTCAATTTTGATAAAGAAAATACCTGAAAACCGCCGGAGTCTGTTAAAATCGGTTTGTCCCAATTCATAAACTTATGAAGACCGCCCAGCTGCTTTACGACTTTATCTCCCGGTCTTACATGCAGATGATAGGTATTAGAAAGCTCCACCTGCGTTTTAATCTCCTGTAAGTCCATAGTAGATACAGCGCCTTTAATGGCTGCCGCTGTTCCCACGTTCATAAAAACCGGAGTTTCGATTGTTCCGTGAACCGTTTCCATGCGAGCTCTTTTCGCTCTGCCTTCCTGTTTTAATACTTTATACATCAATTTTTCCTCTTTTTCCATTCTCTTATTTCTTGCTGTCGTACAGATTATTCTATCATAAGCCTATTTCAAACGCAATGGCTGTGAAATATTTACGATTGTTTTTTTCGACATTTTGTCGTATAATGACTTTGATTTTTTTATACATATAATAATAAGTAGAAACACATACATAGAGGAGGTTTCTGACAATGTCAGAAGATAAAAAAATTAAAAATACCTTTTATACCTTAGGAATTGATATTGGCTCTACAACTGTAAAAATCGCAATTTTAAATCAAAAACATCAAATTATGTTTGCTGATTATGAGCGACATTTTGCTGATATTCAAAATACTCTGGCAAGACTTCTTGACAAAGCATATCAGACTATGGGAGAAATTTCCGTGATACCCGTTATCACTGGTTCCGGAGGACTTACTTTAGCAACTCATTTAACCATCCCGTTTGTACAGGAAGTAATTGCTGTTTCATCCTCCTTAGAAGAACTGGCACCTCAAACAGACGTTGCCATCGAACTGGGAGGAGAAGATGCCAAAATCATTTATTTTGAAGATGGCAATGTAGAACAGCGTATGAACGGTATCTGTGCCGGTGGTACAGGTTCTTTTATTGACCAGATGGCATCTCTTCTTCAGACAGATGCTTCCGGTCTGAATGAATACGCTAAAAATTACAAAGCATTATACTCCATCGCCGCGCGCTGCGGAGTATTTGCCAAGACAGATATCCAGCCACTGATCAACGATGGTGCCGCTAAGGAAGACCTTGCCGCATCCATTTTCCAGGCTGTTGTGAATCAGACCATCAGTGGTCTTGCCTGTGGAAAACCGATTCGCGGTCACGTTGCCTTTTTAGGTGGTCCGCTTCATTTCCTCTCAGAGTTAAGGGAAGCCTTCATCCGTACACTGAAACTGGACGATGAACATATCATTGCACCGAACCATTCACATCTGTTCGCTGCAATCGGTTCTGCACTAAACTCTAAGAAAGACACTCCGATGGAATTGCGTGATATGCAGAATCGTCTGGAAAATAAAATTCAGATGGATTTCGAGGTGGAACGTCTGGATCCGCTGTTTGCAACAACTGCTGATTACGAGGAATTCATTTCCCGCCATGCAAAGCATCAGGTGCCGGTAAAAGATCTTGCCTCATACAAAGGAAAAGCATTTCTTGGAATCGATGCCGGTTCAACAACTACAAAAGCGGCTCTCGTTGGTGAAGACGGAACACTTCTTTATTCTTTCTATCACAACAACGACGGAGATCCGCTTGGTACAACGATCACAGCAATCAAAGATATTTACGATCAACTCCCGGAGGGTGTAGAGATTGTTCATTCCTGTTCCACAGGATACGGCGAGGCACTGATCAAATCTGCTCTGATGCTTGACGAGGGAGAAGTTGAGACTGTTTCTCATTATTATGCAGCATCCTTCTTTGAGCCGGATGTAGACTGTATTCTGGACATCGGCGGTCAGGATATGAAATGTATCAAGATCAAAAATCAGACTGTCGACAGTGTTCAGCTGAACGAAGCCTGCTCTTCCGGATGTGGTTCTTTCATTGAGACATTTGCAAAATCTCTGAATTATTCTGTAGAGGATTTTGCTCACGAAGCTCTTTATGCACAGAACCCGATCGATCTCGGAACACGCTGTACTGTATTTATGAACTCCAAAGTAAAACAAGCACAGAAAGAGGGGGCGTCTGTTGCTGATATCTCAGCCGGACTTGCTTATTCTGTTATCAAGAATGCACTGTTCAAGGTAATCAAAGTATCTGACGCATCCGAACTCGGAAATCATATTGTTGTTCAGGGAGGTACCTTCTATAATAATGCAGTTCTTCGAAGCTTTGAGAAAATCGCGAACTGTGAAGCGATCCGCCCGGACATTGCCGGAATCATGGGTGCATTCGGTGCAGCTCTGATTGCCCGTGAACGTTATGTTGACTGCGAAGGCACAACAATGCTTTCCATTGATGACATCCGTTCCCTTGAATACTCCACAACAATGACAAAATGTCGTGGATGTACAAACAACTGCCGTCTGACGATCAACCATTTCAGTGGTGGACGTAAATTCATCACAGGAAACCGTTGTGAGCGCGGACTTGGAAAAGAGAAATCAAAAAATCAGATGCCGAACTTATTTGAATATAAATTGCATCGCTATTTTGATTACGAACCTCTTTCCGAGGAAGAAGCAAAGCACGGATTAATCGGTATTCCTCGTGTGCTGAATATGTACGAGAACTATCCGTTCTGGTTCACATTTTTTACAAAACTTGGATTCCGTGTAGTTCTGTCACCGGCTTCCACAAGAAAGATTTATGAACTTGGTATTGAATCTATTCCAAGTGAATCCGAGTGTTATCCGGCGAAACTGGCGCACGGACATGTACAGTGGCTGATCAATCAGGGAGTAAAACACATTTTCTATCCGTCAATCCCGTATGAACGGAAAGAATTTGCTGATTCTGACAACCACTACAATTGTCCGATCGTTACTTCTTATCCGGAAAACATCAAGAATAATATGGATCCGATCGTCAACGGAGAAGTTGATTTCATCCATCCATTCTTGAATTTTGAAAGTGAAGAAACGATTTCTTACCGTCTTGTAGAAGAATTAGGTAAGAAGTTCTCTCTTTCCGAAAATGAAATCAAGTCAGCAGTCCATGACGCATGGAATGAACTGGCTGCCTGTCGTCAGGATATGAGAAATAAAGGGGAAGAAACAATCCGTTTCTTAAATGAAACAGGAAACCGCGGTATCGTACTTGCCGGTCGTCCATACCATATCGATCCGGAGGTAAATCATGGTCTTCCTGAATTGATTACATCCTACAATATTGCAGTACTTACAGAAGACTCTGTCTCTCATTTGAATCCGGCAGAGCACCCTCTGAATGTCATGGATCAGTGGATGTACCACTCCAGACTGTATGCAGCTGCAAATTATGTGAAGACAACGGAGAATCTTGATCTGATCCAGCTTAACTCCTTCGGATGTGGACTGGATGCTGTTACAACAGATCAGGTTGCTGAGATCCTTACAAATTCAGATAAAATTTACACAACTTTGAAGATTGATGAAGTAAATAATCTTGGAGCTGCAAGAATCCGTGTGCGTTCTCTTCTCGCCGCAATCCGTGTGCGTGAAAAGAAACAGGAAAAACGTACCATTCATCCGGCCTCTATCAAAAAGGTTACATTTACAAAAGAGATGCGTAAGGATTATACCATTCTCTGCCCGCAGATGTCTCCGGTTCATTTCGAACTGCTTGAGCCTGCTTTCCGCGCTGCCGGATACAACATTGATGTTCTTCCTAACGATAACAAACAGGCTGTCGATATGGGATTAAAATATGTAAATAACGATGCCTGCTACCCTTCTCTGATCGTTGTCGGTCAGATCATGGATGCACTGTTATCCGGAAAATATGACTTAAATCATACAGCTGTTATCATTACACAGACTGGTGGTGGCTGCCGTGCTTCTAACTATATTGGATTCATTCGCCGTGCACTTAAGAAAGCCGGCATGGAACACGTTCCGGTAATCTCACTTAATTTAAGTGGATTAGAAGATAACCCTGGATTTAAACTTTCTCCTGCACTGGTTCTTCGTGGAATCTACGCAGCAGTATTCGGAGATATCTTTATGAAATGTGTTTACCGTATGCGTCCTTACGAGGCCATACCGGGAACCACAGATAAGATTCACCGTAAATGGGCTGAAGTTGTTAAGAAGTTTGTATCCGAAGGCTATCCTTCCCGTAAGAGATTCAAGAAACTTTGTAAAGATATCATCAATGATTTTGATAATATCGAGACACTCGACATTAAGAAACCTCGTGTTGGAATCGTTGGAGAAATCCTGGTTAAATTCCTTCCGGCTGCCAACAATCATCTGGCAGAGCTTCTTGAAAGCGAAGGGGCTGAGGCAGTTGTTCCGGATCTTCTTGATTTCCTGCTCTACTGCTTCTACAATCAGAACTTCAAAGTTTCCCACTTGGGAATGAAGAAGTCCAAAGCTACAGCTGGAAACCTTGGAATCAAAGCTTTGGAATGGTTCCGTGCTCCGGCTTC
>ERZ834859.1594-NODE-1594-length-23656-cov-8.207067_pt1 | contig 23656 bp, 14 predicted proteins | sample MGYA00519947_ERZ834859 | MGnify/ENA primary metagenome ERZ834859 (study PRJEB31850, sample SAMEA3708763) | human gut metagenome | biome: human gut; feature: human-associated habitat; material: faeces | place: China | collected 2014 ...
TTAAATCTTTTCTAAAGTAACTTGGTGTTGATTGCTTCAATAATCAACACAAGTTGCTTATCAAAGCTGGATATTCATAGATTAACATATATCTATGAAAGTTCGTTTATGAAAGTTTGTTTTAAAAAAATTTATAGACAGTCATTCAGCAATAACCCATTAACACATAATTGAATAATGCAGGCTTGTTTTAGGTATCAGTAGATGCTAATATACTTATATAGACAAATACAATATTAGTATATGTGCGTGGATATCTGCCTGCGAAAGAGACGAGGAGGATATCTATGGCAGAGAAGAAAGACAATGTAACATCTAAATTTAAGGACAATGTATTCTGTATGTTATACAGAGATAAGAGAAATCTTTTAGAGCTGTATAATGCACTTAACAATTCAGCTTACACGAATGTTGATGATTTGCAGGTAACAACATTAAATGGAGGTTCATATATGAAGTATAAGAACGACGCTTCATTTTTACTATGTATGAGCCTGTATATGTTTGAGCAGCAGTCGAGTAAGAATCCTAATATGCCGTTAAGATTTTTGCACTATGTATCAGATGTATTCAGGGAGCTGTTTAGTAATTCCATGCTTCACAGGAGAAGTATGATTAAGATTCCTGTTCCACATTTTGTGACATTCTACAATGGTCTGGAAAAATGGATTGAAGATGAGGATGAAATCAGGCTGTCAGATATGTACGAGATTCCGACAGACAATCCGGAGCTGGAGCTTAAGGTGCGTGTTATCAACATTAACGAAGATGTACATATCCTTAATAAGTGCAAAACGCTGCGTGATTATATGACATTTGTTAATAAGGTTAGATTCAAGATGGGTGTTGAAGGGGACGATGTCAGGATTGCGGTAACAGAGGCGATGGACGAATGTATAGATGAGGATATACTTGTCGATTTCTTTGAACAGCACAGGGAGGAGGTCGTCGAAGTGAGTATATATGATTATGATGAGGAAGATGTCAGAAGGACATTATTTGAAGAAGCAAAGGAAATGGCTAAAGAAGAATTAAAAGAAGTTGTTAAAGCGGAGGTCATGGAAGAAGTTAAATCGGAAGTCAGAGAAGAAATTAAGTCAGAAATGAGAGAAGAAGTTAAATCTATAGTAATTAATCAGGTTATAAAGAAAGTAAAGAAATCAAAGACTCTGGAGACAATAGCCTCAGAACTAGAGGAAGAAGAGGCAGATATAAAGCCAATATACGAAGCAGTAGTTTCATCTGCCCCTGATTACGATGTTAATGTAATTAAAGATAGATTAGACAATATGTGAAAAAGCTATTTCTTCATAAATGAAACAAAATCAAACTTCTTATCAAGCCATCTGCCGACAAGGCCGATGGCTTTTCCCATTGTAAATGCAGCAACAACAGTACCGATGCCAAGCCCCTTAATATGACCTAATATCAGGCCGGTAAGACATGCAGTTACGGCAAGGCATATAATATCAAAAGAAATCTTGATGCGTGAATAGGCAATGCCTGTAATATCAGCAAGCTCACGAGGGAACAGGTCAGTAGGGATAATTGGAAGTATGCACCTGTTAGAAAGAGCTATGCCGAGACTTATCAGGCAGTAGCTTATAATAAAGTACATAATTCTGAAACCGAATGCTGTTGGGAGCATTGGAACCCACATATTGTGCAGGTCGATACATTCACCAAATATGAACCCGACAACGAATGAAAACAGATATGATGGTACGAACTTCTTTCGCAGAATCATAAGGCTGAGTACAAGAAGTCCCTGGAACATATATGTAAATGTACCAAGAGTAATCTTAGGGAAGACTTCGGAAAAAGCATATGGAACGCTTGAGATTGCAGATATTCCAGTTCCTGAGTAAAGCATAAGCACAACTCCAAGGCTGTTGATTATAACAGCAAAGGCAAGAACAAGCTCACCTCTAAGCGTAGTCTTAACATTTTCAGAAACAGAACCAGCATTTAAATCTATTGCACTATCAATTGAACTCATGATGAATCCCCTTTCCTTTTTAATAAAGAACATAATCACAGTCTCTAAGTGTAGTTTCATTATTGATTAATAACAAATGAATAATTTTAATGAAATTATAGATTTTGTCTATAGAACTGTTTATAATTAAGATAATAAATGTGCATAGGAGGCTGTCTATGAATATATATAATCTTAGATATTTCGTTATACTTGCAAGAATCCGCCAGTACACGAAGGCGGCAGAGGAATTATGCATTACACAGCCGAGTCTTAGTCATGCAATTTCACAGATGGAAAAGGAACTTGGTGTTAAACTCTTTGAAAAAAACGGACATAAGATAACTCTGACTCAATTCGGAGAGGAGTTTCTTTCTTATGCAGAAAAGACTCTTGATGTGTTAGATGATGGAATCGCTTCTATTAAAAGAAGTGCAATGGGAAATGGAACGATAAGATTAGGACTTGTAAGACCATTAGGAATAAACTATGTTCCAGAGATGGCGTCAGCATTTATAAAGAAGAATCCGCAGCTCGATATAGATTTTACATTTCATACAGATGTTACAGGCAGGCTGCTTGATGATATGCAGCTCGGGAAATATGACCTGTTGTTCTGCTCCAAGCCATCAGAAGAATATCACTTTTCGGCTGAGCCTGTCATGAAGCAGAGGCTGGTGCTTATTACTCCCAAAGGACATCCGTTGGCTAAGAAAAAGGAAAGAAACATTAATCTTGCAGAGACAGCAGACTATCCATATGTATGTTTTGACAAGAACTCTGGAATAAGAAGCATATTTGATGAAATGTTGAAAAAATCGGACACAACAGTAAAGATTGCATATGAAACTGAGGAGGATCAGGTTATTGCCGGGTTGGTTGCTAATGGATTTGGAATAGCGGTAGTTCCATATATGGATATATTGGAAAAAATGTCTGTAGAAATATTTGAAATCGAGTCACCTGAATATGAGAGAAGCTTTTATATGGTTAATGATAATAGTACATACATGTCTCCTGCTGTAGAGACGTTCAGGAACTTTGTTATAGAGAATACAAGTGTTTTAACGGCTTTGTAGAGATTAATATAATTAATGAATAACCGGTTATATCTTAATTAAATGACAAATTTGTAGAAAAATTAACAGGTTATATTGATACATTTTTGACAAATTTTAATGAAATTATTAAATAAAAATAAAGTTTGCCAGAATTCAATGTAAAAAATAACAAAAATGAACGCTGGTCATGAATAATTTTTTGTTAAAAATGTACGATTATTAAAGGAGAAAATAGTGTCAAACCTAGGCAGAATCTAGGCTTGACATTATTTTTTTTGTGGAATAAAATCCGTGAACAGAAAAGAAATATGTTTCATATTTAGAAAGGAGGTCGTGCAGATGGATGCTTTGGTAGAAGGGCTTATGGAAGAACTTAATTGCGAGACAGTGTTCACTATACCTTTGTTTGGTGGAATCCCAGTATATGAATCCGTTGTTGTTACATGGATTATCATGGCTGTTGTGTTCCTGTTGTGTATTCTGCTAAGCCGAAATCTAAGTGTGGAAAACCCCAGTCGCAGACAGGTAGTTGTAGAAACAGCAATAAAGGGACTCAATGATTTCTTCACTGAGACAGTAGGAGAAAAAGGAAAGGCATACATTCCATATCTGTCAGCAATTGCTATTTACATAGGAATTGCGAACCTGATAGGACTGCTTGGTTTCAAGCCACCAACTAAGGATATGAATGTTACAGCAACACTGGCATTGATGAGTATTGTGCTTATTGAGGTCGCAGGAATCAGAGCCAGAGGAACTAAAGGCTGGCTTAAGAGTTTTGCAGAACCAATGCCTATAATACTTCCTATTAATATTCTGGAAGTATTTATCAAGCCCTTATCACTTTGCATGCGATTATTCGGTAATGTTTTAGGTTCATTTGTAATCATGGAATTATTAAAGATGGTAGTTCCGGCAGTTTTACCGGCAGTATTCAGTTGTTACTTCGATATATTCGATGGACTGATACAGGCGTATGTTTTCGTATTCTTAACTGGTCTTTTTATAAAAGAGGCTACAGAGTAAGAGTATATGTAACAAGAATAAATGTTTTAAAAAGGAGATTATTATTATGTCAACAATTTTAGTAGCAATCGGAGCAGGTATAGCAGTATTAACAGGTATCGGTGCTGGTCTTGGTATCGGTAAGGCAACAAGCAGTGCAGTAGACGCTATCGCAAGACAGCCAGAGGCAGAAAGCAAGATTAGTAAGTCACTTCTTTTAGGTTGTGCCCTTGCAGAGGCAACAGCTATTTATGGATTTATCATCGGTCTTCTGATTATCCTGATGCTGAAATAATTAGCAGTTCGTAAAGAAGCAGGAGAAAAGAAGAAAGGCAGGTGGGAAAAGGTGATAAAAGTAGATTTGAGCCTTCTCTGGACCATAATAAACCTTGTAGTCTTTTATCTATTACTGAAGAAATTCCTGTTCAAACCAGTTATGGGGATCATGGAAAAGCGTGAGCAGATGATTGCCGACGGATTGAAAAATGCAAGTGACAGACAGGAAGAGGCAGAGACTCTGAAAAAAGAGTATGAGTCAGCTCTTTCCGGTGCAAAAGAGGAATCGGTTAAAATCGTTGAAAATGCCCGTGTAGAGGCTAAGAGACAGTCAGATGAGATTCTTGCAGATGCGGACAGAAGAGCAGATGCCACGATCGAACGTGCCAGAAAGACCATCGAGACTGAGCGAAAGCAGGCATTGGATGGCGTTGAGACACAGATTGCAGGACTTGCAATGCAGGCAGCCAGAAAGATTGTAGATGAAGAGACAAGAAAACAAGGAAATCAGGCGATTTATGATCAGTTTTTGGAAAGCGTAGGTGACGCTCATGACGGTAAAGACGAGTAATACAGTAAAGTTCGTTCAGCCGGCAGCAAAGCGCTATGCAAGAGTTCTGTACGAACTGGAAATTCCGAAAGCAGATATTGAGAAAACAAAAGAAATCTTCTGTCAGGTACCGGAAGTATATGAAGTACTGTTAAATCCGGTAATTACGGCAAAGAACAAATACAGTGTTATCGAACAGATATTTCCAAAGTCTATTTGTAATTTCCTGAAGGTAACATGCGAGAACCAGAGAATGGGCATGCTTTGGGACATTTTCGAAAGCTATGATAAATATTGTGAGGAGCAGCAGCAAGTTATGACTGCGACTTTAATATGTGTAGACGAGCCAGACGAAGAGCAGGCTGAGAAGATGAAAACATTTATTATGGATAAATATCATAAATCGAAGGTAAATCTGGAGGTCGAAAAAGACCCGTCACTGCTTGGAGGATTTATCCTGAGAGCGGGCAGTGATGAATATGACTGGAGCATTCGTGGAAGAATGAACCGGTTAGAACAAAAATTGACCTGGAGGTGAACGTAAGTGAGTTCAATCAATTCAGATGAAATTATTTCAATTCTGAAAAGTGAAATAGAGAATTTTGATGAGATCAGTAAAGACAGCGAAGTCGGAACTGTTGTAACAGTCGGAGACGGAATCGCTACCATTTACGGAATCGATCATGCAATGTACGGCGAGATCGTTACCTTCGAAAATGGTCTGAAGGGTATGGTACAGGATATCCAGAAAGACGAGATCGGATGTATCTTATTTGGATCAGATACAGGAATCAAAGAAGGAACAAAGGTTGCACGTACAAAGAAAAAAGCCGGAATCCCGGTAGGAGATAAATTTATCGGAAGAGTTATCAATGCCCTTGGTGCACCAATCGACGGTGCCGGAGAGATTGAGGCAGATGATTATCGCCCGATTGAAAATGAAGCACCTGGAATCATTGACAGAAAATCCGTCAGCGTTCCTATGGAGACAGGAATCCTTTCTATTGATTCCATGTTCCCGATCGGACGTGGACAGAGAGAGCTGATCATCGGTGACCGTCAGACAGGTAAGACATCCATTGCAACGGATGCCATGATCAATCAGAAGGGAAAAGATGTCATCTGTATTTATGTCGCAATTGGACAGAAAGCATCAACAATTGCAAAAATTGTATCCACATTGAAAAAGCACGGTGCTATGGATTATTCCATCATTGTAGCAGCAACAGCCAGTGATCCGGCTCCGCTGCAGTATATTGCACCGTATGCGGGAACTGCCATGGCAGAGTTTTTCATGCGCCAGGGAAAAGATGTGCTCATTGTTTATGATGACCTGTCCAAGCATGCAGTAGCTTACCGTGCATTGTCCCTGTTGCTGGAGCGTTCTCCGGGACGTGAAGCTTATCCGGGTGATGTATTCTATTTACATTCAAGACTGCTCGAGCGTTCCAGCCGTTTAAGCGATGCACTCGGCGGCGGTTCGATTACGGCACTTCCGATTATTGAAACACAGGCAGGCGATGTATCTGCATACATTCCGACGAATGTTATTTCAATTACAGACGGACAGATTTTCCTTGAGAGCAACTTATTCTTCTCAGGTATGCGTCCGGCGGTCAATGTCGGTCTTTCCGTATCCCGTGTAGGTGGTGCGGCACAGACAAAGGCAATGAAGAAGGCATCCGGAAGTATCCGTATTGACTTGGCGCAGTTTAGGGAAATGGAAGTGTTCACACAGTTCAGCTCAGACCTTGATGCGGCAACAAAGGAGCAGTTACAGTATGGCAATTCCCTGATGGAAATGTTAAAGCAGCCGCTGTACAGACCGCTCAGCCAGTCAGAACAGGTTGTATCCTTATGCTGCGCGACCCATAAAGTCATGATGGATATTGAAAAGAGTAAAATTAAGCAGTTCCAGATGGATTTGTTAGAGCATTTTAATACCAGACAGACCGCAATTATGGAAACAATTGAACGCGATAAGGTTCTGACAGATGAACTGACACAGCAGATTCTTGATGCGGCAAATGCATTTAAGGCAAGCTACAAAGCATCATAAGGAGAGGTGAGGACATGGCGAATGCAAGGGAAATTCTGGATCGGATGAAAAGTATCCAGGATACAATGAAAATTACCAATGCTATGTATATGATATCCTCCTCTAAGCTGAAAAAGGCAAAGGCAAGTCTGGATGAAACAGAGCCGTACTTTTACTCTATGCAGATGGCAATCGGACGAATTTTAAGACATGTTCCGGATATGAAAAGCGAGTTTTTTAACCAGCGTCCGGAAATTAAGCCGGAAGACCGGAAAGTCGGCTACATTGTTGTAACGGCGGATAAAGGTCTTGCAGGTTCATACAACCACAATATTTTTAAAGATGTGGAAGAATGTCTGAAAAACAACAGCCATGCCAAGCTGTTTGTAGTCGGTGAAATGGGACGGCATTATTTTGAGAAAAAAGGACTTGAAATTGCACATCAGTTTCACTACACTGCGCAAAATCCTTCTGTCAGCAGAGCGCGTAATATTACAGAAAAGATTCTGGAAGAATATCTGAATAAAGAACTGGATGAAGTTGTTATCATTTACACTAAAATGTTAAACGGTGTACAGACGGAAACAGAAACAAGACATCTGCTGCCGCTTGAAAAAGAACATTTCAACAAGAATGTTCCGGTTGGTGTACAGATGGAACAGCTCGCAATGGTACCGTCAGCAGAAGCACTGATGGAAAATATTATTCCGATTTATATTCAGGGCTTTGTATATGGTGCGCTGGTTGAGTCTTATGCAAGTGAGCATAATTTGAGAATGCTTGCGATGCAGTCTGCAACAGACAGTGCCAGTGCAATGTTAAATGACCTGTCCATCCAGTACAACCGGGTAAGACAGGCAGCGATTACGCAGGAAATTACAGAGGTTGTCAGCGGTGCAAAGGCGCAGAAGAGAAAGAAAAAGCGTTAGGAGAGGAGAAGTTCATACAATGAATAAAGGTAAAATTGTACAGGTCATGGGACCTGTCGTGGACGTAGAATTTGAAAATAACGACCTCCCGTATATCAAAGATGCACTCGAAGTAGATAATAATGGTAAAAAGTGTATTATGGAGGTTGCCCAGCACATCGGTAATAATACCGTGCGTTGTATCATGCTTTCCTCCAGTGAAGGTTTATGCAGGGATATGGAGGTTGTGGCTACAGGCTCCGGTATTAAAGTGCCTGTCGGCGACAAGACATTAGGAAGACTGTTCAACGTAGTCGGTGAAACCATCGATGGCGGAGAAAGCCTTGAAAATGAAAATCACTGGGTCATTCACAGAGACCCGCCTACATTTGAAGACCAGAGTCCGGTTGTCGAGGTGCTTGAAACCGGTATCAAGGTTATTGATTTATTAGCACCTTACGCAAAGGGTGGTAAAATCGGTCTGTTCGGTGGTGCCGGTGTCGGTAAAACCGTACTGATTCAGGAATTAATCCGTAATATTGCAACAGAGCATGGCGGATATTCCATTTTCACCGGTGTTGGTGAACGTTCAAGAGAAGGTAACGATTTATGGTCTGAAATGAAAGAATCGGGTGTACTTGAAAAAACCGCACTGGTGTTCGGACAGATGAATGAGCCGCCTGGAGCAAGAATGAGAGTTGCGGAAACCGGTCTTACCATGGCTGAATATTTCCGTGATGAAAAGCATCAGAACGTATTGTTATTTATTGATAACATTTTCCGTTTTGTACAGGCAGGTTCAGAAGTTTCCGCACTGCTTGGACGTATGCCTTCAGCCGTAGGTTATCAGCCGACACTGGCTACCGATGTCGGTGAATTACAGGAGCGTATCGCTTCTACAAAGAACGGTTCTGTTACATCTGTACAGGCTGTCTATGTGCCTGCCGATGACTTAACCGACCCGGCCCCGGCAACAACGTTTGCCCATCTGGATGCCACAACCGTTCTTTCACGTAAGATTGTAGAACAGGGTATCTACCCGGCAGTTGACCCGCTTGAATCTTCATCAAGAATTCTTGAAGCGGATGTAGTCGGTGAAGAACACTATCAGACTGCAAGACGTGTGCAGGAAATCTTACAGAAGTACAAGGAATTACAGGATATCATTGCAATCCTCGGTATGGAAGAACTTTCAGACGAAGATAAGCTGACAGTTTACAGGGCAAGAAAGGTTCAGAAGTTCCTTTCACAGCCGTTCTTCGTAGCCGAAAACTTTACCGGTGTAAAGGGTAAATATGTACCGTTAAAGGAAACAATCAGAGGATTTAAGATGATTGTTGACGGTGAAATGGATGAATATCCGGAAAATGCATTTTTCAATGTAGGAACCATTGACGAAGTCATTGAAAAGGCGAAGGCTGAACAGGCTTAATGTCTTGTAAATGGAGGTTCGTGGAATGAATACATTTTTTTTAAAAGTCATTGCCAGTGATAAGGTTTTCTTCTCCGGCAAGGCAGAAATGGTCAATATTCCGACATTAGACGGTGAAAAAGTTTTTCTGGCTCACCATGAAAACATCGTTATTGCAATTGAAATGGGCGATTTAAAGTTCCGTACCGAAGACGGTGAAACACATCATGCCGTTGTCGGCAAGGGATTTGCCCAGGTCATCAATAACCGTGTCACCGTACTGGTCGATTCGGCAGAACGTCCGGAAGATATTGATAAAATCAGGGCAGAGGAAGCGTTAGAGCGTGCCAAAGAGCAGATGCGCCAGAAGCAGAGTATTCAGGAATATTATCATTCCCAGGCTTCAATGGCAAGAGCGATGACACGTCTGAAACTCTCCAGCCGGTATTTAAAGTAATAAGAATAAAAGAACGTTTATACAGTGTCTGCATAAGAACAGGATATTGTATAGACGTTCTTTTTTATTTTATTTTATAAAAATACTTTATAAAAATTATCAGAATTTGTTGAAAATATGCAAAAAAAGATTTAAAATATAAAATATAATTAAACAATTTATTCAAATTGGGAACGGAGGAAAAACGTATGAATCAATTTCCACATTTATTTGAACCAATCCGGATCGGAAAGCAGACAGTTAAAAATCGAATTTTTATGCCGCCGCTTTCAACAAATCTGGCAGATAAAGGATATGTTACGGATGCTTTGATAGAGCATTACTCGAATCGTGCAAAGGGCGGAGTCGGTCTGATTGTAACAGAGGTCACGACAGTCGAACCGACATATACATATCTGCCGGGTGATATGTCCATTTATGATGATTCTTATATTCCGGGATGGAAAAAACTGGTGGATGCCGTGCATCAATACGATACAAAGATTTTGTCACAGCTGTTTCATCCGGCATATATGGCATTTCCGCTGCCGGGTACGCCGCAGCTGATTGCACCGTCAAATGTCGGACCGTATTATGCAAAAGCGGCACCAAGAGCCGCAACGGTAGAAGAACTTCACGTAATCGTCAGACAGTTCGGTGAAGCGGCGCATCGTTTCCAGCAGGCAGGCGGTGACGGTGTTGAAATACAGTGCGCACATGCACACGGATTACTGGGCGGCTTTTTGACACCTCTTTACAATAAGCGGACAGATGAGTATGGTGGGGATATTAACGGAAGATTACGGCTTACGCTGGAGGTTATTGAAGAAGTACGGAAAATGTGCGGAGAAGATTTTATTATTGATGTACGTATTTCAGGAGATGAGTACAGCGATGGCGGACTGACGTTAAATGATATGATTTATGTGTCAAAACAGTTAGAAAAAGCCGGGGTTGATTTCATTCATGTATCAGGCGGCAATACCATTAAACGCGGCAGTTCCATGCCGGCACCGGGTACGGCACCGGCACCGCACGCTCATTCCAGCGAAGAAATCAAAAAGCATGTTCATATTCCGGTTGCCACGGTTGCGCGGATTAATGAACCGTGGATTGCGGAAGAACTGATTGCGAACGGAAAGACGGACATCTGTATGATCGGACGTCCGAATTTGTGTGACAGTGAATTTGCCAATAAGGCTTACGCTGGAAAAGCAGAAGACATTCGTCCGTGTATCGGCTGCGGAAGATGTCTGAACGGCATTATGTTTGGTAAACCGATTTCATGTACGGTAAATCCATCTGTAGAAAAAAACGCGATTGAAAAAGCAAGGGAAAAGAAAAAACAGAAAGTAGTTACTGAGCACGGAGTGGACAGTAGCCCTGCCACAAATCAGTGCAGGGCGTTCGCGGCGTCTTCCTCCGATAATGCTTTGATAGAAAGTGCATATTCTGATGGAGACATTCCATATTCCTCTTTGAAGCATTCTCTAAAATAAGATACGGAGTTCAGCCCAACTTGATGGGCTATTTCTGAAATATTATACTTTCCTGAGAGTAATAGTTGCTCTGCCTTCCTGAGCCTCAGTTTACGGATAAATTCTCCTGTTGACATCCCAGTCAGGGCTTTTATTTTTCTGTAAAGAGAAGAATAACTCATTGATAACTCCTGGGCTATTGTGGGCACATCTATTTTCTCATCCATCAAGTTTTCTTCTATGATCTTTGTTATTCTTTCAATGAATTCATTATCTATTTTGTTTAATGATTCTTTGATGATAGATTGCTTAAGATGGGTGCTTGAAGATATTAAGGAAGCTATTTTTTTCCTTCCTTCTAATAGATTGGCTACTCTGCTTTTAAGTAAAGATGCACTGAAAGGTTTGGTGACGTAGGAATCGGCACCGGCATCATATCCTTCTGTTTTATCTTGTAATGTGTCTTTCGCTGTCAGTAGTATTACAGGAATATGGCTGGTTGCAATGTTATTTTTAATTTCCTTGCATAACTCGATCCCATCCTTCACGGGCATCATGATATCACTGATAACTATATCGGGAATACTTGTGAAGGCAACCTGGCATCCTTGTTCTCCATTCTCAGCAACAATAACATCGTAAGCACCCATCAGTGCTTCAGCAATATAATCACGGATGTCGCCCTCGTCTTCTACTACTAAAACGATGGGTTTACTTGACTTCTCTTCATCTATGGATTCTTTGAGATTAGTATTGATATGTATGGCATCGGGATAGGAATTATTGGTTATTAGCCGGACACGGAAGGATGAACCTACATTAGGCTCACTATCCACCAGGATAGTTCCTTCATGCAAATCTACTAGGTTTTTTACTAAAGCAAGTCCTATACCGAATCCGGGCATGTTTTTTCTTATATTAGTTTGATAATACCGTTCGAATATACGTGAGATATCTTCTTGGGGGATTCCAATCCCTGTGTCAGCTATTTCAATTTCGGTGTATTCCACATCATTAGCTATTACTGACCGCAAAGCAAGCGTGATGGTTCCCTTATAGGTATATTTGAATGCATTGGATAAAAGGTTATCAACAATCATGGAAATTACTTCCTGGTCAAAATATATCTGTATTTTGTCTGCATCAGTAATCATATCAAATGTGATATCGGCATTTCGGTTCAGTTCTTTATATTTGAAACCGATTTCCTGAATCTTTTCGACAATGTTTCCTTCAATTACACATAACTTCTTGTTTTGGGTTTCTGTTTTACGGAACTCCAATATTTGAGTGACCAGATTTAGCAAGCGGATTGTGCTTTTATGAATAAGAGAAATCTTCTTCAGGTGTTCTTTTTGTATTCTTGAATCGCATTGTAAATCCTCAAGTGGTCCGAGTATTAATGTTAATGGAGTTTTCAGTTCGTGAGTGATATTGGTATAAAATCTCAATCGTTCTTCATTTAATTCCTGCTGTTTCTGGGCTTTTTCTTTTTCGAGTGATAAGGAACTACGTAACTGCAAACGTTTTTTATAAGATTTGATAATGAAGAATACAATAGTGGTTATACTTACTATATATATTAATTTAGCCCACCAACTGAGCCAAAACGGAGGATTGATGCTGATGAACAGGGTTGAGTAGTTAGTCTGCCATTCCTGATTTTTATAACGCGCCTTAATATGCAATTTATAGTTACGATAAGGAATATTGCGAAATGTAACTTGATTATCTCCTCCTATATTAATCCAGTTTTCCTCCAATCCTTCCAGTTTATAGGCATATTCAACTTTACCTTGCAGGGATTTGTTCATGACGTTAAACGTTATGCTGAATATATTCTGATTATGGTTAAGCATGATTTTTCCGTTTGTCATAGGTATGGATGTGTCAATTGCATCTTCGTGAGGGTTTCTGCCATAGACTTTGAAATCGGTAAATATTACCGGAGGAAGAATTATATTTGAAGGTCTGTCTTTGGGGTTAAAGTAGCACACGCCATTGATACTGCCGAAATAAATAGTTCCGTCTTGTGCCTTACCAACTGAGTTGTTCATATATGTACCAAATAGGGTACCATCCTTATGGTCATAATTTAGGAATCTTTGCTCTGACTCGATGAAACGACTGATACCTGAATGGGTGCTCAGCCAGATATTACCTTCCGAATCTTCTTCAATGGAACAGATTAAATTGCAGGCTAATCCGTTTTGGGTATTAAACAATTGGTAAGTATCTGACTGCTCATTGGGGAATAAGACTAATCCTTCTGTTGTTGCAATCCAAATTCTGTTTTTGGAGTCCCTGAATATCTGATTGATTACACAATTTTCGAATATAGTGTGCTCATTTATATGTTTCATGGTCTTACTCTCCGGATTATATATACTAATTCCTTTATTGAGAGTGCCGATCCATATATTCCCGTTTTTATCTTGTGAGACAGCTTTGATTTCATTAGTCAAGAGTTGGCTGTTCTCTTTATTGAGAAAATCTTTTTTCTTGGTTATCAGGTTGTAAATTTCCAGTCCGTTGTTACTGCCAATCCATACGTTTCTTTGGTTGTCTTCAAAGAGACAATAGATAACTGAACCATTTCCCTGCGGAGTGTAATGGATGAATCTGCCTTCTTTGCTTATAAAAACATCGATCCCCATTTCATTATACATATTTCCAAACCATAAATCTCCGTTAGAATCTTTTAGAGAAGAATGATAAGTATTTGATGAAATATCTCCTGTATCATGGGAGTAAAACATACAATTCCTACCATCAATGTTGACATTGATACCTCCCCCATCGGTTCCCATCCATATATTGCCATTGTCGGCAACACATATTGTTAATACCTCTTTGTCATTAAGCCCATTAGTGACCCCCGGTATCTTATTGATTCTCCAACTATGAAAGAAGGATGAAGTGCTGCTGATAAAGCTGGCTCCTCCGCCGTTTGAACCTATCCAAACGTTTTTGAAGGAGTCTTCAAAGACACAATAAACGGTTGGATTTGATATTCCCCAATAAATATCTTGAATAAACATATGATTAACATTCTTTTTTCCGGATAAAATCAGGTCTGTATCTTTGGAGTCGAAATAACAAAGATCGGAGACTGTACCTACCCATATTCGGTCATCACTGGTACTATAGACATTATAGATAGCTCTTTGTATCGTATAGTGAATTCCACTGACATCTTTGAAATTGCGGAATGTTTCTCTGAAGGGATCAAAAAGCGATAGTCCGCAGTTGGTTGCAATCCATATTTTAGAATTGGTATCAACAAATATAGAATGGATAGTATTATCCGGAAGTGAATTTTTGTTTTGAGATGAATGAGTGAAATTCTTAAAACTGTTGTTATCCGGAGAGAAAATAGTGAATCCGTTATAGGTATGTCCGATGTATAAATCACCATTACTGCCTTCAGCCAGTGTCATGATATCATTTGAGGGAAAATCAGGAACTGTCGATGTATTATAATGTATGAACTGTGAATTGTCGGGATTATATAAATCTAATCCTTGATTCGTTGCAATCCATACATTCCCGTTGGATGTGACTAGAATGTCTTTTATTTCATTGGATATCAGTGTGTTTTGGTTGTTTTTATCATGCAGAAAAGATGAAAATTGCTGTGTTGCACAATCAAAAACGTTCACGCCCATCCATCTGTTGGCAATCCATACCTTATTATTAATAGTGTCTGTAGCAATTTTATTAATATCATTGCTATTAAGCAATTCTTTATTGGGTTCTTTTAGGTAGACAGTAAACTTATCTCCGTCGAATCTATTAAGTCCATATTTGGTTGCAAACCATGTGAAGCCATATTTGTCTTGGGCAATATCTGTTACATAGTTACTGGATAATCCATCTTTCATGACTAAATTAATAGTCGGAATCTGCTGGCAGAAACCTTCTATGGAGTAAACTACTAATGAGAGTAATAAGATTAACTTAAATGGGTCACTCTGTTTCATCTTTCTACTATTTTTATCTTCAAAATTACTATTTAATCTCAAACAAATACAAAAATCAGTATTAATAAGCACAATGATGGTCGCAATCCTTCCAAAAGTCGCCCATAATTCTGTCATTGAAAAATAGCGGTGGTATTCTGAATGATACAGATGCCTGAAGTCTTGACTCTAATTTACCTTTGTTCGGTGAAATCTTTTGGAGAGCTAATTCTCCATGCTATGTGAAACCTTAAAATGATAGCCTATGAGAAGCACATAAGAGTTACAGTTCTTTTTAATTTCTGCTTGTGAAAAACATAATGAATTAGTTTAAGTAGTTAATTTTAAATCACTATTATTTTATGAAACATTTTCTTATTTGGATTTTCTTGTTTTTTTTCGCAATGTCCGGTTTTGCGCAAGATTTGAATATCAAAGGGCAAATCACGGATACATCCGGTGAATCGATTATTGGTGTGAATGTAAAGGTGAAAGGTAAGGATACCGGTACTATAACAGATATAGATGGCAATTATCATCTTCAAGCTGCTCCGAATGATATTTTGGTTGTTTCTTATATTGGTTTTATTACTCAGGAAGTGCCTGTGAAAAATAGAAAGGTTGTTAATATACGTTTGATAGAAGATGTGAAGGCATTGGATGAAGTGGTAGTAGTAGGATATGGAACACAACGTAAAACTGACTTGACGGGTGCCGTTATACGAGCAGATATTAAAACGTTGAAAAGGTCTCCCAACTCAAATGTGTTGCAATCTTTGCAAGGGAATGTTCCGGGACTTAATATTGGGCAGGTGACCAATTCGGGAGGTACTCCGTCCATGTCTATCCGTGGTACGAATACTTTGGGAGGAAACAAAGATGTTTTGGTTATTTTGGACGGAATCATTTATACAAGTTCGTTATCTTCTATAAATCCTGATGACATTGAATCTATTGATATCCTGAAAGATGCAAGTTCTACTGCTGTATATGGTGCACAAGCAGCCAATGGAGTAGTTATGATTACCACTAAGAAAGGTGTGGAAGGAAAACCGAAAATCAGTTTCTCCAGCAGTTATACGTTTTCTAACCCGACCCACAATTATCGTCCGATGAATCGTGAAGAGTATCTGGATAATGTCAGAGACTTCTATTATACAGAGGCTTTCCTTGGGCCTGATTATACTACTCCTAATCCGGACTTTGATCTAGCGTCTAAATTGCCGGATGCTCCGTTGAGGGATGAAAATGGAAATATCAGTCCTTATAATTATAACTGGTGGAACGAAGGAACACAAAGCGGGCATTTGTTTGAAAACCGTTTTAATATATCCGGTGGCAGTAAATCCATCAATTATATGCTTTCGTACTCCAATACGGATCAACGTGGATTTATTGTAAATGATGATTTTAAAAGAAACAGCATTCGTCTGAATTTGAATGCGGAAATAGCTCCCTGGTGGAAAATAGGAATTCAGACTTTTGGTGCATTTGTGAATCAGGATGGTGCGGAGCCGGGTTTGTGGAATCTGATAACCCAATCTCCATTGATTGAACCTTATGACGCAGATGGTAAGATAAAGCCATATCCTTTTAATACATTGGATACCAATCCTTTTATGGGATCAGATATTGATGATTACGAGCGTCATAATTATTTTTTCGGTAATATATCATCTGAAATAAAATTGCCTCTTAAAGGGTTAGTGTATCGATTGAATTTTGGTAATAACTATAGGATAGACAATCATTTTCAGGCCAGCCAGTATGGATACAATCTGCAAGGAGAGGCTTATAAAGAGCATACCGGCTACTATGATTATACTATAGACAATATTCTGGCTTACAATGCTACATTTGGCGAACATCATATTGATGCTACATTATTGTATGGGGCTTCGGAGCGTAAATACGATTATACAAAGGCTTTGGGACAGGGATTTACACGCATGACATTGGGCTATAATAGTCTGGAACAGGCAACAACGCGCTATGTATATTCGGATGCTTGGAGAGAGGCTCTTTGTTATCAGATGGCCAGGGTCAGTTATCGTTTGATGGACCAGTATTTGATAACGGGTACAGTGCGTAGAGATGGTTTTTCGGGATTTGCGGCGAATAATAAATATGCGACTTTCCCTTCCATAGCTTTAGGGTGGATTATCTCAGAAGAGCCTTTCTTTAAAATACCTTGGATTGATTATCTGAAACTGCGTGGGGGATATGGTATCAGCGGAAATCAGACCAGCAGATACAAATCTTTGTCCACTGTGGCTTCTGAAATCAGATATATTTTTGGTGATGGTGGAAAGCCTGTAATCGGACAGGAGATTTCGGCTTTGGGAAATAGTAATCTGAAATGGGAAAAAACAGCAGGGATAAATTTAGGTCTTGATTTTACAATTCTGGGACAAAGACTCACCGGTTCTGTAGAATACTATTCGACAACAACGAAAGACTTATTGTATGATGTGGCTTTGCCCGATATTACGGGATTTTCAAAGATAGCTTCTAATCTTGGAAAAATCAAGAACAAGGGTTTCGAATTTATTCTCACTTCGAAGAATATACAGACTTCTGATTTTAAATGGACTACTTCACTCAATTTTTCGACAAACTCCAATAAGATCGTAACTTTAACAGGAGAAGATAATGATGGAGATGGCATAGAGGATGATAACATATCCAGTAATCTGTTTATAGGCCAGCCCATATCTGCGGTATATGGGTATGTAGTAGATGGCATTTATCAGTTGGGTGATGATATACCTGCCGGTTTCTATCCGGGTAATTATCGTATTGTTGATATGACCGGAGAGGGAGAAATAACTCCTGAAGACCGTGTCATTTTAGGTAAAGGAGATCCGGCTTACCGATTTGGTATTATGAATACGTTAGAGTATAAGAACTTCACACTTAGTTTCTTTATCAATTCTGTTCAAGGAGGAAAGGATGGATATCTGGCAGCCAACTCTTCTTCGTTGGTCAGAGATCAGAATAATCTGCGCTGGAATCGTATAAGTGCATGGGATTACTGGTCACCACGTAATCCGGATGCAGTCTATGCACGCTCCATTAGTACCCCGAAAATAACTCCTACGGTATATGAAGACCGGAGCTTTGTACGGTTGCAGGATGTTTCATTGTCTTATGCTTTTCCGAAGTCTGTTACGAACAAGGTTGGTTTGAATGAAATTGATCTGTTTTTCAGTGGGAAAAACCTGCTGACTTTTACAAAATGGCATGGTTGGGACCCAGAAGCTGGAAGTACTTATTCGGACAGACCGGTAATGAGAAGTTTTTCTTTTGGTGTTAGTCTTACTTATTAATCTGATTTATTATGAAAATAAAAATATATATTATTACCTTGTTGCTTTCAGCAGTGCTGGGTTCGTGCAGCAGTTCTTTTTTGGATGAGAAGCCTTTGGATTTTATGAGTGCAACCAATTCTTTTCTTACCCAAGAGGATATTGATTGTTCTGTAAATAATCTCTATTACCTGGTGAGAAGGGAATTCTATAGCAGGGATGAAAATCGTCCGATGGACTACCTTTACGGCACGGACATTGTCTATGATGGCGAACCGAACGGTACGGAACGGCATTCGAATATGATTTCAGCTTATCATTCAACTGGTAATATTGCATCGGTACACTGGTCATTGCTTTATCATACCATATCAACGGCTAATACTATTATCGACCGTCTGCCTGTTTCAGAAGTATCGGAGGAACAAAAGGTGATTGCCGAAGCCAAAGCCCGTTTCTTTAGAGGATTTGCATACAGGACCTTGGCTTATCTGTACGGTGGGGTACCTCTTTTATTGACGGAAGTCGTCGGGCCTAAGTTTGATTATGTCAGGGCATCCAAAGAAGAGGTGTTGGAACAGGCTATTTCAGATGTAGAGTTTGCGGCTACTTATTTACCCAGTTTGTCCAGTGTGCAGGATGGAGAAGTGTCTAATACAGCAGCATATCATTTACTCTCAGAACTTTATTTGGCAACGGCTCAATATCAGAAAGCGGTGGATGTTGCCACAACGGTCATCGATGATCCGGCTACCGGACTGATGTACAATCGTTTTGGTTCCAGAGCCAATGAAGTTCCGGGAGATGTATATTGGGATTTATTCCGAAAAAACAATCAGAACAGAGGTTCTGGAAACACAGAAGGAATCTGGGTTATTCAGATTGAAACTGACACCCCCGGTGGAAGTGGTTCTTTGACGGCTAAAGACCAGACATATACTTTGGAAAGGCATCATGCTCCGATGGTACGTGACGTGAAAGCACATGGAATGAATCCTTTCAGTTGGCCGATTGGTGACTATACCGGAGGCCGTGGTATAGGCTGGGCCATTTCAACCCGATATTTCAGTGATGAGATATGGAAAGATGATTTTTATGGAGATATGAGAAATGCAAACCATAATTTTGTGAGAAAGTTTGCGGTTCATAATAAAGAGTATGCCAAACTTTACGGGGATACTATTGATACTCAGAATCCGCCGGTAGGGGTTACAGTTCCCTCACGTTCGCTCTATGCATATCAGTCCAAGTGTACTACTCCATACAATCATCCGGAAGGTTTGTATTCCAATTCCAAAACTTTTGCGCTTAACAGTGGAGCTGGGGCTACATATACGGATCAATATATGTTTAGGCTTGCCGAGACTTACTTGCTGCGTGCCGAGGCATATCTGGCTTTAAATGATAAGGACAAAGCAGCAGCTGATATCAATGTTATTCGCAATAGGGCTCATGCGAAACCGGTATTGACATCTCAGGTAACCTTGGATTATATTCTAGATGAGAGGATGAGAGAGTTGGGCGTAGAAGAAAGACGTAGAATAACGTTGATGAGAATGGGAAAACTTTATGACCGCGTGATGAAATGCAACCCCTATTATGCCAAGGAGATGAAAAAGCATTATGAATTATGGCCGATACCTTATAAGGAAATAGAAGCGAATAGAGGAGCTGTGTTGGAGCAGAATCCCGGATATGAATAAAGTAGATAGGTATAATATTAGGCATTAAGAATAGAGGGTATGTTGTTTTTAATCATTGTGTGTCTGCATTTGCAGACACACAATCAATAGTAATTAAAATATAATTTATATGATGATGAGATTTTGGTTCGTATTCATATTTATGTTTCTTCCGGCGATATGCTGGGGACAGATTATTGTTAAGAAAACTGGAGGTGGGGCAGCCTTTCCGTTAGTGTCTTCTCATGAAACAGTGATTTATTATGATGCCCGGGATTATGGTGTAGTAGAAAAAACAGCTTGTCTTTTGGCTGAAGATATAAAGCGGGTGACTGATAAGAAAGTGTCTGTTTCTTCTAAAAAGGTTTCTTCGGAATATGCCGTTGTTGTGGGAACGGTGGGACATAATGCTTTTGTTGACCGATTGGTGGCAAAGGGGCTATTGGATGTATCTGCCATTCGTGGTGGTTGGGAACAGTTTGTCGTTAAAACGATAGATGCTCCGGTCAAAGGGGTGAAAAAAGTACTTGTCATTGCCGGATGCGACAGGCGTGGCACAGCCTACGGCGTATTTACATTGTCGGAGGCCATAGGGGTGTCTCCTTTGTACTGGTGGGCTGATGTGCCGACGAAAAGAAAGTCCCAATTATATGTTGAGCATATAAACTATGTTTCTCAGGCACCCTCTGTTCAGTACAGAGGTATCTTTATTAATGATGAAGGTTGGGGAATAACTCCTTGGGCCGGAAGGACGTTTGATAAAGAATTGGGTGACATCGGACCTAAAACTTATGCTAAGGTATGTGAACTGATTCTCAGGATGAAAGGCAATATGCTGGCACCTGCAATGCATCCTTCTTCGGGCGCTTTTAATAAGTATCCCGAGAATAAGTTGGTGGCAGATAGTTATGGAATTATAATGAGCACTTCCCATTGCGAACCGTTACTTTTTAATAACGTAACGGAGTGGGATAAGAAAATAATGGGAGAATGGAATTATATGACTAACAAAGAAGGAATAAATAAGATGCTAGACCAACGAGTATTGGAGAATGCCCCATATGAGAATATTTATACGATTGCTATGCGTGGTATTCATGATGCCGGGCTCGTAGGTGTTCCCAAAGATAAAGAAGTCAACCTGGTGCAGGAGGTTATTGCTGACCAAAGAGGTATTTTGAAGAAACATATAGATTCTCCTATTGACTCTATACCTCAGATTTTTGTTCCCTATAAAGAAGTGCTTGATATCTACGAAAGAGGGTTGAGGCTTCCAGAAGACATCATGCTGGTTTGGCCGGATGATAATTTCGGATATATCAAACGGTTGAACAATAAGGAAGAAAGAAGCCGTAGAGGTGGGGCGGGCGTATATTATCATATTTCATATTTAGGCGAACCGCATGACTATTTATGGTTGAATACAACTCCTCCGGCATTGATGTTTGAGGAAATGCGTAAGGCTTATGATACTGGAGCAAAACGCTATTGGTTATTGAATGTAGGAGATATCAAACCGGGTGAGCTGGGTATGAAAACTTTTTTGGACATGGCCTGGGATATTGATAAGTTCGATTTTGATAACATAAACAATCATCAGGTGGACTTTCTGGTTTCCATATTCGGTGAAAGGTATAGGGAAGACATTGAAGATGTAATGAATAGCTATTATCATTTGGGCTTCCAGCACAAGCCGGAGGCAATGGGATGGGGATATGAATGGAATAATGAACATGTTCAGGAGAGGATGACGGATACTGACTTCTCTTTTATAAATTATAATGAGGCAGAAGGCAGAATACAAGAGTATGACCGTATTTCTGATAAAAGCGAAAAGATATGGAACGCGTTGCCAGAATCCCATAAGGCTGCTTTTTATGAGTTGGTTTTCTATCCAGTGAAAGGAGCGGCACTTATGAACAAGAAAATGCTGGTCGCGCAGCAAAACAGATGGTATGCGCGTCAGGGACGTACAGCAACCAACTATTTGGCCGATAGAGTCAAATCCTATCATGATAGCATAGATTATTATACCGATAAATACAATTCCCTGCTTAATGGTAAATGGAATCATATGATGGCTTTGGCACCCGGATGGACTGCCACCTATCAGAAGATGCCTCCGCTGACGACTATCGATGTACCTCAAAAAGCAGAAATGCGGATTTTTCTTCCGGAACAGGATTCCCCTTTGGGAAAGACTACATTGAATGTGCTTCCTTGCGTAAATCCTTATACCCGGAAAGAATCTTTTATTGAATTGTACAATGTAGGAAAGCAAGCGTTCACGTGGAATGCCAAAACTTCTGATTCCTGGATCAAACTCAGCAGACAGAACGGAACTACTCAGTTGCAAGAACGGATTATTGTATCTGTAGATTGGGTGAAAGTTCCGGTAGGGGAAAGGATAACGGGTGAAATAGAGGTTATATCCGGCGGTCGTCAGGAAAAGGTCTACTTACCGGTTTTCAATCCTGCTTATCCTACAGTGGGCGAGTTGAAAGGATGGTATGTGGAAGATAATGGCTGTGTATCTATCAATCCGGGAAAATACCATAGAAAAGTGGAGAATGAAGATATAAAGATAAAAGTCATAAAGGGATTGGGCTATGAGAACCAGTGCATACAATTAGGAGAGGCCGTAGAACCAGTCCAAAATCCACGCCGTTCCGGGGAGGCTGCCAAGGTGGAATATGATTTTTATACTTTTAATGCTGGTTCGGTAACGGTTTATACGTATGCATTACCTGTCTTTCCGGTGAATTCGGAACGTGGCACTTGCTTTGGTATAATGATAGATAATGGCTTGTTGAAATATGCTTCGAATAATGCAAAAGAATATTCAGGTGAATGGAGGGAGAATGTATATCGTAACAGTACGATAAACGCTGTAACCCTGAATATTGATAAGCCGGGCAAGCATACTTTGAAATTGATATGTTCTGACCCTGGTATGATTATCCAAAAAGTTGTGATAGATATGGGGGGAATGAAACGTTCTTATCTTGGACCAGAAACTACAATTGTACGATAGTTAGTTGGATTTCTGAGGATAAAATAAGGATTAAGACTGGTCGTGTTTGTGAATCACATGACGTTAAATAATATGGATTTGAAATGATATAAAAAACAGAAATAGCTCGTTATTGACAAAAGTGATATCGATGGCGAGTTTTTTCTTTACAACAATGGTTGAACGGAATTTAGTGGTGAAATTGTTAAAAACGGTGTCTAGAGTGTTTTTCGGGCAATGCGTTTTCCTTTTGCTTATCTACATCTCTTTTGGACGCTTATCGGTATGGTTTTCAAACTAACCGACTATTTCATTAAGTTTCTCTTTTCAACAGTATTTTTTATTTATGATAAATATAGAAATTGATTTTATAATATCAAAAAAGAATTTTATTCTACAAAAAACGGTGCGTGCTTTAGTTAAAGTAAATATCGCCTGCACGCTTTTGGAAAGCCTTCTGTAGATATCTGTAGAAACGTTTGGTATACTGTTGCGAAATCATTAAATTTGCAATTAAAACAACGAGAGATATGGATGCAGATACCCGTTT
>ERZ834859.1600-NODE-1600-length-23617-cov-2.782956_pt1 | contig 23617 bp, 20 predicted proteins | sample MGYA00519947_ERZ834859 | MGnify/ENA primary metagenome ERZ834859 (study PRJEB31850, sample SAMEA3708763) | human gut metagenome | biome: human gut; feature: human-associated habitat; material: faeces | place: China | collected 2014 ...
GGAATCCTCAAGATTCAGTCTGCTGAGCAAGTCTGTAACCGCCATAGTGAAAGTATTTCCCATAGTACAGTCTGTAACATCAGCCTCCATTGTGAATCCTTCCGGAATATCAATCTTATCGGAAAGGTCACCGCTTAAATCCAGGCTGTCCTTTAAACCTGGAACTGCAACTCCTACAACCATTTCCTTGTCGCCATCGGAAATCACCTTTCCATTATCAATGGTAACATTGGAAAAATTATCGGAAGAAAGGATCATTCCGGTTACCATAACAAACGGAGAATAAACTTCTACGTCTTTTTTATCAACTTTTACTGTCTTTTTGGATTTGTTTGTATAAGAAACTTCCATACGAAGATGTCCACTCTTGCCAGCAAGCTCCTCTGGAGTAATTTCCTGGTCATCCAGATAATATTTGATCTTCATATCTACCGGAAGTTCCTTGTTGGAAGTTCCCTGATAGTAAATATCACTGCTGTCTGTATTCCAGGTAACCTTGTCGCCATCCTGGGTAAAGGTTTCATCACCTTTTACATTCTTGATTCCTTCCAGGTCAGATACATCGGATATATCTCCCTCTGCTGATCCGGAATTCTTCAGCCAGTCAGATACGGTGATGTCTTTTATTTCACCTTCTGCAGTAGCGTTTACATATACGGTTTCTTCCTTGGATACTCCATTGTCTGCTTCCTGTGCTGCAGCAATTACCGGTGTAGTTCCAAGGACGGCAGCCATTCCGGCAGCCATTGTAACATTCAGAATCTTTTTATTTCGGTTCATGTTAGCCAACTCCTTAATTCTTAGTTAAATATCTGACGTCTGCAAACTCCTCCAGCTGTCCTGCAGCGTATCTGTTTTCCCGACATCAGTTAGTCATCTCTTAGCCTATGAAAGTTATACAACAAAACTGACCAGTAGTCAATATCTGCTTTTTACCCAAATCTTTTCCTGTTTTGATATTGACTTTTGGTCATTTTTGTTTAAAATAGAAATAAACCACCATAATTATCAAGAAAAGTTCAGATAGTGAAGCTGTAATTGTAACAATCGGCTTTTATTGCTGCTGGGAGAGACAGTAAACTTTTATTTATAGAATGTCTGACGGACATAAGCTTAGGAGGAACTGGCATGGGAAAACTGGAGTTAAATAAAAAAAGGAAGAAAAGTGCTCTGTACAACACTGCCTTTGAACTCTTTACCACTAAGGGGCTTGCCAAGACAACCATTTCCGATATTGTGGAAAATGCAGGAGTTGCCAAAGGAACTTTTTACCTCTATTTTAAAGATAAATATGATATTCGAAATAAGTTGATCTCTCACAAAGCCGGCGAACTTTTTTCCGAGGCGCATGATGCTCTGGAAGCCTCCCACATTACCGGTTTCACTGCACAGCTTCATTTTATTGTAGATAATATTCTGGACAGGCTGGAAACTGAGAGTAATCTGCTTGGCTTTATTTCCAAGAATCTGTCCTGGGGAGTTTTTAAGGATGCGTTTCAGGAACAGGCAGATGACGATGATTTTCCATTTTTCCAGGAATATCTCAATCTTCTGGATCAATCTGATGTACAGTATGATTCCCCAGAGCTGCTTCTTTTTACCATTATTGAACTGGTAAGTTCCACAAGTTACAGCTGTATTCTTCACTCCCAGCCAGTCTGTCTTGCTGAATACCGTCCTTATCTTCATCGGACGATAGACTGTATTTTGCAGGCATTTATCCATGGAGCAGATATTGAAAAATTATAGACTTATACATTAAAATCCTGAAGGAGACCTTACAGATGAAAGAAAAATTATATACCATTCCCCTGATGGATGCTTTTAAAGCAGAGGACGAATGCCCTTTCTGTTTTGTGGAGCGCCAGCTGGAACAGCATGCCATGGATTTCGTTTTAGGTGCCGGCGCATCTTATATGGAAGACGACGTACGGGCAGAAACTGATAAAATGGGCTTTTGCCGTACCCACTATAAGAAAATGTATGACTACGGAAACCGTCTGGGTACAGGGCTGATTCTGAAAACCCATTTTCAGTACAAAACAAAAGAGCTTCATGAACAGATCAGGATTTTCGCCCCTTCCAGGGCTTCCGTTTTTTCCCGATTTAAGAAGGAAAACACAGATACAGATGCACCGAAGACTTCTCTTGGCGTATGGGTAAAAGAACAGGAAGATACCTGCTATATCTGCAATTTTTATAAAGATACCTATGCAAGATATCTGGATACTTTTTTCGAACTGTTTAAAAAAAAGCAGGAATTTCTCCCGCTTTTTGAAACCTGTAAGGGATTTTGCATTCCCCATTTCGGAGATCTGGTTGAAACAGCTGAAAGTGCTTTATCTGATAAAGAGAAAAAAGCCTTTTACACTATCCTTTTCCCAATGATGGAGCAGAATATGCAAAGGCTTTCTGATGATCTGGACTGGTTCTGCGATAAGTTTGATTACCGCAATAAAGATGCGGACTGGCGTACTTCCAAGGATGCACTGCCGCGTGGAATGCAGAAAGCGGCAGGAGGATATCCGGCAGATGAGCCATATACTATGGACAAGTAAGACCAAACAGGCTCCTGCTCGTTGCTTACGCAAATAAAGACTCCTCAAATTAACATTCTTTAGAGCGTGTTAATTTGAGGAGTTTTTTATTTGTCAGTTTTCAGAACTTTCTCCAGGTATCTCTCTTAAACAAAAGTAACAGCGGGAATACTTCAAGCCTTCCTGCCAGCATATCAAAGATCATAACAGCCTTGGAAATATAAGAATACGTATTAAAGTTCCCGGTAGGTCCCACAGCTCCAAGACCAGGTCCTATATTATTCAAAGTGGCTGCGATCGCGGTGAAATTGGAAACCATATCCAGATTGTCCAGACTTATGATCAACAGTGAAGTAACAAAAATCATAATATACACAAACAGGAACATGTTTGTAGCTCTCACCACCTCATGGGGGATCGCCTTATCATCCATCTTAATCTTCTTCACTGCATTTGGATGCAGATACAGCTGCAGTTCCTTACGTGCAGATTTACACAGGATCAGAAGACGGGATACCTTGATACCGCCGCCTGTACTTCCTGCACAGGCTCCCACAAACATAAGGATAACCAGAATGGTCTTGGAAAATACCGGCCACACATTGAAATCTGTGGTAGCATATCCAGTAGTCGTAATGATGGAACCCACCTGGAAAGCAGCCTGCTGGAAAGCTCTTCCAAAGCTTGTGAACATTTCTCTTGTATTAATAGCGATAGCTACAATGGCCAAGCCAATAATCCCCAGATAGTAACGTACCTCTTCATTCTTGGCTGCCTGCATTACTTTCTTCGTCAGAAGCAGATAATAGGCATTAAAGTTGATTCCAAAAAGAATCATAAAGACTGTGATCACCACCTGATTATACGTGCTGTAGCTTGCAATACTGTCATTTTTGATACCAAAACCACCGGTACCTGCGGTACCAAAACTAAGGCACAATGTGTCAAACAGAGGCATTTTTCCAATGAGAAGAAAAATGATCTCCACAATAGTCAGAATAATGTATATGGTATACAAAATCTTGGCTGTGGACTGTACCTTCGGCACCAATTTGCTGACAGACGGTCCCGGGCTCTCTGCTTTCATCAGATTCATGTGGTATCCACCGGTAAGAGGCAGCAGGCAGAGAATAAATACCAGTACTCCCATTCCGCCAATCCAGTGGGTAAAGCTTCTCCAGATCAGCATACAGTGAGACAGAGCCTCCACATCACTCAAAATACTGGCTCCAGTCGTGGTAAAACCGGAAACAGTCTCAAATATTGCATCTATAGGATGGGGAATACTTCCTGAAATAATAAAAGGAAGGGCTCCTGCAATACTGAGTACCAGCCAGCTGAGAGCAACTGTAACAGCACCCTCTTTGGCATGGAATACTTTGCTTTTTCTTTTTCTCCTGGTAAGCGGAATTCCGATTGTCAGGCAGATCAGCATCGTGATCAGAAATGCCAGACCATTTTTTTCCCGGTAAATGATTGCTGTAATTCCTGGCAAAATCATAAATGCCGCTTCAAAATTGAAGATCCAGCCAAGAATATAAGATATCATGGAATAATTCATGTCCGGACTCCTTTACTTTGCAAGTATATCGTTGATATCACGAAGACCTCTGTTAGTGGTAACAATTACAACTCTGTCTCCAATTTCCAGTGCATCATGTCCACGGGGAATGCGCACACTGCCATCCCGGTAAAGACATCCAACCAGAAGATTCTTCTTCAGATTCAGTTCGGACAATGTCCTTCCTACAATAGGTGAATTATCACAGATCTTAAATTCCAGGGCTTCTGCCTTTCCATCCAGAATGTGATACAAGGTCTCCACATTACTTCCAATGGAATTCTGAGTTGCTCTTACATACTGCAAAATATAATCTGCAGTAATGTATTTCGGGTAAATAACACTTCCGATGTCCAGACTGTCAATAATATCGTCATAGGCAAGCCTGTTTACCTTGGCAACCAGCTTGGCATTCGAAATAGTCTTTGCGAAAAGGGAAAGGAAAATATTCTCCTCGTCCATATTGGTCAAAGTTACAAAGGACTCAGCACTTTCCAACCCCTCTTCCAGAAGAAGGGAACGGTCTGTGCCGTCACCATTAATAATCGTAGCATCTGTAAGTTCTTCGCTTAGGAACTCACAGCGGTTCTTATCTTTCTCAATTACCTTGACTTTGATCTTCATGGCAAGCAGGGCCTTGGCAAGATAATAAGAAATAGTTCCGCCGCCTACAATCACGGTGTTCTTTACCTGATGGGTCTTCAAGCCAATCTTTTTAAAGAAAGCTGCTGCATTCTGCGGGGTAGCAAGAATAGAAATCACATCTCCATTCCGGATCACATTGGTACCACCTGGAATGGTAGTATAATCTTTTCCCTCAATAGCACAGAAAAGAATATCGCAGCGAAAGTGCTCCGTAATCTGCTGGATGCTCTTTCCATCCAGTTCAAATTCAGGCATTACTTTAAATTTCAGAAGTTCTACCTTGCCTCTGGCAAAAGTATCAATCTTTATGGCGGATGGAAAACGCAGAAGTTTTGAAATCTCCTGTGCCGCTGCCAGTTCCGGGTTGATGATCATGGTTACACCCAGACGCTCCTTGATAAAACCGATCTCCTTACTGTAAATCGGATTACGCACACGGGCAATTGTGTGGCAGTGACCAGTCTTCTGGGCGATCAGACAGCATAGAAGGTTCATCTCATCTGATACAGTAACTGCGATAAGAATGTCTGCGTTCTCAATTCCCGCTTCCATAAGAGTATTGATACTTGCTCCATTTCCAACAACGCCCATAGCATCTACTTCATCTATAATCTCATTAATCCTGTCCGGATTGATATCGATCAGAGTTATATCAGTATCCTCTTCCTGAAGCTGCTCTGCAAGTGTACGTCCAACTTTTCCACACCCGACAATTATAATTTGCATAACTCCTCCAAATATATAAATAATAGGAAAATGTCAGGTCACAGACAAAAAATGAGTCTGCCCCTAACATTCTAAACACTGCTATTATAGCACTACTGTATGCTTTTGGAAATAGTCATTTTCTTACAGTAAATCTTAGAGTGTGTTTGAAGTTAACTGTGAACTTTGTTCACAAAAAGCCCGGGAAGTGCGGCGCGAAATCATGCGAATGCATGATTTCTGTGCATCGCGAAGCGCGTTACTGTGAACGGAGTGAACAGCAACGTGTTGTTCGAACAGGTGTTTACTTTTTATTTCATATGTAGTACAATGACTTTATCTCTATAAATATACTTTTATTTCATTTTCCCGAATTTGGCTTTCGCCATTAACTTTATAAACAGGATATTTTCCCCAGAAATGGAAGGAGGCCGGTGCTTTCGCACCGGCGCGTATGAAAAAGAAAAATATTAAATTAAGAAAGACTTGGTGCTTTCTACAGTTAATAATATACGAAACAAATGTGATAAAAGTGTGAAAGACTTTTGAAAAAATCATGAAACGATTTCTGCTGTTTTTATATAAAAAAACGAAACAAAAACTCAAAATAAGGGATTTTACCAGATGAATGGACACAAATTTGAATATAAATGCGCCCGGATGCTGCGCCGAAAGGGATTTCACCATGTAGAAGTTACCAAAAAAAGTGGTGACCAGGGTGTTGACATCATTGCCTACAAACATTTTTCAAAATATGCAGTTCAATGCAAATATTATTCTTATCCAGTTGGGAATAAAGCAGTGCAAGAGGTCTATGCCGGGGGCAAATACTATGACTGCGACCGCTGCATCGTTATGACAAATGGCACTTTCACCAAGGCAGCTATCAGCGCAGCCAATAAATTAGATGTAAAGCTATGGGACAACTGCTCTATGTTAAAGAGTACAAGTCTGATTTTTGAAACAATGAGAGCAATGAATATTCTTGGAATCCTATTTGGATGTTATCTTCTAAGAAATGTTTTTCCATTTTCTTCGGATACTTATTTGCAGTATTATCGGGAATTTTCCCTGATTCTGGCTGGGCTTCTTGGCTGGCTGGGCTGGGAGAACTGGATGTTAAGTACTTTAGCTGGAGCACTGTACCTTTTCCTTGAATTTACATTTCAAGGAGCAGGCAACGTTCCTGAATTCCTGGCAGGCGGTGTAAATCTTGTATTTCTGATTCCCGCACTGATTTATTTTGTGCATGTGTATCTCTTAAAACCAAAGCCATAATAAAAAATACCATCCGTTCTTTTCACTGCACCACCAACAGTATACGTAACTATTACATTCTCTTATATAAACACATTTATATATTTTTACATAGAATAAAGGGAAAGACCTTACGGAATAAGGAAAGGATCTGTTTATGGAAAATTATCAGATGAACCGTTCGGGCTGCCGCCCTTATAATAGAACCTGCGGGATGATGAATTTCTCTCCCGCTCCACTGTCGCAAATGCGGCGAGAGACTTCTTGCAGCGAAATGAATTGTGAGTCCTCAGACTGTACCAGACCATATAAAAATTCCGGTGATTTCATACCTGTGAAGTCTTCATACAATCCGTCAATTTCCCAAACACCAAACTGCCCCTGCACTAAACCAGTTTCATCAAAAACAGATAATATGTATGAGCACCTGAAACACCTGACACCAGCAATGGCCTATGTACCATATCAGAATTTCACTTCAGCCTATGATCTTGACTATGCCTTGTCTGTGGGCACTATTTTCCCACAGCTTTGTAAACCATTCTGTGGAAAGAGAGGTATTCGAAGATGATGAGAAAGCAGCCTTCCCCAAGATGCTCTTTTTTACAGCAGATCAATGAGGTTAGTTTCGCTGTCAATGACCTGCTTCTTTATCTGGATACTCACCCTGAGGATCAAAAAGCATTGCGCTATTTTTCCGATATTTCTGACCGTCGCAACCAGCTGATGGCCGAATATGCTGAGAAATACGGTCCTCTGACCATCGACAGTGCAGCTGTAAGCAGTGAAAATGCATGGAAATGGTCTCAGCAGCCATTTCCATGGGAAAAGGAAGGAGCGTGACAGTTTATGTGGAATTATGAAAAAAGATTACAGTATCCAATCAATATCAAAACGCCAAATGCGAAGCTGGCTCAGTTCATTATGAGCCAGTATGGTGGCCCGGATGGAGAAATCGGTGCTTCTATGCGCTATCTCTCCCAGCGCTTTACCATGCCGAACCGAACCTCTGCAGCTGTGCTTAATGATATCGGTACTGAAGAACTGGCACATCTGGAGATGGTTTCCACCATGGTTCACCAGCTTACCCGTGACCTCACTATGGAAGAAATTGAGAATTCCGGGCTGGGACCATATTATATTGACCACACAGTTGGCGTGTGGCCACAGGCAGCAGGGGGTGTTCCATTTAATGCCTGCGAATTCCAGAGTAAAGGTGATCCGATCACGGATCTATTTGAAGACCTTGCAGCAGAACAGAAAGCACGCTCCACTTATGACAATATTCTCCGTGTAGTACGAAATATCCCGGAAGTTGCTGATCCTATCCGTTTCCTGCGTGCAAGGGAAGTGGTACATTTCCAGCGATTTGGTGAAGCACTTCGCTCCATCCAGGAACAATTGGATGCTAAAAACTTCTACGCTTTCAATCCAGGCTTTGACAATCCCTGCTCTGCAAGCTGTGCACCTGAAGCAAAATAGCATATGCTGCTGGTCATAAAGATAACCGTAACAGCAATACACATCTCACAGAAAACCTTTTTTAAACACGCTCTAATACTGCCCGGCAATTGCTGGGCAGCTTCAAAACAGTAGTCAGCAGGCTTTTTCTCCCCATGCCAATTGTTCGTTTACTCAACTTCAAAGTCACCACAAATATCCTCTGGAACTATATCATCGGATTCGTGCATAATACTTTTTCTTTCATACCCCTTCATAATCAAACGCCGGTATAAAACTTTCCTCCGCGGTCTCCCCTTCCTGAAAATAGCCATTTTCAATTCCAAGCTCAATGGCAGCGTCCAGCACCTTTTCATACTCTCGTCTGGTCACTTTCCGATTCAGTTCCGGAAATTTCTCATTCTTCCAGACAGGCGTATATTGGTTCATTACGCTGATAAAAATATCCTCCCCATAAGTCCGGTACAGATATTTCAATACTGCAATAGAATTTTGGGTATGCCCTGGCAAAATCAGATGACGAACAATTGTCCCGCGTTTTATATATCCATCCTCCGCAAACTGACAGGAACCGGTCTGACGCATCATTTCGGCAATTGCACTCTGCGCCGCCTGCGGATAATCCCTTGCGTTGGAAAAAGCAGCAGCCAATTCAGGCTCCATATATTTCATATCTGGCAGATATACATCCACATAACCATCCAGTCTCCGGATAGTTTCCACGTTCTCATACCCACTGGAATTGTACACGACTGGAAGATTCATTCCCTTTCCTCTGGCCAGCTCCAACGCCGAAATAATATGCGGCACATAATGCGCCCCAGTGACCAGATTCAGATTTGCCGCCCCTTTTTCCTGCAATTCCAGAAAAATCTCGCTGAGGCGTTCCCCTGAGATCTCTTTCGCACAGTTTCCCTCCGCGATCTCAAAGTTCTGACAGAAGATACACCGGAGACTGCATCCGGAAAAAAATACCGCACCGGATCCCTGCGTCCCGGAGATACAGGGCTCCTCCCAATAATGCAGAGAGGCTCTGGCAGCCATAATATCTGCCGTCTGGCCACAATATCCCACGCCACCATCCAGGCGATCGGCATGACAGGCCTTGGGACACAGGACGCAGTCGGACATGATTTTCCGGAACCATGCGGCATCTTGGGGAGCCAGATCGCCGGAAACGGATGCTATGCTGTTGGAAACCAAAAAAGGGGATGACATATCGCCTGACACAATCTATAACCTCTTAACTGACTTATCCATGAATTCACAGAACACTTTAAATATCAAAACCGCACATGCCGGACCAGGATAACAGCTCCACCCAGTTTCCTCACGGCACATGGAAGGTTCTACTTAGTGCTGCTTTGTTCCCAACCTGACACGGTTCATGGATTTTCGTCGCGTAAGACCCAGATATCAACGCCACATACCAGGGGCGGCTTCACCAGACCAATGCCCTCGGCACAACATCACCCCTGCTATAGCGGATTGCAGGTTCAAGGTACCGCTACCACCCCGGCTGCACGGATTATTATTTTACATGATAAATGAATACTTGTCAAGTAGGCTGTTCTTTCTTTTGCACAGGAGTTTACCACAGGATTTAATTTTTCTATGTTACAGAGTCTGTAACTCCGCTTTTTTCTTCATCTTCCTGGCTTCCCTGAGTTCTCTGAAAAACTGCTTCATCAACTGGCTGCATTCTTCTTCCAATACGCCTGTTGTAAGATCTGCCTGATGGTTAAATGCCTGGATATCCAGTAGATTCAGAATGGAACCTGTACATCCTGCTTTCGGATTCATACACCCGACAACCACTCTTGGTATACGGGACTGGACAATTGCACCTGCACACATCTGACATGGTTCAAGCGTAACATATAAAGTGCAGTTCTCAAGCCGCCAGTCGTTCATGTAGCGGCTGGCTTTCTTAATTGCAGTAATCTCGGCATGGCCGAGAGAGGTTTTATCAGTGTTACGGCGGTTGTAGCCTCTTCCTATAACCTTTCCTTCATACACAATCACACAGCCGATAGGCACTTCATTGAGTTTATAAGCCTTCTTAGCCTGTGTGATTGCCTGTTTCATATATCTGTAATCATCTTTTTCAAAAACCACCTGAGTATTCTCCACTAGATTATCCTCCACAAAATATTATAAAAATTTTAACTTTTTTGTGAAAATGCGTCAACTTATCTGGAACATTTTTCGTATTAATAATAAAAGGAGGGAACGTGTGTAGAATTATGATTGCACTGGCACAGATTAGTAGTATAATGATTATATAAGTAGGCAGTATCGGAGCTATCAAAAGTCTTATACTTCATGCATCGGTAGGACAATTCATGATTGTGCGTTATGTGTCAGAGTTAGTGGCTGAGCTTATTATTATGCTGGTTATGATGAAGGTTGGAAAATCATTAGGAAAGAGAAGGTATAGGGTATGAAATTAGAGGTGAGAAATTTAAAGAAAACTTATGGTACAGTTCAGGCACTGAAGGGGATTAATTATACATTTACACCGGGAGTATATGGTATTCTTGGTGCTAATGGAGCAGGAAAGAGTACGATGATTAATCTTATCACTGATAATGTATCAAGAGACAAGATGAATGGCGGAAGTATTCTTTTTGGAGAGGACAGTGCCGAGGAAGATATATTAAAGCTTGGCAAACAGTTCAGGGGTCTGGTTGGATACATGCCGCAGCAGCAGGGATTTTATGAGGATTTTTCGCCTAAAGCATTTCTTAAATATATGGCAGAGATTAAGGGGGTTAAGAAGATTAAGACTACTGATGACAATGGCAATGAGGTTGTTAAGACAGTCAACCAGCAGATTGACGAGCTGCTAGAGGTAGTTAATCTTACTAAGGTTGCATATAAGAAGATTGGAGGATTTTCAGGAGGAATGAAGCAGAGAGTGCTGCTTGCGCAGGCACTTCTTGGCAATCCTAAGATTCTTATACTTGATGAGCCGACAGCAGGACTTGACCCTAAAGAGAGAATTTCAATCAGAAACTATATTGCAGAGTTGTCTAAGGACAAGATAATTCTTTTTGCAACTCATGTTGTAAGTGATATTGAATGTATTGCTGATAAAGTACTTCTTCTAAAGAGCGGAGAGATAATTGCGACAGGAACACCTGTTGAGCTTATTGAAAGCATGGCTGGAAAAGTCGGTGAGATAACATGCACGCTTGACGAGGTTGGTGAGCTGCAGAAGGAATACAAGATTGGCAATATCAGACAGAGAAAGAACGGTCTTGCGTTAAGAGTTGTAGGTGATGAGCTGCCAGAAGAAGCAGTAAAAGTTGGAGATAATATTGACCTTGAGGATGTATATCTGTATTATTTTGAGTAGATTATCAGATTATGAGATAGTCGGAATAACGGAATATCAGATTGTCAGGGAGAAATATCATGGAACTTATTAAAGGAAGACCTGCCGATGAAACAGGAAGATTAGAAAAAGAAATCAGAGTATATGATTTGTTGGACAAGCTTGGAATGGAATATTACAGAACAGACCATGAGCCTGCTACAACAATGGAAGTGTGTAATGACATAGATAAGATTCTGGACACACTTATATGTAAGAATCTTTTCTTATGTAACAGACAGAAGACGAATTTTTATATGCTTATGATGCCAGGTGACAAGCCATTTAAGACAAAGGATCTGAGTAAGCAGATTAATTCAGCGAGACTTTCATTTGCAGATGAATCATATATGGAGGAATTCCTTGATATAACACCGGGTTCGGTATCCATAATGGGACTTATGAATGATACGGATAACCATGTGCAGTTACTGATGGATAAGGAAGTGCTTGAGGGTGAAACTCTTGGATGCCACCCTTGCATCAACACATCAAGTCTTAAGTTAAAGACTAAAGAAGTGATGGAGAAGTTTCTTCCAGCTGTTCATCATGAGGCGGTGATAGTTGAGCTTCCGAGGTATGAAGAACATAAAGATAACGAACAGGGATAATATGTAGAGATATGTTTTAGGCAGCTTCTGCAGGGATTGTGGAGGCTGTCTTTTTGGTGCGTGAGGTGTTGCTTATTTTGTGAGGGGTGTTGCTGGTGCAGCGTGTTGTAGTATGTTGCAGCGGGAAAGACCTACGCAAGCCGCATAATATGCAGAATGAGTGGGTCGAAATTATGAGAGAATGACGTGGAGGAGCGAGAAAAACCTACTAATCAAGCTAAAACAGTAGAGCTAGTAGGTCTTTGGAGGGGGAAGAGTATCATTAAATAGAAGAAAGTTTGGAAAAAGACCTACGAAAAGGCAAGAATATAATGATTGAGTAGGTTAGCAAGAGGGGATGACAGTTTCACAGTGCTTGAAAAGACCTACGCAATAGCGAAGTTGATAGAGGATAGTAGGTTTTGGCAAGTTTCTGGTGATATTCGGGAGTGGTAAGAAGTTGGTTTTGCCGCCTGTTCTGACAAGGATTGCTAAAGCCAGTCCTTAGGAAATGATTCTTAGGGACTGGCTTATTTAGCTGTCTTATTTTGTCAACGCTTCACACCTTGACAACAAGCATATATAACAAGTATAATTGAAATACCGTGCAGCCGGGGTAGTAGCGGCACCTTGAACCTGCAATCCGCTATAGCAGGGGTGATGTTCGGCAGAGGGCTGATATTTATGGAGCAGCCCGGTGTAAGTGGTGTTGACATTTGGGTCTTTCACGACGGAAATCCACGAACCATGTCAGGTCAGGAATGAAGCAGCATTAAGTGGGACCTTCCGGGTGTTGAAAGGGTGCCTGGATCGAGCTAACTGCATCGGTAACGTCTGTGGATATCAGTTCGAAGCCGGACGCACGGCTTTTGTTATTAAAATGTTACTCGTCGCAGCTAATTTAGGAATGTCAGGCAGATTCGTCATGCTTGCATGTAAGAAACTGTATGATATTCCTAAATTATCCTGCGAAGCAGGAACTTAACCGACATAAGTAAAACATAAGCTGCGAAGCAGCGGCAGACGCCGGAGGCGGATGGTTTTACGCATGAGGTTAAGGGCTGCGAAAGTAAAGACAGCGCAGAGGGAGGTAACCATGTCATATCAGGCTTTATACAGAAAATGGCGTCCAGACAATTTCAATGATGTCAAAGGACAGGATACAATAGTAACAACCCTGCGAAATCAGATTAATGCAGACAGAATAGGCCATGCATATCTGTTCTGCGGAACGAGAGGAACTGGTAAGACATCAGTTGCCAAGATATTTGCGAAGGCAGTTAATTGTGAGCATCCGGTTGATGGCAATCCTTGTGGGGAGTGTCCGACATGCAAGGCGATTGCGGCTGGAACAAGCATGAATGTAATAGAGATAGATGCGGCATCTAACAATGGCGTCGATAATATAAGACAGATAAGAGAAGAAGTACAGTACTCACCGACAGAAGGAAGATTCAAAGTCTATATAATTGATGAGGTTCATATGCTTTCTATAGGAGCGTTCAATGCACTGTTAAAGACATTGGAAGAACCTCCTGCATATGTAATATTTATACTGGCTACTACAGAAGTGGCGAAGATTCCTATTACAATCCTTTCAAGATGTCAGAGATATGACTTCCATAGGATAACAATAGAGACAATTGCAGGCAGACTGTCAGAACTTATGAAGGCGGAGGGACTGAATGTAGAGGATAAGGCAATAAAATATGTTGCCAAAGCTGCAGATGGTTCTATGCGAGATGCGTTAAGTCTGTTAGACCAGTGTCTGGCATTCTATCTGGGGAAAGACCTTAAGTATGAAAATGTATTAGATGTTCTTGGGGCAGTTGACACGGCGGTATTTAGTAAAATGCTTTCAACAATCCTGTCAGGAGATGTTGCTGTGTGCATGTCACTTATGGAAGATTTGATAATGCAGGGAAGAGACCTTTCACAATTTGTTACAGATTTTATATGGTATCTTAGAAATCTGCTTCTTATTAAGACAACCAAAGATGCAGAAAGAATTGAAGACGTAATAGAAGTATCAGCAGATAATCTTGAAGACCTGAAGAAAGATGCACAGAATGTAGATATAGATACACTTATGTATTATATAAGAGTGTTGTCAGAATTATCGAATGACCTGAAGTTTTCTACACAGAAAAGAGTTAAGACAGAGATAACATTTATAAAGCTGATGCGTCCGGCAATGGATAACAGTCAGGATATCGGCGATGTTGTAAGCCGTGTGACAATGCTTGAAGGGCAGTTACAGAAAGTACTTGATGATATTAAAAGCGGTAAACTTGTAAGCGCAGCAGGTATGGCGGGTGGCGCTGCGGGAGGCCAGGCAGCAGTACAGCAGCAGACTCCAAAGAAGCCTGTAGTTAAGCGTGTATATGATGCAGTTCCAGAAGATGTTAAGGCAATAGCGGCAGGCTGGAAGGATATCATAGCAACGATAGATGACCCGGTTAATCAGACATTTTTACAGGCTGCACATGTTACATTAGCAGAAGATGGAATTAGTCTTGAAATTATGGTAGAATCACTTAGTGCCTATAATTCACTCAGCAGACAGGAAGTTATGGAAAGCATAGAGAATGTCATTGAGGAGAGAACAGGAGTAAGGGTTTCAATTAAAGTGACTAAGCTTAACGATGATGAAGATTTCCACAGCAGATTCGTGGATCTTAAGGAACTCGTAGGCATAGATATAGAAGTAGATGATAAGGAGGAACTTATATAATGGCTAAAAGAGGTGGTTTTCCAGGAGGAATGCCTGGTAATATGAATAATCTGATGAAGCAGGCACAGAGAATGCAGCGTCAGATGGAGGAGCAGCAGGCAGAGCTTGAGAATAAGGAATTCAGTGCTACAGCAGGCGGCGGAGTAGTTGAGGTAACTGTTACAGGTAAGAGAGAAGTATCTAAGGTTAAGATTGACCCTGAAGCAGTTGATCCAGATGATGTAGAGATGCTTGAGGATTTAATCGTAGCAGCTACTAATGAAGCTTTAAGAAAATGCGAAGAAGAGTCACAGGCACAGATGGCTAAGATTACTGGAGGACTTGGAGGATTAGGCGGAGGCTTATTCTAATGGACATCTACAGTGGTCATATTAACAGATTAATTGAAGAATTGTCGAGATTACCAGGGGTTGGGGCGAAGAGCGCCCAGCGCCTGGCATTTCACATTATAAACATGCCTGAGTCTGAGGTTAAGAGCCTTGCAGACACAATGATTGATGCAAAGCAGCATATACACTACTGTAAGGAGTGTTTTACACTTACAGATGAAGAACTGTGTCCGATATGCCGCGACCAGAAAAGAGACCATAAGACAATTATGGTAGTTGAACATACAAGAGATATGGCGGCATATGAAAAGACAGGAAAGTACGAGGGCGTATATCATGTTCTTCATGGAGCAATAAGCCCGATGCTTGGAATCGGACCGGCTGATATCAGGTTAAAGGAGCTTATGGTAAGGCTTCAGGGAGATGTTGACGAGGTTATTATCGCAACTAATTCCAATCTGGAGGGTGAGACAACAGCAATGTACATAAGCAAAATGATAAAGCCAACAGGAATTAAGGTGACAAGAATTGCAAGCGGAGTTCCTGTCGGCGGCGATCTTGAATATATCGATGAGGTTACACTTTTAAGAGCATTAGACGGAAGAACCGAGCTTTAAATTTGGTGAAGAACCAAGCTTTAAGCTTAATGCCCTGGCGCACCGGGCGTTAAGACAATATGTGTAAAATGCGTGCGCAGAAATGAAGAATACTATGGCAGAGAATATGACAGGTGATATCATATCGGATCACCGTGAACGAATGCTTAATCTGAAGAAATATTATCCTTTCTTCAGACTGATAGACACATCATTTTCTAATTTCAAGGATGGCAAATACGAAATCCTTGATATGGGCTATATAGTTATGGCGGTTCTCCGTTTCTTTATAGAGGAGAATAATTTTAAGGAAAAGGATGTTACATATCCCGAATATCTCGATTTCTTAAGGCTGATACTTAAGAGAGATTTCGGGCTTGATTTGAATGAACAGGACAGCAAGGAGATTGCTGATTATATATTTGACAAGATAAAGAATGATGGCAGGCCATTTGAATTCTCGTATTTTGATCCGGTGGACAGGAAAAAGAGAGTATCAAGAATGAAGATAATCGAGAGTTCGATAAGAGACAATACTGTGTGGTATTCGATAAGCCCTGATGCTATTGAATTCTATCTTGATACCAAGGAAATCAAGGACGAGAGCAGGATAAGCGTATCCCAGCTTCTTCTTGAGAAAATGATTAATTCACAGAACTTCCGTGGCGGAGTTGAAGTGGTTGAAAGAATCAACGAAGAGGTCAACCGCCTTAAGTTAAAGAAGAATGAAGTGCTGACAATTCTGTCGGGCGATGTATTTGCAGGAATAGAGGCTTATGAGGAATTCGTCAAGACAGGAATGAAATGGTTTGATGATGAGGAAAAGCTTTTTAAGAAGAACCGTGACCTTATTGCAAAATCAATTGAGAAGCTTAATGCATCGGGCAGCACAGGCGAAGGCTATTACAGGACGATGAACGAAATATACAGTCTCGAGACTCAGCTTAAGCAGGCAATGAACAGGCATAGCGAGTTGTTAAAGGATTGTACAGAAATGCAGAAGATGACCGATGACGCAGTAAGACGCGCCAAGCTTGGCAGATTAAGAAGCCATATGGATTTCACATCGGCACTTTCAGATATGATTAAGAGGGACAATGCAGATATATTAGTCACAATGTTAAGTCCGCTTCTAAAGCCGAACATAAGAAAGACATTTGACCTGATAAGCATTGATGATGCGCTTATGGTGAAGCCTCCAAGATATGAGGAGAAAGAGCTTATAAGCAACGAAAGACCGGAAGATATTGAATTCGCAGATGAGATTGAAGAAAAGAGAATTAAGGATAATTACGTATTCCTTATGAAAAATCTCATTGTGTGTTTGAAAAAATCGGACATTATAACACTAGGTCAGTTTGCAGATGCAATGAAGAGGGCGTATGGTGAGCAGGTTTTAAGAAATGCAGATTTCTTCTCTTTCTTTGTTAATCTGTGCCAGAAGGATGAGTACCAACTTGGCGGTGATGCGGGAGAAGATACATTTCTTGATGCATACTTAGGGGAAGGCTTTAAAGATACGGAAAGCTTTACATTTGCAATAAGAAAAGGTCTTGGCGGGCAGGTTATATTGTCGGATAACTGTATGATGGCAGATGTTGAATTGGTACGAAAGGAAGCACATGGAGAATAGAAATCTAGATAAGGCGCTGGACATAGTTTCCAAGCTTATCACAGGGGAAAATGTGTCTGAGAGGGGCGAGAATGCAGCTCTTTATCAGGAATACAATAATAATGCAGAAGTGTATGACATCGTTCATATGTCACTTAAGAAACTTAATCTTAACATATATGAATATAACAATGGTCTGTATGTGAGTGCAGGTGATAATAACAGGGTGTTTGGATATTCCAACGAGGAATTAAGAAATGTACTTGGATTAAGAGTTAATAAAGAATTATATCTTGCGTATTTCATAATCTACAACATAATAACAGAGTTTTATTCAGATACAATGAGTTCAACTTATGCTGAGTTCATAAGACTTGAGGACATCATTAAAAATGTTGATAAGACAACAGGTGGTATTGTCGATAAGAGCACAGGGCTTGTGCTTGATGAGGTTGAGGAGAACAGCTTTAAGCAGATAGCACTTACATGGGACGAGCTTCCGGTGACAACAGTAGAGGATCAGACAGGAGCGAGAGCAGCAAGAAATTCAAAGTCGGGGATGGTAAAGCTTGTGCTTAATTTCTGCGTTGCGCAGGAACTTTTAGTTGAGAGTCAGGACAGATATTATCCGACAGACAGATTCAGAAGTCTTATAGAGAATTATTTTGATGATTACAGAGGACGATTTGCCGAACTTATGAATGGAGGATGCGATGCCACAGATTAACAGAATCAGAGTTAATAATGTTAAATATAATTTCGGTACACAGGTGTACGACGATTTCGTGATGCGCTTCAACTGCCAGAATACTATATATGACCTTGCCAATGGTGGTGGTAAGAGTCTGCTTATGCTGCTTCTTATGCAGAATATGCTTCCTAACTGCACACTTGATGACAAGCAGCCTATTGAGAAGCTTTTCAGACAGGGAAGCGGTAATACATGTATTCATTCTTTGGTTGAGTGGAAGTTAGATCCATGTTATCAGAAGGATGGTTTCAGGTTCATGACAACTGGTTTCTGTGCAAGAAAGGGAAGAGGCACAGACGATGAGAATCAGGATGGACAGGAACAGACAGCTGCACCGACAGCAAGTGTTGAATACTTTAATTACTGCATATTCTACAGGGAGTTTGGCGATAACGATATTAAGAATCTTCCACTTGTAAGTAATGGAGAGAGAATTACATATAACGGACTTAAGGCTTATCTTCGTGAACTTGAGAAGGGCGGGTACAAATATGTTGTTAAGATATTTGACAGAAAAGGTGATTACCAGAGCTTCATAAGCAACTACGGAATATATGAGAGTGCATGGGAAATTGTGCGTGGAATTAACAAGACAGAGGGACATGTGAGAACATATTTCGAGTCAAATTATAAGACAAGCCGTAAGGTTGTTGAGGATCTGCTTATAGAGGAGATTATCCAGAAATCCTTCAATAACAAGCTGTCAGTTGATAATGATGAGGGCATGATGGCTCAGACTCTTATGGATATTAAGGACAAGTTAGTGGAGCTTTCAAAGAAACACTCACAGCTTGGAGCATATGACAGTCAGATTGCAGCTATCGACAGTTTTAAAGAATATCTGTCGACATATGAAGCATTTTACAATAGAAAAGAAGAAATAGAGAAGCAGCTATATGACCTGCTTCTTGTTGCTATGCGGGAAAGTGATAAGAAGGATAAGGAACTTAAGAGTCAGGATGACCTTATCACTAAGATGTATGATGAGCTTGCACAAGAGAAGGAAGCTATAGCAGTTGCAGAGGTTATGTCTGAAAAGAATTCGATGGCAGGAGTTGAGAGCCTTGTTAATGAGACAAGAAAGGCACTTGAACTCAAGAACGCTGCAATTGAAGAGGCAAGAGGAAAGCTTTCTTTGATGGAGTCTGCGGGTGATTATAAAGATTATGCAGAATACGAGAAGTCCTATAAAGGACTTCAGATTGCGATAGATAACAGATTAAGAGAAGATACTGATATAACAGCAGAGTTAAAGATACTTGCTGCAGGTTACAGAAAATTCTATGAGACAGAGACCAGAAGACTTAAGGAAAAGCTTGATATAGCAGCTAACCGTGTTAAGGCTCTGGAAGTCAGATTATCAGAGTCTAAGGATAACCTTAGAAATGCTGACAAAGAGGCGGCAGGTCTTGGCAGTCTTTCTGATAATCTTGAGAATGAGATACAGGAATTACAGGCACAGCTTGGAGCATCTTTATCAGAGGCGGGAACTGTCGTATGTGAAAATGCGTCTGAAGAATATGATAAGTCATTCAGAGATAAAGAACTGTTAAAGAATGAAGAGACAAGAATGTCCGAAAAATTCAATGATGTGCAGCAGCAGTTAATGTCACTTAATGAGACAATATCTGCCAATAAAGCACTTATTGATATATTTACAGAGCAGTCAGAAAAGCTTGAAAAGGCTGATGAGGCTGGAAATGCTGATAACGAGCGCATGGGCAAAATCCGTGAAATATACAGTGCAGATAATGACGAGGCAAAGCTTTCGGTTATTCTTGAGACTTACCAGAAGATGCGCAGTGAATATACAGAAGAGTGTAAGGCAGCACAGGAACTTGAGAACTTTATTGACAATGCAAGAAAGGGAACATATATCTGTAAGAGTCCTGAAAGAGACAGGCTTAAGGAATACCTTGAGAGCCAGTACGGTTCAGATGTTGTTGAGGGACATGAGTGGTTTGCAGCCCTGAATGCAGGACAGAAAAGAGATGTATTAAAGAGAACACCTTTCATTGAGTACGCATTTATAATAAAGAACGATTTCGAGAGAATCAAAGCAGATGAGATGCTTAAGGATTTTGGCAAGGGTGCGGCTGCTTATCCTGTTATAAGCGAGCAGGTGCTTATTGATACTAAGTTAGAGATTAACAAAGACCTGATTGTATTCGCATTAAAGGATATGTCGTTCCTGCGTGATGAGGCAAAGCTTGAGACACAGATTAAGCTTGCACAGGAGGAGCTTGAGTCGCATAAGGCGCAGGCAGGAAAGCTGGCCGACAGAATGGAGCTTGTGTGGAATGATTATACATTTGCACTTGTATATAATGCTGCGTCTGGAAAGGTGGATGCGTCCGAGGCAGAAGCAATCAGATTAAAGATTGCTGACAGCGAGGCTGCAATTATTGAGGCTGAGAAGAAGAGAAGTGTGTTAAATGAGGTTAAAGAGCAGCTTTCAAGGAACCTCGCACAGACAAGAGATGATATAGAAGAGAAGGAAACAACATGCAGCCTGCTCTCGCGTATTATGGAGATGAATACTTCTATAGATAAAAAGTATGAGCGCTTAAAGGGACTGAAGGCTGATGTGGACAGTGCAAGAAACCGCATATATGAGTGCGAGGAGGCAGCAGCTTCTGCTAATTCTGAGTATGATACCGCGAGAGATTTCGAGGACAGTACAAGAAAGGCATATGATGAAATCATTAAGTCATGGGAGGAGCAGTACGCACCTTATTATGATGAAAATGTTTCAATAGAAATCGATGACGATACATACCGTCTTGATAAGGATGAAATAGAGAGCAGATTCACCGGATTAAAGACAGCACTTTCACAGAAGAACAGTGACTTTGCAGATAAGCAGGCGCTGATGAACCATCTGTCTGCATCTATGAACAAATGTCGTGATGCAATAGAGTACAGAGGTTATACATTTGACGATATTAAGGCAAAGTATGAAGCCGGTGGGATTATGGCAGCAGGATCACAGCAGTTAAGGAATGCCAAGGATGCTCTTAATAATCTTGTGAAGAGCAGTGATTCTGTAAGGGAAGAGCTTGAGTCACAGGAAGCACTTCTTAACAGACTTGAGGGAAGTATCGCACATGGTATTAACCAGATTGAGAATAATTATGGAAGCTTTAATGAATTCCCATGCGATGACCCGGATGAATTCATTACACAGCACAAGGTACTTATTAAGAAGTTAGAGGATAACACCAAGGTTCAGGAAAAGACACGCAGACAGATGTCTGATTCATTAAAAGACATTCTTGTATGCAGAAAAGACCTTGAAAGAATCGTGTCTGATGCGGGCATGCATGTTCCAGAAGAATTCCGTCCTGAGGATGCACAAGGAATTTCGGCTAATCTTACAGAATATGAGGCTGTTCATAAAGAATATGCTTCAATTACCAGATTAGAGTATAAGAAGGTTGATGAATTTAATAAGAATAAATCTAAGCTTATTGACCTGCTTAACGGATTTAATGCAGTTGAGCTTGCTGATGAAGTAAGGATATCACTTAATGTTCCTGAAAATGTGGCTAAGACCAGAAGTATGATTGAATCGTTAAATGAGACGAACACATTTATACAGTTAGAAAAAGACCGCATTGCCAAGGGTATAGAGGATATGCAGATGATTAAGGATAACTTTGAAAATCGTTGTATCCAGACATGCAGTAATATTAAGACTGAGCTTGACCGTCTGCCACAGTTGTCTAATATCAATCTTGACGGAGAACAGATTGCAATAATCAGTTTGCAGATTCCTTATATAAAGGAAGAATTATATAAGGAAAAGATGTCTGAATATATTGATGAAACTGTTTTTATGGCGGAAAGTTTTAAAGAGCCTGCGGAAAGACTCAAGTATATAAGAAACAGACTGTCATGGAAGAGACTTTTCTCAGTTATTGTCACAGATATGAATTCAATCAGAATTAATCTGTATAAGAGAGAGAGGATCAAGGACCAGAGCCGTTATTTAAGATATGAGGAAGCGGTTGGCTCAACAGGACAGTCACAGGGTATATATATCCAGTTCCTTATTGCGATTATCAACTACATATCTAATATGAATTCTTCAGGTAATGAAGGTGTTGAGGGTAAGACAATATTCATAGATAACCCATTCGGTGCGGCAAAGGATATATACATATGGGAGCCAATATTCAAGCTGCTTGCAACTAATCACGTTCAGCTTATTGTTCCGGCAAGAGGTGCAACTCCTGCTATTACAGGAAGATTCGATGTTAATTACATACTTGGTCAGAAACTGGTTGATTCAAGGCAGCAGACTGTGGTTGTTGATTATTACAGCAGCATGAAGGAATCAGAATTGGAATACACGAGAATGGATTACGAACAGGCTACATTTGATTTTTTGTAACATATTTGTAACAATTCTGTGAACTTGGTTTACAATGAACTTAGGCTGTGCTAAACTTTAATGAGTTGTAAAATGCGATAAATAAATTATTCACAACATTCATCAAGTAAGCATTGGAATGAGGAATATATAATCATGAATAAATACGAATTAGGAATTAAGATAGACCAGATTAAGAAGCTGGCAGCGAAAAAGGAATACACAGAAGCGGCAGCCATAGCTAAGGATATTAACTGGACTAAGATTAAAGACTGGCAGGCACTTGCCACAGCCATTAATGTACAGGAAGCAGTCGGGGACTATGAAGAAGCAAGAGACATGGCAATTCTTGCTTATAACAGAAACCTTGGCGGAAGAAAGCTGGTTTATAAGCTTACTGAATTCTTTATTAAAGTTGGAGATTTTGATAATGCTAACGAGCTTTATGAAGAATACAGCAAATCTTCACAGCATGATGTGAGCAGATTCATCCTGTATTATGATCTTAGAAAGGCACAGAATGCATCAGATAATGAACTTGTAGGAATCTTAGAGGATTACAGGGAGCATGAGATTGATGAGAAGTATATGTATGAGCTTGCAAAGCTGTATTATAAGACTGGAAGAAAAGAAGAATGTATTAAGACATGTGATAATATCGTTCTGTGGTTTCAGGATGGTATATACGTTGAGAAAGCAGTACAGTTAAAGGAAAAGCTTGGTGTTGTTCTTACTAAGACACAGAAAGGTATCTTAGAAGATGTAAGAAAAAGAAAGGAAGATATAGAACATGGGAGAGCAGTACGGAGCAGATCAGATTCAGATTCTGGAAGGACTTGAGGCGGTAAGAAAGCGCCCAGGTATGTATATTGGCAGCACATCTGCCCGCGGACTCCATCATCTGGTTTATGAGATCGTAGATAATGCAGTGGATGAGGCACTGGCAGGATACTGCGATTCCATTGATGTGACCATTAATCCGGACAACTCTATTACTGTTATTGATGATGGTCGTGGAATTCCGGTGGATATTCAGAAAAAAGCGGGACTTCCTGCAGTTGAAGTTGTATTTACCATCCTTCATG
>ERZ834859.1603-NODE-1603-length-23600-cov-6.941092_pt1 | contig 23600 bp, 30 predicted proteins | sample MGYA00519947_ERZ834859 | MGnify/ENA primary metagenome ERZ834859 (study PRJEB31850, sample SAMEA3708763) | human gut metagenome | biome: human gut; feature: human-associated habitat; material: faeces | place: China | collected 2014 ...
TGGTATCGTAGAGAAATGCGAGAATGGCACAGTTTATACCGTAGAGGGTAACTCAGGCGACGCTTGCAGACAAAGACAATACACAGTCGGAAGCAGAAATATTTACGGTTACGGTATTCCGGCGTATTAAAAATTCCAGACGGTGTCTGGAAAATCGAAAAGATGGCTGCTCGCTTGAGTAGCCATCGGGTACATTATGAGAAATCGGTTGTTTCTCTGTTGTTTAGGAAAATATGATGTGTGTGATAAGTAAAACTGAAAAGCATATCGGCATTTTCTTTACTGCCGTCTAAAAAGGAAATATCATCGGCAAGGATAAAAAGAATTGCTAATAACTTCTTGATATATCCAGTGTAGCAGGCATAATCTACATAAATCTTGGCGGTATATCCCTCGGCAAATTCTATCAGGTCAGCGTCAATTTCAAAACTGTTGGATAGCTCGTAAACGGTCTTGATGAATTTGTCTTTGTCAGCAATTCGCTCTTTACTTGGAATACTTCTGCGGTTCTTCTGTATAAATTTCAAAAAATCATTAGCTTCTGAAAAGGTGGGAGCGATTGCGTTGTCAGTTTCTAAATTTGTTGAGTAATCATCAAGCTTTTCTTTCTCAAACCGATTACTGAATATTACCTTTCGTTTATCCATTCCCTTTTAGCCCCCTTAAGTATATCTTGCAGAGATTGTTGATTTAGCTTGCAGGTTTCTATTATCAACAATCGTTAATTATTACGCATATAGTATAACATAAAAGTTTTGTGAAATCATTACTAATAGCTAGTTTGGCTTCATCTGAGTACGTGTATGTCGGAACCTACTTTTGTTTTTACTCACACTGATGAAGGGTGATAAGGTTGTTAAGATTTTCAATAAACATAGCAATTTGCTTTTGCTCTTTAATTGATGGAACAGGAACGACAAGTTCAAAGTAATCTCCCAAATTGTAATTTGTCCTTCCGTCGCCAGTTGAAATTGCCACTGCCCATTTCTTATGTCTTTCAGTGTTCAAAAAATTACAAAGATATGATGGGTCAATAATTGTCTTATTTGGTCGTGTTACAATAGTAGCAAAACCTATTGATTTATCTTCATTTTCGCTAATTACAGCCGAAGTTCCAACATCTCCAGTATGTACAGTTATTACATCTCCTATCTGATGCATACGGCTTTCATTTGCCATAGCGAAAGATTTTTCTAAGAATATCGGTTTTTCTCCAAATTCGAATCTACCATCTTTTATGTCTGAATTTCTTATTAGAAGAATTCCCTCATCTGTATAATGTGCAGTCATAGTTGTGACCAAACCGATATAGATTTTTCCAAGTTCAGTAACCTTACGCTGTTCCCAAGTAATAGCTAATGGTGATTGAAAACGGCAGCCGTCAATTTGACATTTACGCTGATGAAGGGTGATAAGGTGGTCAATTGCAAGAAAATACTCTCCAATCTTTTCTTGCTCGGCTTTATGAGGAAGCACAACAGGAAAGTCAACCAATATGTTTTGATTAAGATGTTTGATAGTTCCGCCTGTCGCTTTCTTATCAACATAATCCATCAAAAAAGGAGCTTTCAAATATTGAAACAGGTATCTGTTATCAACTTCGTTTTCGTCCTTTATTTCAACATTAAATACCCCTGCGTTAAGCGTCGCAGGCATTGTTAATCCCTGAATATAAGCCACTTTTCCGAGTGTTCCGTCTTTAGTTATTAAAATACTACCGTTACGGATTTGTATGTGCTTATCTTGCTCATAACGCTCACGCTCGACATAGTGGCAAGTATCAAAATTTACGGCTCCGTCTATAAAGTCCGTACCCGTAATTAGCATATAATCTCCACTATCTAAAAACTCGGAAGTTCTTAAATTCTGCCAACCTATTCTTGCGTGCATTGTAGCAATCTCGCTTAACTTACGCTGTTCCCAAGTGTCACTAAACCCTTTGAAGCGAATTGCCGGAATGTCTGTTATTTTTGTCATTTTGCACTACCTCCAAGCAATTTTTTGAGTTCAGCAAGACCGAGCATATCAAATTCACTACCTTCAAGGTCATCAATCATAGAAGAAAGTGATTTTTCTGTTTCTTCTATTTGATTTTCGACATCTGCGAAAGTAGTTTCATATTTCTTTGCAAGTGCTTCAATCTTTGAAACCAAATCAGATATAATGCTATCCGGCAACTGCATAAGATTATCAATAAGCGGCTTTATCCACTTATCTTTAAGAAGTTCAAGAACTTGTTCATCGGACAAGTGTTCAATCGTATCTTTCGTTTTTTCTTCAAGCAAGGCATTATCACGCTTAATGGCAGTTTTCAATGCTTTTTCTTCTGTATTCAATTCCGAAACAGATTTGAGTTTTTCCTTTGTTTCAGGTTCAACACCGTCGGATTTCATAGCTTTTTTGATTTCTGCAAAGACCCAGCTATCTTCGTTTACAAAATCAGCCTCTTTTTCTTCCTCAGAAAGTGTGTCAAGTATTTCTTCGTATTCGGAAGCAATTTCTGAAAGTCGATTTTCTTTTTCACTTAATGCTTGCTTGTCATCGGCAAGTATAGTGCTTTGAATAAGGTCAAATGGTATAATGCGACCTTTCCATCCTTCTTGTACTTCCTGCTCAACATTTCCTTTTTTCTTGACCACCATATTAGCGTCAACAATTTTAGTTGCCCCAAAGCCCTCTGTTTGAATAATTTCCAAATCTACGGCAATCTTAGTCCAGTCATCATCAAGAAGCTGGTATGCTTCATATCTGTCAACTAACGGGATGTCAGCCATTCGTGCAAAGATATTTTTTGATAAAAGCTCCTCTGTTTTAGAGATACTGAGACTTTCCATCTTTGTAATCAGCTCATCATACAAATATGTATCAAAATCAGCAAAAACGGACTTGAACTCGTTTTCAAAACTTGTTATATCACTGTGTTCTTTAATTGCCTTTTTTATATCTTTAACTACGAATTTGCAATATTCGGAAGATGTATTTTCAAACAAATCAGAGCGAAGTGCCGGGAAAGCTGTCCAATATTCTTTGAGTTCATCAATTTCAGATGCCGGTAGACCGCCGAACATAGACGCAAAAATATCCCAAGATTCTGCCGCCTCTGAGGAATCCACATATCTCGGAATATTAAGGTTATAATCGTTCTCTCTGATTTCGTCACGGCTGACAACTCGTGAATACTTGTCCACGCTTTCTCTCCGTGTAACAACATCTACAATCTTCTTAATATCTGAAGCTCTCAGCTTATTGTTTTTGCCCTCTTTGATATATCCTTTTGAAGCATCTACTATAAGAACATCTGTATTGGTTCTCTTTTGCTTCAACACCATAATTATTGTCGGAATACCTGTGCCGTAAAAGATATTTGCAGGCAATCCTATGATTGTATCAATCTTATTTTTTTCAATTAAGTTCTTGCGAATTTCGCCTTCTTCGCCGCCACGGAACAAAACACCGTGAGGAAGAACAATAGTCATAATGCCATCAGGCTTAATATGATAAAGGTCGTGAAGCAAAAAGGCATAGTCTGCCTTACCCTTTGGTGCAAGACCATAACCGGCATAACGAGGGTCAGTATCCTTATCAGTTGGATTCCAAGCCTGTGAATATGGAGGATTGGAAACTACGGCGTCAACATAGAGTGGATTGTATGTTCCTGTCGGGTCGTTTTCATCGAAATACGGCCAGTCGTCCTCCAAAGTATCGCCGTTTCTTGTTACTATGTTATCTGCTTCAATACCACGCATTACCAAGTTCATACGAGTAAGGTTATATGTATTCTGCTTTAATTCCTGAGCGTAGTATTTAACTTTGTTTTCGCCCTCAATGTACTTTGAAGCACTCTTACCGATGTTGATTAACAAGGAACCAGAACCGCTTGTAGGGTCGAATATTTCAATTTTCTCTCTGTTTTTCAAGTGATTTGCAACTATTTCAGACATAAGCAAGGATACTTCGTGCGGAGTGTAGAACTCGCCGGCTTTTTTACCTGCATTCGCCGCAAACTTTTCAATCAAATATTCATAAATAAATCCAAGAACATCATAGCCCTGCTTACCATCCATAGGAATATCTTTTATAAGCTGAATGAGTTCGCTAATAGACTTTGACTGCGAAGCAGCACTATCACCTAATTTTGAAAGACCAGTTTGCAGAGTATCAAAAACGCCCTCAAACACTTTCTTGTGGGTTGGGTTTATTAAACGGCTAAACGCTGAAAGAGCGTCACGAACATCTTGAACACTGAAATCGCTGCCTTTTGCAAGCCAAGTTGAAAAGAGATTGTCGTAAGAAATAAAATATCCCAAGTTCTTCTGAATGCTTTCAACCGTATCAGTATCTTCTTCTGTTAATTCGGGAAGATACTCGTCAGTCCAATCATTAGCTTTCAGATATTTAACTTCTTTCTCCGAAAGGAATTTATAGAAAATAAATCCTAAGATATAGTCTTTGTATTCATTTGCTTCGATTTTGGAACGCATTTTGTTTGCAGACTCCCAAATCTTTGCAGCTAACTGCTGTTTATTCATAATAAACCTCCGTACTATTTGTTGTAGCTATTTATATTTTATCTGACAATGGCACTATTTTTAAGTATAAAATAATTAGTGTCCCATAAAACGGACTCAGTTTTCTTCATCAGGAAGAAAATCTATAATATCTTCTACATTGCAATCAAGTGCAGCACATACTTTTCCAAGCACTTCGGTCGTCACATTTTCATCTCTGCTCATTTTGCTCATTGTGTAATGACTTAAACCAGCAAGAGCTTCTAAATCTTTTTTCTTCATATCTCTGTCAACAAGAATGTGCCACAATTTTTTATAACTAACAGCCATTTCATTGCACCTCTTTCTTAGTTAAAGTGTAAGTATATATATTGTATCATAGAAATTTGATTTTTTCAATAAAACCACAAATATTCGAACTAAAGTGCGTTTTTTCATACTTTCGGTTAAAAACGCATATAACTCTGTTATTACCGGTTTATGTTCATTCTTGGGAACAGCGTAAGCTCGGTGAACTCGTTGATGTTTGCAGTGGCAGAGATTATAAACATCTGTCAGAAGGCACTATACCTGTTTATGGAACAGGCGGATATATGCTTAGTGTGAACGAAGCATTATCATATGATAAAGATGCGATTGGCATTGGAAGAAAGGGAACTATCGACAAGCCTTATATTTTAAAAGCTCCGTTTTGGACGGTAGATACGCTATTTTATGCCATTCCAAGAGAAAAAGTCGATTTAAATTTTGCATTTGATATATTCCAAAATATTGACTGGAAAAAGAAAGATGAGTCAACGGGTGTACCGAGCTTATCAAAAACGGCAATAAATAATATTTATGTTCTTGCACCAAAATTTGAGGAACAGCAAGTTCTTGGTCGATTTTTTTCAAGAATTGATAACCTTATCACCCTTCATCAGCGTAAGCATGACAAATTGACCAATGTCAAAAAATCTATGCTGGAAAAAATGTTTCCACAAAATGGCTCCAATGTACCCGAAATTCGTTTTAAGGGATTTACTGAAGCTTGGGAACAGCGTAAGTTGGGAGAAGTAGCAAAATATCGAAACGGAAAGGCACACGAGAACTGTATTGATGAAAGCGGAAAGTATATTGTTGTTAATTCAAAATTCGTCTCAACCAATGGCACAGTGATAAAACATTCAAATATGCAAAATGAACCTTTGGCACAAAATGAAATAGCTTTTGTATTAAGTGATGTACCAAATGGTCGTGCAATTGCAAGAACATTTTTAGTTGAAGAAAACGACAAATACACGCTAAATCAGCGAATTGCAGGAATTACATCATCAGAAAATACATATCCTTATTTTCTGCATATTTTAATGAACAGACATCCGTATTTTTTAGCTTTTGATGATGGTGTTAAACAAACAAATTTGTCTGTTAGTGATGTATTGAACTTTGAAACATATTATCCAGAATATGAAGAACAAAAGCAAATTGGCGAGTATTTCCGTAACCTCGACCGCCTTATCACCCTTCATCAGCGTGAGTTAGAAAAGTTGAAAAAACTCAAAAAAGCGTGCCTTGAAAAGATGTTTGTCTGAGATGTAAAAGCAAATTTTAGAAGTTAGGAGGAACTCGAAATGATTTTTAATAAAGAGTCGGATTTTGAAGCGGCTTTGATAAAAATACTATCCGAAAAAGGGTGGGAAAAAGAAGTCCTTAAAAATTACTCTGAACAAGATTTGCTGCGAAATTGGGCAAATATACTCTTTGAAAACAACAGAGATATTGACAGACTGAACGATTATCCTCTAACCGATAGCGAAATGCAGCAGATTTTAGAGCAAATCGAAGCTCTCAGAACACCGTTAAAGTTGAATGGCTTTATTAACGGAAAAAGTGTTTCTATCGTAAGGGATAACCCTGATGATAAATTACATTTTGGTAAAGAAGTCAGCCTTAAAATTTATGACCGCCGTGAAATTGCCGCCGGTCAAAGCAGATACCAAATTGTGCAGCAGCCTAAATTCCCAACAAAATCGAAATTACTTAATGACCGCCGTGGAGATTTAATGCTGCTCATTAACGGTATGCCTGTTATCCATATTGAACTCAAAAAGAGCGGTATTCCGGTTAGTCAGGCTTGCAATCAAATAGAAAAGTATTCTCACGAGGGAATATTCAGTGGACTGTTTTCTTTGGTTCAGATTTTTGTTGCAATGGAACCAAACGAAGCTGTTTATTTTGCAAATCCGGGTCCGGACGGCAAGTTTAATCCGGATTATTATTTCCATTGGGCAGATTTTAATAACGAGCCGATTAACGAATGGAACAAGGTGGCATCTACTCTTCTATCTATTCCTATGGCACATCAGCTTATCGGCTTTTATACGGTTGCTGATGACTCAGACGGCGTACTTAAAGTAATGCGTAGCTATCAGTATTTTGCTGCAAGTGCTATTTCTGATAAAGTTGCAAAAGCAAAATGGGAAGGTAACAATCAGCTCGGCGGATATATTTGGCACACAACCGGTTCCGGAAAGACTATGACGAGCTTTAAGTCTGCTCAGTTAATCGCAAGCTCAAAAGATGCCGACAAAGTTATTTTCCTTATGGATAGAATTGAACTCGGCACTCAGTCTCTGAAAGAGTATCGTGGCTTTGCCGATGAAAACGAATCTGTACAAGCAACTGAAAATACAAATGTTTTAATCACGAAATTGAAAAGCACCAACCCTGCCGATACTCTAATCGTTACCTCAATTCAGAAAATGAGTAACATTAAGGACGAAGCAGGCGGATTGAATGCTCGTGACATTGAACTTATCAGTGAAAAGCGTATTGTGTTTATCGTAGATGAAGCTCATCGCTCTACTTTTGGAGATATGTTGCTGACAATCAAAAACACATTTCCAAAGGCAATGTTCTTCGGCTTTACCGGTACGCCTATTCAAGACGAAAACCAAAAGAAAAAGAACACTACAAGCACTGTGTTTGGTAATGAACTTCACAGATACAGTATTGCGGATGGAATCAGAGACAAGAATGTTCTTGGCTTTGACCCATACAAGGTATTGACTTTCAAAGATAAAGATGTGCGAAAAGTTGTTGCTTTGGAAAAGGCAAAAGCACAAACAGAGGAAGAAGCAATTTCCGAACCTGTTAAGAGTAAAATCTTCTATAAATATATGGACACAAATCAAGTTGGAATGGTTGGGCATTTCGACGCCAAAGGCGACTATATTAAGGGCATTGAAGATTATATCCCAAATGTTCAATACACAACGACGGAACATACTACGACAGTAGTAAAGGATATACTTGAAAATTGGGTAACGCTGAGCCATAACAGCAAGTTCCACGCAATATTTGCGACAAGTAGTATTCCGGAGGCTATCAATTACTATCGCTTGTTCAAAAAACTTAATCCGCAACTTAAAGTCACAGCTTTGTTTGACCCAAGCATTGATAATAACGGCGGTGTCCAATTCAAAGAGGATGGACTTGTTGAAATCATCTCTGATTACAACGAAAAATACGGACAGGATTTTGCTATTCCGACATTTGCGAAAATGAAAAAAGACATCGCTGCAAGACTTGCTCACAAAAGACCGTATGAACGAGTAGCCACCGAACCTGCTAAACAAATAGATTTGCTCATTGTTGTTGACCAAATGCTTACGGGTTTTGACTCTAAGTGGATTAACACTTTGTATATGGACAAGGTGCTTCAGTATGAGAACATTATTCAGGCATTTTCTCGAACAAATCGTTTATTCGGTCCGGATAAGCCATTCGGAACTATTCGATATTATCGCAAGCCTCATACTATGGAGCGTAATATTAACGCTGCTGTGAAACTTTATTCCGGTGACAGACCTCTCGGATTGTTCGTCCAACATCTCGTTGAAAACTTAAAGCAGATGAATGAACTTTTTGAAAATATCACCGAGTTGTTTACCAATGCGGGAATTGAGAACTTTGAAAAATTGCCTAACGACACTTTGGTGTGCAGGAAGTTTGCAAAAGATTTTAATGAATTTAATAGCTATTTGGAAGCAGCCAAAATTCAAGGCTTCAAATGGGAAGTTCCTGCGTATGTTGATGAAGAAACCGGAGAAGTCGTTGATGTAGCTATAGACGAGAACACTTATCTGATTTTGGTTCTTAGATACAAGGAATTGACCGGAGGCAGTGGCGGTACCGGAAACGATGATGTGCCTTATGACCTTGCCGGATATATTACAGAGATTGATACGGGCTTAATCGACTCTGACTATATGAACTCAAGATTTGATAAGTATATTAAGTTGTTGAGTGTTGAGGGAACAACTCAGGAAGCTATTGAACAAGCCGAAACAGAGCTGCACAAGACATTTGCAACGCTTTCTCAGGAAGAACAGAAATATGCAAACATTTTCCTGCACGATATTCAAAGAGGAGATGTTAAGGTTTCAGAAGGTAAATCACTGAGAGATTATATTAACGAGTATTTGTCAAAAGCGAGAAACGACCAAATTCACAGAGTTTCATCTGCTCTTGGGTTAGATGAGAACCTGCTTAGAAACATTATGAGTTTGAAGCTTAATGAAAACAATCTCAATGAATTTGGCAGATATGACGAACTGAAGAAAACGGTCGATAAAGCAAAGGCAAAGGAATATTTTGAAAAGGTCGAAGGGACTAAAATAATTCCTCCCAAGGTTAATGTTAAAGTTGACAAATTGCTTCGAGATTTTATTATCAGTGGTGGTTATGAAATTCAAATGCCAACAGAAGATGAATAATTAAGCATTATTTTAGGAGTCAAGGGCTTTCACTTGGCTCCTATTTTATGTTTCTTGGGAACAGCGTAAGCTGGGGGAAATCGGTTCAGTCTCTATGTGCCGAAGGATTTTCAAAGAGCAAACATCGGAAAATGGAGAAATACCATTTTATAAAATAGGTACATTCGGTGGAGAGGCAGATGCTTTTATATCGAGAGAGCTTTTTGAAGAATATAAAGCAAAATACCAGTATCCTAAAAAAGGAGATATATTGATTTCTGCATCAGGCAGCATTGGTAGAACTGTTGTGTTTACGGGAAAAAATGAGTATTTTCAAGACTCCAATATAGTTTGGTTAAATCACGATAAACATTTGGACAACTCGTTTTTGAAATGCTTTTATTCTATTGTGAAATGGGCAGGAATAGAAGGCAGCACAATAAAAAGACTATATAATGATAACATTTTGAATACAGCTATCACCTTGCCGTCAGTTGAAGAACAGCAGAAAATAGGTGCATATTTTGAAAACCTCGACAACCTTATCACCCTTCATCAGCGTAAGCCGGTTGTTGTCAATTCAAGCTCGACAATGAACGCATTACCAAATCAACATCTTTATTTTCAAGTTCTTGAATAATGTGAAGATAGGTCTTTTGCGTTGTTGTCATACTTGAATGTCCTAATCGTTGAGCCACACTTGCTATTGACACTCCGGCAAATAATAGCAGTGAAGCGTGTGTATGTCTTAGTCCGTGAACAGATATAACCGGTATATCTGCCTTCTTACAGTGTCTTGTAAGAATGTCATTGACAGTAGAGTTATACACCTTTTCCGAAACAAAAATCGGTTCATCTTCAGGTAAGTCTTTAACCAAAGTAGAAAATTGAATAATGAGCTGCCAATCAATCTGTATTTTCCTGACCGACGACTGATTTTTGGTGGGCATAAACCCACCACCGCCTTTATAATCCCAGGTTTTATTGATAGATAAAGACTGCTTTGAAAAATCAAAGTCTTTTGGAGTTATAGCCAACGCTTCAGAAAATCGCATTCCGGTTTTTGCAACCAACAGAATAAACCAATCCCAATTTATCTCTTGACTAAGATTTAAGTCAGATAAAAGTTTGTGCAACTCAAACTGATTAAGATATTTGATTTTTTTGTGTCGAGGCTTTTTACCTTTTATGATAGCTTTTCTTGTAGGGTCTCGTTCTATAAGTCCCTCATCTACCGCATCTAAAATTGCACCTTTAAGTTGATGATGAAAGTCCATTGTGGTCTGTCTTTCGTGTGACTTCGCATAATCGTTCAAGAGTTTTTGATATGTTATCCTTGAAAGTTCGCACACTTTCAAATCCGGTGCTAATTGCTTAATCCAAGCCTGCGTAAGCAGGTATTTATCCATTGTAACCTTCCTTATCGCCCCTTCCTTATAAACCGTAATCCATTGAGCGTAATAATCGTAAAATAAGTCTGTTTTGTTTATATTATTCAGCATAATATCCTCCTGTATAAAAATTAGGCTTACGCTGATGAAGGGTGATAAGGTTGTCAAGTTGCTCCAAGTAAGCGCCCAAAACTCGCTGTTCGGTTATACTTGGAATAGTTAAATATGTGTTTCCCACAAGTTCTTTATTAAGATTATTTACTGTGCTACCAGCAGCAAGTGACCTATACTGGCTAAGCATTTGTGGTGTACCAAGTAGATGACAAAGGAAAGTTAAGTCAAAGACCCCATAGGTATTTCTTATGAGCAACCAACCGTCGTGAATACAGCCATCAATGCCCATTATATAGGGCTTTCCGAAACTCATAGAGTTGGAAAGAATTAAGTCACCCGGATGAACTTCTCTCGTTTTAGACAGCCCTTCGGGTCGAATTTTCTCAGCGGTTTTGGTTATGTAATTTCCTTGTGTTGGAGCATCACCAATCTTAACCCAGTTCAACCCATTTGGTGCATCCGTTATGAAATCGTCAATTGGTCTTGGTGAACCGCCTCGTTCTATTTGAACCAATTCTGAGAACTTACGCTGTTCCCAAGAATAATGGAAATCGAAGTAATGCAAAGACCGTCAGATCTCATTCGAGAATTGACGGTCTTTACATTTTTCTGTTATATCTGAGAAAGTCGTTTCTATGTTCCTGTTTCCTAAAATTGTAGCCTTGTGAATTGAGAGTATCAACTTTCAAAGCGACAAGATTTATGTCGGAGTGCATACAGCGAGCAATTTGCTGAATATCATACCCCTGTTTAATATATTCAATAATCGTATCGTCCGGTAAAGAAGCCTGAGCTGCAAAGACATTGGCTTCATATTCCATCCGGTTTTCACGCATATCAAAGATATTAAATTCTTTGAATCCTCCGGCTGAAACTGCTTCTTGGCGATGAAGAACATCGTGTCCGATTTCGTGCCATAATACGATTTGTTCAATAACCGGGTGCAAACCGTTCTGAAGAAAGATAAATCGATTCTTCAAGATTACCTTGTATGCTCCACGCTGTTTCGTAAAATCTCGATAGAGAATATGTATCCCAAGCTCATCAGCGACTTTATATGGATTACGAGTGCCACATCGTTTGATGAGCCGGTTCACTATCTTGACAATCTCATCCTGCGTATTATATCCCAAACGGCTCACCTCCCTTGCAGTGCCATTATAACAGATATATTATCCATTTTTATTATAAACCATCTGCTGTCCCATAAAACGGACAACGCACAGCGAGAGGTTACTCGTCTTTGCGATACTTTTTCGGTGTGTATTTCTTGTTGTTTTTCTTAGCAATAAGGTACGCTTCCTGAATGGCATCAACCATTTCACGCATGTCTTCGTCAGCCATTTCTCCGCCGGCAAATAAACCGGTTACTTCTGCTAGAAGTTCTTTTGCCTGCTTTGCACCTCTGTGTCCGTAATTATCTTCAACATCTGCAATAAATGCTTCATCTTCCGATAAAAGATAGTTGATATTTACACCGAGAGCTTCGGCAAGTTTCTTATAGCGTTCTGTTCCTCTTGGACGGGAACTGTCATTCTCATAGGAACTGATAACTCTACGAGTAACGCCGATTTTTTTCGCCAACTCATCCTGATTTAATCCGAGTCTGTTTCGTTCGTTCTTAACTTTTTCGCCGAATGTCATCTTGATTGTTCACTCCTTGTCTAAAATTTATGTAGTTAAACTTCGTATACACTCTTGACAAGAGAAGTTTAACTGCGTATAATAGCAAGTAAGAAGTTTAACTACTCATAGTTTATATTAAACTTCTCAAAAAGTCAAGGGGGTTACGCAGAATGGCTCGAAATATTTTACATTGCGATATGAACAACTTCTATGCAAGTGTTGAGTGTATGCTTAACCCTGCTCTGAAAGAATATCCGGTTGCTGTATGCGGTTCTGTTGAAGAACGACACGGAATTGTCCTTGCTAAGAATTATAAAGCAAAGGCATTTGATGTGAAAACCGGAGATACCGTCTGGCAGGCACAACAGAAATGTCGGGATTTGGTTATTGTTCCACCGCATTATGAGGAATATATAAAATACTCAAAACTTGCAAGAAGCGTGTACGAACGATATACAGACCAAGTAGAACCTTATGGTATGGATGAGTGCTGGCTGGATATTACCGGAACAGGTAGTCTTTTCGGCTCTCCGGTGGAAGTTGCAAACAAAATCAGAGAAACGATTAAGTTTGAACTCGGACTTACTATCTCCGTTGGTGTTTCATTTAATAAGATATTTGCAAAACTCGGCTCTGATATGAAGAAGCCGGATGCAGTAACGGTTATACCAAAGGATACTTTCAGAGAAAAGATATGGAAACTCCCATCGGCTGATTTGCTCGGTGTAGGCAGAGCGACACAGCGTACATTAGACAGCTATGGGATTCGTACCATCGGGGCTTTGGCACAGACCGACCCTGAGTTCCTGCGAAGCGTATTAGGAAAAAACGGAGTTGCATTATGGAATTACGCAAATGGCAATGACCTTTCCCTTGTTGCCAAGAAAGACTTCGTATCGCCTATCAAGAGCGTAGGACACGGTATAACGACAGTTGCAGACTTAGAGAAACCGGAGCAGGTGTGGCCCGTGTTTCTCGAATTGACCCAAGACATCGGACACAAGCTCCGAGTCCACGGACTGAGTGCCGAAGGAGTTGCCATACACATTAGAGATAACACACTATGTACAAGACAATGGCAGACCAAGATTGACTTGCCTACGCAATCGCCGATGGTTCTTGCCAAGAGAGCATTTCAACTTTTTGAAGCAAGGTATGGTTGGTACAATCCAATCCGTTCCGTAACAATCCAAGCAATCAATCTTATTCCTCAAGACACGCCCCGTCAGATAGGATTATTTATGGATGTGGAAAAGCAGGAAAAGTTGGAACGACTTGAAAAATGTATTGAAACAATCCGCAGACGCTTCGGTAAGGACAGCATAAGGAATGGAGTTCTGTATCAGGACTTGCAGCTACCACCGGAAAAAGTGGAAATCACGATGCCGACGGGAATGGTCGGCTAAGGAGGGCTTAATTGTGATTGATGAAAGTGATGTACAGGCATATGTAAGAATGCCTGATTGTTTAATAAAAGGATGCAGTGATGATATGGCTATCTTCATTGCGGACGGCGGAAACCATTTTACCGATTACGGAATATACGAAGGGATGTTTTTATTCTTTGATTTGAATAAGCCGTTTCTAAAAGGTCGGCTTTCCTGCTACATTAACAAGAATGATGACGAAAAACCGAAATACAGAGTCTCAGATAAAGACATCGACGGATATGAGCATTTGGGAAGATTGGTTGTAACAATGAGAAATTATGAGGTATAAGCAATGGAGTGTGAAAGAAGAAAAGTATATGTCGAAGTAAATGTGACGCATAGACCTGATGGAACGGCTCGTCCGAATTCCATTAAGTTTGAAAATGATGAGATATATGAAGTTGACCGTGTAATGCAGAAGTGCAGAGCCGCCGCTACTAAGGTCGGTGGCACAGGCATTCGCTATACGGTTCAGATTTGCGGACAGTCGGCTTTTCTGTTCGATGAAGAAAATGGAAAGTGGTTTGTCGAAGCAAAATCCTAATGTTAGGAGGGCTAAGTAATTGAAACGCTTATCGAGAAATGATATAGAAACAATTTCAGAGAAATTTGTAAAGGCATATTTTGAACTGCCTGAAATAAAGAAATCACAGGTGTACCGCATTGAGCCGGAGCTAATGCTCGAAAAGGTACTTGGACTGACGATTGAGTATATGCACCTTTCCTATGATGGAAGCATTCTCGGAATGACATCGTTTGGGGAACTCGGAGTGCAGGTATTTGAAAACAACGACGATGAAGCCTTTTTCTTCTTGGATGGCAAAACGGTTCTGGTCGAGTCTGACCTTAACTATGACAACAACCTGAAAGGAAGAAAGAATTTTACACTTATGCACGAAGGCAGTCATCAGATATTCAAGATGTTGTTCCCAAATGATTATGGAATAACGGAAAAATCAGCCGGAGTGCATTATTACAAGGCAACCGCAGACACAGAGAAAAGCAGAATAATTACCGATTGGGAGGAATGGCAGGCAAATACACTTGCGGCTGCAATTCTGCTTCCGAGGTGTCTGATAGAAAAAGGAATGTTTTTGTTTGGGCTTGGGGATAAAATCGAATGCCTAAATAAAATCTATTATCCGGCGGTCTATGAAAGATACGCAGCACTTTCAGATTTTTTAGGATGCTCAAAGAAAGCACTTGCAATACGAATGAAACAGCTTGGACTCTTGCACAAGGATTATCTTGATAATCCGTTTGACTACCTTGCTGTTTATCCGGAGGTGTATAAGATTTGACAAGACTGGAACAGAAAGTAATCGTCAGGTGCAAACGCTGTGAATGGCGTATCTTTGATAAAGTCACGATGACGACAGGAAACATTGAAATTAAATGCCCGAAATGTGGGTATGTAAATGAGATTGACCTTTCACTGCGCAGAGGTAATCTCAAATTCAGAACATTTAGAATAAACAAGAAATGAGCAAACAACTGAATAACTGAGCTTTGTACCGAGCCACGGAACCTGAATGAGTTACCAAATAGCCGGACATTGAGAATAACGGGATAACTATATCCTTGCGTTCTTGATGTTCGGCTATTTTTTTGTTGATCCGAAACGGAGAAGCAAATGAAAAAGCAGTGGCAGGCATACATAGCTAAATACCCGTAATCTCCAAATTTTCTATATAAAAAAGCAATTTTAGAAAATTCAAAGGAGATTACGAAAATGACAAACAAACTTACATTAACGGAACAAGAAGAATTATTTGCAAAGGACTGTAAACTTATCAATCTCAAATATGAATATGACGGATATACCGGCACAGAGAAATGGGCAGTTGTTACCGAACTTACTGAAGAAGAACTGTGGGATAAATATCCGGATATTATTAGCAGATACACTCCATTTGTCCTGCTGTCTATGGCACAGGGAAAAGTGATTATTGACGATAACAGAGAAACTCATAGATGTGAAATGCGAGATGCAAGACATTTAGATGCCTTTTGTTATGAAGATGATTTATTTGAGCAATTCCATAATGAAGCATTCTTGGACTTTGTTGACCCATTTGAACTCAGAGAAGCAGAAGAAATTGCAGAGAGGAAAGAATTACAGCGTCTGCGTGAAATTGAGAAAGTTAGAATAGTGCTTTCAATGATGAAACCAGCTCAGGAACGAAGATTGTATAAGTTTGTCATTGAGGGAAAGAGCTGTCGTGAAATAGCCGTAGAAGAAGGAACTTATCACAGTTCTGTCAGCAAGTCTATTGAAGCGGCAAAGAAAAGTTTTAAGAAAATTTATAAGAACCTCTGATTTTGGGTGTCCAAAATGAACCCTTTTGTGCAATGAGTGAAGGGGTTATTTCATTCCAGATACGAATGACACTTCAAAATATTTAGAAATGTGAGGTTTTACATATGAAAGAAAAAACAATTTGCCGTGGGGATTTATTCTACTACGACTTCGGAACACGAACAGGTTCGGTACAAAGCGGAACACGACCGGTGCTTGTAATTCAGGCAGATGATTATAACAGAAACGCACCAACAATTATTGTGGCTGCTGTAACAGGCGTTATCAAGAAAAGATACCTGCCGTCACATATTCTGCTCGGTCAGGAGTTTGGACTCAAGAAGCCGTCAATGGTTCTACTGGAGCAACTTCAGACAGTAAACAAAGATGAACTCAGAGATTACATCGGAACGATTGAAGATGAGCAGCTTTTAAGGCGAATAAATATAACGCTTAAAAAGACTTTCGGACTTTGGATTTATAAGGAAGAAAAGAAAGAAAATATCCGTTGCCTTTGCCCAAAGTGCCTGAAAGATTATATTCACAATCCCGATTATATCGTGCGTCGCCTTGACCCGTTTGCAAAGGTCAAAGACCACTGCGATAAATGCAATCAAACCGGTTGGGATTATGTGATTACCGAAAGACAGTGCAACGCAAGAGAAAAGGGGTGTCAGAATGTCTAAGAAAAGATATGAAATTGTAAGTTATGACATCCCGCTTTGGTTAAAACCTGTTTTATCGGTAACGGAAACTTCAATTTACACAGGGATAAGTGCCAATAAGATATATGAGATGTCAGAATCGGAGGACTGTCCTTTTGTGATATGGATAGGAAGTCGCAGGGTAATCAAGAGAAAATCCTTTGAGGAATACCTCGAAAGGCAGTATTCAATATAGTAAAAAGTCAAATCTGCGATGAGTCCGATTGCATAATGGGCTTATCGCAGAAAAATGAATATACTGATGCCATCAATACAAGGAGGACGAAATGCAAAGCAAAAAAGAAATGCCATTAGAGCATAAGCCTATATTAACCATAAGAGAAGCGTCTTTTTATACAGGAATCAGTGAGAAAAAACTGATTGAAATAACAAATCTATATGCCTGCCCATTTGTATTGTGGATGGGTAATCGCAGATTTATCAAGAGAAAAGCATTCGAGAAATTTATTCAGACATCGGAATTTAAGGGAGGTGCAGATGATGAACAGATTGAATGATGAGTGGTTTTCCAGTAAAAGCGAGAGTGTTCCGTTGTGGCATAAGATAGCACTTTCTATTGATGAAATGTATGTATATACGGGCATTGGTAGAGAAACAATACGAGAACTTACAAAGCAACCGGAAGCAAAACAATTTACATTGAAAATTGGGAAAAGAACTCTAATTAAACGCAAACAATTTGAAGAATATTTAGACCAGATGTGTTCTATTTGAGGGGAGGAATGTAGATGTACAAAATAGATGGTTCTGAACTTTATGAATATCAGCAACAGCTATTGCAACCACCGGAGGATATACCGATTTGGGAAAAGAAATGTCTTACGGTCGAGGAAGCGGCTGCTTATTCAGGTATTGGAGAGCGAAGATTAAAGGCATTATTGATGGATAAGGATTGCAGTTTCAGAATTGCAAGAAGCAACAGGCTTTTAATTATACGAGAGAAGTTAGAGGAGTTTATTGACTCAAGCACAGAATTGTAGGAGGTAACACAATGGCAAATACAAAAAGAAAAGATAAATCAAGAAAGGTTCTCCGCAAAGGGGAATCGCAACGTCCGGACGGTACTTATCAATTCCGATGGACAGATGAGAACCGTAAAAGACATTGTATTTATGCAAGGAACTTGGATGATTTAAGATATAAGGAAGATGAAATCGACAAGGACAAGAAAGACGGTATCAAGGCAGAAGCACGCTATACATCACTTAACGATATGTATGAACTTTGGAGAGATTTGAAACGTGGAATAAAGAATAATACTTTTGAGAATTACAAATATATGTACGAGACATTCGTGCGTAATCAGATTGGTTCTCAATTCATAGTGTCCATAAAAAAGACTGATATAAAAAGATATTACAACAGTCTTGTTGATGAAAGACATCTGAAACCCGCAACGATTGATAGCATACATACCGTTCTACATCAGGTCTTTGAAATGGCAGTAGATGATGATTATATCAGAAGCAATCCAACGGACAATGTTTTGCGTGAATTAAAAAAGTCACATTGTTTTAAGACTGAAAAACGCAGGGCATTAACCAAACCGGAGCAGGAACTTTTTCTTAACTATCTGAAGAACACACCGGAAGCACAGTATTGGTATCCAATATTTGCGGTTATGGTCGGAACTGGATTGCGTGTGGGCGAATTGACCGGACTCAGGTGGTGTGACATAGATTTAGAGGAAAGCATTATAGATGTGAATCATACGCTTGTTTATTATGACCACAGAACCGAAGGAAGCAAGAAAGGTTGCTATTTCAATGTGAATACAACCAAGACACCGGCAGGTATGCGACAAGTTCCAATGCTTGAATTTGTGAAAGAAGCATTTTTAATGGAAAAAGAAAGGCAGGAACTTCTTGGACTGCATTGTGAAGCTACGGTTGATGGATATACGGATTTCATTTTTGTAAACCGTTTTGGTCAGCCACAGCACCAAGCAACGCTCAATAAAGCAATTCGTCGCATTATACGAAATTGTAATGATAAGCAGTTTCTGGAAAGTGAAAATCCAGAGGTTTTACTTCCACACTTTAGCTGTCATTCTCTCAGACATACATTTACCACAAGAATGTGTGAAGCCGGAGTGAATGTGAAAGTTATTCAGGACGCACTTGGACACAAAGATGTATCTACGACATTGAACATCTATACAGATGTAACAAAGGAATTAAGAAAGTCAGAGTTTGAGGGATTGGAATTACAATTTAATCAGTAAATAGTCAGAGAATCAGAAAGAGAGCATATGCCGTAGAGACACGGTATGTGCTTTCTTTACTTTATGACGAGAAGATGGTAAAATGAAATACAGGATTGATAGCAATGCTATAAAACCCAAAACTAAATATGGCTATACACCATTTACACCATTTTTTACACCAAACCTCATTTTTACTTTCACGAAACAAGTGGGAATGGTGTAAAGAGGTTGAATAAAAGCCCATGTATAGGCGATAAAATTTACAAAATGGAATTAAGTCGTGAGTGGACGATTTCGTCCCGACAATGAAGTCCCTGGACGCTGACAAGAAGTCTGCGAAGTCAGAAAACAGCACTTCCACAGCAGCACCTGAGAAGGAAGAAGTTATCGACTTCTCCAAGGTAAAGGTAGAGCCTTTATTTGAGGAATTTGTTGATTTCGATACTTTCAGCAAGTCAGATTTCAGAGCTGTAAAGGTTAAAGCGTGTGCAGCTGTTAAGAAATCCAAGAAGCTGTTACAGTTCACTCTGGATGATGGAACAGGCACAGATCGTACGATTTTAAGCGGTATTCACGCTTATTACGAGCCAGAAGAACTGGTTGGAAAGACCTTAATTGCGATCACTAACCTGCCACCAAGAGCTATGATGGGAATTGAATCCTGTGGAATGCTTCTCAGTGCAATCCATGAGGAAGAGGGCGAAGAAAAACTTCATCTTCTGATGGTTGATAACCATATCCCAGCTGGTGCAAAGCTGTACTAAAATTAAATATAAAATGTCTAAAACCATGATGTCAGACCGCATTTGACAACAATTTGACAACAAAATTTGGGAGAATGATGAATCGTTATGAAGCATGACGAATTTCAGGTGAAAGGGCACAGGTTTGGGCAATGAAGTATGAGCACTTCTTAGAGTTAATCTAAGAGGTGCTTTTTTTCGTCCCTGGAAAGTTATATTCCGGCAGTCAGCTTCTGTAAAACAGTAAATCTAATTTTGGAGGAAAACATCATGGGTGAAAGTTATAAACCAATTGCAAGTATGAAGGAAGTACCAGAGCAGCTTAGAAAATTACGCAGACAGTATCTGCGCTATCAACAGGCAGAGATTATTTATAGCATCTCTCATAAGAAACTTTTTGAACTTGCCAGTGATGCAGGTGCGATTTACAGAATAGATGGAACCGTATTGATCAATCGAGATATTTTTGATGCCTACCTGGAACGATTCCATGAACCAGCGACAGGAAAAGGTAAGGAGGAAATGGAAGATGAGCGGTAATGTATGGATGTTTTCAGACGAGATCGATGATGAAGACTTGGAATTTATGAGCCATGACTACGTGACCTATAACATGGCGTGCGAATACTACAGACTGGGAATCAAACCCGTTGTCCGTATGGCGCATGAAGCCGGTGCGATATATAAAATCGGGAAAAAAGTGCTGATTCGAAGAAGTATATTTGAAGCATATATGCGAGAGCAGAGAAAGATTTGATGGAGGAGAAGGACATGAGTGATCAGAAAAAAATATTACATGATGACAGTAATGGATTAGATTATGTGTTGGTAGAAGATTATTATCTGCCGATGATAGATTTGCCAAAGGAAACCAGACCGATTGGTTACTGGGGAATGCTTCGGAAAGAATATCTGAAAAATTATAAATCAGGCATGTATTCTTATCTTCTGTTGACTGGAAAATTGGACGGCTACCTGGCAGATCTGAATGAACAGGCACAGGAACGATACGAATTAATTGAGACACAAATACGAAGTGCGGAGGGAGTTACGGAGAAATTGAAAGTACAGAATCCTATGGAGTGGGTGCGACAGTGTAATAACATCAGGAATCGTGTGCAGGAAATTGTGTTGAGTGAATTGGTATATGTATAGGAAAAGCGTATGAGATACAGGATTGAATATGCAGATGGAAGATGCTGCAATTTTGCAAACAGCAGAAAAGATTTATTGGATTGGTTGAAATTGCTGAAAGATGAACAGATTGTTGATATTCGTAAAATATATGAAAGTGGTGTTACCGATTCAGTTCTAGATAGTTACCGGAGTTATCTGAAACAGTGAGATAACATGGAAAGGGCAGGTGTAAATCTATGAAATTGACAGAGGAGATTGAAGAATTTATCAATCTAACAATAACGGAGCATATGGGAAAAGAGTACGCAGAATGGAAAATAAAACAGCAATCTGTGGCAGAGCCAGATAAAGTTGAAGAGGAATATGAAAAGGTAATTGCTTCATTATCACCAGAACAAGAAGAGGCAATTACAAAATACTGTGATGCCATATTCAGTAGTGGAGCAGATACAGAAGAATTTTTTTATCGTCTGGGACTGAAAGATGGATTAAAATTACGAAAAGTAATAAAAAGTATATTGAAATCTTTTTCATAAGTGAAGAGTAATTTGAAGAGGCATTGACTGCAATAATGGTTGATGCTTCTTTTTTATTCATCGGGATTCCACATATATCAATTATTGGAAGATAATGGAATTTGTGGTAATATAAAGTAGAAAGATGGTGAGTATTTTGCAGGAAATGGTATGGCTGAGTAATTAAAGAAGTTTGGACTCATCATAATAAAAATGAGTTGGGGAATAGTAATTTATTCCGGTAAATTCTATACGAAAGATGGAAACTGATAATGGCAAATGAAAGTTTAGGAAAAGCAAAATCAAGAAAAAATGATGAATTTTATACTGTCTATGATTATATTCAGAAAGAAATGAATGCTTATTTGGAATATGATCCCAATGTATTTCGTGGAAAGACAATTCTGTTGCCTTGTGACGATCCAGAATGGAGTAATTTTACAAAATATTTTGCTCAAAATTTTGAAACGTTAGGTATAAAAAAACTGATTAGTACAAGCTATGCTACTGATCGTAAAAAGCAGCAGTATGAACAATATCATCAAATGACTTTATTTGAATTAAATTTTCCGCAATATGATGAAGAAAAACCACATTCACATGGAAAAATATTTACTTTGACAAGGGATATTAATAAGTCTGGAGTTATAGATATAGATGATTTAGAATGGCAATATCTTGAAGGAGATGGAGATTTCCGAAGCGATGAGGTATGCGCGTTGCGTGATGAAGCAGATATTATTGTAACTAATCCACCATTCTCATTGTTTAGGGAATTTGTTGCTTGGGTTATGGAAGCAGAAAAGAAAATTGTGGTTATTGGTAATCAGAATGCAATAACATACAAAGAAATTTTCCCATTACTCAAAGAGAATAAGTTGTGGATAGGTGCAACTAATAATGGTCAGGATATGGTTTTTGAAGTGCCGGAGGGTGCCATTGTTGCGCCAAAAGATAAAGAGAAGGCTGAAAAATTAGGTTATAAGGGAAACTATACACGCTTAGGAAATGCTTGCTGGTTTACTAATATTGACCATGGTAGACGTCATCAACCGTTATCTCTTATGACTATGGCAGATAATTTGAAATATAGCAAACATAAGCAAATTCGTGAGCAGGGTTACTTGAAATACGATAATTATGATGCTATTGAAGTGCCGTTTGTCGATGCTATTCCAAGTGATTATGTCGAAGATATGGGGGTTCCAATAACTTATCTTCAGCGACACAATCCAGAACAATTTGAAGTTGTAAAGTTCCGTAAGGGAGATGATGAAAAAGATTTGACATATACTATTGATTCTAGCACAATTTTGACAGACAGACAGACAGACAGACAGACAGACAGACAGACAGACTAGAGCAGAAAAGAAAGGTTCCGGAAAGCATGTGATATGGATCGCATTGCTAGTGTTATTTGCAGCACCGGTGGGAGCTCCGCTTCTGGTAGCACTTGCGGCAGTGATCATTTTTCGAAAAACTGCAACGGTAAAAGTGCTGGATGTGCTGGTACCGGTTATGGCAGGATGTTATTTTCTGATTACTGTGATTTTGATCTGTATGAATTTTTCTGCCCTTCCGGGAGTGTTTTCCAGAATCTTTGAGGAAGCGTTTGGTATTCGTCAGGCAGTGGCAGGAGGACTTGGTACAGTGGTGATGAATGGTGTGAAACGTGGTTTGTTTTCCAACGAAGCCGGTTCCGGCTCAGCCCCCTGTGCGGCAGCGGCAGCAGAAAGCGATCAACCGGTAAAACTTGGGCTGACCCAGGCACTGGGAGTTTTTATTGATACGATCGTGATCTGCAGCTGTACGGCGATGATCATGCTTCTGACGCCGGAAAGCCTGACCGAAGGGGCGGTAGGAATGGAACTTTTACAGGCAGCAATGGGCTACCATCTGGGACAGTTTGGTGTGATTTTCATTGCAGCGACACTCTGGCTGTTCAGTTTCTCCACTTTTCTCGGTATTTTATATTATGCAAGATCAAATATATCATATCTGTTTGGAGATGGAATGCTGCCGCAGAATCTCTATAAAGTACTTGCATTGGTGATGATGTTTATCGGCGGACTGGCAGCATACACGGTGGTGTGGGATCTTGGAGACGTCGGCGTGGGTCTGATGACCGTGTTTAATATTATTATGCTTTATCCGATGTCCGGAATCG
>ERZ834859.1615-NODE-1615-length-23448-cov-5.637883_pt1 | contig 23448 bp, 21 predicted proteins | sample MGYA00519947_ERZ834859 | MGnify/ENA primary metagenome ERZ834859 (study PRJEB31850, sample SAMEA3708763) | human gut metagenome | biome: human gut; feature: human-associated habitat; material: faeces | place: China | collected 2014 ...
CTTTCAGACCGACATTGGCCGGAATGACTTCGTCGGCATTGGCGGGATTATGAATGTAGTCGCACAGGAATTCCACTAAACGGATCTGGGTCTGGTTCTCGATACGGAGCTGTTCGTACTTGGAGTTTTCCTGAAGTGCCAGTTGGGCATCGGTAGTGAGGTCGGTCAGTCCGGACTTCTGCTTGAAGTCTGCCAGCTGGCTTTCGGTAGAGCCGAGTTCGCGGTTGATAATGGCAATACGATCTTCGATAAAGTCGGCTGTTTTTTCTGCTACTTCATTTTTCTCGTCGTTGGCATCCTGGTTGTAGAAAGCTACCAAAGTATTGATAAAGTCGACCGCACGCTGCTTGCTGCTGTTCTGTACTGCAACCTGTGCAATGGTAGTGGTCTTGGAAGTGGGTTCTACACTGAGTGCTCCTGCATAGCTTTGGGCTACGGCTGTAGGAGAGGCAATAAAGGTAACGAGATGGATGTTTTTCATCGGGTTTTCTGATGCCTTCATTAAAGCCAAGATGCTGTCGTTGGGAGTAAAACTGAATACACCTACAGGAGTAGGCAATACGGCTGGAAGAGTTTCGAATGTTTTTTCTTCCTCTATTTCTTTTTCGTTGAGTATGTATTTTGCCTGTACACTGAGTTTTCCTTCCGGAGTATAAACCATTTTCAGCTTGGCTCCTCCTTCTAATTTTTCGGCTTCTTCAGGGGTAAGATATACTTGTACGGGAGCATTTTTGTACAGAGGTGTGTTGTAGCCGAAGGTGCGGTCTTTTGAGGTGGAAATGTACAGTCCCAAATGGGTTACGACTTTACGAATGAGGGTGCGTGACTTGAGAATTTCCACTTCATTGTCGAAACTGTTGGTCATGGAGAGTCCTCCCATTCCCTGTAAGGCTTCGATAGCTCCATTTGCTGCTTTCATGGCGTTGGTACGCGGATCGTCTTCTTTTATTAATACGGCTGCACTGACATTGTAAACGGGTGTCTGGAAACGCATGTATACAAAGGCTGCGCCTAAGCAGATAATGACACTGGCTACAAACCAAGGCCAGTAGATGAGGTATTTGAAAATCAGACGATAGAGATTGAAATCTTCCTCTTTCTGTTCCGGTGTATCGAATTGGTTGTTTTCGTTCATAAGATTGGTTTAAGTTTGTAAGTTTTTTAGTTTTTAAGTTTGCTTGTGTAAGTTCTTAAGTTTTTTAGTTTTTGAGTTTGCGTGTATAAGTTTTTGGTTTATTACTGTTTTGAGATTAACCAACTCAAAAACTTAAGAACTTAAAAACTTATTTTTTATTTTACAAGCGTAGCAATCAGACTGGCAATGGATACCAGGATAGAGGTGGCTGAGATGATTACACTGGTTGTGTTACCGATTTCGGAGTTCTTAGCCTTGGTTTTATTGGGGGTGACATACAGGATGTCGTTCTGCTGCAGGTAGAAGTAGGGAGAGAGCACGATGTCGGACTTGGTAAGGTCGAGCATCACAATCTCGCGTTTTCCCTGTGCGTCTTCACGAATCAGCTTTACATTGTCTCGTACTCCATATACGGTCATGTCGCCTGCCATGGCAAGGGCTTCGAGCACATTGACTTTCTCGTTGGAGACAGTAAAGGTACCCGGTTTCGCAACTTCACCCAAAACGGAAATCTTGTAGTTGGCCATTCGTACGGTGACAATGGGAGTTTCTTTCAGATAGGGTTTCAGACCTTTGCGGATCAGGCTTTCAGCTTCATTTTTGGTGAGTCCGCCTACCTTGAGTCTGCCCAATACGGGAAAGTCAATTTCTCCCTGGTTGTTGACTAAATATTGCTGTAATGAGGGTTGGCTAGTTGTACTGATGTTGGCAATAGCTGTATTGAGTGGAGTCTGTACCGTGAGATTAAACGGTGCGGCAGCCTGCGGGTCGGTGGTACTGACCGTAATGCTCAGCAAATCCTTGGGCATAATCTTGGCATCGTAAAGAGGAATTTCCTTTCCGTAGGTATTTACGGTTTCGGGGTCCTGCATATAGGGTACTTTCTTGTAGGAGGTACATCCTGCCAGGAGGATGCCTGCAACAGCAATGAAAAGTATGTGTCTGATCTTCATAAATATAGTTTTTTTATTTTTTTTCGTTGGGAATAAAGAAAATAAGGGCGCTGCAGTCCGTCACGTTGCGGCTTCCGGCTTCCCTGTAGGTATCGATGAGCTGGATTTTTTCGGAGGCAACCTTCGATTTTCCGGTCAGTTCTCCGAGTATGGCTTCTGCCCTTTGCCTGCGCAGGTTTTCTCCGAACACCTTGTCGCTGGTCTCGTCGCTGAAAGGGAGGATGCATATCCGGAAGTCCTTCTCCTTTTCCACCCATTCTGCCACCTTGGCGATGTTTCCCTTTTCCGCCTCGCTGAGGTAGAAGCTGTAGCGTGGGAAGCGTACCTCGATGTGCATGTTGTTGCGGACGGAGGGCAGTATCTTTACCTCCCTGTCTGTAAGGACGGGGGCTTCCTTTTCCGTCTTCAGGGAGTCCTGTTCTGCCTTGAGACGGAGGAGTTCCTCCTTCATTCGGTTGATTTCGCGGTTCATCTCCTCGATGTAGGGTTCGTAGGCCCGGAGGCTGTAGGCGCGGTATGCCCGCGGCTTGAAGGTCCAGGTGATTCCTGCATTGAGTTCCCAAAGGGTAGTGACCGGTGTGTCGCCGCTGTAGAAGAGTGCATCGTCGGTCAGTCTTCCCCTTGCTTCGGCAAAGAGGCTGAGGGAGGGGGAGAAGCGGTATTCCTGCTTCGCAAAGAAGGTGAATGCAAGGGGACGCTCCTTGTTCGCCGAATTGAATGCGAGTCCGGCTCCGGCTCCCGCCAGTGTTCTCCAGCGGCGTTCGGGGCGGTAAGTGCTGAAGCGGTCGGAGAGGTTCCAGAGCGCTTCGGCAGTGACGAACTGCACGGTCCGGTCGAAATGCGGCACCCTGCTCTGTGTGGCATGAAGCTGCAGTGCCCAGAAGGGGCTGAGCCACTTGCCGGCAAAGAAGGAGGCGCGGTAGGAAGCCTGTCCTCCGAATCCCATCCTGCTGTATTTGAAGTCCTGTGAGGACAGTCGGAATCCCCATCCTCCGCCGGCTCCGAGGAAGAAGTTGCTTCCCCTTTCGGCGGTATAGACGTACTGTTCTCCGTTTTCCTTTTCAGGCTGTCCGGCGGCAGTGGCTGTAAGGCCTGTGGCAGCCAGAAGGGCTGCGGTGATAATCTGTCTCATATTTAGATAATGATAATGTCCATGGGTTCAACTTCGCGTGTGGTTCCGTCGGGCGCCTTGACGAGAATGGAAGTGAGGTAGAACTTGTCTCCCTCCTTCAGTTTCCGTATGTGCTCCACCTGTTCGCGTGAGAAGTTCTTTCCGTTGCTTTCGAGTGTGGTGACGTGCTTGTCCTGCCCGATGAAGAGGGTGGAGAAGCGTACGACGGTGAAGGGAATCTTCCCGTTCTCTCCGGAGTATGCCACCTCCAGCGCATCCATGGCGGCCAGGTATTCCTTGCGGACGGGTGTTCTTCCCTTGTACCAGTAGCTCTTTCCCTGCAGGGTGTACCGGATGGCCGCCTCGGGTTCGGGTATTTCCCTGATTCTGAATTCTGCCTGCCCGGTCTCTTTCTCTCCCTGCATCAGGGTGACACGTGCCTTTCCGGTGCGTGCGCCGGTGAGGTACCATTTTCCGTCTTTCCGTAGGATCTTTCCGTTGTCGGTGGCGAGGCGGAGGGCTCCGCTTCCGTCTTGCAGGGTGAACACCTCGAGCGGATTGTCTATCCCGGCATAGAGGATGTTTCTCTCGGCAGGTACAATCACGGCAGAGGGTATGTCTTTATTGTCTTCGTTTTTCTGTTTTTCAGTCTGTGTCTTTTTTCTTTCCTTCAGGTTCCGGAGTGCGAGATGGGCACAGAAGAGTGCGTTCTCTTCCATTTTCTGCAGGAGGATGACTCCTCCGATGGCGGGCATGACGGAGAAGGTTTTCCTTTCCCAGGTGAATGTGTTCTCCTCTCCTGTCCGTAGGAAGGTCTGCAGCAGTTCCTTCTCTTCGGGGGTATTGAGGTATTTCCCGAGTGCCTCCCGCAGTTCCCCGGTCTTTTTTCTCAGTTCCTTTCCGTGGTTCTGTGTGGGGGCGAGCATGACGAAGGGTACTGCCTTCATGTCTTCCGCCTTGATGAGCTTTCCGGGTGTATAGTCGTCCTTGTCCGCATTTCCGGCAATCTTTTCACGCAGCCGGGCGGTGAGTGCGGTATACTCGTCGAGAAGCAGCCGGATGCTGTCGGCCGCTGCCTTCTCCTGTGTACACTCCTGCTGAAGCGTGCGGTTGAGTTGTGTCAGGCTTCCGTTCTGCTGCTGTGTGCTGCTGCTCAGTACGGAGAATCCCTGCATGACGTCGCCGGATACGTTGATGGCCATCATGGCGAGCAGGATGATATAGATGAGGTTGATCATCCTCTGTCTGGGTGGCAGGTTGGAGGTGGCCATTTGTTACTTCTTTTGAATGTTCATGACTTCCATGATGCGCGTATACTGGCGGTCTATGGCTTCTATCTTGTCGCTTACTTCGCGGTAGGCCTGCTGTGCGTGCTGCATCTGTTCGGCCTGTTTTTGCAGTGCTTCGGTCTGTGCCTTGAGGGCTTCAAGCTGGCAGATGTATTCCCTGCTGACCTTCTCGATGCTCTGGTTGAGTCTTTTCATGGATTCTTCGATCTGTACGGCGGGCTGGTGTGCCGGTTCCGCGGTGTGTCTGCTGTCGAGCTGCGGGAACACGCGTGTCCACTTGAACTCCCTTGCGGGTTCGTCGAACCCGGAGATGAAGAAGATGATGATTTCCGTGGTCATCCCGATGATGAGGAACACGTCGTCGTAGGGGAAATGTATGATCTTGAATGTGGCTCCGAGAATGACGAGGCAGGCTCCCCACGAGTATGCCATATTAAGGAGTCTTTTTCCTGTTCTTGAACTTAGAAAGGTGGTTAGTTTATTCATTGGAGTTTTAGTTTTTTAGTTTTTAAGTTTTTGAGTTTGTAAGTTAGTCAACAAGGCAGTTATATAAGTTATATAAGTTTTTGAGTTTTTTAGTTTGCAAGTTTGTTGATGTCCTCATACGCAAACTCATATTAAGTTTTTAAGTTTTTTAGTTTTTAAGTTTGTTTGTGTAAGTTCTTAGGTTTGCGATTTAAGTTTTTGGTTTATTACTGTTTTGAGATTAACCAACTAAAAAACTCATAAACTCATATTAAGTTTTTAAGTTTTTTAGTTTGCAAGTTTGTTGATGTCTTCATACGCAAACTTATAAACTTAAAAACTCACGAACTTAAACTTTCTTTCTTTCAAACAAAGCGGCAAAGAATCCTTTCTTCTTGGGGGCTTCGTAGTAGCTTTCTGCTTCGTACTTGCGCATGAGGTCTTCGTAGGAGAGTTTTTGGGTGACCATTTCGTAGATGGTTCCCCAGTCGGGCAGTCCTCCGAGGTTGCGGTCGTCGATGAAGAGGTCTGCCTTGAGCTTGCGCGAGTAGTGGCGGTTGGCTCCTTTTTCCTCTTCGGGGTAGTCGCGGTTGACGGCATAGAACTCGATGCCTCGTTCTCGGCAGAAGGCAAGGGCTTCGTCAAGCAGGCGTCCTTCTCGTACGGTCCAGAGAATAAGGCGATGCCTGTCCTGTTGCAAACGGCGCAGGGTTTCGAAGGCAAAAGGTATCTCTTTGCCTATTTCGGGATACTTGTGTTCGACAAGTGTTCCGTCGAAATCGATGGCTATGGTCATAAAAAAACAGAGATTTACTACAGGTCCGGGTACGCTTCGCGGTTACCTGTCACATTTTTATTGTAGAAAGGTAAATAATAAGATATATATTTTTCGCAAAACTAAATCTTATTTCCCGTACAGCAAAGACTTTTTAAAAAAAAATAAAGCGTTCTTGAAAGATTTGAGTTTTCAAGAACGCTTTATAAATAAGAATAATACAAAATGATATCTTAATATGCGTTTTTTTCACCATGTATGGCGTTGGCCACAGTACGGTAAATGATGTAAAGATCAAGGCCGAAACTCCAGTGCTCAATGTACCAGATATCTCCGTTTACACGGCCTTCCATATCCTTTAATTCTTTAGTCTCACCGCGGAATCCGGTTACCTGACTCCAGCCTGTAATACCCGGCTTGACAAAGTGGCGCACCATGTATTTGTTGATGAGTTTGGAGTATTCTTCGGTGTGCTTGAGCATGTGCGGGCGAGGACCTACGATACTCATATCACCCAACAGTACGTTGATGAATTGTGGAAGTTCATCGATGTTGGTCTTGCGCATGATATTACCCCACCTGGTTTTACGCGGATCGTTTTTGGTTGCCTGCAGTGTATCTGCTTCCTTGTTGACCTTCATGGAGCGGAACTTGTAGCAATAAAATTCCTTGTCGTTGAGTCCGTTTCGTTTCTGGCGGAAGAAAATAGGACCAGGCATGGTAATTTTTGTGATGATAGTCACAATTATTAGTATAATAGGGAATAAGGTGCAAAGGAAGAGCAGAGAGAATATGATGTCGAATGCTCTTTTCATTGCTTTATTCTCAATGCGACTCAATGGGTCGGGGTGCAGGCTAAGGTAAGGTACGTTTCCGATAACGTTGAAATATACTCGGTTATGCAGATAGTTGTGGAAGTTTGGTACACTGTAAAAGTGCACCAGATTATTTTCGCAATAATTGATAATTGGAAGAATGATATGGCTGTATTGGGACGGAAGACAGCAATATAAATAATGAATGTCGGGGTGCTGCTGTAAATAAGAGCATACCTGTTCGGGAACTCCTAGGTAAGGACATTCTTTAGAGAATTCCGGATTGGGTTGAAAGTCAAAATAACCATGCACGCGATGGCCGGTAGACGGATCATCGGTCAGTTCGTGGAATAGCTCCCGGTTGTTTTCGGTGCTGCCTACCAATACTACATGGTTTAAATTCTTTCCTTTCAGACGGATTGATTTAATGATGGAGCGGAAAATCAGTCGATATGTGGCTATGCAGATAAATAGAGTCAGTATGTATCCTCCGAAAAACCAGGAGAAAACATCCATATATTTGCCGATGCTGAGCAGAATACCTGACAAGCATGCAAAGTAGATGACGGTGCGGAATACACGGGTCACAATCTGATAGGTGAAGACTTTGCGAAGATGTAAAATGACTCCTCCTTTCAAGGCACAGATAAAATAGCATAAAACTAATGTAATATTAATTTGGAGTAGAGAGGCTTTTAAAACATTGCTTCCTTTGCTGATTGCCCAGTAGTAAAACAAGATAAATAATCCTCCACAAATACATAAATCTCCAAAAACTACAAAGGCTTTAATCAGCCCATTGTACCGGGTTGTGTGGTGATAGTCTGCCATGATGTTTTGCTCCTTTTAGAAAAAAAAGTTTTTTTACGATTATTTACTAAGATCAACGTTGCAAAGATAGGCTTTGTTGTTGAGAATCACAAGTAATTCTTTTATTGTTTTTAATAGTAGAAAATGTTTGTTGGTTAACGTGTGTTAATTAAAAGTATTTTCCTTGTTGTTTATTATGTTGCATAACATAAAATAATTATCTTTGCATCGTGTTTTTCATGGTATTAGATTTAAGGTTAATGAAGATTGGGAGTCTGGGAAGATTCCCTTTTTTTATTTAAATATGCTGATGAGTATATTTCATTAATTTGACAAATTAGGGTGGCAGCTTTTGCGGATCGATAAAAAGTGCACAGGATTGTGTGTGATATCTTAGGATAAAAAAATCAGGAACTCCAAGATGGTTTTCAATTTTATTTTTTACCTTTGTTTCTAATAAATTTTACTTAAAATGCTATGAATATTAAAATCCGCCTGATCATTATGAACTTCCTGCAGCTTGCAGTGTGGGGAGCTTATCTGACTTCAATGGGAACTTATCTTGCCAATATAGGCTTGGGAAGCCATATTGGTTTGTTTTATGCAATGCAAGGAATTGTTTCGCTGTTTATGCCTGCCATTCTCGGAATTATTGCAGACCGCTGGATGCCGGCACAGCAGTTACTGGGGTTGAGTCATTTACTGGCCGCCTTGTTTATGGCTGGAGCCGGTTATTATGGAATGACGGCGGGTGATATGGTTTCTTTCCCTGTTTTGTTTGCTTTTTATTCGATGAGTGTGGCGTTTTATATGCCTACGCTGGCACTGTCGAATTCGGTGGCGTATACTGCTTTGGAAAAGAAGGGGCTGGATACAATCAAGGCTTTCCCGCCTATCCGTACATGTGGTACCATCGGCTTTATCTGTTCGATGTGGCTGGTCGATCTCATGGGTTTCCAGAATAATTATATGCAGTTTTATACGTGTGCCGTATGGGGAGTGATTTTGGCGGTGTATGCACACACATTGCCACACTGTCCGGTAAATAAGACTCATTCTCAGAAAAAAACAATTGTGGAAGCACTGGGACTCAATGCCTTTCTGCTATTTAAACAGAAAAAAATGGCGATATTCTTTGTGTTCTCCATGTTGTTGGGGGTATCGTTGCAGATTACCAATGGGTTTGCCAATCCGTTTATTACAAGTTTCAGTTCTATTCCCGAGTATGCTGATACGTTTGGAGTACAGCATGCCAATCTGCTGATTTCACTCTCGCAAATCAGTGAAACGTGTTGTATCTTGCTGATCCCGTTTTTCTTGAGCCGTTTTGGTATTAAAAAGGTGATGCTGATTGCGATGGTGGCTTGGGTGTTGCGTTTTGGTTTGTTTGGCTTGGGAAATCCGGGAAGTGGAGTGTGGATGTTTATTCTTTCCATGCTGGTATATGGAGTGGCATTCGACTTCTTTAATGTTTCCGGTTCATTGTATGTGGATAAGGAAACTGATATTTCAATCCGTTCCAGTGCGCAGGGATTGTTTATCATTATGACTAATGGAGTGGGTGCTACTGTGGGTACACTGGCTGCTCAGTGGATAGTAAACCAGTTTGTAGACTTTAGCAGTACGGCTCCTCAGGTTGAAGGGTGGAGCAATGCGTGGTTTATTTTTGCTGCGTACGCACTGGTGGTAGCGGTTGTGTTTGCTTTGGTTTTCCGTTATAAACACGAACGGACAGTCTGACAACGTTATTAATTGATATAAAAGCTATGAAAAAGAGTGTGTATGTATGCCTGATGTGTTTGGCCATGATATGGCTGGCATCGTGCTCAAGTGAAAAAAAGTATGTGAACGTGTTGCCGGAGAATCCGGGGGCAGTGGTATCTGTAGATTTGAAACAACTGGTGCAGAAAAGTGATTTGTCTGCAGAAGATACTAAGGCTGTTGTGACTGAGATTAAGAATACCTTGGGTAACGGATTGGATGCACAGGGTACGGAACTGATAGATAAAGTGTTGGCGGATCCCTCGGAAAGTGGACTGGATTTGAAGCAAAAAGTGTATCTGTTTGTGGATGACAAAGGAGAAAAAGGGGGCTTGCTGGCATGTGTGCAGGATAAAGGAAAACTGAATGAGCTGGTTGGTTTGCTGGGAAAACAGCAGCCATCGGCAGCTATAGAAGATAAGGGAGCGTATAGTCAGGTTGTACAAGAGCAAGGGGTGTTGGCATATAGCGATTGCTCTTGCTTGCTTTTGTTCTCGGACAAAGGAAAGGATGCTGATTTGCAGACCTGGGCTTCTGAATTAATGGGAGGAGAGAATAAAAACTCTTTCTGTGATAGCAAGGGCTTCGAAAGTATGGAAAAGATAAAGGGAGATATCTCTGTCTTTATGTCGATGGTGATGTTGCCTGAAGAATATAAGATGATGGCTAAAATGTCTATGCCCGCAACTGTTGATTGGAAAGACGTGAACATTGTGGCAGGAGTACATTTTGAAAAAGGACGTATGGTTCTTGACATTGAAACCCTTATCAATGATGCCTTGAAAAAGGAATACGAAAAGATTCGTCCTATTTATTCGAAAGAAACTACTGATAAGTTCCTGAAGATGTTCCCGAAAGGTTCGTTCATGTGGGTAGATATGGGCTTGAAAGGAGATAAATTGTATGAAACATTGATGAAGGAACCTGCTATGGCAGCACAGCTGGGTGGTGTACAGACCATGTTTGACTTGAAGTCGGCATTGAGCGCGATTGATGGAGAAACAGTAATCTGTATTTCTAATCTGGAACCTTTGTCGTTTGCATTGATGGCTGAGGTGGAGAACTCGGATTTTATGCAGAGTTTTGAAAGTTTGAAGCCGATGTTGGACATGACCAGAGGACAGATGAAGCTGGTGGAAACCGGAAAGAATGCGTATGAGCTGCAGATGGCAGACGGACGTATGATGGGTGTGCAAGGCAACGTGTCTATATATATAGGTGTAAAAGATGGAGTATTTTATCTGACTAATGATAAGATGTGTGCCGAACAGAAAGAGGCCGATAACTCAATGAAGAATGAATCGTGGGCTGGTAATGTGCCGGGTAAACGGTGCTTCTTTGTGATGAACTGTTATTCACTGAATGAGATAATGAATGCTAATCATCAGGTTTATAGTTCGAAAGATCAGTTGACACAGCGGATGCTGAGTGTTATGGATTACATGACAGTAGAGGCAGAGGATGATACTCACGGACGTATGGAACTGGGTATGAAGGATAAGGAAACAAATGTCTTGAAGCAGTGGATTGCGTTGGGTAAGGAGCTTGCTGTCCGCTAATTGAGGTCTTGATATCTTGTAGTTATGTCCGAATGGTTGCATGGAATGGTGCTGCCCTTCGGACATAACTTTTTTATTTTCGTTTGTCTCTGCTCTCGCCTTTCACTATCTTTCTAGAAGATAGGATGCGGCTCGGCATAGTTCAAACTTGAAAACTGTGTTTTCGTTTGCCTCTGCTCTCGCCTTTCACTATCTTTTCAGAAGATAGGATGCGGCTTGGCATAGTTCAAACTTGAAAACTATGTTTTCGTTTGCCTCTGCTCTCGCCTTTCACTATCTTTGCATGAGTGAAATTTTAAAAGGAAAAAATATGCATGTATTTTATACACCGGATATTGATATTTGTCTGGAGCTTCCCGAAGAAGAAGCCGGACACTGTCTGAGAGTATTGCGCTTGGGTGTAGGCGACGAAGTAATGCTGACAGACGGGAAAGGATTTTTTTATAAGGCAGTCATCAGTGCGGCTACGGGAAAACGGTGTCAGGTGAAAGTGGTGGAGAAAATAGAGCAGGAGAAGTTCTGGAAAGGACATTTGCATCTGGCTATGGCACCGACCAAGAATATGGACCGTATAGAGTGGTTTGCCGAAAAAGCAACGGAAATAGGCTTTGATGAATTGAGCTTTTTGAATTGCCGTTTTTCTGAACGGAAGGTTATCAAGACGGAACGTATTGAGAAGATTGTAGTGTCGGCCATGAAGCAGTCGTTGAAGGCACGTAAGCCGATTGTGAATGAAATGACGGACTTTGCTAAATTTATGCAACGGGATTTTCAGGGACAGAAATTTATCGCTCACTGTTACGAGGGAGAGAAGCCTTTGCTGAAAGAGGTTTTGAAACCTGGGGAAGATGCACTGGTTTTGATTGGACCGGAAGGTGATTTTAGTCCGGAGGAGGTTCAGAAAGCTGAAGCACTGGGCTTTCAGCCAATCAGTCTGGGTAAATCGAGACTGCGGACAGAAACGGCTGCGCTGGTTGCTGTGCATATGATGAATTTATTTAATTCTTAAAGTAATGAAAACACTGAAATATTGGATAGGGGTAACTGCTGTATGGGTACTGACGGCTTGTTCGGGAGGTGCAGACTATGAACGTGTGTTGCCGAAGGATGCTGCTGCGGTAGCGACTGTCGATCTGAAAGCGATGGCTGCTAAAGCTGGCTTACAGAATAGTGAGGGACAGGTGGCGATGAACCGGCTGGCTGACTTGTTGAAAAGTGGGCTGACTGATTCGGAGAATCTGATTGACAGAATTGTGGCAGATCCCGATGAGAGCGGATTGTCTTTGAAAGACAGGCTGTATTTGTTTGTGGAAAAACGTTCGGTGTCTGCTGGTGTGCTGATGCGGGTAACTGATGAGGGAAAACTGACAGATTTGCTGGAGATGCTGAAAGAACAGGGTGTGTGTGAGGCGTTACGTGAAAGCGACGGATGTACTTGGACGCTGATGGGAAAGATGCTGATCGCTTATAATGAAGATGCTTTTCTGTTGGTGATGGACCCTTCGGGAAGGAATGCCGGTGATATGCAACATTCGGCTGCAAAATGGTTGAGACAGAAACGGGAGGATAGCTTTGCTGAAACTGAAGATTATCAAAGTATTCAGGATGCAAAAGGAGATATTTCTGTTTGGGCTTCAATGGCTTTGCTGCCGGAACGTGCGATTTATCCATTGACAATGGGAGGGTCGGCTGAACTGAAAGGGGAGGACGTGAAGGCCTTGGCTACAATGAATTTCGAGACAGGTAAGCTGGTGTGTGATGTACGTTCGCTTACCACCGATAAGGTGATGATGAAGGTGGCGGAAGAATATTTTAATGCTACAGCACCGGTAAAAGGAGACCATTTGGATGATTTTCCTGCCAATACGTTCGGTTGGAGTGCATTGCGTGTAGACGGAGCAAAGTTATATAAATGGTTGAATAGCAATCCGACTGTGAAGCGTATGTTTGACCATTCGATGATTCCGCTTGATTTTCATGCCATTTTCTCTGCTGTGAAAGGTGACGTATCGTTTACTGTGACTAATCCGCTTTATGGTGATTATATTTTATTGGCGGATGTGGTAAGTACGGATTTTCTGCAGACTGTTGAGGACCTGAAACCGATGATTGCCATGACTGGAGGACAAATGCGCTTGATGAATCGTGGAGAACATGCGTATGAATTTTATATGATGGATGGTAGTGCACTGAATTTGCGTCCTGGTCCGGTTCATGTGTGGTTTGGAGTAAAGGATGGTAAAATGTATTTTACCAATAGGGAGAATCTGGTAGAGAGAAAAGTGCTGGGACTGTCGATGAGAAATACAGAATGGGGAAAAGAAGTAGAAGGAAAGAGAGTGTTCTCTGTAGTGAACTTCATTTCTTTGATGCAGACCGTATCGTCTACACTTCGCAAGCAGCAGATGCCCCCCGTGTTTATAGGCTTGGACAGACTGGACAGGATGACAGTGGAGATGAGAGAAGAGGATAAAATGGTGCATATGGAACTGCTCTTTAAAGATCGGAACAGAAACGTGTTGGAGCAGATGACGGCATTGGTAAATCTGACAACCGGAAAATAAAATTGGAAAAATGAATACAATAGAATTGCAACAGACTTTGCCTGCGGTTTTTGCAGACAGGGATTGTGTCGTGTCGGATGTATGGCACAAACGGATTGCGTTTCAGAAAGGACAGATTTGTTTGGTGGAAGCTGCTTCGGGAACGGGGAAATCTTCGCTCTGCAGCTTTGTGTATGGATACAGAAAAGACTATCAGGGAATTATTTCTTTTGATGGAGAAAATGTCAGAAAGTTTACGGTCGGCCGGTGGGTAAACATCAGAAAAAAAGAATTGAGTATGCTTTTTCAGGAGTTACGCTTGTTTCCGGAGTTGACAGCAGGAGAAAATATAATCCTGAAAAACGGATTGACAAAGTATGCCAGCCGAAAGCAGATGGAGGAGTGGTTTGACCGGCTTGGAATTGCGGACAAATGGAATCAGAAAATCGGACAAATGTCGTACGGCCAGCAACAGAGAGTGGCTTTTGTAAGAGCTTTGTGCCAACCTTTCGATTTTATTTTTCTGGATGAGCCTATCAGTCATCTGGACGATGGAAATGCCCGGATAATGGCTGATATTCTGAAGGAAGAAGTAGACAAACGTGGAGCCGGCGCAATTCTGACTTCCATAGGAAAGCATCTGGAGATGAATTATGACAGGGTATTGAAACTGTAGAAGAAGATGACTTTGAAACTAAAAATTCAAAATAAAAAATTAAACAAATCATGCTTTGGAAATTATTGAAACAGCATATTAGCGTGGCGCAATTGGCTGGATTCTTTCTGGCTAATTTGTGTGGAATGGTGATTGTGCTGCTGAGCGTGCAGTTTTATAAGGATGTCTTGCCTGTGTTTACGCAGGGGGATAGCTTTATGACGAAGGATTATTTGATTCTGAGTAAAAAGGTAAGCACATTGGGGTCGCTGGTGGGAAAAAGTAATACGTTCTCGGCTGGTGATGTGGATGAAATTAAGAAACAGCCTTTTACGGCAGAGGTCGGAGCTTTTAAGCCGACTCAGTTTCGTGTATCGGCAGGAATGGGAGTACAGGGGATGCAGATGTCTACCGATATGTTTTTTGAATCGGTGCCCGACCGCTTTGTAGATGCAAAACTGGATCGCTGGAAATTTGATGCTTCGCAAGAGGTGATTCCTATCATCGTACCACGTAATTATCTGAATCTGTATAACTTCGGGTTTGCGCAAAGCAGAAACTTGCCTAAGATATCGGAGGGACTTGTGGGTATGGTAAATTTGAATATCCGATTGATGGGTAACGGGCAGGTGAAAATGATGAAAGGGAATATTGTAGGATTTTCTGACAGATTGAATACAATTCTGGTGCCGGAGACTTTTGTGGATTGGGCTAATAAAGTGTATGGGACTGGACAGCAGACTGAACCGTCGAGACTGATTGTAGAGGTACACAATCCGGCAGATGAGAGAATTGCACGTTTCCTGAAAGAAAAAGGATATGAAACCGAAGGTGACAAGGCCGATGCCGGAAAAACTGCCTGGTTCTTGAAACTGATTGTGGGTATAGTGATGTCTGTAGGACTGATTATCAGTATACTTTCATTTTATATTCTGATTCTCAGTATTTATCTTTTATTGCAAAAGAATACGAAAAAGCTGGAAAATCTGTTGTTGATAGGATATAGTCCTGCACGTGTGGCACGACCTTATCAGGTGTTGTCTGCCGCGGTCAATTTACTGGTACTTATATTGAGTCTTGTTGTGGTATGCCTCATACGGGGAGAGTATCTGGATGTAGTGAATGGATTATTCCCGGATTTGAACCCTGGTGGGCTTCTTCCATCTTGTCTGGTAGGAGGAATATTGTTTGTGGCTGTTACGATACTGAATGCTATTATTGTACGCCGGAAAATTAATGAGATATGGATGAGAAAATGAGTAAATCTTAAAAAGAGTTTTCTCATTGACAGTTGAAAAATACGCTACTTTCTGTACAGAGGAGTACTTTGTATGGAGGGTAGCGTTATTTTTTAAGGCTATGAAGGGGAATAAAATCGTATATATGTGAATAAATGTTTATTCGTGTTCTCTATTGTAAAATGGAATGTTCAATATTAGTTGATTTGTGTCTTATAACATAGTTTTAAGGCTAAAAAATGTTATATGGAGTTACACCCATGCAAGATTATTCTATAAATTTGCGTAACACAAATAGTCAAACTTTTAACAATTGAATGACCAACTTTATTGGAACTTTTGTGAAGGGAGACTTTTAAAATTTAAAAGTATAGCTTATGTCAAAAATCGTTGGACACATTTCGCAGGTAATCGGTCCGGTAGTCGATGTACACTTCAAACTTGAAGGTAAGGATGCGGAACATGCTTTGCCGAAGATCCACGATGCGATGACTATCGTAAGACACGATGGCCGCACATTGGTGGTGGAAGTGCAGCAGCACATTGGTGAAGATACTGTTCGTACCGTGGCAATGGACAGCACGGATGGATTGCAGCGCGGAATGGAAGTCGTGCCAACCGGTCAGGCAATTACAATGCCGGTCGGTACTCAGATTAAAGGACGAGTAATGAACGTTGTCGGTGAAACTATTGACGGCATGAAGGAACTGGACAAAACGGACGGTTTCCCTATTCATCGTGAGCCGCCTAAATTTGAAGATCTGGCTACTACTCAGGAAGTCCTTTTTACAGGTATTAAGGTAATTGACCTTTTGGAACCTTATCTAAAAGGAGGTAAAATTGGATTGTTTGGTGGTGCTGGTGTTGGTAAAACAGTGCTTATCAAAGAGTTGATTAACAACATTGCGAAGAAACACAACGGTTTCTCTGTGTTTGCGGGAGTAGGAGAACGTACTCGTGAGGGTAATGACCTGCTGCGTGAAATGATTGAATCAGGGGTAATCCGTTATGGCGATGAATTCCTGAAGAGTATGGAGGAAGGAAATTGGGATCTTTCCAAAGTAGATTATAATGAAGTGGAAAAATCGCAGGTAGCAATGGTTTTCGGTCAGATGAACGAACCTCCTGGTGCACGTCAGTCTGTAGCTCTTTCCGGTTTGACCTTGGCAGAATCTTTCAGAGATAGACAAACCGGAGAAAATGGACCGCGTGATATCTTGTTCTTTATCGATAATATCTTCCGTTTTACTCAGGCCGGTTCTGAGGTATCTGCCTTGTTGGGACGTATGCCTTCTGCAGTAGGATATCAGCCTACTTTGGCTACAGAAATGGGACAGATGCAGGAACGAATCACTTCTACCAAAAACGGATCTATTACTTCTGTACAGGCGGTATATGTGCCGGCAGACGACTTGACAGACCCTGCTCCGGCTACTACCTTTACACACTTGGATGCGACTACGGTATTGAGCCGTAAGATTACCGAGTTGGGTATTTATCCGGCTGTGGATCCGTTGGAATCAACTTCTCGTATTCTTGACCCGCTGATTGTTGGCAAAGAACATTATGAAACTGCTCAGCGCGTAAAACAAATTCTGCAACGTAATAAGGAATTGCAAGATATTATCTCTATTTTGGGTATGGATGAACTTTCGGATGAAGACCGTCTGACTGTGAATCGTGCACGTAGAGTACAGCGTTTCTTGTCGCAGCCATTTGCTGTAGCCGAACAGTTTACTGGAGTTCCTGGAGTGATGGTATCTATTGAAGATACAATTAAGGGATTCAAGATGATTCTGGATGGTGAGGTAGACTATTTGCCGGAACAGGCTTTCCTGAATGTAGGTACGATAGAAGATGCCATAGCAAAAGGTAAGAAATTGCTGGAAGCTGCTCAGGGATAAGCCGGACCGGAACAGAAAGGCTTGTCAATTAAAATAGAATAATATGAAAGAACTTCATTTGGTAATTGTTTCACCCGAACGAATCGTGTTCGATGGTATGGCAGAGTCGGTTACATTGCCGGGAGAACTCGGAGAGTTTCAGGTATTGCCCGATCATGCTCCGCTCATTTCGTCGCTTGTGAAAGGGGAGGTGAAATATGTTGCCGGAAAAGAAACACAAGTTTTGCAGATTACTGAAGGATTTGTGGAAGTTAGAGACAATCAGATATCAGTCTGTGCTGAACTTTGAGAAAAGTGAAGTGGACGCTGAACTAAAAACGTTTTGGTAGTTTCCGGTTGAAAAAACTACATAATACTATGTTAATGTTAGCCGTAAAGAAAAAGTTTGTAGTAGAACATACTCTTGCAGGAATTGTTCTGACGGGGATTGTGGCCTTAGTATACCATCTGTTTATACCGGAACGGTATTTTCTGTGGTTTCCTGCCATACCGATATTCTTCTATCTTTTCGGCTTATTTTATATAGGTATGTTTACGTTCAGTATCCGGCTGGGGCAGGATAAGTTGGCCATGACTTACATGGTATGTAAGGCTATAAAGTTTATATTGAGTGCGTTTGTCATGATTGCTTATGGCTTTCTGGTAAGGCACGAGATTGTAGCTTTCGTCGGCACATTTATCTTCTTTTATTTTGCCTTTCTGATTTTTGAAACACGCTTCTTCCTTCTGTTTGAAGAGAAACTTAAACAAGAGAAAAAAAACAATGAAAAAACTTCGGTACATAGCAATAATTCTGCTTCTGCTGGTTAGTATGCCGGGGATGGTATGGGCTCAGTCTGCGGGAACGGCTTCACAGGAAAGTGAAGAGGAACTCGATGTGAATGAACTGGTGTTCGGACATATTGGCGATGCATACGAATGGCATATCGTGACGCTGGGAAAGACAGAACTCAGTATTCCACTGCCGGTTATTGTGAAAAGCAGCACCGGATGGCATGTGTTTTCTTCTTCCCGCCTGGAAGAGGGGGCATACGAAGGATTATATATTGCCAAAGGTGGGGCATACGACGGCAAGATAGTAGAACGAAATGATGCTGGTGAAGAGGTTCGCCCTTTTGATATTTCCATTACGAAGAATGTGCTGGGGCTGTTTATAAACAGTGCGTTGCTGCTTGTCATCCTGATGAGTTGTGTACGCTGGTATAAAAAACATCCGGTAGAACAGGGAGCTCCTAAAGGAGGAGTAGGTATGATTGAGGCATTGGTGCTGATGGTGTACGACGATGTGATAAAAGGTTGCATCGGAGAAGACTATAAGCGTTATGCGCCGTATCTGCTGACTGCATTTTTCTTCGTATTGGTAAATAATCTGATGGGACTGATACCGTTTTTCCCCGGAGGAGCTAACGTAACAGGTAACATCGCCATTACTTTGGTCTTGGCAGTATGTACGTTTATCTTTACGAATCTGTATGCTACGAAGGAATATTGGAAAGAAATATTCTGGCCGGATGTGCCTACGTGGCTGAAAGTTCCAATACCTATGATGCCGTTGATTGAGTTCTTCGGTATATTTACAAAACCGTTTGCGCTGATGATTCGTCTTTTTGCCAATATTATGGCAGGACATGCGGCTATTTTGAGTTTGATAGCCATCATCTTTATTACTGTAAAGGTGGGTCCTGTAATAAATGGCTCAATGACGGCTGTAGCAGTGATATTCGGTATTTTTATGGATGCACTGGAAGTTCTGGTAGCATTTATCCAAGCTTATGTGTTTACAATGCTTTCGGCTGTATTTATCGGTTTATCGAGAGTAAAGGAACACGAAGCAAGTAAATAGAGATTAAAAAAATAGGAAAGTATAACCATTTAAAAATTGTAAGATTATGTTATTGTCAATTTTATTGCAGGCTGCTGCAGGTGTAGGTATTAGTAAATTAGGTGCCGCTATTGGTGCGGGTATTGCTGTATTGGGTGCTGGTATCGGTATCGGTCGTATTGGTAGCTCTGCAATGGAGGGTATTGCCCGTCAGCCGGAAGCATCTGGTGATCTGCGTATGAATATGATTATTGCAGCTGCTTTGGTAGAAGGTGTGGCTTTGATTGCCATTGTAGTTTGTTTGTTGACTTTGTTTTTGTAATTTTCAGATGACGAGGTATCAGGTAATAGGGCACAAGGCTTTAAATATCTTTTCAAGGATCTTGTCGACTCGTCACCTGAAACCTTTAAAACTTTAAAAACTATGGGATTATTAACTCCAGATCCGGGATTGATGTTCTGGATGATTATAGTGTTTGGAGTCGTTTTCTTTGTATTGGCAAAGTATGGCTTCCCTGTAATCATCGGCATGGTTGAGGATCGGAAAGCATACATTGACGATTCGCTGAAGGCGGCACGTGAGGCCAACGAACAATTGGCAAATGTGAAGGCCGAAGGCGAAAAAGTGCTTGCTCAGGCTCGTGAGGAACAGGCACGGATACTGAATGAAGCTTCTGCTACACGCGACCGTATCATTAAAGATGCACAGGAGCGTGCCATGCTGGAAGGACAGCGCCTGATGGATGAAATGAAAAAACAAATTGAAACTGAAAAAGAAAGTGCAATTCGTGATATCCGACGTCAGGTAGCAGTCTTGTCAGTAGATATTGCAGAAAAGATCATGCGCAGTAAACTGGCTGATGAAAAAGAGCAGATGGAGTTGATTGACCGTATGCTGGATGAAATGCTTGAATCTTCTAAAAAATAAATGTTATGAATACTGGAGTTGTTTCTATGCGTTATGCAAAGGCATTGCTGGCGTATGCAAAGGCACAAGGTAAAGAAGATGTAGTGTACGAAGAAGTGAAAACACTTGCTGTACATTATGCGGAGGTGCCGGAATTGCGTCGGGCCATAGAGAATCCGGTACTGGATGTGGAACAAAAACTGAATCTGCTCTGCGAAGCCGCAGGAGGTAAGACTGTTTCTGAGGAACTGAAGCGTTTCTTTAATTTGGTGCTGGAGGAAAAAAGAGAGAAATTCCTGCAATTCATGACTTGGTCGTATATTGATCTGTACAGGGAAGACAAGCATATCCTCATCGGAAAATTAACAACTGCGATTTCTTCACCTAAGCTGGTAAAACATCTGGAAGAATTGGCAAGCGAAAAAACCAAAGGAAATGTAGAGCTGGAAGCGAAAGTAGATCCTGCTCTCATTGGAGGTTATATCATCGAACTGGCCGGCTTCCGTATGGACGCCAGTGTGGCCAATCAGCTCAAGAGGGTGAAGCGTCAGTTTATGGCGAGAAATAGAAGAATAGTTTAATATTAGAAGTTGGAGATATAAAATATGCCAGAAAATACAATAAAACCCAGCGAAGTTTCGGAAGTATTGCTGCAGCAGTTGCAGGGTATTGATACTTCCTTGAAATTCGATGAAGTGGGAACTGTATTGCAAGTGAGCGATGGTGTGGCGCGTATCTACGGATTGCGAAATGCCGAAGCCAACGAATTGCTGCAGTTTGAAAACGGTATCATGGGTACTGTGATGAATCTGGAAGAGGATAATGTGGGTGCCGTATTGTTGGGACCTACAGACCAGATCAAAGAGGGGATGATTGTAAAACGTACAAAGCGTATTGCATCTATTAATGTAGGTGAAGGTATGCTGGGACGTGTAATCGACCCACTGGGGGTTCCTTTGGACGGACGTGGCGAAATTGGCGGTGAACTGTATGAAATGCCTTTGGAACGTAAGGCACCGGGAGTTATTTTCCGTCAGCCGGTGGCTGAACCTCTGCAGACAGGATTGAAAGCTATCGATGCCATGATTCCTATCGGTCGCGGACAGCGTGAGTTGATTATCGGTGACCGTCAGACCGGAAAGACAGCAATTGCCATTGATACCATTATTAATCAGCGTGCTAACTATGAGGCTGGGAATCCGGTATACTGTATTTATGTGGCAGTAGGACAGAAAGGCTCTACAGTGGCTAGTCTGGTAAACGCCTTGCGTGAAAAGGGAGCAATGGATTATACCATTGTGGTAGCTGCAACAGCTTCAGACCCTGCAGCCATGCAGTATTTTGCTCCGTTTGCGGGAGCTGCCATCGGAGAATACTTCCGCGATACCGGCCGTCATGCTTTGGTAGTTTATGATGACTTGTCGAAACAAGCGGTTGCATATCGTGAAGTATCTTTGATTCTTCGCCGTCCTTCCGGACGTGAAGCATATCCGGGCGATATTTTCTATTTGCATTCACGCTTGCTGGAACGTGCAGCTAAGATTATTTCTCAGCAGGAAGTGGCCGAACAGATGAACGATTTGCCACCAAGCCTGAAGGGAAAGGTAAAAGCAGGAGGATCGTTGACTGCTTTGCCTATTATCGAAACACAGGCTGGAGACGTATCAGCTTATATTCCTACTAACGTGATTTCTATTACCGATGGTCAGATCTTCCTGGAAACAGACTTGTTTAACCAGGGATTCCGTCCGGCTATCAACGTAGGTATCTCGGTATCTCGTGTAGGTGGTAGTGCACAGATTAAGAGTATGAAGAAAGTGGCCGGTACATTGAAGATAGACCAGGCACAATATCGTGAATTGGAAGCCTTCTCTAAATTCAGTAGTGATATGGACCCTGTTACAGCAATGGCTATCGACAGAGGACGTAAGAATAACCAGTTGCTGATTCAGCCTCAATATTCACCGATGCCTGTAGGAGAACAGGTTGCAATCTTGTATTGCGGTACACACGGATTGATGCGTGAAGTGCCTATCAGTAAGGTTCGTGCTTTCCAGGATGCCTTCCTGACCACTATGCGTGCAAACCATCAGGCTGATGTACTGGATGTACTGGCCAGCGGAAAGATCAGCGATGAAATTACTGCAGTAATAGAAAAGGTGGCAGCTGATACAGCAGGCCAATTTAAAGAAAGATAATTGTCATGGCATCACTGAAAGAAGTAAAAGGAAGAATAAATTCAATTCAAGGTACGCTGAAGATTACTTCGGCTATGAAGATGGTGGCCTCGTCGAAGCTACATAAGGCTCAGGAGGCAATAGAAAACATGCTTCCTTACGAACGACGACTGCATCGTATGCTTACCAACTTTCTGAGTGCGGGGCTTAGTGTAGAGTCACCTTTCATTGTGAAACGTGATGTGAAAAAGATTGCCGTTGTTGTGTTTGCTTCGAACAGTAGCTTGTGCGGTGGATTTAATATGAATGTGATTCGTCATTTGACTGAAATCATAGAAAAATACAGTGCAAAGATTGGTAAGGAGAATATCCTGGTATATCCGGTAGGGCGTAAGGTGGCCGATGCCGTGAAGAAAATGGGATTTCAGCCGATGGGTGATTTCCAGCATATGAGCGGAAAACCGAATTACAAGGAAGCATCTGACTTATCGACCGATTTGATAAACCGTTTCTTAAGCGGGGAAATACAACAGGTAGAGTTGCTGTATAATCATTTTAAGTCGACTTCTACACAAGTTCTGACACAAGAGACCTATTTGCCTATCGACTTGTCTGCTGCTCAAACAGCAGATGAAGCAGGGGAAAGCAACGTGCAAGCTGATTATATCATAGAGCCGTCTGCCGAAGAAGTGATGCAGGAATTGTTGCCTAAGGTGCTACGTATGAAGATTTATACAGTTTTGCTTGATTCGAATGCGGCAGAGCATGCTGCACGAACCATGGCTATGCAAATTGCAACAGACAATGCAAATGATTTAATTCAGGAGCTGACTTTGATTTATAACAAGAGTCGTCAGCAGGCAATTACAAACGAATTGCTGGACATTGTCGGAGGAAGTATGGCATAAGACTGTTGATACTATAGAAAGAGGGCCGTCTCAAAATACTTTGAGACGGCCTTTTTTTATGCATTTCCTGACAGGCGTATAATGTGACAGGAATAGAAGGGGAGTGGAACGTGTTGGAGACTTTAATCGCCGTCGTTGGTTACAGAGTTGGCGTCGTTGGCTGTATAGTCGGCGCCGTCGATTGTGCAGCCGACGTCGTCGGCTTAAATCAGCGGATAGAAGCATGACACTATATTGATGCTGATGAATCTCTTTCTTTCAGGTAAATTGAGTGGGGGGGAATCTTATCAGAAAAAGATAAAGGCCCTCTCATTTGTGGTTATGAGCTGGCCTTTTAACTCTCGAATAAACTAAAAAATTAATTATCTTAAAAAAGAATTTCACTTGTATTTACTTCATAAACAACACAGATACGCGTTTTGTTCACGAGTTGTGTAAAAAAATGAATATTTGGGTATAAAATCGAGTGAATTTTAGATAGTGGAAGTGCAACTTATGGGGAAGTTGCTATAAAAAACAAAATCTATCATCTTAAGTCAGATAAACTAAGAAGATAGATTGCTGATTTTCTGTCGGGGTAGCGGGATTCGAACCCACGACCCCCTGCTCCCAAAGCAGGTG
>ERZ834859.1639-NODE-1639-length-23143-cov-10.295825_pt1 | contig 23143 bp, 17 predicted proteins | sample MGYA00519947_ERZ834859 | MGnify/ENA primary metagenome ERZ834859 (study PRJEB31850, sample SAMEA3708763) | human gut metagenome | biome: human gut; feature: human-associated habitat; material: faeces | place: China | collected 2014 ...
CTGTACTTGCTGCGAATAGGTCATAATCATACTCTCCTTTTGACAAATGTCGCTTGGCGGGAACACGGCTGCGCCCTGCCGGCACAGCTCGCCCTCCCGTTTTGCATCGGCTGCGCGGGCCGCTCTCTCTTTCGGCCGCACAGCACTACCACGCATGATTTTATTATAGAGAATGCGCGCGCATTTTGCAAGACATTTCCGCCAAAAATCCGCAATTCTCTTTCTGGTCATTTCCATCTAACTGTCAATTCGTCCGCTTTCTGCCGGGCATTTGTCATTTTTCTGTCAATTCTGTCAGCAGGTCCGGTCCATGCCCTGCTGTCCGCGCCCAGCAGACGGTTCCACCGGCCGCAAGGCCCGGATGCAGGCAAAGCCGGCCCCGGCTGCTGCCACAGCCATCCAGTGCCGACCGGCTTCCAGCCCGAAGAAATTGGCTGCAAACGGAAAGGCAAGGCTGCCCACGCTCTGCCCCAGCGCCAGAAAGCCATAGTTGACCCCCGCATGGGGGAAGCCAAACAGGTCGGTGGAAAGGGCCGGCAGAACCGCCGCCAGCGCCGAGTAGCAGAAGGTGAGGCCCGCATAGCAGGCCACCACGCCCCAGCCCTGTGCAAAGGCAAACCCCGCCGACAGCCCGGCAGACACCGCAAACAGCAGCATGTCGGTGGGGCGGCGGCCGATTCGGTCACTGAGCAGGGGCATCAGCAGGCGGCCTGCCGCACTGCCTACGCTGCCCAGTACCACGCTCCATAGCGCCGCCTGCTCCTCCAACCCGCGCTCCATGCCCAGCTTTAAAATAATGGGGCTGAACAGCAGCACTGCGGGGGTAGAAAAACACACCGCTCCGGCGCACAGCCAGTACTGCTTTGTGCGCAGCATCTGCTGCGGGGCAAGGTCAATGGTGTTTTTGCCGTTCTCCTGCGGTTTTTGGGTCTGCCCGGTCTGCGGCGGGTCCTGCAAAAGCAGACTGCCCACAAGGCATACCGGCAGGGTGACCACCCCCAGTGCCCAGAAGGCCCCCCGGATGCCCTGCACGACCCAAAATCCCCGCACTGCCGTGCGCACGAATACGGTGAGGAAGGCACCGCTCAGGCCCACCGCCCCGCCGATGACGCCGGTGGCCAGCCCCTTGCGGTCGGCGTACCACTTCTGGGCGCAGGACTGGATGGACGGATACAAAAACGCCGTGCCCAGCCCCGCCGGGATGCTGAACGCCAGAAAGAACGCCTCTGCGCTGCCCGGCGGCAGCAGGCCCGCCGCAAAAAAGCCGCCGCAGAGCAGGGCGGTGCCCCACAGGCCCGCGCAGCGGGGGCCGTGCCTGTCCTGCAGGAAGCCGCCCAGCACGCACCCCACACCGAAGGCCGCGATGAGGATGCCAAACGCATACCCCGCCCCCTGCTCCGACAGGCCGTATTCCTCCATGACCGGCTGCTGGAACACGCCCCACGCCGCCGGAAGCCCCGTGAGCACCTGAATGGCGGCCCCGGCGGCGAGGATCGTCCACGGGTGTTTTGCTGCAAACTGCTGTTTCATCGTTTCACCTCAAAATCCGTGCAATTTGCGATAGTGTGCCCATTCGGATTGACAATCCGGCAGTTTCCTTTATAATATGATGTACTGGAAACAATTCAATTGACATATAGAGAGGTATTGCAACCATGAAAACACAGGCATTGAAGGGCATGCGCGACCTGCTGCCCGCCGAGCAGACCCTGCGCGACTACATCCAGGGCAAGATCCTGGAGACCTACCGTGCGTCCGGCTTTGAGCGCATCTCCACCCCTATGCTGGAGGACATGGAAAATCTGGACAAGTCCGACGGCGGCGACAACCTGAACCTGATCTTCAAGGTGCTCAAGCGCGGCGACAAGCTCACCGCCGCCCTGAACACCGGCGACCCCAAGCAGCTCTCCGACATGGGCCTGCGCTACGACCTCACCCTGCCCCTGAGCCGCTACTATGCCGCCAACAAGGACAAGCTGCCCAGCCCCTTCAAGGTGATCCAGACCGACCGCGTGTTCCGTGCCGAGCGCCCCCAGAAGGGCCGTCTGCGCGAGTTCGTGCAGTGCGACATCGACATTCTGGGCGACAGCTCCCCCAACGCCGAGGTGGAGCTGATCGACGTGACCACCCGCGCTTTGCTGAACATCGGCTTCACCGGCTTCACGGTGAACATCAACGACCGCCGCATCCTGCGCGGCATGCTGGAGAGCATGGGCTTTGCCGCCGATACGCTGGATTCCGTCTGCATCACCTTTGACAAGATGGACAAGATTGGTGCTGACGGCGTGAAGGCCGAGCTGACCGAAAAGCAGCTGCCGGAAGCCGCCATCAACGCACTGGCCGATTTCATCGCCGCCGGTGAGGTGACGCTGGACGCCGTGGCTGCCCGCTGCGCCGACCCCGCCATCGCCGATGACCTGAAGTACGTTCTGGCCACCGCCAATGCGCTGGCTGCCGGCCGCTATCAGGTGGCCTACTGCCCCAGCCTGGTGCGCGGTCAGGGCTACTACACCGGCATGGTGTTCGAGATCACCTGCCCGCAGTTCAGCGGTGCCGTGGCCGGCGGCGGCCGCTACGACAACATGGTGGGCAAGTTCCTGGGCACCCAGGTGCCTGCCGTGGGCTTCTCCATCGGTTTCGAGCGCGTGTGCGGCATCCTGCTGGAGCAGGGGTATCAGATCCCCGGTGCCAAGCAGAAGATTGCCCTGCTGTACAGCAAGGACGCCGACTTCCCCGCCGTGCTGAGCAAGGCCGCCGCCCTGCGTGACACCTACAACGTCACCGTGCTGCAGCAGGCCAAGAAGCTGGGCAAGCAGTTGGGCCAGCTGGAGGCCGCCGGGTTTGCCGGTGCCGCCTTCATGGACAAGGACGAAGTCAAAATTTTTGCACAGCAGTAACCACAAAACGCAGACAGGCCCCCGCACAAAACCGTGCGGGGGCCTGTTTTTACTTCGTCATCAAATGGTGAACTGCACCACGCAGAAAGCAGCGTAGATGCACAGCAGCGCAATGCCCTGCGGGCGGCTGAGCTTGCCCTTGAGCAGGGCGGGCACCGTCAGCAGCAGCATGACCGCAAACATCACCGGAATATCCATCACCAACGAGGCGTTCATGCCAGCAATGGTGGAGTTCTGCGGGATGGTAAAGGGGGCCAGCGCGACCGACACGCCGCTCACCAGCACCAGATTGAACACGTTGGCACCGATGACGTTGCCCAGCGACAGCGCCCCGTGGCCCTTGACCAGCGAGGTGATGGCCGTGACCAGCTCCGGCAGCGAGGTACCCAGTGCCACAAAGGTCAGAGCAATGACCGACTCCGGCACGCCCATTGCCTGTGCAATGAGGGTGCCGTTGTCCACCAGCAGGTCCGCGCCCACCGCGATGAGCACCGCGCCCACCGCCAGCAGGCCCAGTTCCTTGGCAAAGGAAGCGTTTTCTTCCGGCTCTTCCTCTTCTTCCGGGGCGGGGGCATTCTTCATGGCCATCACGTTGCAGACGATGTAGGCCACGAACATGGCCAGCAGGATGATGCCCACCGACCGGGTGAAGGAGCCGGTGGTGTAGGCTACACCGGCGTAGAAGGCTGCCGCCACAAAGAAGAACAGCACCGGGGTGCGCAGGCTCTTGGGGTCCACCTTGCCCGGCTTGGCCACAATGGGAATGGCCGCAATGAGGGCGGAATTGCAGATGACCGAACCAATGGCGTTGCCGTAGGCGATCTCGCCGTGACCGGTGAGAGCCGAGGTGGTAGACACCATCACCTCCGGCAGGGTAGTGCCGATGGACACCACCGTGGCACCGATGAGCAGCTCCGGCACATGGAAGCGGCGGGCAATGCCGGTGGCACCGTCCACAAACCAGTCACCGCCCTTGATCAGGCACAACAGGCCCACGATGAACAGCAAAACAGGTATAAGCATGTTTTTTCTCCTTTTTGATCGTTCCTTGGCCCGGCTCCAGGAACGGGAGTCTCTCAGCCGGGCAAAAAAGAAAAGACTCCTATTACAGGGTACGCATACTACGTCCTTGTAATAAAAGTCTCAAGCATCCGGTACTGCATCGGGCATTTCTGCCGGGTTGTCGCTGCAGCACAGCGCATGGCCCTGCCGGGTCTGCGCCCTTTACTCCCTTTTATCCTGTTTATTATACTGTCTGCCGGACATAAAAGCAAGCGGAATCCGGAAGTTTCACCCGGCCTTTTCCACTTTTTTCGCATTGGGATAGATGCGTTCCATGCGGGCATTGTCGAAATGGGCGTCCAGATAGGTCTCCACGGCATTGGCAGCTGGCACCCCGCTGGTGCGGGCGTCGTAACGGGCCAGCGCCAGCGAGCTGGTGACCATGTTCACCGCCATGAACACCGCCAGCAGCACGGTCATCCACGGCCGCACCCGGCTGTGCAGACGGGTCATGCACTTCATGACCACCGGGTAGCCGTAGCGCATCCACACCACGGCCGCCATGCCCCAGAAGAAGCAGTACAGCAGGTTGATGCGCCCGCCCAGATTGAATTTGAACTTGCTGTAATCCCAGAACACCGTGCCGAACAGCAGCTCGGTCACGGCGCTGCACACATACTCGTACACGCCGCCCATCACCGTGCCGAACACAAACAGGTAGCGGTCGCTCTTGTCCTGATTCTGGCGCAGCAGCACGGTAGTCAGGGCCAGAGCCAGGCCCCACACCACGCTGAACGGCCCCCATACCAAACTGGAACGGCTCATCCAGACGCCTGCCGTCAGGCGGCAGAACACTGTTTCCACCAGGTCACCCAGAAACGCGCCCACCACGAACAGCCACAGCAGGTCGGCGGCGCTCAGGGGCGTTTCGCCGTTCTGAGCAATGGTCGGTTCCTGCCGGGCCGCCTCCGGGTAGGCCCGCTGGATGCGCTTTTCCACATACAGGGCAATGCGGCGGCGCAGGCCGTCGGAGCTTTCACCCAGCCGCTGGTTCAGCTGTTCCAGCACCGGGTGTTTGGCCGCATAGTGCCCCACCAGCACGGCCGAACCGATCTGGTCCAGCGCTGCCACGATGACCGCCGCCCACACCAGCGGGTGCAGCAGCCAGCTCGGGATGGCCTGGCACAGCCGCAGCAGCAGGCCATTGAGCCACAGCACGCTGGCAGTGCCCAGCACGCCCCACAGCAGCGAATACTGCAGGCAGACATAGCCGTTCAGGTTGAAGCGCTTACCGGAGTAGTCCCACCATTTGCGGCGGTGCAGCCGTTCCAGCAGCTTAGCCGTCAGCCACTCCATGACCGTGGAGGCCAGCGTACAGGCAAAGAAGAGGTACACCGGGTCGCTGCGCAGGTCCGTGAAGCCCACGGCCAGCAGTACCGCCGTGGAGCCGTACACAAAGCAGAAGGGCCCGGCTGCTGCGCCGCGGTTGGCAAAATGCTTGCCCCGCACCGTAGCTACTACCGTCTCCCCTACCCAGCCCGCAAACGAGTAGACCAGGTAAAGGACGCCCAGCGTATAAAAATCGTATTCCATAGCAGTCCTTTCTTCCAAAAGCGTTGGTTTTCCAGCAGTTGTATTGTACCCTTTTTGCCTGCAGAACGCAAGCATGGCAAAGGGGCCGCCCGCAGCGGGTGGCCCCTTTTAGATTTCGTTGTACGATCAGAATTTGCGCCAGGTGTCGGGCAGGAACAGCACCAGCATGGGGAAGATCTCCAACCGGCCTGCCAGCATGTCAAAGATCAGCACCAGCTTGGCCGGGTCTGCAAAACCGCTAAAGTTCTGCATGGGGCCCACCAGCTCCAGGCCCGGGCCGATGTTGTTCAGAGTGGCGGCCACGGCAGTGAAATTGGTCACCATGTCAAAGCCGTTCAGACTGATGAGCAGGAAGGACCCCACAAAGATGAAGCTGTAGGCCGCCATGAACACGTTGGTGGTACGGATGGTCTCATGGTTCAGCAGCTTGCCGTCCATACGCGCCGGAGCCACCACCTGCGGGTGCAGAGCCTGCTTGAGTTCCTTGCCCAGCGTCTTGCCCAAAATGAGGATGCGGCTCACCTTGATGCCGCCGCCGGTGCTTCCGGCACAGGCACCAATGAACATCAGCACCACCAGCACTTCCTTGGACAGAGTGGGCCACAGGTCAAAATCGCAGCTGGAAAAGCCCGTAGTGGTGATGATGGAACCCACCTGGAACGCCGCTTGCCGCAGCGCCTCGCCAAAGCTGTTGTAGAGGCTGTAGATGTTGGCCGTGATGATGGCAATGGCGGCTGCAATGACCACAAAGTAGCCGCGCACCTCTTCGCTGGCCGCCGCACGGCGGAACCGGCGCATCAGCAGCAGGAAGTAGGCGTTGAAGTTGACACCGAACAGGATCATGAACACGGTCACGACCCACTGGATGTAGGGGGAAAAGCTGCCAAAGCTGTCGTTGCGGAAGCCGAAGCCGCCGGTGCCTGCGGTGCCAAAGGAGGTAAGCATGGCCTCGAACAGGGGCATGTGCCCCGCCAGCAGGAACAGCAGTTCCAGCACGGTCAAGGCCAGATAGATGCCATACAGGATCTTGGCGGTAGACTGCACCTTGGGCACCAGCTTGTCCACCTGGGGGCCGGGGCTCTCTGCCTTCATCAGGTTCACATGGGAGCCGCCGGTCAGCGGCAGCAGCGAAAGCAGGAACACCAGCACGCCCATGCCGCCGATCCAGTGGGTGAAGCTGCGCCAGAACAAAATGCCCTTGGGCAGGCTCTCCACCTCCGGCAGGATGCTGGCACCGGTGGTGGTAAAGCCGGATACCGTCTCAAACAGCGCATCCACGGGGTTGGGGATGCAGCCGGTGAGCACGAAAGGCGCGGCGCCCACCACCGAGATGACGATCCAGCTCAGTGCGGTGGCAGTAAAGCCCTCCCGCATATAGAATACCTTGCTGCGGGGCTTGATGGCCCGCAGCGCAAAGCCGATGCCTGCGCTCACGGCAGCCGTGAACAGGAACACTGCCAGTACCATCCACTCGCCGTAGATCAGGCTGGCAGCGGCGGGCAGAAGCAGCAGGGCGCCCTCGATCATCAGGATATAGCCCAGCAGACGGAAAACGATCGCATAATTCATAGCCCGCCTCCGTCAGCTCTCCACGATGTCCCGCAGGTCATGCAGGCCATGCTCCAGCGTGACCACGATCACGTTGTCGCCCACCTGGATCTGGTCGCCGCCGCGGGGGATCAGGATCTGATTGCCCCGGGTGATGCAGCACAGCAGCAAGTTCTTTTTCAGATGCAGCTGGCTCAGGGGCACACCGGTGGCCCGGCTCTCCTCGTGCACCGTGAATTCCAACGCTTCCACGCGGTCGTCCAGGATGCGGTACAGGGTCTTGATGTTGCTGCCCGCCTCATTCTGCAGGGCACGCACATACTGCACAATGTAATCGCAGGTCATGTACTTGGGGTACACCACGCTGCCCAGGTCCAGCCCGGCCAGAATGTCATCGAACTCCAGACGGTTCACCTTGGTCACCAGCTTGCCGTGGGAATGCTTTTTGGCAAACAGGGTCAGCAGCACGTTTTCTTCGTCGATGTTGGTCAGAGCCACAAAGGACTCTGCGGACTCCAGGCCCTCCGACAGCAGGAAGTCCCGGTTGGAGCCGTCCTCGTTCAGGACCTGGGCACCGGGCAGCTGCTCGGCTAGCTCCTGGGCGCGGGCGGCATCCCGCTCCACGATGCGCACCCGCACATGGTTGTCCAGCAGCTCCTGGCTCAGGTAGAACGCGATGGCGCCGCCGCCCACGATCAGGGCGTTGCGCACCGGCCGCACCGGCATGTGGATCTGCCGGAAGAAGGCATGCGCGTTTTCCTGGGTGGCCAGGAAGGTGACCTGATCGCCGTTCTGCAGCACAAAGTTGCCGTTGGGGATGATCACCCCGCCGTCACGCTCCACGGCACACACCAGAATGTCGCTCTTGAGCCGACTGGGGATCTCGCGGATGGCTACGCCGTCCAGACCCTGTGCCTCGGTGAGCGCAAACTTGATCAGCCGCACGCGGCCGCCCGCAAAGGTGTCGATCTTGCTGGCCCCCGGGAACCGCAGCAGATGGGAGATCTCCTTGGCTGCCGCCATTTCCGGGTTGATGATGGCCGAAATGCCGATCTGTTTCTTGATAAAGTCCAGCTCGTGGCTGTAGGACGGGTTGCGCACGCGGGCAATGGCGTGGCAGTGGCCCGCCTTTTTGGCAAACATACAGCACAGCAGGTTCAGCTCGTCCGAACCGGTCACGGCAATGAACACGTCCGCATCCTCAATGCCGGCTTCGGACAGGGTGGTGATGGAGGAGCCGTTGCCCACGATGCCCAGCACGTCGTACGTCTCGATCAGGTGCTCCACCCGCGCCTTGTTCGTGTCCACAACGGTCACGTTGTGGCCCTCCTCGCTGAGCTGCCGCGCAAGGGCGGTACCGACCTTGCCGCTGCCCACCAGAATGATCTTCATAACAAGTCCTTTCTCCTTTGGCAGCCCCTTTCCCGGAGCATACAAACACAGTTTAGTATATCATATCCAGCCGCAAAGTTCCACTGTTTGCCCCACAAATACATCGAATTGCTTAAAAAGCGACGGTTCTTTTGTGCAGGATTACCTGTTTTCAGCGTGAAAGCGCAGAAAAGGGGCTGCCGCACAGCTTTTGTGCAGCAGCCTCCTTGGGTCAAAATGATTCAGAATGCCCTCCGCGTGCGCTTTGGGCGTCATCAGTGGAAAAGTATCGTTATAAGAGCAAGGTCTCCCCTGCTGTCAGGTCTCAGTACCGCTCTACGCCGTCCTTGGTGACAAGGGCGTATACCAGCGGGGCTTCCTCCGGCTTTTCCGCGCCATACACAAGGCCGCTGCGGTACTCGGCGGCAGCGGCTTCAAACTTGTCCGCTGCACCGTAAAAGGTCGCCAGGCTCTCGCCCTTGTGGACGTAGTCGCCGCGCTTTTTGTGCAGGGTGATGCCGGCGGCAAAGTCCAGCGGGTCGCCCTTTTTCTGGCGGCCGGCACCCAGCAGCACACTGGCCGAGCCGATCTTTTCGGCATCATTGGCCACGATGTACCCATCCTGCTCGGCCAGCAGCTCATAGCGGGCAGCAGGCTGCTCAAACAGGCTGTAGTCATCCAGCACGCGGGTATCACCGCCCTGGGCGGCAAACATCTCCTTGCACTTGGCAAAGGCAGAGCCGTCCGCAATCACCGCCTGTGCCATGGCACGGCATTCGGCGGGGGTGCCCTTCCCTGCCAGCACCAGCATATTGGCGGCCAGCTGCAGGCACACCTCAGTCAGGTCGGCGGGGCCGTGGCCCTTGAGCACATCCATGCTCTCCATGACCTCCAGGCTGTTGCCGATGTTGTGGCCCAGCGGGGTGTCCATGTCGGTGATCATGGCGGCCACCCGGCGGCCATGGTGGGTGCCGATGGACACCATGAGCTTTGCCAGCTCAATGCTCTGGTCCACGGTTTTCATAAAGGCACCGGTGCCGGTGGTCACGTCCAGCAGAATGGCATCCGAACCGGAGGCCAGCTTTTTGGACATGATGCTGGACGCAATGAGCGGGATGCAGCTCACGGTGGCGGTCACATCCCGCAGGGCGTACATCTTTTTGTCTGCCACGGCGATGCCCTCGCTCTGGCCGATGACCGACAGACCGATGCGGTTGACCTGTGCAAAGAACTCTTCCTGCGTCAGGGCCGTCCTGGTGCCAGGCACGCTCTCCATCTTGTCGATGGTGCCGCCGGTGTGGCCCAGACCGCGGCCGCTCATCTTGGCGATCTTGACCCCGCAGGCTGCCACGATGGGCGCGATCACCAGCGTGGTCTTGTCGCCCACGCCGCCGGTGGAGTGCTTGTCCACCTTGATGCCCGGAATGGGCGAAAGGTCCACCATGACGCCGCTGTGGGCCATCACATCGGTAAGCTCTGCCGTCTCTTCGTCGGTCATGCCGCGCAGGTACACAGCCATCATCCAGGCAGCCATCTGGTAATCGGTGACGTCTCCGGCCACATAGCCGTTGACGATGGTCTCCAGTTCCTCGCGGCTGTGGGTGCCGCCGTCGCGTTTTTTGGCGATCAGATCATAAATGCGCATAACTTCACGCTCCTGTCGAAATAGTATGACATTGTAGTCTCAGTATAGCAAAATTCCAGTCAAAAGCAAGGTTTTTTCTGTAACTTTTGCCCATTTTTTTAAGCAAAAAGGCGCAGCTGCCCGAAAAAGCAGCTGCGCCTGTGAGGTTTGCGGAGAAACGCCCCGGATCAGCGGGAACCCTTGTCGTAGGGGATACCCTCTGCCTTGGGGGCCATGCTGTTCTTGGACGTGAAGGCCAGGATGACCATGGACGCCACGAACGGCATCATGTTGTAGATGTTGCTGGACCAGTGCAGCTGTGCCAGGAAGGTGGAATCTGCAATGTTGGCCAGGCTCTTGAACACGGCAAAGAACATGGCCGCGCCAAAGATGTTGAAGGGCTTCCACTGGCCAAAGATCATAACGGCCAGGGCCAGGAAGCCTGCACCGGCCACGCCCACCTCAAAGTTCCAGGTCTGCACCGGGGGCACGATGTAAGCCATGCCGCCGATGGCACCCAGGGCACCGGAGAGCAGCACACCAGCGTAGCGCATCTTGTAGACATTGATGCCCACCGAGTCGGCTGCCTGGGGATGCTCGCCGCAGGCCCGCAGACGCAGGCCGAAGCGGGTCTTGTACAGCACCACATAGCTGATGATCAGCAGGATGATGCCCAGCGGAACAAAGACGCTGAGCTCCAGCCCGCCGATGCTGAACAGGAAGGGCTTATTGGAATAGTTCAGCTTGGCGCTGCCGCTGTCGCTGAAGTATTTGGCGATGACCACGGCAATGGCGGTGGCCAGCAGGTTCAGGGCTGTGCCGCCGATGGTCTGGTCCGCCTTCAGGTTGATGGAGGCAAAGGCCAGCAGCAGGCTGTACACCATGCCAGCCAGGGCCGCTGCCAGAATGGTGAGCAGCACCACCAGGAAGGGAGACATGTCGGCGGGCAGCAGGGTCAGGGTAAGCACACCTGCCACACCGCCGATGACCATGATGCCTTCCAGCGCAATGTTGATGATGCCGGAGTGCTCACTGAACATACCACCCAGAGCCACCAGCATCAGCACGATGCCATACAGCAGCGTATATTTGATCAGAAGCAGCATATCACTTGCCCTCCTTCTTGGTTTCGGTCTTGGCCGGAGCAGGCTCTGCGTTCACATTGGTCTTGTCGGCATTCTTGAACAGCAGGCCGTGGATCTTGCCGCGGAACAGCATGGAGAATGCGCACAGATAGATGATGATACCGCTGATCAGGTCCGAGATCTCCGTGGGGTAATACTTGGTGGACAGGAACGAGCCGCCCACCGAGATGTGCGAGATGAACAGTGCCGAGAAGATGGTGCCGATGGGGTTGGAGCTGGCCAGCAGAGCAACGGAAATGCCGTTGAAGCCCATGGCCGGCAGGCTGGTGGAGTTCAGCGGGTTCCACTGGGACACGTTGGACAGGTAGTACAGGCCCGCACCAAAACCGGCCAATGCACCGGCAATGGCCATGGAGAGGATGATGTTCTTCTTCTCGTTGATGCCGGCATAGCGGGCAGCGCTCTTGTTCAGGCCGACGGCCTTGAGCTCATAGCCGAAGGTGGTCTTGTTCAGCACCACCCAGATCAGGATGGCCACCGCCGCTGCCAGGAAGATGGCAATGGTGGTGCTGTTGGTCTGGAACATCTTGTTCAGGCCGAAATCCGGGATGATGGACTGGGCAAAGGCCGGGTTCTTGCTCAGGTTCAGGGTACGGGTGTTCCGCACGTCGTACATGGGGCCGGTGCCGTTCTGGTAGACCAGTTCGTTTACCAGATACAGGCCGATCCAGTTGAACATAATGGAGGTGATGACCTCGTTGATGTTGAAGTAGGCCTTGAAGAAGCCGGGGATCGCGCCCCAGATGCCGCCCAGCAGGGTGGCTGCCAGCAGGCAGACGAACCAGGGCATCTTGAGCATAATGGCGCAGTACAGGGCACCGTAGGCACCCAGCGTGTACTGACCGGCGGCACCGATGTTGAACAGGCCGGTCTTGAAGGCAAATGCCACCGACAGGCCGGTCATGACCAGAGGTGCTGCGTTGGCCAGCTCCTTGCCGACGCCGTAGGGAGCGTCGTGGAAGCCGCCTTTCAGGATGCGCACAAAGCCGTCGCCCCAGGCGTGTGCCGGGTTGATGGCCAGCAGCACCAGAAAGCCCACGATCAGACCGATGAGGATGCACAGCAGAGCCGCCAGCACACTGGTGACCGAGCTTTGCAGACTGCTGTGGGAAAGTTTTTTCTTGTCCATTTGTTACTTAGTCTCCTTTCCCTGCTTGCGTGCACCGGCCATATACAGGCCCAGTTCCTGCACGGTGGTGGTCTTGGGGTCAAACTCGCCCACGACCTCGCCCTCGTACATCACCAAGATGCGGTCGGACAGGTTCATGACCTCGTCCAGCTCCAGGCTCACCAGCAGCACGGCAGTGCCCTTGTCACGCTCTGCCACGATCTGCTTGTGGATATACTCAATGGCACCCACGTCCAGGCCGCGGGTGGGCTGCACGGCAATGAGCAGCTTGGGATCCCTGTCGATCTCACGGGCAATGATCGCCTTCTGCTGGTTGCCACCGGACATGCTGCGCACGATGGTGGAGCTGCCCTGGCCGCTGCGCACGTCGTACTGTGCGATCAGCCGGTCGGAGTACTCGCGCACCTTATCCGAACGGATGAAGCCGCCCTTCTGGAATTCCGGCTGCCAGTAGCGCTGCAGCACCATGTTGTTTTCCAGGCTGTAATCCAGCACCAGACCGTGCTTGTGGCGGTCCTCCGGGATATGGCTCATGCCGTCCTTGGAACGCTGGCGGATGGTGGCGTGGGTAATATCCTTGCCATCCAGCGTGATCTTGCCGTTGGCCAGCTTTTCCAGACCGGTCAGGCCGTAGACAAACTCGGTCTGGCCGTTGCCCTCAATGCCTGCCAGGCAGACGATCTCACCGGCATGCACCTGGAAGGTGACATCCTTCACCGAGTCTTTCTTGCGCTGATCGTTGTGCATGGTCACGTTCTGCACGTCCAGCACCACGGCACCGGGCTTTGCAGGCTGCTTTTCCACCTGCAGCTGCACATCACGGCCCACCATCATGCGGGAAAGTTCTTCCTTGGTGGTGTCCTTGATGTCTACGGTGCCCATGTACTTGCCCTTGCGCAGCACGGTGCAGCGGTCGGCCACGGCCATGATCTCGTTCAGCTTGTGGGTAATGAACAGGATGGACTTGCCTTCCTTCTTGAACCCGCGCATGATCTCCATCAGCTCGTCGATCTCCTGCGGGGTCAGCACAGCGGTGGGCTCATCGAAGATCAGGATCTCGTTGTCGCGGTACAGCATCTTCAGGATCTCCACGCGCTGCTGCATGCCCACCGAGATATCGCTGACAAGGGCATCCGGGTCCACGCGCAGGCCGTACTTTTCGCTCAGGGCCATGACCTTCTTGCGGGCCTCGGCTTTCTGCAAAAAGCCCATTTTATTGGGCTCCACGCCCAGAATGATGTTGTCCAGAACGCTGAAGCATTCCACCAGCTTGAAGTGCTGGTGCACCATGCCGATGCCCAGTGCATTTGCATCGTTGGGGTTGCGGATGGCGACCTCCTTGCCGTTCTTGCGGATCTGACCAGCCTCCGGCTGGTACAGGCCGAACAGCACGCTCATCAGCGTACTTTTGCCGGCACCATTTTCGCCCAGCAGGGCGTGTACCTCGCCTTTGCGCAGCTGCAGGGTGATATCATCGTTTGCCTTGATCCCAGGGAATTCCTTGGTGATGTGGAGCATCTCGATCACAAAATCCTCTGCCAATCTGCTCACTCTCCTTTCGTGCCGTATCGACACCTATACTATTCTATCTTTCATTATACCTGATTTCCGACAATTTGCACACGGCTTTTTTCGTTTTTGGCAGAAAGTACAGATAAAAGTATTACTTTTGAAGCATCTTGCACAGTTTCCGCCGGGTCTGCCCTGCCCGGACACACAAAAACAGGGTGCCCGCCTGCAATGGGCACCCTGTTTTTACATTGAGTAATTCATAAAAGCGGCCTGCCGGTTTGTGGCCTGCAGGCTGCGGGAAACGCCGGGTTACTGGATATAGTTGACGGTGGTGAACTCGCTGACGGTGGGCTTGACCCCATCATCCGAGCTGTTGTCCACGGTGATCTCGCCGGAAGCGGTCACGGTCAGGAATTTGCGACGGGAAATTTTTATCTTGGGTTCTCCTTGAAATAGTATGACTTCTGGTTTTTGATACAGCAAAAGACGGGGTGTCCCTTTCGGAACATCCCGCCCGGGGAAGCTCTTTACTGGATGTAGTTGACGGTAGTGAACTCGCTGACGGTGGGCTTGGTAGCATCGTCGGAGTTGTTGTCCACAGTGATCTCGCCGCTCTTGATCTTGTCCTTGACGGTCTCGTACTCGTCCTTGGTGAAGGTCTCGAAGTTCCAGCTGTCGTCTGCGGTGGGCAGGCCGATGTAATCGCCATCCTCCAGACCGAAGTTGCCGTTGGAAGCAGCGATCTCGCTCCAGTCACCGGCCTCGATGTCGGACAGAGCGGTGTTGACAGCCTCAGACAGACCCTTCATGGCAGAGGTGATGAACGGGTTGTAGGCATAGGTGCCGTCAGCCACGCCGTTTGCGCCGATGTAGTTCTGGTCAACGTCCACGCCGATGACGTAGCCGTTGTTCTTCAGAGCAGCCTCCACAGCGGAGGTGTAGATGCCGCCGCCGCAGGCAAACACGACCTGAGTGCCGTTGGAGTACCAGCCCTCCATACGGGAGGTGATGTTGGCATCGCCGTAGAACTGGCCGCCGTAGAAGTAGTTGATCTCGATGTTCTGGCCCAACTCCTGTGCGGCAGCATCAGCGCCCTGCACGAAGCCGTAGCCGTAACGGATGACAGCGGGCACAGCCATGCCGCCCAGGAAGCCCAACTTGGTCTTGCCGTCCTTGGCGATCGCGTAACCGGCCAGGTAACCTGCCTGCTCTTCCTTGAAGGTGATGCAGTAGCAGTTTGCGGGGATGGTATCCGTGCCGATATCGCCCTGGGTCACGTCCACAGCGATGAACTTGACATCCGGGTACTGATCAGCAGCCCAAGCCAGAGAAGCACCGTACAGGTAGCCGACGCAGACGATCACGTCTGCACCGTCGTTGACAGCCTGACGGATCATGGTCTCACGATCCTCATCAGAAGCGTCAGCCTCGGGGATGTAGTACTGGCAGTCATCGCCCATGTAGCTGGAAACTGCCGTCCAGCATGCCTGGTTGAAGCTCTCATCGTCGATCGTGCCGGTGTCGCAGGTCAGAGCGACCTTGACGATCTTCTCGCCGCCCTCAGCAGCGGAGGAAGCGGTGGAAGCAGCAGCGGAAGAAGCGGTGCTGGTGGAAGAAGCGGAAGAACCGCCACAAGCGGTCAGAGCAGCGGCGGCGGCAGCAGCACCAGCCACAGCCAGGAAGTTACGACGAGAAATCTTCATAAGAAAGTCTCCTTTATTTTCAATCCATCGCGTGCCGGCCTGCAAATGCAGGCACTTGCACATTTACTGGTTCAAGTATAGCGGGAAGATGTGTGAGATGCAAGCACTTTTCGATTACAAAATATTTACAAAATCTTTGTAAATATGTCCAAAAAGTATTACTTTTGCACAACTCCCTGCCGTTCCGGTTTTGTGCCGGGAAGCGATTTATTTTTCCACAGCGGCATTTCCGGCCACATTGGAAGGCCCGAACCCAAAGGGCAGCAGTTCGTCCATGCTGCGCTCGACGAAATCCTCCGGCGTTTTGGCCATGATTACGTTCAGCTCCGGCCCGCCAAACTCGAACAGTGCCTGACGGCACACACCGCAGGGCGAGGTGATCTGTTCGTTCACCTCGCCGCGGCGGCTGCCCACCACTGCAATATCCGTGAACTCGGTCACGCCGTCGGCCACGGCCTTGAACAGGGCCGTGCGCTCTGCGCAGCTGGTGGGGGTAAAGGACGCATTTTCCACGTTGCAGCCGGTGTAGACGCGTCCGTCCTTTGCGCGCAGGGCAGCACCCACCATAAAATTGGAATACGGTGCATAAGCCTTTTCGCGGGCAGCCAGTGCCATGCGGATCAGTTCCTGCTTTTCTTCCAGGGTCAGGTTCGTCATAAAATGTTCCTCCTTTTGGGGGCGAAAACAGCGCGGCCGGCCTTTTTGCAGGCAGACCGCGCTGGATCTTCGGTTGGGTTTCTCAGTACTCTGCGCCCAGAGCCACCTTCATCATGTTGGTAAAGCTCGTCTGGCGCTGCTCGGCCGTGGTGATCTCCGGTGCCACAAAGCTGTCGGAAATGGTCAGCAGGCAGGCCGCATGCTTGCCCAGCACCTGTGCGTTGGCAAACAGGGCAAAGCTCTCCATCTCCACGCACAGGCAGCCGCGCTCATCCCGCAGCTTTTCCCAGTAGGTGGGCTTTTCGTCGGAGGGCTGGCGGTAGAACACATCCGAAGAGTGGATGTTGCCCTCAATGAGGGGAATGCCCTGCTTGGCGGCAGAAGCGCGCAGCTTGTCGTTCAGGCTCTGGCTGGGCAGGGTGATGTCACCCTCGAAGCCGCTCTGTACCCGGGCGTAGTTGGACTCGCTCACCGCACCGGTGGACAGCACCACGTCGAACAGCTTGGCCTTTTCGGTGTAGCTGCCGGCGGAGCCGATGCGGATGATGTTGTCCACATCGTAGAACTTAAACAACTCATAGGAATAGATGCCGATGGACGGCATGCCCATGCCGCTGCCCATCACGCTGATGGGGCGGCCCTGATAGGTGCCGGTAAAGCCCAGCATGCCGCGCACACCGGTCACCTGACGCACATTCTGCAGGAAGGTGTCGGCAATGAACTTGGCGCGCAGAGGGTCACCGGGCATGAGGACCGTCTTGGCGAAATCGCCCTTTTCGGCGCTGTTGTGAGGGGTAGACATAGAACATCTCTCCTTTTTCTTTATGATCGGCAGGCAGGCCCTTCCCGGTGGAAAGGCCCGCTCTGCATGCTTACCTGTATTTGCTGCGGTTGAACACGTTCTGCGGGGCAATGTAAGAGCCGTTGCGGCGGATCTCGAAGTGGCAGTGGTTGCCGCTGGAGCGGCCGGTGCTGCCCACATGGCCGATCAGCTGGCCCTGCTTGACGGTCTGGCCTGCATGGACCACCAGCGACAGGCAGTGTGCATACACGGTGGTGTAGCCGTTGCCATGGTTGATGATGATGGAGTAGCCATAGCCCGTACCTGCACCAGCCTTGTTGTAACCGGCCTTGGTGACGGTGCCGCCTGCCGAAGCGTAAATGGGCGTACCGGCGGCGGCGCAGATATCCACGCCCTTGTGGCTGCCGCCGTACCAGCGCGAGCAGTTCCGGTAGCCGGGCACCGGCCAGATGAACTGACCGCTGCCGGTGATGTAGGAAGCGCTGGTAGTCACCTTCTTGGTGCCCACCACGATCTTTTCGGTCACAGGCTCCTTGATCACCTCAGTGCTGAGGATCTGCTGGCTGAGCTGGGTGCCGTTGGTGTCGTACACACGCTGGGCCGTCACACTGCGGATGCCGTTTTCACCGGCCTGCGTGGTCTTTTTGGTGCCCACGTTGTACTCTTTGGATTTGGTCGTCTCGCTGGTATAGGGGATCTCCTCCTGCCAGGTCTCGATCTTGGTGATGCGCACTTCCAGCGTGGCTTCCTGTTTGGTCACGATCAGCTCATCACCGGCCTGGATGTTGGAGGTCTCGGTCAGGGCCGCGCCCTTGAAGTTCGTATTCAGCTCGCACAGTTCCCGGAAGGTCAGGTCGTTCTTCTGGGCAATGCTCCACAGGGTGTCGCCGGTCTGCACGGTATAGATCTTTTCCTGCTGCTGCACGCCGGAAAGCATCGACTCCACATCGTTTTCCTGCTGGAAGCTTTCATTGAAGTAGATGCCATTCTCCAGGGTGACCTCTTTGTTGAAGCCCACGGTCACATTGGGATCTTCCGGGTTCTCGTAGGGTTCCAGCAGGCTGCTCAGGTAACTCTGCAGGGCAGTGCCGTCCGAGCACACGGCGGTCAGTTCTCCGTCCAGATACAGGGCGGTGCCCTCACTGATCTGGTCGCTGGAGGACTTCAGGATGGCGTTGGCCATCTCGTTTTCGTCCAGCACGCTGTGTGCCACCGAAATGGTGTAGGTGGGCTCCACCGTCCACTTGGTGTTCTCGTCCGTGCCTGCATCGTTGATACGCTCCTGCACGGCTTCCTTGGCAGAGTTGAACACATCCTCGTTGGCCACATAGCCCACGGTCTGGCCGTTCACCTGCACTTCCAGCGCATAGGGCTGACGGATGGTGTTCTGCACCACCGTGACCATCCCTGCCAGTGCCAGCACCGGCAGGATGTACATGGCCATGCGCGGCAGGGTGCGCACATTGCGCCGCACGCCGCCGGCCAGATAATGCACGCTGTCCTTTACGGCTGCGCCAAAGCCCTTCTCCTTCCGGACGCGGCGCGCATGTACCAGCAGCGAACCCATGCCCCGGAAGAACAGCACGATGGGCCCGAACAGGTCGCGCACCATCTGGGCTGCACCGGGGAACGCCATGGACACGATGGTGTGCAGCAGGCTGCGCACCCAGAGCCGTGCACCGGACACGCCCCGGCACACCGTGCGTCCGACACGGACAAATGCATATTCGGCCGAAAATCCCAGAGCGTACAGGGCCTCACCTACGATGAGAACGAGGCGGTTCTGCAGCAGCTTCTGAGAAAAATGATTGACGTGATGCTGGGTCCTGCGGCGGAAGCGGTGCCGACGCAGGAGTTGCATGCATTGGAACTGTGCCCACAAGGAGCGCAGCTTCTGGCCGCGTTTTTTCGGCGGCTGCTGCGCAGGCTCTGCGGTCTGCGGTTCCTTTGTCTTATCTTCGATCAAACGGGTTTCTCCTTCCTTGCCGCGCGGCAAAGCTGCTCTGCATCCAGCGCGGCGGTGGTTTCCACATCCTGTGCGGCTGAATGTCAGCGCACAGACGATCTATGCTCATTTTATTATACACCCTGCACGGAATGAAACAAGCACCTGCATAAAATTTGGGCAGTTCTTTCACGCACTTTTCACGAAAGCAGGTCGGCCATATCCTGCGGCAGCGGGCTTTCCACGGTCACCGTGCGGCCTGTTCCGGCGCTCACTGGGGTGCGGATGCAGATGCCGTCCGGCACCTCGGTGTACTCCGGCACCCGGAAGGTCTGCTTTGCGCAGTGCAGTGCCTGCCGCCCGATGCGGTCCCGGCGGCCGCCGTAGAGGTCATCCCCGGCCAGCGGGTGGCCGATGGACGCAAAGTGCACCCGGATCTGGTGGGTGCGGCCGGTCACCGGCACGCAGGCGGCCAGGCTCAGGCCGTTCTGTACCTTTAATATGGTGTACTCGGTGCGGCTGGGCTTGCCCTCCGGGGTCACACACCGCCCGATGATGCTGTCGCCCCGGCGGCCGATGGGCGCGTCGATCACGCCCGGCCCCAAGGGCAGCTCGCCCTCCACGATGGCGTAATAGAGCTTCTGCACGTTTTCTGCCAGGAGCGGCGCAGCATAGGTGTTGCGGGCCGCCAGCACAAGGCCGCTGGTGTCCTTGTCGATGCGGTTCACCGGGCGGAACACCGGGCTGCGGCCCTGCTGCAGTGCCCAGGCTGCATAGCCGTTGGCCAGCGTGCCGCTGGGGTAGTTCAGAGTGGGGTGCACCGCCAGATGGGGCGGCTTTTCCAGCACCACGGCAAAGGCATCCTCGTAGACCACCTGCACGGCAATGTCCGGCTGCGGGGCCACGCCGCCCGCTTCCGGCGGGAGGTCGAAGCTCAGCACCTGCCCCGGGTACACCCGGCGGTTGGCCAGCACGGACGCACCGTCGGCAAAAAAGCCGCCGCCCTGAAATTTGACTGCCCGGGCAAGCTCCGTAGAAACGGCACACTGGCGCAGAAAGTTCCGCACAAGCGTTCCATTTTGGGTCTGCAGGGTGTCCGGCACCGTGAAATACAGACGCACGCGCACCCCTCCTTTGCACGAAAAACAGATATAAATAGTATAGCAAAAAACGCTTTCGCTTGCAAATCTTGTTTTTTTATGGTATTATGGGGAACGGAAAACGAGTGGAACATACGGCGGCGGGGCGGCTTTGACCGCTCTGAGGAAAGTCCGGGCCTCACAGAGCACGGTAACTGCTAACGGCAGCCGAGGGTGACCTCAGGGAAAGTGCAACAGAAAACAAACCGCCGCAGCAATGCGGTAAGGATGAAACGGCGAGGTAAGAGCTCACCAGCGCATGGGTGACCATGCGGCTTTGTAAACCCTACCGGAAGCAACGCCTATATGGGACGTACAGCGCTGCTCGCGTGTCCCGAAGGCGGCATGAACCTGTCAGCAATGGCAGGTCTAGACAGATCGTCGTTTAATACAGAACCCGGCTTACGGTCCATCTCGTTTTCCGCTTTTATGCTTTCCGGCTGCCCGCATCCCTGCGGGCAGCTTTTGTTTTGTCACACTTCTTTTACCAAGCTGTTACTTTCCGTTTGTTGCAGTTTGTGGTATACTATGGGCACTGCAGGCCCTCTGCAGGCTAAAACGAAAGACAGGATGTGAAATCCTCCGATGAAAGATGGTTTTTTAAAGGCAGCCGCCTTTTCCCCCGCCCTGCGGGTGGCGGACTGCACCTATAACACCCAGCAGATCCTTGCCGACGTGCAGGCAGCCGCCGCGCGCGGGGTCAAGCTGGCTGTGTTCCCGGAATTCTGCCTCACCGGCTACACCTGCGGCGACCTGTTCCTGCAGCACACGCTGCAGACCGGTGCGCTGGATGCCCTGCAGACCGTGCTGGACGGCACCCGGACGCTGGACACCGTCGTGCTGGTGGGCCTGCCGCTGCTGGTACACGGCAAGCTGTACAACTGCGCCGCCGTGCTGTGCCGCGGGCAGCTGCTGGGCCTTGTGCCCAAGACCTACCTGCCCAACTACGGTGAATTCTACGAGAAGCGCCAGTTTACCCCCGGCAGCACCGAGGTGGAAACGATCACCGTGTGCGGCCAGCAGGTGCCCTTTGGCACTTCGCTGCTGTTCCGCTGTCGGTCCATGCCCAGTTTTGTGCTGGGCGTAGAGCTGTGCGAGGACCTGTGGAGTGCGTTGCCGCCCTCCACCTTCCACGCGCTGGCCGGGGCCACGGTCATCGCCAACCTTTCGGCCAGCGACGAGACCGTCGGCAAGGCCGAGTACCGCCGGGCACTGGTGTCCAACCAGTCGGCCCGCCTGCTGTGCGGCTACCTGTACGCCTCGGCCGGGCACGGCGAGAGCACCCAGGACATGGTGTTCGCCGGGCACGACCTGATCGCCGAAAACGGCACCCTGCTGGCCGAGACGGCACCCTTTGCGGGCGGCATTGCCGAGACCGAGATCGACTGCCAGCGCATGGAGGCCGAGCGTGCCCGCAACACCAGCTTTGAGCTGAGCCGCGATGGTTACACCACGGTGGAGTTCGATCTGGAACTCACCGAGACCACCCTCACCCGCTGGATCGACCCGGCACCCTTCGTGCCCGGCGACCCCAAGCGCCGCGCCGAGCGCTGCGAACTGATCCTGAAGATGCAGGCCGACGGTCTGGCCAAGCGGCTGGAGCATGCCCACGCCAAAACGGCGGTCATCGGCATTTCCGGCGGGTTGGACAGCTGTCTGGCCCTGCTGGTGGCGGTGCGCGCCATGAAGCAGCTGGGCCGCCCCGCCAGCGATGTGCTGGCCGTGACCATGCCCTGCTTCGGCACCACCCACCGCACCCGCAGCAATGCCGAGATCCTGTGCGATGAGCTGCAGGTCTCCTTCAAGGAGATCGACATTGCCGAGACGGTGCACAGCCACTTCCGGGACATCGGCCAGGACGAAAGCGTGCTGGACGTGACCTTTGAAAATGGGCAGGCCCGTGTGCGCACGCTGGAGCTAATGGACACTGCCAACCGCACCGGCGGCCTTGTGGTAGGCACCGGCGACCTGTCGGAGCTGGCACTGGGCTGGGCCACCTACAACGGCGACCACATGAGCATGTACGGTGTGAACGCCGGGGTGCCCAAAACGCTGGTGCGCCATCTGGTGCATTACGAAGCCGACATTGCCGCCACCGACGCCCTGCGCACCGTGCTGCTGGACATTCTGGACACTCCGGTCTCCCCGGAGCTGCTGCCCGCCAAGGACGGCGAGATCGCGCAAAAGACCGAGGATCTGGTGGGCCCCTATGAGCTGCACGACTTTTACCTATATCAGGTGCTGCGCTTCGGCTTTGGCCCGGCCAAGATCTTCCGGCTGGCAAAGGCCGCCTTTGCAGGCCGACCCGAATACCCCGACAACGTGCTGTACAAGTGGCTGCGCAACTTCTACTGGCGGTTCTTCGCCCAGCAGTTCAAGCGCAGCTGCCTGCCCGACGGCCCCAAGGTGGGCAGCGTCACCCTCTCGCCCCGGGGCGACTGGCGGATGCCCAGTGACGCAGCCGCCGCGCTCTGGCTGGCCGAGCTGGAGCAGATCCCGCTCAAAGGATAATTTTTTATGAAGCAACACAAAAAACTGCTGATAGATCTGGTCTTTGCTGCCGTCATCCTGGCCGCAGCCGCCGTGCTGCTGCTGGTGCGGAAAGCAAACCAGACCGGTGCGCCGCTCTGCGCAGAGCTCATCTACGGAGACAGCAACACCAGGCTCACCTTCCCCCTCGAAAAAGATGCCGATTACGATGTGGACACCGGCTACCTCACCGTCCACATCAGGATCCAGGACGGCGCGGCCCGCTTTGTGGACTCGCCCTGCCCTGACCACATCTGCGAGTCCTTCGGCTGGCTCAGCGAGGAAGACCAGACGGCCACCTGCCTGCCCGCCCGGGCTGTGCTGAGCATCATCCCCACCACATGACGGCATACACATCCAAAGGAGTGAACGCCTATGTTTGACGAAAACGAGCATACCCATCCCCAGAATAACGACGAAGGCCCCCGGCATATCCACCGGGGCATCAAGCGCAGCGAGCCCGACGAAGTGGAGGTAGACAGCGCCGATTTCTTCTCGCCGGAGCCTCCCCGCCCCAAAGCACCGACGCCTCCGTCTGAGCCGCCGA
>ERZ834859.1645-NODE-1645-length-23035-cov-3.624108_pt1 | contig 23035 bp, 25 predicted proteins | sample MGYA00519947_ERZ834859 | MGnify/ENA primary metagenome ERZ834859 (study PRJEB31850, sample SAMEA3708763) | human gut metagenome | biome: human gut; feature: human-associated habitat; material: faeces | place: China | collected 2014 ...
AACTGCAAGGACATCAGCTTCGATACCATCGATGAGTATTACGAGAAAATTATGAAAGTTTATAGATAAAAAGAGAGATAGAGGTATTAGAAAAATGGCTAACAATAACGAAAAGAAACTGAATGGTACGGTTATCGTCACTTACCGCTGCAATGCTCGTTGCTCCATGTGCAACCGTTATAAGGCACCTTCCAAGCCGGAAGAAGAAATCAGCATTGAAACCATCAAGAAGCTGCCGAAGATGTACTTTACCAACATCACCGGTGGTGAGCCGTTCATCCGTACCGACCTGAAGGATATCGTGCGTGAACTGTACAAGAAGTCTGACCGTATCGTTATTTCCACGAACGGTTTCTTCACAGATCGTATCGTTGATTTGTGTAAGGAGTTCCCTCAAATCGGTATTCGTATCTCTATCGAGGGTCTGGAGCAGACCAACAATGAGATTCGTGGCCTGCAGAACGGCTACCAGCGTGGTTACGGCACACTGAAGAAGCTGCGTGAAATGGGCATGAAGGATGTCGGTTTTGGTATGACCGTTCAGGACAAGAATGCTCCTGACCTGGTTCCGCTGTACAAGATTTCCAACGAGATGGGCATGGAGTTTGCAACCGCTTCCCTGCACAACAGCTTCTATTTCGTTGAGGCCAAGAACATCATCCACGACCGTCCGATGGTCGCAAAGAACTTTGAAAATCTGGTCAACGAACTGCTCCGTAGCAACAGCCCGAAGAAGTGGTTCCGTGCATACTTTAATCACGGTCTGATCAACTACATCTACGGTCAGAAGCGTCTGCTGCCTTGCGACATGAGTTTCGATACCTTCTTCATCGATCCGTATGGCGATGTGATGCCTTGCAATGGCACCAAGGACAAAGAGGTCATGGGCAACCTGAACAATCAGACTTGGGACGAGCTGTGGAACAGCCCGGAAGCAGAGAAAGTTCGTGCAAAGGTTCGTTGCTGCGACCGTGACTGCTGGATGATCGGCAGCGTAAGTCCTGCGATGCACAAGTACATCTGGAAGCCGGCTACCTGGGTTCTGGTTCACAAGTTTAAAGCTCTGTTCACTAAGCATCCGTACAGCATGTACGAGCTGAAAATCTGCCGCGATTATCGTGATGGCAAAGTTACCAAAGAGGATCTGGATAAGTGCAGCACCTGCGATATGAACTGCGTGATCAACAACGGTCTGAGTGAAGCATCTAAGGAGCAGCTAAAGCATAAGACCGGCGAGGAAATCGTGGATGCTGATATCGCACAGCAGATGGAGACGAAGTAAAAGTAAAAGGAGAGGACAAATGGGAAGGAAGAAAAGAATTGAATGGGTGGACACAGTTAAGTATGTCTGCATCATAATGGTGATGCTTTCCCATCTTGAAACAAGAACAGAAGTTTGGAGAGCTTTTTATACACCTTTTTTCTTGACGGCTTTCTTCTTTACGGCTGGGTATGTATATAAGCCAAAAGGTAGTTTCAAAGAATTTATGTTTAAAAAGTTTAGGCAGTTATTTATACCGTGGCTGTTTTTTAGTGTTTTTGACATTGTGCTTTCGCAGATGATTTCGTTTAATGCACATGAGAGTTTGCTTGAAGAACTGATGCGGAATTTTCTTCAAATCAGAGGACAAGGCGATTTGATCTGGTTTGTAGCGGCGTTATTTGTAGCGTTTGTGCCATTTTATTTCTTTATTCAATGGTATGAAGATGAAGTTGATAAAGTAAGCGGGGGGGGGTACAGGAGCAAATGCGTAATACTAATCATAATTGCATGGCTCCTTTCGCTTGCTAGTATCCTGTATACACGACTAGTTCCAGCAAATACGTTTCCATGGAATAGTACAGCGCTTCCTTGGCACTTGGAGTATATGTTTCAGGCTATGTTTTACATGGTTACTGGTTATATGTTTCGACGTAATATGGAAACTGAGTTTGATAAGTGCAATACACAAAGGACGAGAATAGCAGTTCTAATAGTATATTTGCTCTTAGTTTTTATTCCGTTTTTTGGAAAAATTGAACTGCCGATGATAGCAGATATCCTGTATCGGTATCTCTTGTCGGTTGTGGGAATTATTGAATTAGTGTCGATAGCAAAAGTTGTAAGTACTAACAGATATATCAACTATGTAGGACAAAATACTTTGATTTATTTTGCTCTGCACGGAAAAGTGTATAGTGCTATCCAGACGCTATTAAAAAGGTTCATGGCATCTTTTTATGCAACTGTTTTGAACAACGTAGTAGCATCATCAGTATTTTGCTTGGGATTGTCACTTGCTCTGTCAGTGATTTTGATACTACCTGCATATGTCATAAATAGATGGTTCCCGTTCATTGTAGGGAGATGTAAATGAGGGTGAGTTAATGAATGAAAAGGCAGCGGTAAAAACAAGAGAAAAATGCACACATTGTTTGCAGCACCGCTGAGATCTATCCTGATGAAGATCGGCATCGAAAACGCTGTGATTCATGTAGTGCTGGGACTTGGAATAAGCTTTGCAGGTCCGATTATGGCTGCTTGGATTATGAAGAAAAGAAAGTGGCTGGAGTTCTTCCTGTATCCGAATAAATATGTGAAGATAAGAAATTGAGGAGTGAAAATATGAGCAGAGTTACTTTAGATAATAAAACGATTTTAGTCACGGGTGCGGCTGGCTTTATAGGTTCCAACCTTGTGAAGCGAATTTATCAGGAGGCTCCTTCTGCTACGGTCATCGGCATCGACAACATGAATGCCTACTATGATGTGGCATTGAAAGAGTTCCGCCTGAATGAGCTGGCCAAGTATCCCACATTTACTTTTGTCAAAGGCAACATCGCTGATAAAGAACTGATCACTGAACTGTTCGAAAAGTACAAGCCGTCTGTGGTCGTCAACCTTGCAGCACAGGCTGGTGTGCGTTACTCCATCACCAATCCAGATGCTTATGTGGAATCTAACTTGGTCGGCTTCTTTAATATCCTCGAAGCATGCCGTTACTGTGAGAATCTGGAGCATTTGGTTTATGCTTCTTCTTCCTCCGTCTACGGTTCCAATAAGAAAGTTCCGTATAGCACTGACGATAAGGTGGATAATCCGGTTTCCCTTTATGCGGCCACTAAGAAATCCAATGAGCTGATGGCACACGCCTACTCCAAGCTCTACAACATTCCTTCTACTGGTCTGCGCTTCTTCACAGTGTATGGTCCTGCAGGTCGTCCTGACATGGCTTACTTCGGATTTACCAACAAGCTGGTGAAGGGCGAAACCATCAAGATCTTCAACTACGGCAACTGCAAGCGTGACTTTACTTATGTGGATGACATCGTAGAAGGTGTTGTTCGTGTGATGAAGAAGGCTCCGGACAAGAAGAATGGCGAGGACGGTTTGCCGATTCCGCCGTATGCAGTTTACAACATTGGCAATCAGAACCCGGAGAATCTGCTGGACTTCGTGCAGATTCTGAGTGAGGAGTTAGTGAGAGCAAAAGTTCTGCCGGAAGATTACGACTTTGAGGCACACAAGGAACTGGTTCCGATGCAGCCTGGTGATGTGCCTGTGACCTATGCAGATACCAGCGCACTGGAGCGTGACTTCGGATACAAGCCGAGCACAAGTCTGCAGACTGGATTAAGAAAGTTCGCTGAGTGGTACGCTGAGTTTTATAAATAAGGAAAAATAGAGGGTTAGAAAAATGAGAGAGTTTAAGGATTTAAAGATTGCTGTGGCTGGTACTGGTTACGTTGGCCTTTCCATTGCTACGCTGTTATCTCAGCACCACAAGGTGACTGCTGTGGATATCATCCCTGAGAAAGTGGAACTGATTAATAACAAGAAGTCACCGATTCAGGACGAATACATTGAAAAGTATCTGGCAGAGAAAGAACTGGATTTGACCGCAACTCTGGATGCCAAGGAAGCATACTCTGATGCTGACTTTGTAGTCATCGCAGCACCGACAAATTACGATAGCAAGAAGAATTTCTTTGACACCTCTGCAGTGGAAGCTGTCATTAAACTGGTCATTGAGTATAACCCGGAAGCCATCATGGTTATCAAGAGCACCATCCCGGTTGGGTATACAGCAAGTGTTCGTGAGAAGTTCCACTGCGACAATATCATCTTCAGCCCGGAGTTCCTGCGAGAGAGCAAGGCATTGTACGACAACCTTTATCCTTCCCGTATCATTGTTGGTACTGATGTGGATAATGCTCGTCTGGTAAAGGCGGCACACACTTTTGCAGAACTCCTGCAGGAAGGCGCAATTAAAGAGAACATTGACACTCTGTTTATGGGCTTTACTGAGGCAGAGGCAGTTAAGCTGTTCGCCAACACCTATCTGGCACTGCGTGTCAGCTACTTCAACGAACTGGATACCTATGCTGAGATGAAGGGGCTGAACACTCAGCAGATCATCAACGGTGTTTGCCTGGATCCTCGTATTGGTACTCATTATAACAATCCGTCCTTTGGCTACGGTGGATACTGCCTGCCGAAAGACACCAAGCAGCTGCTGGCGAACTACGCTGATGTACCGGAAAACCTGATTGAAGCTATCGTCGAGAGCAATAGAACCCGTAAAGATTTCATCGCCGACCGTGTGCTTGAAATTGCTGGTGCTTATGAAGCAAACGACAGCTGGGATGAGAGCAAGGAAAAAGAAGTTGTTGTTGGTGTATACCGACTGACCATGAAGAGCAACAGTGATAACTTCCGCCAGAGCTCCATTCAGGGTGTCATGAAGCGCATCAAGGCTAAGGGTGCAACTGTGATCATCTATGAGCCGACGCTGAAAGATGGTGAGAAGTTCTTCGGATCAGTAGTGGTTAATGATTTGGACGAGTTCAAGAAAAAGAGTCAGGCCATCATAGCGAACCGCTATGACAAGAGCTTGGATGATGTGAAGGATAAGGTTTACACTAGAGATATTTTCCAGCGTGACTAAGGCAAAGTGATTTCTTGTGAAGGATGCAGAGATGAAGATACTGATTATTCGAAACTACCCGTCTTATATGGCGGTTAAGAACAATACATATAATATTCAAGAAGTTGGTTTGGCAAAGGCGCTAGTACGAAAAGGACACATTTGTGATATCGTTTTTTGGACAGATAAGAAAGAAGAAACAATAACGATACCGGTAGATGATGTCGGGAGCATTCATGTCTTTTATAGACATGGAATGACAATGCTAAAAAATACGGTATATAAAAATTGTGAAGATTTGTTTAATCAGTATGATGTCCTTCAACCGTGCGAATACAATCAGATGCAAGCGTGGATTTTGGCAAAAAAGTATCCTGAAAAAACTGTGATTTATCATGGCCCTTACTTTAGCCCATTCAATAAACGTTACAACTTGATGTGTAAAGCATTCGATGCGATTTTTCTTAAGCGATATATCAAGCAGAAAACCTCCTTTATTGTTAAAAGTGAAATGGCAAAGGATTTTCTCATAAGTAAAGGGATATCTTCACAAAACGTAAAAACGATAGGCGTTGGTATTGATGCTCAGATGCTGTCAAATGACAGAAAAAAATGTTCAGAACCACTGTATCAGGCAATGACCGATGACCATAGTAGTATGAAGCTGCTTTACATTGGACGATTTGAAGATCGTAGGGACATTCCTTTTATAGTTGATGTCTTTCAGAAAGTTCTTGAGAAAAATGTGAACGCACGGCTGTACATGATTGGAACAGGAGATTCAGAGTATATAAAGAAAGTCTTTCTGTATATGGAAAACGCTGGAGTTCGAGATAAGGTGGTTTGGCAGGAAAAGATGGAGCAGAAATATCTTTCTTGTATATACAAACAAGCAGACTTTTTCTTGTTGCCAACGGAATATGAGATTTTTGGAATGGTTCTTTTAGAGGCAATGTACTACGGAAATATTGTACTAACAACTCGAAATGGCGGTTCCAGTACATTAATTGAGCACGAAGAAAATGGATTTGTTTTTGAAAAAAAAGATGCTCTACAGTGGGCAAATACAATTTTGAATGTTACGGAAGAAAAGAAAAAAATAATCCAAAAGAGTGCGGAAGAAACAATTTCAAATGGTTTTACGTGGGATTGCCTGGCAGACTCGTTTGTCCAACAATATGAGTTGCTATTATCAAAATAAAGGATGATTAAGACAATTTATGACAATTCGAGAGATTATTGAAGAGGACTATAAAAGATACAATTTAGGGGGGGGGTAACAACTGGAAAGATTATAAAGGCTTTCTTTGATACCTTGTCTGAAACACGCACATTGAGCTATGTGATCACACTGAGAATTTGCAATGAATTAGACCGAAAGGGACATAAAATACTGTTACAACCTTTCCGGCTTCGACTCAGAAGACTTCAATTAAAGTTTGGTATTGAAATTTCCTATAAATCGAATATCGGTGCTGGATTTAAAATTGCTCATGGAAATGGGATTGTTATACACCCTAATGTGGTGATTGGGAAAAATTGTTCAATTTTGCAACAGGTAACAATTGGAAATAATATAAGAAAGTCACGAAATGATGTAGCTGTCATTGGAAATGAAGTATATATCGGTGCCGGAGCTAAAATTATTGGCCCTGTAAAAATTGGAGATAAAGTGACAGTAGGTGCAAATAGCGTTGTTACTCATGATATTGTGAGTAACAGTGTTGTAGCAGGTATTCCTGCTAAATACTTAGAGGTAAATGAATAATATGAAAAAAGTAATGTTTGTAACTGCTACGTTAGGTGGCGGTGGTGCTGAAAGAGTAATGCTCAATTTAGCTAACTATATGGCTGAGCAGGGACATTCGATAATTGTTTTTTGCACTGCCCCTAGAATTAAAAATGAGTACCCTTTAAATGCAGCAGTAGATGTAATTTTTTTGGAAACGGACAAAAAGAATAAATTACTTAAAATTGCAGATAAGCTAAAGAAGATTCGAAACGTGTTTAAAAAATATAAGGATTACACACTCGTTTCTTTCTTCCCGCAAGAAAATATGTATACGGTAATAGGGGCAATGGGACTACCTAATAAGGTGGTTTTGTCTGAGAGAAATGACCCTTCGCGAATCCCTGAAAAGAAGATACTTAGAATCATAAGAAATATAATATACGAGTTTTGCGATGAAATTGTATTTCAAACAAAAGATGCTGCTAAATATTTTTCTAAGAGAATCCAGAAAAAAAGCTGTGTAATTTATAATCCAGTAAATGACGGAATGCCTGATCCCTATTTAGGGAAAAAAGAAAAAGTTGTAATAGCTGTAGGAAGAATGTCTCCACAGAAGAATTACCCCTTATTATTGGACGCGTTTGCACAATTTCATCAAATGCATCCAGAATATAAACTGGAAGTTTATGGAAGAGGAAAAAGACAGCATCTTTTGAACCAAATTGAGAGATTGAATATTGCAGACAGCGCCACTTTATATGAACATTCGAATAATATTTATGATCGAGTTCGTAAATGTGAAATTTATGTCTCATCATCGGACTATGAAGGAATGTCTAATACTATGCTTGAAGCGATGGCATTGGGAACTGCCTCAGTGGTGACGGATTGTCCTGTTGGCGGTGCAAGAGCAGTAATTGAAGACCATCAAACAGGAATTTTAGTACCGGTGGACGATGCCAAAAAGTTGGCAGAAGGAATGAGAGAATTGGCGGAAAATGAGCAATTGAGAAAGAAAATTGAAAGAAATGCACTATATGTTAGGAAAGACTTATCAGTGGAGACAATTGCTCAGAAATGGAGTGAAAGATTTTAGTGATGGGAAAACAGTTGACAGTAATAATTCCTACATACAATCGGTGCCAGGATGTATGTAAGAATGTTCTTTTTTTAGATCAGTGTATAACAAACAGCGGGTTGAGTGATGATGTAAAGGTTATTGTCTCTGATAATCACTCCGATGATGATACATATAAAAGTCTAACAGAATTGAAGAAAAGTATTTCAAATGATTTTGAATTTCGTACTCAGCTTAAGAATATAGGAGGAACATTTAATAGTCGTTCGGTACTAAAAGATGTGCAGACGCCTTATGCGATGCTGCTCGGTGATGACGACTTTTTAGACAAAGATTATTTGCGAATAGTCATTGATGCAATTAATAATGATAGTGATATTGCGGCGATTTTTCCGAATTTTCATTCGAATTTAAGCAATAATTGTAGGGATGATATTGTAGAGGATAAGATTTACGAGGCTGGTACAAAAGCACTTGGTTTAATGTTTAAGGCACATCAGATGAGCGGTCTAGTCTTTAAGACGGAGGGAGTATTAGAAACTCTTTTTAAAAAGAAAGGTGAGAATAGATACTATCAGGTCTATTGCATGGGCTATAATATGCTCCGTGGAAAAACGCTTCATATCACTCGAAATCCGATGTGCGTTAATGATACAAACAAAAAGTTTTGGACGTATGGCAATGATGGCTTATGGGATGACATGCTATTAAATATACGGTTGCTAGATTTGGCAGAACCTGAACGTAGACGGCTAGAAAGGTATTACCTACTTCACTATTCGTGGTCAGTCGTTCCAAGATTTGTAAAAAATCCAATCAATTTTGTAAAAGCGATTGCTGGTTTGAAAAATATGACGACAAGCACTAAATGGGTTGTCTTACCATATATGTTTATGAGTTGTTGTTTGATTTTCTATCGTAAGAAAATCAGAAAGGTAGGTAAAGTAAAATGAAGGTAGTGCTGTTAGCAGGAGGGTTTGGTACTCGTATTTCAGAGGAATCTCAATTTAAGCCAAAACCAATGATTGAAATCGGTGAAAAGCCTATTTTATGGCATATTATGAAGGAATACTCTTATTATGGTTACAATGAGTTTATAATATGCGCCGGATACAAACAGCATGTTATAAAAGAGTGGTTCGCTGATTATTTCTTACATAATAGTGACGTCACTTTTGATTTCACCAAAGGAAAAAATGACATGATTATCCATAATCAGCATTGCGAACCTTGGAAGGTTACCGTTGTTGATACAGGTTTAAATACTATGACAGGCGGAAGAATCAAGAGAATTGCTCCGTATGTCGGCAATGAAACATTTTTGATGACTTATGGAGATGGTGTGTGCGATGTTGATATCAACAAGCTGGTTGAGTTTCATAAGAGTCATGGGAAAATTGCAACCTTAACTGCAGTGCTATTAGAGCAGCAAAAGGGAGTCCTGGATGTTGGTGGTAATAATGCGGTTAAGTCATTCAGGGAGAAAAGCCAGAATGATGGAGCTTTGATTAATGCAGGATATATGGTTTTGGAGCCTGAAATCTTTGATTATATACAGGATGACACTACTGTATTTGAAAAATACCCATTGGAAAAACTCGCAGCAGAAGGTCAGTTGATGTCCTATACTCACAAAGGTTTTTGGCAGTGCATGGATACAAAACGTGAGAAGGATACATTGGAAACTTTACTGGCAAAAGGTTGTGCTCCATGGAAAAAGTGGGAGGATTAACTGATGTTTGATTTGAACTTTTATAAAGGAAAGAAAGTATTTGTGACAGGCCATACCGGTTTTAAAGGCTCCTGGTTGTGCAAGATTTTGGCGAATGCGGGAGCAATTGTGACGGGGTACTCTCTGAATCCGCCTACCACTCCTTCTTTGTTTGAAATTGCGAATATCGAGCAGGATATTCACTCTGTTATTGGAGATATTCGGGATTATAAAACGCTGAAGGCAGCGTTTGACGAAGCACAACCGGAAATTGTGCTGCACCTGGCAGCACAGCCCATTGTTCGTGATAGCTATAAAGATCCTGCTTATACATATGAAACAAATGTAATGGGAACGGTGAACATTCTGGAATGTGTCCGAACCAGCAACTGCGTGAAGTCCTTCTTAAATGTAACTACCGATAAGGTCTATCTGAATAAGGAATGGGCTTGGGGCTATCGGGAGAATGAAGAGCTTGATGGCTATGATCCGTACTCCAATTCCAAATCTTGTTCTGAACTGGTTACACACTCTTATAAAAATAGCTTCTTTGACGATAATCATGTTGCTATTTCTACTGCTCGTGCAGGCAATGTGATTGGTGGTGGCGATTTTGCAAATGACCGTATTATTCCAGACTGTATCCGTGCTGCAATCAAGCATGAAGATATTGTAGTAAGAAATCCCTTCTCGACCCGTCCGTACCAGCACGTTCTGGAGCCGCTGTATGCATATCTGATGATTGCTGCGATGCAGTATCAGGATGCAAAATATGCGGGCTATTATAATGTGGGTCCTGATGACGTTGACTGCTTCCAGACAGGAGCACTGGTTGACTTGTTTGTGAGCAAATGGGGCGACGGTATGAAGTGGGTCAATCGGTATGACGGTGGCCCCCATGAAGCAAACTTCTTGAAACTAGATTGCTCCAAGCTGAAGACCACATTTGGATGGAAGCCTCATTGGAATCTCGATACAGCCATAGAAATGGTTGTGGAATGGAGCAAAGTGTGGATTGCAGACGGTGATGTTAGAGCTTGTATGAACCAACAAATCGCAGCATTTTTAGAAAGGTAATAGTTTTCGATGAAGTTATTAATAACTGGTTCATTAAATTGTTCAGAAGAAACACTGCGTTTTTTAAAAGAGCATTCTATTGACACCATTTTCATGGAACGAGAGGATGGTAAATTTAATTTCAATCCAGAGGAAATAGACGCAGTTATTTGTAACTGGCTATTTGTTAATCACGATATTGCGCAGTTTAAAAGACTAAAGTATATTCAACTTACGAGTGCCGGATTAGACCGGGTTCCATTGGATTTCATAAATGAACATAAGATTGTGTTAAAAAACGCTGCGGGTGTTTATAACATACCAATGGCAGAACATGCTTTGTGCGGAGTGTTGCAACTATATCGACAGAGTGCAATTTTTCAACAGCAAAAACAGAATAAAATATGGAATAAAATCAGAGATCTTAGAGAACTGACAGATAAGGTGGTCTGCATTGTTGGAGCCGGAAATGTTGGAAGCTGTGTTGCAAAGAAATTTTCCTCCTTTACATCCCAAATTTACGGGGTTGATATAAATACAAATACACGTGAGTATTTCTCGAAAATTTATCCTTTAGATAAGATCAATGATGTTTTGGAAATCAGCGATGTGATTATTGCAACATTACCACTGACAACAGGTACGAAGCACATATTTAATGCAGACCGTTTTTCGCATATGAAAGAAGGGGCGGTTTTTGTTAATATCGCTCGTGGTGGTGTAGTAGATGAAAGGGCTATGGAAGATGCTCTTTCAAATCGACTTTATGGTGCTGTGCTTGATGTGTTCGAAAATGAACCCTTGAAAAGGGATAGTAGCTTGTGGAATATGGATAATGTGGTTTTAACACCGCATAATTCATTTGTCTCTGAAAACAACACCATTAGAATGAACGAACTTATACGGAATAATCTGCGTGAATTTGTAGAGAGAGGTGAAAGTGATGGGGAATGTTAAAGTTTTGGACTGCACCTTGCGCGATGGCGGATATGTTAATAATTGGGAATTTGGAGAGAATAATATTCAAAATATCTGTGAAAAACTTGAGCAGACAAATGTCGATATTATAGAACTTGGCTTTATGAGAGATGTCAATTATGATCCAAACAAATCTCTGTTTCGAACTATTGAACAAGCCAATCACGTGATTCGTTCTCAAAAGGAGAATATAATTTATTCTGCATTGGTTGAAATGGCGAATCCGTATCCTCTTGAGTTGTTGGAACAGAAAAAAGAAGGCGGTGTAGAATTACTGCGATATTCTTTTTGGAAACGTTGTATAGATGAAGCATATGAGTATGCTTCGAAAATTCGCGAAAAAGGATATCAGTTAGGGGTACAGCCAACGCGTGTTGAACAATATTCTGATGAAGAATTTGGATTAATGTGTCGGCGGTTTAGCGCGTTAAAACCATTTGCGATTTATATTGTTGATACCTTTGGGTTGCTCACAAAAGAACAATTAATTCGATATGCGAGAATAGCAGATGAGAATGTTGGTGATGGAATTCGTATTGGGTATCATTCACACAATAATATGCAGCAGGCTTTTTCTAACGCAACAACATTCATTGAAATGGGCTTACAACATGACGTAGTAATAGATGCAAGCATTTATGGAATGGGACGTGGTGCAGGCAATCTGAATCTTGAAATGATATGCAATTATTTGAACGCGATTACTCCACATCGCTTTGCTGAAACTCCAATTTATCAAGCGTGGGATGATTGCATTCATGAGATTTATAGTAGGCTACCGTGGGGATATTCTTTGGAGTACTTTATTGCAGCCGCAAATCAATGCAATCCAAACTATCCATACTACTACAAAAAACAGTATCCGAAGATGTCCGTTGAACAACTTAAAAGAATTTTCGATCTGATTACGGGCGAAGATAAATATTTGTATTCTGAGGCCAAGGCGGAAGCGTATTATATAAAAGCACAGGATACGGAGAAATCATTATGAATCAGAAAAGATTAGAATGGGTTGATATAGCTAAAGGAATTGGCATTATTCTCGTCGTTTTGGGACATTGTGTTCCATACGGTGGAACTACTTTTAATTTGATATTTACTTTTCATATGCCGCTTTTCTTCATTCTGTCTGGATATTGTTATGTACAAAGAGGGATACGAACGACATTTGATAAGAAATTGAAATCACTATTGGTTCCATTTGCAAAGTATTTCTTATTAGGATTAGTCATTACATTGATTATCCCTCAATGGAGAAATAGCTATAGTTTGAAGGGAGTAATTAGAGATATATATCTTGCATCGCCCGATGGCTGCAATAATTCAAGCATATGGTTTTTAAGTTGTCTGTTTATAGTAACTATGATGTTTTCTATTGCACAGAGTATTACGGAACGGATGAATAATAGGCAAGTTGTTCGAGTGAGCTTATTAATTCTCAGCACTCTGGCGGGATATTTGCTTTCTATTAATGAGGGTTTCATGAAGAGGCTTCCGGGTCAAAGATTGCCATTTGCATTGGATACTGCGTTTGTTGCTGTGCTGTTTTTTGCAATAGGCTATGAGTTGAAGAATGGAGTATTATTAAATAGACTAACCACAAGAAAATCTATTATGTGGGGAATTGGATTCCTTATTATTACTGTTTTAGTGTCTGGTCTTAATGGAAAAGTTAATATTCACGCACTTACATTTAAAAATCCTATATTATATTTGTTGGGGGCATTAACTGGAAGTGGTTTTGTAATTTGCTTATCTAAAGTGCTTGAGAATTCAACAGAGAAAATTAAAAACCTTTTTGTATATTATGGCAAAAACAGCCTAATTATTTTAGGGACACAATCGGTTTTTATAAGATTGTTTATTTTAGTAGAAAACAACTTGTTTGGAACAGAATATAAACTGTACAGGTTACCTGTTGTGGATGGGTTGATTTGTTTTGCATTAGTAGCATTTGCTATTTCTCCGTTTATTTGTAGTTTATCGAAAAAAATAAGGAAGGCAGGGAAAAGCAATTGAATCTGGTGTTGGTGATATTAGCTCTTTTGATTATAAGGAGCAGTACCCCATTATATGGAAATAATACAGACTGCCTTTCAATTTATCAGACTAGATCAATAAACGGTATTGCAACTATATTAATATTTCTTTCCCATGCAACCCAGTATTTGACGTGGGGGGGTACAGGATGAGATTTTTTTGTCGTTTAGAGATGTGACTGCACAGTTGGTGGTTGTACCGTTTATGGGATTCTCCGGCTATGGTATCATGAAATGCCTTTTGGCAGGAAGAAAAAAATATCTAGAGTCATATTTAAAAAGAAGAGTTGGAAAAACATGGATTATGTTTGCGGGTGCAGTGATACTGTATATACTGATAAACTTAATACTTGGTAATCATTATACATACTTGGATTACTTGGGTGCATTCACCGCATGGGTAAATATAGGCAATAGTAACTGGTACATATTCTCTATCTTATTCTTGTATCTGGTGGTATATATTGTTTTCAAACATTCGTATGATACGCGAGATTTACTACACATTCTGATGGTTGCAGGTATGTGTCTGATTTATGCCGTAACCCTTAAATGTCTTGGTAAAGAGAGTTTTTGGTACAATACGGTTCTTGTTTTTCCGGCGGGAATGTTTTGGGCTTATGAAGAGAAATGCTTGACGGCATTTATAAAAAAGAACTGGGTATATGAAGGCTGTGTGGTGATAGCTCTATTAGCGTTAGGAATGTCTCTAGCTTATGTAAAGAATATTGTTGGGTTTCAGATTAGTAGCATGGCGTGCTTTATGCTCTTGATTCTTATCAGTATGAAATTACAGCTTAAGTCGAAAATTCTTAACTCAATTGGGAATTATGCGTTTGAGATATTCATATTTCAAAGAATCGGTTTTATGGTTTCAGAAAGAATTTTCACGAATCGATATATTTTTTTGGCTGTATCAATGATTATTACCGGAATTATCGCCAAAGGTTATAGGAAGCTGTTAGCAAAGCTGCTGTAGGATAGCAGATAAAAACTCATTTTGGAAGCTCGAATGAGTTGCATTGTATTTGTTTTAGGAGATCATACATGAGTGAACAATCAAATTTGAAAACGGGTGTTTCAGGCATGTTGTGGATGTCCGCGTCATCGGCATCAACGACTGTCATAAATTTATTGCTAACAATGGTTTTAGCAAGACTTCTTTCCGCAGAAGACTATGGTGTGTACCAGGCGATTGCTGTATTAGTTGGTTTCGCTGATATGCTATGGCAATTAGGAATCGGTCCTGCACTAGTTAGAAAAAAGAATTTAACAAAAGATGATATCGCGACTGGACACACAATTAATATTTTAATGGGTGTTGCGATAGTTGTCATCATAAATCTGTTTACTGGCTTTTGGTGTGACGTATTTGCTATCGAAAGTGGTATGATGCTTCGTGCATATTCGCTGGTGTTTATTGCGAATACATTGATGGCTGTCCCTAAGGCTATGATGCAGAGAAAGTGTCGTTTCAAAGTTATTGCAATCTGCAATGTTGGTGGATTAATTATACACGCTGTAGTTGCAATTGTTTTGGCGATTTTTGGTTGGGGTGCATGGGCATTAGTCATCTCAATTTTGGCACAATATGCATTCCAAACGATTTTTGTCCTCTGTAAGGAGAAAACTGGCGCTGGATTCCGAATCGTTAAAGGCTCCGTTAAAGAACTAATGGTATTTGGTGGAGGTTTTACACTCGCAAGGATTTTTAACTATATAGCATTGCAGGGAGATAATTATGTTGTTAATAAAACAATGGGAAGTCAATACCTTGGATTTTATGGAAAGGCATATAATTTGTTAAATTATCCGGCGAACTTAGTTGGACAAACAATTGATCAAGTATTATATCCATTGATGTCTAAGGAACAGGATAATCTTCCTAAAATGCGCCGCTTATATTGTGCAGGGACAGGACTCATTGGATTTGTTGTTGCTCCTATTATGGCAGTTGCAGTTACATGTAGAAATGAGCTTGTCTTATTTGTTTTAGGGAAACAATGGATTGCGGTTAGTGGTCCAATGACAGTTATGGTTTGCGGGCTTTTCTTTCGAACGGCTTACAAACTAGGAAACTCCTTAATTCGATCTCTCGGAAAGGTGTACCAAAGTGCTGCGATTCAATTTACTTATGCTGTATGTGTGATTGTTGGGGCATATATTGGTCACTTTTATGGACTGACTGCAGTGGCTTTTGGAGTTACAGTCGCATTTTCAATTGTATATTTCTTGACGACAGCTGTGTCAGCATATTTCATAAAAATTGATATTATAGATATTTTGAAGCCACTAGGAACAATTCTAATTTATAGTTTATTAGCAGTTGGAATTGGATTAGCAAGCTATGCATTAATTGTCAAAAAAATAGGAGTATCAAATTGCTTTTTGATTTTGGTTATATGCACCATTTTGGATTTTGCAGGATATGCACTTCTCTATTTTATGACACATAAGTTTTTCGCCACGAAAGAGATGCATAGCCTGTTAGTGAAAATTATCGGAGTAATGAAACAAAAGTTTTTAAAGAAATAATGGGAAGGCAGGCAGATATGTTTCAAATCGGAAGGAAAAGAATAGAAATTGATGAAGTGATATTGTTTGTGTATTTTGCAATCATGTATGCACATAATGCACCATATCCGAGACTGTTCACTCTTTGTACGGTTGGATTATTCTGCTATAGTCTGCTTCGTTGCGCACAAAGATACAGAATGGTTTTGGTGAAATCCCAATATAAAGTTTTAGCATGGTATTTATTATTTGCTATATATGAATTTATCATATCGTACTCTAATGGGATTGTGCACCAGGAAATATGGATCAATGTTGTACAAAATGTATTGATGATATTTTCATTATGTTGTTATGTTGATTCTGAGGAAAGATATTTTAGATTGATTAAAATATTTGCATATGCGGCGTTATACTTTGGTATGGTAGCATGGCTGACCTCTCCTGTAAGTTCATATGGTACAACCTTATTTGCGGGAATTACGAAATCTCAGAGAAATACAATAGCATATGTTGTGGGAATAGGAGGGACAATATTTGCTTATTTTGGCTTACAAGAAAAAAAATTGAAATATTATATATTTGCAGTGCTTTGCGCACTTGTTACGATATTGACAGGATCAAGAAAAGGATTAATCCAGCTTGCAATTCCAATTGTGCTATATGTTTTGCTTCAAGAGAACGCTAGAAAACGTACAAAAACATTAGTTGCTTTTCTATTTGTTGGTGTAGTTGTTGTATATATATGTGCGAATTCTCAAATATTTATGGATACCTATGGGGCACGATTCTTTCAAATGTTTGAAGAAAACTCGAGTGATACAAGTACTCTTGGAAGAATGAATCTTGCAGCGCTTGGAATGGAATTCTTTTCACAGAAACCCATTTTTGGATATGGTCTAGGAGCCTCCTATTTTTTAACTAGAAGTGTAAGATTTAGTGTTGTGAATTATTTCCATAATAATTATGTCGAAATGTTAGTTGCAGGTGGGGTTTTTGGATTTATACTTTATCATGCAGAATTCATTAAGTGTGCATTTCGTTCATGGAAAAATCGGAAATATAATATGTTTGCAAAACTCTTGCTGAGTTTGCTTCTTATATATTTCGTGTTGCAGATTGGACAGGTAACAGTTTATTATGCGACTTTCTATACTATATTCTTCATTGTATTGAAAGGGTCAGAATATGTATCACAGATGACTGAAGAAAGGTAAGAAAGCAAATAATGAAAAATAGGATAAATTGGATAGATGTTGGCAAAGGAATTGGAATACTTCTAGTCGTGCTCGGACATTCATTAAGGGATAGCATGATGAGTAGTTCGATGGTTTGTAATGCAATTTATACAATGGTATACGCTATTCACATGCCGTTTCTAATGTATCTATCTGGATATATGTTCGCTGTAAAAAGCGATAGTTACTTACAAAAAGGTATAAAGAAATATGGGTTGTTAAAAGCAAATAAACTAATGAAACCATATTTAGTATATGCAGTAATAGTTTATGCAGGGATTCGAATTGTTTTTCAAAATGAGACTCTAGGGAATATTTTAACGCTTGCAGGTTATCAGAAAGAAAATTTTTCTCAATTTGTATTGGGGCTTCTATTAGGAGAAAACGCATATTCATTTCATTTATGGTACATATATTGCTTAGCAGTACTGTCTATTCTGGGGTTTGTGATTTGGAAAATAACAGACACTAATGGCATGACAATGTTTCGGGAGAAAATAGTGTGGGTGTTTATTATAGTAGTTGTTTTGTATACTATATTGGTTAGTAGGAAAATAAATGTCCCTAGAATTATATCCGCTACGACAAGCATGTTTCCATGGTATTTTATGGGGTGTCTTAGATTTACGGACAGGTTTTCTAAGAAAACAAATTTGTGTAGCGGAATCGTCTCTATATCGGTAATTGTACTGTATAGTTTTCAACTTCTTCCAATTAGTGTGAGTGTTTATAGAGTTATTAAATATGTGTTGGTTACCGGAGCCATCTTTGGAATGGTTGTGCTATCGAAAGCATTTTCTAATTCTAGGATACTGTCATATCTTGGAACCAATTCCATGATCATATATTTGTTTCATCAGCCCTTTATTGCTGCGGGGATCGGAATTATTGCATATGATTACTTGAAAATACCAATGTGTACTTCAATTGTATTAACAACGATGGCTTCTATTGTGCTACCGATCATTATAGCTAGAATTTTGAAAGTGTTGAGATTATGGAAAATAGTATTCTAGATGAAATGGAAAATGAGGAGAGAGTTATGAAAACAACATTACTTATCATGGCTGCTGGTATCGGTAGCCGCTTCGGAACGGGAATTAAGCAGTTGGAGCCAGTGGATGATGCTGGGCATATTATCATGGACTATTCAATCCATGATGCAATTGAGGCTGGATTCAATCATGTAGTATTTATCATCCGCAAGGATATCGAGAAAGAGTTCAAAGAGGTCATCGGTAATCGCATTGCCTCCATTTGCTCTTCTCATAATGTAACTGTTGACTATGCTTTCCAAGATATCAATGATATCCCGGGAACTCTGCCAGAAGGCCGGACAAAGCCGTGGGGAACCGGTCAGGCTGTGCTTGCAGCGAAGAAGGTCATCAAGACTCCGTTTATCGTCATCAATGCAGATGATTACTATGGCAAGGAAGGATTTAAGGCCGTCCATGAGTATCTGGTGAATGGTGGCAAGTCCTGTATGGCGGGCTTTGTGCTGAAGAACACGTTGTCTGATAATGGTGGCGTGACCCGTGGCATCTGCAAGATGGACGACCAGAATAATCTGACTGAGGTTGTAGAGACTAAGAATATCGTAAAGACAGCGGATGGGGCAGAAGCAGACGGAAAAGTGATTGATGTTGATTCTCTGGTTTCTATGAATATGTGGGGATTAACTCCTGATTTTCTGGATGTACTGGAAGAGGGCTTCAAAGAGTTCTTTGAGAAAGAAGTACCGAGCAATCCTCAGAAAGCCGAGTATCTGATCCCAATCTTCATCGGTGAATTACTGAGTGAAGGCAAGATGAATGTAAAGGTTCTGAAGACCAACGATACATGGTACGGAATGACCTACCATGAGGATGTCGCAGCCGTAAAGGACAGCTTTAAGAAAATGTTAGAAAAAGGCGTGTACAAGGCTGACTTGTTCTCTGATCTGTGATATACTGGGAGCGGTAGCTCCCTACGCTGCTCTGATAATCACACACCTCTTCGTGGTGAGCAGTAGGCAACGATCTTATGGTCGGCTGAGATGTGAAGAAACAATTGAATGCTAACAGAAAAGTTTTAATAGAATGAAGAATAGCAAATGACAATGAAAGAATATGCACATTCTTGTGCAGAGGAATTAAAAAAATCACCTACACAGAAAACTGTGGTTAAAGTGTGTAATAAGATTTTACACTTACAAGTCGCTGGAAGAGATATTACAAGTTCTGAAGTTGAGATAATCTTAGGATACATTGAAGATGAAATCGGCGATTACGGTTTCTTAAATGAGAGTTTTGACAACCATGAAACGCTTACTTTAATGAGCCAAGTGAGAAAAATAATTGCACAGGCAAACGGAGGAAAATAAAATGTCTGATACGATTATTGCAGGACTGTCCTTATTGGTATCTGCGATTAATGCTGTGTTATATTTTAGGCTTCAGGGAAAGTATAATGAAATGACAAAGACACAAACGTCAACTGCACAAGGAGCCATTGAGACACAGGTGAGAAATAGCATTTCAGATGCAACTAAAGAAGTTTTGCATTATGCAACAGAAGTAGAAAAAAATCCTAGTAGTAAAGTAACTCAACAGGCATATTTCTCAGCGGAAGAAATGTATAGAAATGCTTATGAAGATGCGTGTGCAAAATATTTAGATAGAAAAATTGATGTCGAGCGTTTTGAGAAAATATATAAGCAGGAAATTTACAAGCTGGTAAATGATCCACAGCAGAAAGAATTTTATGCGACAAATCAAACGACCTATGCGTCAACGGTTGCCGTGTATAAAAAGTGGTTTTCGCAAAGCTAACATAGTACTGGATATTTCCTCACCCCAACACAGTACTACGCAGTGGGTGTCAGGCACCAATGTGGTCAACCTAGTGTCAACTTAAGATAACTGCCTGGCCAGAGTAATGACCAATGGTGTGTAAGGACCACAGTGGTGTCAGGTACACAAAAAATGCGATAAAAAAAAGAAAATCCAAATGAAGATTTTCAGAAGAATTTATAAAATGGATCAGTAATTAGAATAAGTTAAACACAAATCATCACTTCAAGTGGTGGTTTGTGTTTAAAGAAGTGAATGATAGATCTGAGATATTGTAAAAACGATTTTTAAGATGTATTATCCACTTTTTTATATATTAGAGTTTATAAGGTATCAGACACCATTAAATTCGTAAAAAAACAGGAAGCAAGAACAATTATATTTAATCCAAAATTTTTAAGAGAATCAAAGGCATTATATGACAATCTTTATCCAAGTCGTATTGTTGTTGGAACAGATCTGAAAGATGAACGTCTGGTAAAAGCTGCGAAACAGTTTGCAGCACTTCTTCAGGGAGGTGCAATCAAGAAAGAGATTTTGATCATGGGATTCACAGAGGCAGAAGCGGTAAAACTATTTGCTAATACATACCTGGCTCTTCGTGTATCCTATTTTAATGAGCTGGATACTTAAAGGATTGAACACACAGCAGATTATTGACGGAGTATGCTTAGATCTACGTATCGGTTCTCATTATAATAATCCATCCTTTGGATATGGTGGTTACTGCTTGTCAAAAGATAGAAAACAGCTTTTGGCAAACTACCAGGATGTGCCGGAGAATTTAATTGAAGCCATTGTAGAGTCCAACAGAACAAGAAAAGATTTTATTGCAGACCGTGTATTACAGAAAGCCGGATACTACAATTATGATGAATGAAAACACTTATGATCTGGCTATGGAACATCTGGTAACAATTGGAGTGTACCGATTGACAATGAAGAGAATTAAAGCGAAAGGTGCTTCTGTAATTATTTATGAGCCAACATTGGAGAACGGAACTACTTTCTTTGGATCTGAAGTAGTGAATAATTTGGAAGAATTTAAAGCGAAGAGTGATTCAATTATTGCGAACAGATATGATGAGTGTCTGGATGATGTGAAGGAGAAGGTTTATACCAGAGATATTTTTAAGAGAGACTAAATATGAATCAGTTAATCCACAGAAGAGGTTCAAAATGCTTGATTTTATACAACAATATTTAACAGGTGAAGAATGGGAGAAGCTTTGCAATTCCTGTTATAGAATGAAATATCAGGAAGAAGGATACCAGGAGATACCGGCTGCTTATAGGGGAGACGGTGGTATTGAAGGTTTTACGAAGACTGGGATTGTTTACCAATGTTATTGCCCGGAAAAAGAATATACAGATGACGATCTATATAAACATATGCGGGATAAAATGACAAAAGATATTGGAAAGTTTATAAGCCCAAAGTATGAAGAGGAATTAAAAGAGCTTGGAGTAAAAAATGTTCATAGATGGCAATTGGTCGTTCCAGAATATAAGGACAAACGTATTCTAAAACATGCTGAGTCAAAGAGACAGGAAGTTTTGAAATACAGACAGGAACACAAAGATCAATGCAGTTATATTTCAACTGATTTTGTCATTGATGTTAAAGTGGCGGAAGACTTCAAGCTGGAAATATCTAGAATCATGCGTAATGATCTGGGTGGCAGAATGGATCTGACTTTTTTGAGAAAAAAACATATCGACTGGTCAGATTGTGACAGTGTGAAAGTAAATAACGTGAAACGTAAGATCAAAGCAGTAATGAACGATATCGATGAGGATGACGAAGATTACATAGATTTAGTAAATACATATATGGGGTCATATGTCATAGGGATTGAATTGATGGAGAAGCTTAGAACAGATCAGGTTGATGTGTATGAGCAGATTATCAAGTTGGAACAGGCATATAAAAGAGAAGTTTCGATGAAGACGAAAATGAATACAGACAGTTCGATAAATTATCAGTTGTTTACCGCCATTCTTGATGATTTTCAATCGGTACTGGAAAAAGAATTTCCTTATCTGACCAGAGCATCTGTGGGAGAACTAAAAGACGATATGGTAAGCAGCTGGCTAGCAGATTGTTCCATGCAGTTTAAGAGTAGGTGATAGCAATGAGGGAAAAGATTAATTTGATTAAGGAAGGAATCGTATTTGATGCAAAACCAGATGCGATTCCTTTTAATTACCGGATTAGTTACAAAGTATCTTTGATCTGTATGATTATTAAAGTATGCTGTGGGAGACGTGGGTGCTCTCTGGTAAAGATGCATATGATTGCGACAGCTGTTTCAGATCGTGAATATGAAGAAAAGCTAAAAAGATATTTGCAGACGCAGATACCGGGGACATTTGTAATTCGATTTGAACCTTCACTCAATCGAGCGTTGGAGTATGCTCTGGCAGATGGTTTTATTGCTCAGCAGGTGAATGGAACATATAAGTTAATCGACCGTGGAAAAGTGCTTGTGAAAGAGATACAGAACGATGACACCATATTTCGATATGAGAAGAAAGTACTTGAAGAAATTCAGTGTGATTTAACAGAAGAAAAGATCAAGTCACTTATGGAAGGATGGAGATATCAGAATGCTAAGAATCAACAGACTTAAGATTAAAATTACTGCAACAAATAAGGTTTATCAATTTGACGAATGTTTTAGCAGTGGTCTTAATATCATTGCAAGTGACGACAATACAAGAGGAAAAAGTTCGGTTCTTATCGCAATCTATTACTGTCTTGGGTTCGAAGAGATTATCGGTGGATTAAACGAAAAGGTACTGACATCTGCTTACAAAAATCAGATTGAGGACAAGGATACCTCCTGGCCGGTGTTAGAGTCGGGAGCATATTTAGAAATCAGCGCATCCGCACTAAATGTTTGAAATTTAATCGCATCAGCCCCACACTCTTTTGCCTTTGCAACCAT
>ERZ834859.1655-NODE-1655-length-22896-cov-6.097281_pt1 | contig 22896 bp, 23 predicted proteins | sample MGYA00519947_ERZ834859 | MGnify/ENA primary metagenome ERZ834859 (study PRJEB31850, sample SAMEA3708763) | human gut metagenome | biome: human gut; feature: human-associated habitat; material: faeces | place: China | collected 2014 ...
ACAAATTTAAATTAAATTTTTTTATTTTTGATTTGACATTTAATAGTTAGTCTTATTTTACTACTCTTCTCTCTTGATAATATTCATCTCTTTTTAATATAAACTCTTCTATTTGGCTATCTTTAAAACCTAAATCCACAAGTTTAGAGAAATCAAAATTTATTAAATCTTCCATAAATTCAATATCATTTTCTATAAAAATGTTTACTAACTTTCTACTTTTACTATATAATTTTGAAACTCTCTCCCCTTTATTTAGATATGTTACTACTTCCCATTCAATAAACTCTTTAGTAAGAAATTTTTGAAATCTTATTTTCCCCTCTTCTAAATTTTTTATATCTTGTGAAAGAGTATCAAAAAACTCTAAAGTCAAATCTTGAAGATATACTATCCCGTTGTTTACTATTGTATTTGCTAACTCTTTAAATCTAGCAGCTGAGTAAAATTTTTCTATATCTACTTTATAATAATATTTCTCTTTTTTAGAAGAAAGATTATACTCATCTATAACTTGTTTTAATCTATCATTTTCCTCTTTAGTATCCTTAATATTTTTTTCGATTAGCTCAAGTTGTTTAGAATTTAAATTAGTATTAGTATTGGTATTTGGTATACTTTGATTTACTCTATCCAATTCATTTATTAAATCAGATATCTCTTTATCTTTTCTAGCTATTGTTTGCTCTAACTCTTCTATTTTCTTCAATAATTTTTGTTCTGCCTCAAGATCTTTTTTACCAAATATAGAAAATAATCCCATAAAAACCTCCAAACTTTATTCCCCTATGTTATTTTTTATAATACCTCTCTCTATATATTTTTCTATCTCTGGAAAAACAAACTCTTCAAATAATCTAGGTGCATATTTTACTACTGGTTCTAATCTTTTTATTACCATATCTTTACTTACACTCCATTTTTTCCAAGTATGTCCATCAGAAGATAAATTTTGTATAAATCCTTGAAATCTATCAAAGACATTTGCAAATTTTGAATCATCAGACTCCATATTTTCAAACTCTAACCACAATTTGAAATACTCTTTATACTGCTCCTCTGGAAGTAAAGAGAATATTTTTTCAGCTGCTACTAGCTCTTTACGAAACTTCTCCTCTTTATCATATTTGCTAAATGCAGGAGTATCATCACTATAAATCTCTACCACATCATGTAATAATATCATTTTTAATACTCTCTCTATATCTATCTTATCAAACTCTACATATTCCTTTAGAGTTATAGCACAAATAGCCATATGCCAACTATGCTCAGCATCATTTTCTCTCCTATTAGTATCCCCAAGTATAACTGATTGTCTTAAAATCCCCTTTACTTTATCTATTTCCATTAAAAAATTTATTTGATTTTGTAACTTACTCATAAAATTCCTCTCGTAATAAAACTATTTTCCTTGGAAAATAAGTTGTTCTCCTTTTTCATTTGATAATATTAAACTGTTTTCTTTTTTAGTTATTGTAGTCATACTTTTTAAAAGTGTCAAGTATTGATCCTCTCTTATAAGTGCTTCTCTTGAACCACCCATTCTAGTAGATGCCAATGGATCTACTACCATTTTACCATCTTTTATTTCTACTTTTCCAAAAAATCTATTCAATCCAGAATAACCAAATATTCTTCCTGCTTCATCAAATCCAACAGTTAGCCCTTGTCCTGGAAATATATTTATTAAAGTATATTCCACATTTGATATCTCAAGTGAACTACTAACATTTTGTGGTACATCTTTAGGTTTTTCTTGTAAATTACTACAACCTACTAATGAAATTATCATTGTCATCAATATAGCAATTTTTTTCATCTTCCTCACTCCCTATTTTATTTGATTATCTATAAGAAGATTATACTACATATCTTAATAAATTGTATATAAAATTCTATAAATTTCCCAATAATTTTATTTTATTCAAGAATTTTAAGCTTCTCTTTACACAAAATAAAAAAAATATAGTATAATATTATTAAGAAAGTAGAAAATACTTCCTTTGCATAAGATTACAGGAGGGATTTATGAACAGTGTTGAAACTTTAGCTAATATTATTAAAAATAGTAACTATGTAGTTTTTTTTACTGGAGCTGGTGCATCTACAGATTCTGGATTAGCTGACTTTAGAGGTAAAAATGGACTATATAATGAAAGAAAATTTATGGGATATGAACCAGAAGAGATTCTTAGTCATGATTTTTTCTTCTTACACAGAGATATTTTCAATAAATATCTTACAGAAAAATTATCTATTAACAATATAAAACCTAACAATGGGCATTTAGCTATAGCCAAATTAGAAGAGATGGGAAAAGTTAAGGCTGTAATTACTCAAAATATAGATAATTTACACCAAGATGCTGGAAGTAAAAAAGTTTTAGAACTTCATGGAACTTTAAAAAGATGGTATTGTCTAAAATGTGGAAAAACATCTGATAAAGATTTTATATGTGAATGTGGTGGAGTTGTTAGACCTGATGTAACTTTGTATGGAGAGATGCTCAATGAAAAAGTTACTAGTGAAGCTATTCGTGAAATAGAAAAAGCTGATACCTTAATTATTGTGGGTACAAGTCTTACAGTTTATCCAGCAGCTTACTATATAGAGTATTTTAAAGGAAAAAATCTTATCATTTTAAATGAAACTCCTACTTCAAGAGATGATATTGCTACTCTTGTAATAAGAGAGAGATTTGCTCAAGTAATGACTGAAGTTATGAATATTTTAAAATAGGTATTAATCAAAGGGGGGATATATATGTATAAACTTATGAATGGCGTAGAAATTCCTAGTATTGCTTTTGGGACTTGGAAAATATCAGATGAAAATATTTGTAGAAAAAGTGTTAGATATGCTTTAGAATGTGGTTATCGTCATATTGATGCTGCAAAAATTTATAACAATGAAATTTTCGTTGGTAAAGGTATAGCTGAATTTTTAGAAAGAACTCCTAATGTTAAAAGAGAAGATCTCTTTATCACTACAAAAGTTTGGAATAGTGACCAAGGATATGAGGAAACTTTAAAAGCCTTTGAAGATTCTTTAACTAGATTAAATCTAGATTATATTGATCTTTATCTTATACATTGGCCTAATACTAAAAATATGAAAACAACTTTTGAAACTTGGAGAGCATTAGAAAAACTTTACAAAGATAAAAGAGTTAGAGCAATTGGTGTATGCAACTTTGAAAAACATCACCTTGAAGAGTTAGAAAAAAACTCTACTATTACTCCTATGGTAAACCAGATAGAGATTCATCCATATAATCAACAAGATGAACTAAGAGCTTATTGTGAAAGTAAAAATATTATTGTAGAGTCTTGGAGTCCATTGATTCAAGGTAATATTAATGATCCTGTGCTTGTTGAAATAGGTAAAATTCATGGTAAATCTCCAGCTCAAGTAATTTTGAGATGGCATATACAAAATTGGTTATTACCTCTTCCAAAATCTATCACTCCATCTAGAATAAAAGAGAATAGAGAGCTTGATTTTATACTAAGTAAAGAGGAAATGGAAAAAATAAAATTATTAAATAGAAATGAAAGACTTGGTTCTCATCCAGATGAGATGGAATATGGATTTGAAAATTTAAGATAACAAAATAACTTGGAGGATATAAAGAAAATGAAATACAACTTTGATGAAATAATTAATAGAGCTAATACAAATTCAAAAAAATGGAATCCAGATATATATAAGGCTACTTATAATGGACATAATGATTTATTACCACTTTGGGTAGCTGATATGGATTTTAGAGTAGCTCAACCTATCTTAGACTCTATGAGTAAAATTATTGAGCATGGAGTTTTAGGATATACTGGTGTAGATGAAGAGTACTATCAAGCTATTATAAATTGGAATAAAAAAAGAAAAAATAGTCATATTGAAAAAGAGTGGGTAGTTTTTACTAATGGAGTAGTTCCAGCTATTAGTTTTATGGTACAAACTTTTACACAAAAAGGAGATAATATCTTAATACAAACTCCAGTATATCACCCTTTCAGAATGACAACTGAAAATAATGAGAGAAATATAGTTACTAATCCTCTTATTAATAATGAGGGAGTATATACTATAGACTTTGAAGATTTTGAAAGAAAAATAGTAGATAACAATGTAAAAATTTTCATTCTTTGTAATCCTCACAACCCAGTAGGAAGAGTATGGACAAAAGAAGAATTAATTAAGATGGGAGATATCTGTCTTAAACATAATGTTTTAATTATTTCAGATGAAATTCACTCTGACTTAATTTTCAAAGAACATAAACACTGTTCATTCCTTACATTAGATAAAAAATATTTTTCTAACCTAATTGTTTGTACAGCTCCTAGTAAGACATTTAACTTAGCAGGAATACAAACTTCCCTTATAATTATTCCTGATGAAAATTTGAGAAAAGCTTATCAAAAAACTTTAGGAAATGTTAGAATAGAAACTCCTAATAGCTTTGGTATTGCTGCTATAAAATCTGGTTATACAGAAGGAGAAGAGTGGTTAGATCAAGTTATTGAGTATCTTGATAATAATAGAAACTTTATAGAAGAATTTTTAAAAGAAAATCTTCCTGAAGCTAAATATGTAAAACCTGAGGGAACATACTTAGCATGGATATATTTAGGAGATGTATTAAAAGATAGAGAGATTGAAAAATTCTTTGAAGAGGAAGCAAAAGTAGCTATTGATTATGGACATTGGTTTGGAGAAGAGGGGAGAGGTTATATTAGACTTAACTTTGCTTGTCCTAAATCTATTCTTGAGGAAGCATTAAATAGAATAGTAAATTCTCTTAAATAACTAATATTTTTATTTACAAAGTAATTGACTCTTTCAAAAACATATAGTAAAATAGTGTATATTAATTTTTTGAAGGAGGCTATATGAAAAAATTTGTTATTTTTTCTTTTTTACTTTGTAGTATGATGAGCTTAGCTAGTGAGTATAGAAATGGAACTTACAGAGGTACATTTGTAAGTGGACAAGAAACACAGGTAGAAGTTCAGTTTAATTTAAAAGATGATGTAGTTGATAAACCTAAATTTAGAACACTTTTTTATAAAGGAAAAGATTATTTAAAAACTGAAAATTTAAAAGAAGAAAAAGATAGATACCAAGCAGCTTTAGATTCTACTCAAGGCAAAAAAGTAGGAGATGCCTTAGAATCTCTTTACGCACCAGAAGATATTCCTAGAGCTGGAGCTTCTGTAAGAGCTACAAAAATAAGAGCTGCTATGCAAAATGCTATAAATAGTGGAGTATATAAACCAGAATAATTAATATGTAACTAGTCAGCTATTTATAATTTAAAAAGAAAACTAAGAATTGTTTTATATTCCAAGAAGTTAAATAAGAAATAACTTTAAACTCTGATAAATTACACAATTCTTTGAGTTTTCTCAAATTAATTTACTAGCTGACTAGTTACTTTAATTTCAACTTAAGAAATACTTTATTTATTTCTCCTCTTTTCCAGCACACATTATATTTTCTACATCAAAAGCATGACAAGGAGTTACAGCATAAATTGTTCTACAGTGTGGACATTTATATTCAAATGTATCCATAGTTATCTCATTATTACACTCTTCACAAATAAATTGAGCTGGTATTGGCATCAACTGTTCATTAAATCCCATCATTCTTAATTTTTCTACTACTTGTTTCCCATTTTCAAATTTTCCAGAGCAACCATCGTGCATAATTTTATCCTCCTAAATTTTTATACAATAAATTAAGAGTTGCTTCATCTCTTCCACAACTCTTAATATTTTACACTATAATTTTTTTAATTTCAGTAACATATGTTACACTAATCTTTTTTTCTGCTAGCAATTATTTTTTGAGCTAGTACCTCTGGTACCTCTTCATATCTAGCAAATTCAAATGAAAATTCTCCTCTTCCTTGAGTTATTGCTCTCAAATCTAGAGCATATTTTAGTACCTCTACTTGTGGAACTTCTACATTTAATACATGCTCTCCATAGCTATTGTGTTCCATTCCCAAAATTCTTCCTCTACGTTTATTCATATCTCCCATTACATCTCCAAGATAAACTTCTGGGATAGTAATTTGCATAGATAAAACTGGCTCAAGTAATACAGGTTTAGCTTCTTCCATTCCTTTTCTAAAAGCTAGTATTGCTGCTTGTTTAAATGAAATCTCATTAGAGTCAACTGGGTGGTAAGAACCATCATAAAGTGTAGTTTTAAAATTAATTACTGGATATCCAGCTAAAGTTCCTTTTTCTTTTGCTTCTAAAAGTCCCTTTTCTACTGCTGGAATAAATGATTTTGGAACTACTCCACCATGAATATCATCTATAAACTCAAACTCTTTTTCACTATGTTCAAATTTTATAAATACATCTCCATATTGTCCAGCTCCTCCAGATTGTTTCTTATGTTTTCCTTGTACAGAAGCTTGTCCTTTTATTGTTTCTCTATATGAAACAATAGGGTCAGTTAATACAGCATGCACTCCAAATTTATTTTTAATCTTACAAATTATAATATATAGATGTTTTTCTCCTAATCCACCTATTAATAACTGTTTTGTTTCATGATTTCTATACACTTTAAATGTAGGGTCTTCTTCCATCATTCTTTGTAAACAAGTACTTAATTTTTCATCATCAGCTTTTTCTGCTGGTTCTACACCAGAGTAGAAACATGGTGCTGGGAAATTAATTGCTGGATATTGTATAGGGTTATCCTTATCACAAAGAGTATCCCCTGTTTGAGTATATTGAAGTTTTGTAGTAGCACCTATATCTCCAGCAGCTATTTCTAAAGCTTCTTCTTGCTTATTTCCTCTTAAGAAGAAAATTTGAGATATTTTCTCTTTTTTATTTTTATTTATATTGAAAACTTCCATATCTTTTTTAAGAACACCAGAGTTTACTTTAAATAGAGTAATTTTTCCAATAAATGGGTCAACTAATGTTTTGAAAACTATAGCTGAGAATGGTTCCTCTCTATCTACTTTTCTAACTACCTCTTCTCCTTCTAAATTCTTACCAATTCTCTCTCCATTAAACATCTCATTAGGTAATGGCATATAGTCATTTATAATTTTAAATAGTGTATGTATTCCAATTCCTTGTACAGCAGAACCTACAATAACAGGAACTACATCTCCATTTACGACACCTTTATGAAGTCCTCTTTTTATCTCTTCAGTAGTGAATTCCTCTCCATTAAAATATTTTTCCATAAGCTCTTCATCAGTTTCTGCCACAGCTTCCATCAAAAGATTTCTTACTTCTGAAACATCCATAAAGTCTGGTATAGGTCTATCTTCACACTCTACTCCATTAAATATTCTACTCTTCATCTCAATAACATTGACAAAACCTTTGAACTCTTCTTTTTCTCCTATTGGTATACAAAATGGAGCTATTTTTTTACCAAATTTTTCTTTTAATTCATAGAGTAATTTTTCATAGTTTATATATCCTTTATCCATCTTATTTAGATAGATTATTCTTGGTTGTTTTTTCTCTTCCAATATTCTCCAAGCTTTTTCAGCTCCAACCTCTACCCCTGATGTAGCATCTAATACAATAACTGAGCTTCCAGAAACTCTTACTGCTGATTCTACCTCTCCAACGAAGTCAAAATATCCTGGAGTATCTAAGAAATTATATTTTCCATCTCCATACTCTATAGGTATAACTGATGTATTGATAGAGAAAACTCTTCTTATTTCCTCTTTGTCATAGTCTGATACAGTATTCCCATCTTCTATTGTTCCCATCTTATCAATAGTTTTTGAAATATAAAGTAGAGCTTCCATCAAAGTAGTTTTTCCACTACCTCTATGTCCTAAAAGAGATATGTTTCTTATTTTTGCAATTTCATAGTTTTTCATAAGTATGCCCTCCTGTTAATATTGTAGTTTATTTCTGTATCCCTACTACTGTATATAGCTAATAAACTTCAATAAGTCAAGAGGAAAACTCAAATTAATTATATTTTATTAAGAAATATGGAGAAAGTAACTCATCTAGCAATGGTTCTATTCCTAAATAAGCTTTAAATCTTCTGTATTCACTATATTTTTTTCTAAGCTATCTTTAGAAACTTTTTCTTTTATTGCTTTTATTAAAATATTTTTAGGAGTATGCTCCATATCTATAAACTCCATAACTTGAGTTTTGAATCCACATAACTCTAGACATTGTGCTCTAAATGCATCAGTTGCCAATGAAGTAAATCTTTCAAATAGTATTCCATGTTTTCCTAATGGTAGCTCTGTTTGGAAAAATTCAGAACCTTTATTCTTACTCATCTTTTCATTAAATTCATGTTGGCAACAAGGTACAGCTAAAATTGTTTTTGCCCCTAGCTCTAATCCCTTAAGCAGTGCATAATCAGTAGCATTATTACAAGCATGTAACGAAAAAATTAAATCTACATTTTGTAACTTATCAAAATCTTTAATGTTTCCTGTTAAAAACTCAAGATTTTCACAGTTTAACTCTTGAGCTATTTTATTACATTTTTCCATAACATCTTTTTTTAAGTCCAATCCAATTATCTCATAAGTAAACTCTCTTATATTATTTAAATAATAGTGAAGGGCAAAAGTGAGATAAGATTTTCCACAACCAAAATCTACAACTTTAATATGATTATTTATAAGTTTTTTATTTTGCATCTCTCTTATAGTATCATCTATAAACTCAAGATATTTATTAATCTGTCTAAACTTATCATAGGAATTTTTAAAAACTTTTCCATCTTCTCCCATAACTCCAAGTTTAATTAAAAATGGAACAGGAACTCCTTCATCTATAATATATTTTTTCTTCTTATTATGCTCTAAAGATTCTACTGCTCTACTGTTTTTTATCTCCTTTATAGTGTATTCATTCTTACCTTTCAAAATTTGATAATCTATTCCTTGAGTAATCAGTAAAATTTGTTTGAAACTATCTAATATCTCTGAAAATTTTGAAGTAAAATCACATAGACAAATATTATCATGATAAGCTTTTTTATCTATAAAATATTCTAATTGTATAAAAATCTCATTTTTTATTTTTACAGGTTTTAAATTCCCCTTAGTAATTCCATTTTTTTTATTTATAGGATTAGAAACACTTCCCTTTATAAAAATATTTTTTTCTACAATATCTTTAAAAAGATTTTCAATGTATTCTTTGTTAACCTTCATAAATTTTTCACCTCTACTATTTTTCTAAATATATCTTAGCATAGAGGATAGAGCTTGTCTATTATTTTAAATATTTCTTGACAAAAAAAATCAAATATGTTAAATTTTATATATAGGGTATAGGGGTATATAGTATAATAAAATATTTTATGAAAGGATAGATTAAAATGAAAAAAGTAGAGTATGAAGTAAAAAATTTAGATTGTGCTGGTTGTGCTGGTAAAATTCAACATAAAGCTGGAACTATGGCCGGTGTTTTAAATGCTAACCTAGATTTATATAAAAAAAGATTTACCCTTGAAACTGATGAAAATTATGAAGAGGAGCTTTTTTTACATGAGATTAATTTCTTTGCTGATTCTATAGAACCAGGCACACAGATTTTAAAAATGGAAGAGTATGATGAAGAGGAAGAGACAAAAAGAAAACTTCAAGAGAGAGAAGAGGAGGAAAGAAGAGAGAAAAGAGAAAAAGTTACAATAATAATAGGAACTATTCTTTTTATCGTAGCTATTATCTCTGGTAATATCTCTCTACAAATTAGATTGATACTCTCTATAATAGCTTATATTATCTTAGGTTGGGATGTAGTATTAAAATCTTTTAAAAATATTACTAAAGGTAATTTTATGGATGAAAATTTCTTAATGACAATAGCTACCTTTGGAGCTTTTTATCTCAATGAAAGTACAGAAGCTGTAGGAGTAATGCTGTTTTATAAAATAGGAGAGTACTTCCAAGATAAAGCTGTATCTAATTCAAGAAAATCTATTGAAAAACTTTTAGATATCAGACCTGATTATGCAAATATAAAAGGAGAAAATGGAGAGCTTCTTACAATATCACCTAAAAAATTAAAAAAAGGAGATATAATTGTAGTTAAGGCTGGAGAAAAAATCCCAGTGGATGGAATTGTAGTTAAAGGAGAATCCACTCTTAATACATCAGCTCTTACTGGAGAATCTCTTCCTTTGGAAGTAAATATAAACAGCGAAGTTTTAAGTGGAAGTATCAATGGAAATGGGATTTTAGAAGTAAAAGTAACAAAGCTTTTCTCTGATTCTACAATTAATAAGATAATAGAGATGGTAGAAAATGCTAGCAATAAAAAAGCTGAATCAGAAAAATTTATTACAAAATTTGCTAGATATTATACACCTATTGTGGTAATCTCAGCTGTTGTTGTTGGAATTTTATTCCCACTTGTATTTGGAAACTTTAATCTTTGGTTTGGTAGAGCACTTATATTCTTAGTTATCTCTTGTCCTTGTGCTCTTGTTATCTCTGTTCCACTTACTTTCTTTAGTAGTATTGGAATGGCATCTAAGCAAGGAATATTAATAAAAGGTGGAAACTATTTAGAAACTCTTACTAATATTGGAGCAGTGGTATTTGATAAAACTGGTACATTGACAAAGGGAAAATTTAAAATTGACTCAATCGTGGCTATAAATTGTGATGAAAAAGAGCTTCTAAAAACTGCTCAAATAGGAGAGCTTTATTCTAACCACCCTATTGGAAAAGCTATTCTTTCACAACTTAGTGAAGAGATAGATGAGGATTATATTGAAGGATATAAAGAACTAAGTGGCTTTGGAGTAGTAGCTTACTATGAAGGAAAAGAGATTTTAGTGGGAAACTATAAACTTATGGAAGAATACAGTATAGCTGCCCAAGAGAAAGAGTATGCTGGAACTGTAATATATACAGCTCAAGATGGAGAATTTTTAGGATATATCTATATCTCAGATGAGATAAAAGATGATTCATTCTCAACTATTGAGAATCTAAAAAATCTTGGAGTAGATAGCTATATGCTAACTGGAGATAGTAAAACTATTGGAGAGATGGTTGGAAACAAATTAGGTATCCCTTTAAAAAATATCTTTACTCATCTACTTCCTCAAAATAAAGTAGAGAAACTTCAAGAGATAATGAATACTTCTAATAAAAAAGTGGTGTTTGTTGGAGATGGTATAAATGATGCCCCTGTTTTATCCCTAGCTGATATTGGTATTGCTATGGGAGGAGCTGGAAGTGATATAGCAGTAGAGTCTGCTGACGTGGTAATTATGAAAGATGAGCCTTCAAAGATTGTAGAGCTTTTAAAAATTGCTAAACTTAATAAAAAAGTAGTTATTCAAAATATAGTTTTTGCCCTTGGTATAAAAATCCTTGTTATGATTTTGGGAGTATTTGGAATAGCTAATATGTGGATGGCAATATTTTCAGATGTAGGAGTATCACTTTTAGCTGTAATCAATGCCTCTTGGGGAATAAAAAAAGGATATAATTAAATTAACAATTGTTCAACATTTTTTACTTAAAAAATCTGAAAATTATTTTATATTCTAATAAGAAGAGAGTGTAATTAATTTTGTGTATTTACTCTCTTGATTATTAGAAATTAACCTAGTTACTAGAGACTGAAGAACTTAGATGTTTTTCAGTCTCTCTTCATATTCTATTGCCAATTGTCCTCTAATTAAGTACCAGTCTCTTGCATATCATAATTTCCATTTTTCTGTTAAATTCATTGTACATAAGTATAATATCTTCATTAACGCCTTATCTGTTGGAAAGCTATTTCTTGTTTTTGTTGCTTTTCTAAAAATTCTATTTAAATTTTCTATTACATTTGTTGTGTACATTATTCTTTTTACTTCTGGGCTAAATTTAAAAAATGTCTTTAACTCATTCCAGTTATTCTCCCAACTTCTCAATGAGTACGGATATTTCTTTTCCCACTTTTCCTTCACTTCTTGTAAAGCTAAATAACCCGCTTCTTCATTTGGCGCTGTATAAATTGTTTTTAAATCTTTGCTAAATTCTTTTTTATCTTTGTAACTTACATAAGTTAGTGTATATTTAATTTGATGAACTATACATCTTTGAATATCTGTTTGAGGATAAACTGCTTGTATTGCTTCTTTAAACCCTGTTAAACCATCTACACAAGTTATTAATATATCTTTTACTCCTCTGCTTTTTAAATCATTTAATACCATTAGCCAAAACTTTGAACTTTCATTAGCTCCAATATAGATTCCCAATATATCTTTTTTTCCTTCCTGATCCACTCCTAGTACAACATAGGCTGCTTTCTTTACTGTTGATTTATCTTCTCTTACAGAAAAGTGAATAGCATCAAGAAATACAAAATAATAAATATCTTCTAAGGTTCTAGTTTTCCATTTTTCAATGCTAGGAATTAATTTATCAGTAATCTTGCTTACCATTTCAGCAGAAACATCAATTCCATAAATTTCATTGATATGTTTGCTAATATCTCTAGTAACCATACCAAGTCCATACATAGAAATAATTTTCTCTTCTAAGTTAGAAATATCACGCGAATACTTAGGTACAATGTGAGGTTCAAACTCAGCATTTCTATCACGTGGGATATCAAGTTCAATTTCTCCTAAAGAAGATTTAACTTTCTTTTTAGAATAACCTTTTCTAGAATTGTCAGAAATGAAATTTTTATCATTTTTCTCATAGCCAAGTTGAGAATCTAGTTCAATTTCAAGAGATTCTTGAATGAAATCTTTCATGATGTCTTTAAGAAAAGAATGGATATCATTAGCAGATTTAAAATTTTGAGACTTAATAATTTCTCTAATAGTTTCTTTAGGTAAAATAGACATAAAAAACCTCCTTGATATTAATATAATTATGCGACATAATTAACTAATAATCAAGAGAGGTTTTAAATTTTTATTTACACAAAATTTTTTACACTACTTTAAACTGTAAAACAGGTTGATTTTATTGAACCTTGGGGCTTTTTTTATATACTTTTATATACAAAAGGAGGAAAACTAAATGTTAGAAGAAAAAAGAGAATATGATGAACAAAATAGATTGAAAGCAAGATGGTATGAAGATGAAAATGGAATAAGACAAGGAAAACACTTAATATACTATGAAAATGGTAATATTCATAGAAATAAGTCTTATATTAATAATAATCCAACAGGACATAATATTGAGTATGATTTAAATGGAAATATAACTTCTTTAGATTTTTTTATAAATAATCAAAAAATAAAATGTGATTTAACATTATCTGATATACAATATAAAAATAATCATATTTTTGAAGTGGTAGCTTTCTCAAAAGAAGGAATATTGGTATCTCAATATTATAACTTTATTGAAGAAGAAAAAAATAATGGAACAATTCATTCAGTTTATAAGTATAAAAATGCAAAAGATTATTCATCAGGAATAGGAGAATTTTGGCATTATTCAGAAAATGATTTAACTTTCGGAAAAATTAAAAATCATAAAATGTTTGAAGAAATTTCATTTATTGATTATAAAAAACAAATAGAAGAAAAATATTGGATAAGTGAAGATGGAAAGAAAATCAATATCCAGGAAGAGTATGTTCATATACAGGATTTAATCAACCACTTTCAATATCAGTTTATGAGAGAGCTAATATATTCTTAATACCATCACTATTTTAATCATGTGGATTATCATAAATGATAGCTATGAGATATGGAATAATACTTTTAGTAAGAGAAACTGGAGGATTAAAAGATACAATGAGATTACTGGAGATGGATTTGGATTCCAAGAACCTAATGGAGAAGTAATATTGAGAATTCTTTCATATGCAATCTCTATCTATAAAGATAAAAAACAATGTGATAATATTATAAAAAATGCTAAAGCTAGAGATAATAGCTGGGATACATCAGTTGATAAGTATATAGAAGTATATAAAAAAATATTGAAAAAATAAATATGATAGTGATATTGACAAATTTGAATTAATTTATTACAATGAATGTGCGAAAATATAAAAGGTGTGAAAGCTTAATAGAGGAAGTTGGGTGAGAATCCCACACAGGAAACTGCTGTATGGTGGACGAAATCACAAAGATGTCACTGGGAAACTGGGAAGGCGTGATAGTAGGATGAAGCTAAGTCAGAAGACTTACCAATTGTCATAAAGTAATCATAAATATTATTGTAGATGAATTTGACTTTCTAGTAAGATAACTCTATTTTACTAGAAAGTTTTTTTATTTAAGGAGGAAGAATGTATCAATATTTTATTGAAGGTGGGATGATGATGTGGCTTTTAGGAGCCTTATCAATATTAGGTTTGGGAACTATCTTAGAGAGAACAGCTTATTTTTTAAAAAATGAAAGAGATTTAAAGGGAAATTTTAAAGATGAGATTATTAAATTAGTAAGAGCCGGAGAAGAGGAAGAAGCTATAAAGCTGTGTGAAAGAACTAATAATTCTGTTTCAAGAACTGTAAAAAGTATACTTTTAGCCTATAAATATGAAAATGATATGTATGAGAGTAAAGAAAAATTGATGAAAGAGAAAGCTCTTGAACAGATAGAAAATTTGGAGAGAAGACTATCAATTTTAGGTATAGTTTCATATATATCTCCAATGGCAGGGCTTTTAGGAACAGTACTTGGGATGATAAAATCTTTTAAGGCTATTGCAATACAAGGAGCTGGGGATCCAAATGTTGTTGCTAATGGAATATCAGAAGCTCTAATTACCACAGCTGCGGGGCTTTTAATAGCTATTCCTGCAATTATAGCCTATAATCTTTTTAACAGAAAGGCTGATAAAATTATGATGGAGATAGAAAAAACTTCAACAGCTTTGATAAATATAAAAAAGAATAGAGATGAGAGATAATGAGAGAGTTAAGAAGGAAAAAGGGAATGATAAATCCAGATTTGACTCCATTGATAGATGTAGTATTTCAACTTTTGGTATTTTTTATGTTAGTAACTACATTTAGTCAATATACTAAGTTTGATATGAGCTTACCTAAGTCTGATGTGGAAAATATAGATAAACCAGAGGTTCAAGTTGAACTAATAATTGATAAAAATGAAAAATATTTCTTTAAAATTGGAGAAGAATCAAAAGAGATAGAGAAAAAAGAGTTAGAATTAAAAGTAAAAGAGTTTATGCAGGGGAGAAAGGAGCAGACTTTAATAGTAAGTGCTGATAAAAATTTGAGATATGAAGTTATAATAGAAGCTATGGGAAGACTAAAGAATACAGGAATAGAAAAATTAGAGATAAATAGTATAAAGTAGGTGAGAAAATGAAATTCTATATATTTTCTTTTCTACTTCATATTGTATTAATTTTTTCTGTAATAAAGTTGCCAACTCAAGAGATAAAATTAGATAGTAAAAATGTCGTTGTTTATCTGAATGAGTTGAAAATTGAGGGAAAAGGAAATCCTGAACCAGCTCCTTTAAAAAATCTTGAGAAAGAGGAAAAGATAGAGAAGAAAAAAATAGAGAGGAAAGAGATAAAAAAAGTAGAGAAGAAGAAAGTTGAAAGAAAAATAGAGAAAAAAAAGGTAGTAAAAAAAGTTGTCCCAAATAAAAAGAGAGTAGAAAAGGTTATTGAGAATGTGAGTGATGAGATTGTAGAAACTCAATCTAAAGCATTTAATCCATTGGATGGGCTTGTAAAAGATGGAACAGGAACATATATAGGGAATCAAAGAAGTAGTCAAGGGGTAGGTTACAGAATAAAAAGAGAGGTTGATCCTATTTATCCACAGATGGCTAAAAAGGTTGGTTTTAAAGATGAAGTTGTAATTCAGACTAAGTTTTTAGTTGGACTTGATGGGAAAGTTGAAGAGATAATATTTTTAAATGATTTTAAGAAGTATGGATTTCAAAAGGAAGTAGAGAAAGCTCTGAGAAAATGGGAGTTTGAACCAATAATATATCATGGTAAAAATATTAAGATGTATTTTTATAAGGATTTTAGATTTAATGTGAAATAAATTTTAATATAAATAAAATTAGGAGGATAAGATGAAAAAATATTTAATGATTGCTGCAATATTGGCGGTAGGAACAACAGCTTTAGCAGAAAAAGAGGTAAAATTAGAAGAGACTGTAATAACAACAGAGAACTTTGAAACAAGTGTACAGGAAACTCCTAAAAATATTACTATTGTAACTAGTGAAGAGATAGCAAATAAGGGAGCTAATACAGTAGCTGAAGCTCTTAAAGGAGTACCAGGAATAAATATTAGTACTTTAGCTGGTGGAGAAGCAACAATAGATTTAAGAGGGTATGGGGCAACGGGATCTCAAAATACTCTTATATTAATTGATGGTATTCCAATGAATAATATTCAAGGAAGTGGATATTATACAAGTTTAATTCCAGTAGAGATGATAGATAAGATAGAAGTAATTCCAGCTGGTGGAACTGTAATGTATGGTGATGGAACAACTGGTGGAGTTATAAATATAATAACTAAATCTCCACAAAATAAAGAGAATTATGGAAGTTTAGGACTTGAAGTTGGCTCTTGGGGGACTACTAAAGGAAATATTCATTATGGAACAAAGGTAAATGATAGATTATTAATGGATATATCTTATACTGATTATAAAAGTGAAGGGTATAGAGATATAGCAAATAAAGAGTATGATAAAGATGATAAGAAAGAATCTATCTGGTTAAGAGGTAAATATATATTAGATAATGGAAGTATTGAAGCTAATTATAGACATAATGAGAATGAAGATTATTATACAGGTCCTTTAACCAAAGATCAATTTGAAAAAGATCCATCTATGGCAGGAAGAACTTGGGAGGGTTTAGCAGATTCAATAGAGGATAGCTATACTTTAAAATATACTCAAAACATAGGAGAGAGCTTAGATTTATTAGTTTATGGTGGTTATGAAGAGTTAGAATATAATGGAGATTCAAGTTGGCCAGTTCATTATATAGCTAGTCAGTATTTTATAAAGCCACAAATTAAATATAGTTATGGAGAGAATAGCTATATTATTTTAGGTGGAGATTATAAAGATGGAAAATCAGAAGATCAATTAAATAAATCAGCTAAAGATAAGACTAGAGATTCTTATGCTGGGTATATTATGAATAAAACTACTATGGGAAAATGGCAATTTACTCAAGGTTATAGAAGAGAAAATTTAAAATACAAAGTTCCAATAAATGGAGAATGGAAAGATGAAAAATTAAATGCAGATAGTTATGAACTAGCAGTAAACTATTTATATTCAGATACAGGAAATATATATTTAAGTTATGTAAATGGATATAGAAGTCCAAGTATTCAAGATTTAAATGCTTGGTATGGGGAATTAGGAATACAAGAAACCGAAACTTATGAGTTAGGACTTAAAGATACAATAGGAAATACATATATTTCATCATCTATATTTTTCTCTAAAACAAGTGATGAAATTTTATATGCAGAAGCTCCAACTGGAAATAAATACAATCATAATTTTGATGGAGAAGTTGAAAGAAAAGGAGTACAATTATCACTTCAACACTATTTTGATAAGTTGGTACTAAGAGAGAATATATCATATATAGATGCAGAAGTAATAAGTGGAAAATATGATGGGAAAAAATTTGCTGGAGTACCTGAGTGGACAGTTAATCTAGGTGCTACATATAACTTTACAGATAGATTACTTGGAAATATAGATATATACTATCAAAGTTCAGCTTATGGAAGTAGTGATTTTAAAAATGACTTTGGAAAAAATAACGAATATACTACTGTGGATACTAATTTAAAATATAGTTTTGACAATGGATTAGAGATTTATGGAGGAATAAGAAATTTATTTGATGAAGAGTATTGCACTTCATTTATATCATATGGAAGTTATAACCCAGCTGATGGAAGAAGTTACTATGCAGGATTTAGATATAGTTTCTAAAAATATTGTAAAAAATAGTTGAGTAAATTATAATATAGTAGGGAGAGAAAGTTCTCCCTACTATATTATAATTTAGGAAAGGAAATATAATGAAAGGCTTATTAAAAGTTACAATCTTATTTTTAATAATTTTTACTTTGAGCTTAGCTAATGGGAAAAAATACAATAGAATAGCTACAATAAATTTAAGTGGAGATGAGATGATTTTAAATCTAGTTTCATCAGAGAGAATAGTTGGACTAAGTGGAAGTATAAATGAGGATGAAGATATGTCAAATGTCTGTGATTTAGCTAAAGGATTTCCTAAAATTGAAAATAATATAGAGACTTTGTTAAATCTTGATCCTGATTTAGTAATAGGAGCTGATTGGATAAAAAAAGAGAATCTTCAACAGATAGAGGATAGTGGAATTAATACTTTTATATACAAAACTCCTAAAACCTTTGAAGAACAAAAAAAACTAATTTTAGATATAGCTAATCTAGTTGAAGAGAGAGAAAAGGGTGAAATTATTGTAAGAGATATGGAGATACGTTTAAAAAATTTACAAGAGGAGATATCGAAAGTAAAGAAAGAGACTCCTAGAATTATGATATATACCTCTCTAGAAACAACAAGTGGAAAGAATACAACTTTTGATGAGTTTGTAAAACTTATTGGTGGGGTAAATGCTGTTTCTGAAATAGGAATAGAGGGAGAGATAAAAATCTCAAAGGAGACAGTAATAGATATAGATCCCGAAGTTATAATAGTTCCAATATGGAGAGAACATATAAATTCAGAAGAGTTTATGAATTTTTTAATTAGTGACGAAAGTTTTAAAGATGTACAAGCTGTAAAAAATAGAAGAGTATATGGAATACCATTTAAAAAGTTATCTCCAACTTCTCAATATATGATAGATGGGATAGAAAATTTAGGAAAGGTAATCTATAATTTGGAAAGTGAGAACTAATGAAACAGGAATGGAAATTTTTTAATTTAATACTTTTATTTTTACTATTTATTACTATTATATTTTCGCTCTTTTATGGAAGTGTGAAAGTTCCAATTGAAGATGTTATAAAAATACTATTAAATAAAGTTGGTAATTTTGATTTTCCAATTGAGAAAAAAAGCTTTACTTCAATAGTTTTTTATGTGAGGCTGCCAAGAATATTGGTAGCTGTATTAGTAGGAGGGGCTTTGGGGATAAGTGGGTGTACTATGCAGAGCTTACTTAAGAATCCAATAGCTGATTCTAGTATTGTTGGAATATCAAGTGGGGCTAGTTTAGGAGCAGTAATAACAATAGCTTTAGGACTTACAGGAAAGTATATATTTGCTATGCCGATATTTTCAGTAGTCGTAGCACTATTGGTAGGAGGTTTAGTATATGGTTTAGCTTCTCTTAAAGGGAAAGCAGATAATTTACTTTTAATTCTCTCTGGAATAGCTATTAGTAGTTTTGTAGGAGCGATTTCATCTCTACTTTTAACTACTATGGCAGAAACACAATTGAAAGAGTATATCTTTTGGTCAATTGGAAGTTTAAGTGGAAGAAGATGGGAGCATTTTAATTTTGCGGTTATACCTATTTTAATATTAAGTTTTATTTTAATTCATTATGGAAAAGAGTTAAATATTTTATTATTAGGAGATGAAGAAGCAAAATCTTTAGGAATAGATATTAAAAGCTTAAGAAAAAGAATTTTGGGAATAGTATCTTTAATAACTTCAATATCTGTTTGTATAAGTGGAAATATTGGTTTTGTAGGATTGATTATTCCACATATTTTAAGAAAACTAATAGGATCAGATAATAGAAAACTTTTAAAATCTTCTTTTTTAGGAGGAGCTTTTTTTCTCACTCTATGTGATCTGTTATCAAGAACAGTATTTTCCCCTAAGGAGTTGGGAGTAGGAATAATTACAGCTATAGTAGGAGCTCCATATTTTATCTATTTAATAGTAAAAATTAAAAAAGGGGGAAAAGGGTTATGAGTAAATTCCTACTAGAAGTAAAAAATCTATCTTATAATATTGGAAAAAGAGAGATTTTAAAAGATATCTCTTTTAATGTTGAAAGTGGAGAGATAGTTGGAATAATAGGTCCAAATGGAGCAGGAAAGACAACTTTACTTAAGAGTATAAATGGTATAGTTGAGATAACAGAGGGAGAGGTACTATATAATAAAAAAAATATAAGAGATTATGAAAAAAAAGAGTTAGCTAAAAACATATCTTTTATGAATCAAAATACAAATATAGCTTTTGATTTTTCTTGTTTAGATATAGTAACTTTAGGGAGATATCCATATTTAAAAAAATTTCAGGAGTATGGGAGCGAAGATAGAAAAAAAGCTGAAGAGTATATGAGAAAAACAAATACTTTAAATTTTAAAGATAGAATGATAGGTGAATTATCAGGTGGAGAAAGACAAAGAGTTTTATTTGCTAAAACTCTTACCCAAGAGAGTGATTTAATACTTTTAGATGAACCAACTGCTAGTTTAGATATGAAATATGAAAATGAGTTGTTTTCCATTGTTTCAAATTTAAAAAAGGAAGAGAAAAGTGTAATAGCAATTATACATAATTTAAGAGTTGCAATTAAATATTGTACAAGGTTAATTTTAATATGTGATGGAAAAATTGTTGGTGATGGAACACCTGAAGAGATAATTATAGAAGAGAATTTAAAAAATATCTATGGAATAGAAGCAAGGGTTTATAAAAATCAGTATAATCAAGAATTAGATTTTTGTATCTTATAAAAGAGAGGAAAATATGATAAAAATTTTAAGATGTGGGGATAAAATTTATAATTATAATAAGAGTATAATAGTAAAATTTGTAGGGAGAAGAGCAGTATTAAGTACTGGAGTAACAAATGGAGGATATAGCGAGAATTTAACAGCGATATTTAATAATGATGCTAAGACTTCTCCAGGGATGGGGTGTATTCTAAAAGCTCCAACTTACAAAGAGCATATGGAAATTATCTCTAGAGAGTTAGGGTTAGATCCAAAATATACAAGTGGACTTGGAACAGCAGCAGATATGGAAAATATGAGTATTGTAGAGGAGAAATATGAAGAGCTTAGTGTGACTGCCCTAGTTACTGGTGGAATAGAAAAAAATGGTGGGCGTGTTGGTGATCCTGCCTCATATGTAGAAAGAAATGGAAAAACTGAAGTAGTAAAAAATGGGACAATAAATATAATTGTAAGTATTGATGGAAATCTTCCACCGAGAACTTTAACTAGAGCATTGATAACAATAACTGAAGCAAAAACAGCTGCAATTCAAGAGTTATTAGAGGGAAGTAAATATTCTTCTGGAATAGCAACGGGATCAGGAACAGATGGAGTAATTGTATATAGTAATTTAGAAAGTGAAAATATATATAATGATGCAGGAAAACATTCTAAACTGGGAGAACTTTTAGGAAAAGTAGTTAAAAAAGCAGTAAAAGATGCATTAGCTAAACAATCTAATTTAACTCCAGAAACTCAGAAATCAATTTTTAGAAGAACTAGAAGATATGGAATAAATTTAGAAAGTATATGGGAAAAATATCTAGAAAAAAATCCTGAAAAATTTGAAAAAAAATTAGAGTGGATAGAAGTGTTAAAAACAATAGAAAAAGATGAAGAGTTAGTTTCCTTGACATCTTTATATATTCATCTTTTAGACCAATTAGAATGGGAACTATTAACTGAAAAGGTAGTAAAAGAACATTGCTATGAAATAAAAAAAATGATAATAAAAAAATTAGAATTAAGCTTAGAAAAAGTAGAGAAAATAGATAATTTAATAGAAAATTACGAGGATATTTTTATAAAATATATGATAGAAAAAAATGAAAGTAATATATAAATAAAAAATTTTATATAAAATTAGGGGGAAATTATGTATAAGTTGTTGAATAGAAGTGATTTTTCAACAAATGATGAATTGGAAAAAAGTTGGGAAAAGTATTCTAAAAAATATGGAATTGATTATTTTGAACTTATAAAATATAGTGATATAGATAATAGTTCATTGAAAAAGAAAATAAAAGGTTATCACTTAAGATTTTTTCCTACATGGCTAGATCTATATTTTTATTCAAAAGAAGAGTTACTTTTAAGATTAGGAGAAGAAAAAAATATTAGAAGTCTCTGTGGTGGAATAACTAAAGATGAGATGCTAGAATATTATAAGAAAGAATTAGAGAGAGCTAAAGAGCTAGAAGTGGAATATGTTGTTTTACATGCTTGTAATATAGATATTTTTGAAGGTATGACATATAATTTTAGATTTTCAGATATGGAGATTTTAGAAAAAGTTGTTGAGTTTGTAAATGAAATATTTGATAATGACAAATATAATTTTATTCTATTGTTAGAAAATCTTTGGTGGCCAGGATTGAAATTAACCTTTTATTTAGAAGCAGACTATCTTATAAAAAATATAAAATATAAAAATATAGGTTTTATGTTAGATATAGGACATATGTTAAATACAAATTTAGAATTAAAAAACTCTGATGAGGGAGTAGATTATATATTAGGAAATTTAGAGAATTTAAAAGAGTATAAAAATTATATTTATGGAGTACACTTAAATTTATCTCTTTCAGGGAAATATGTAAAGAGGAGTATAGAGTTAAATAAAGAAAGAAGACTAAATTTAAAAGAAGTTTTAAATGAGATATATTTTCATGTAGAAAAGATAGATTATCATTTTCCTTTTGATAATATGAGAATAAAAGAGGTTTTAAAAGAACTTCCTTTAAAGTATTTAGTATATGAGTTTATAGCTCAAGATGAAATAAGTATAGAAAGAGCAATAGAGAAACAAGAGAAAATCTTGTATTAAAGGAGAGCGTCAAGAATTTTGTGTATTTACTCTCTTGATTATTAGAATTAAACTAGTTTAGTGGAGACTGAAGAACTTAGATGTTTTTCAGTCTCTCTTCATATTCTATTGCCAATTG
>ERZ834859.1656-NODE-1656-length-22884-cov-5.774016_pt1 | contig 22884 bp, 29 predicted proteins | sample MGYA00519947_ERZ834859 | MGnify/ENA primary metagenome ERZ834859 (study PRJEB31850, sample SAMEA3708763) | human gut metagenome | biome: human gut; feature: human-associated habitat; material: faeces | place: China | collected 2014 ...
TCTATCACATTGCTTGATATGATCATGAAATACAACTTGAAATACAAAAAATAATATAAACAATGGCTAAATTATCATACAAAGTATCTTACTATGTATTCTATGTCTGTGTTGCCTTGATTTTGGTAGTATTGGGCATGTTCTACTTTGTAGGATACAATAATCCGGTGGGCGAATACAACGATCCTAAGAATACTGAAGCTTTGATGTACTTGATGTACGGAATGTTCGCCGTTACAGTTATCGTTACTATAATTGGTGCTATCGCACAATTTGGAGGTGCTTTGAAGGATAATCCGAAAGGGGCTGTCAAATCTCTCTTTGGCTTGATTTTGCTGGTTGTGCTGTTGGTGGTTACATACAATATGGGTTCTACTGAATCTGTTTTGATGGGTGACGGTACAGTTTATTCAAACATAACAATGTTGAAAGTTACTGATATGCTGATTTATTCAACTTATGCACTGTTAATCATTGCGTCTGTAGGTACATTGTTGAATCTTTCAGGTATCCTTAAACAAAGATAAGATTATTCATTGACGTTTAATAGATAAAATAAATAAGTAGAATGGCAAAAGGTAAAAGAGATGTGCCGCAAATTAATGCGACCTCTACAGCTGACATTGCTTTCATGTTGCTTATTTTCTTCCTTATTACAACATCAATGGATACTGACCGAGGTCTGGCAAGACGTTTGCCGCCTCCACCAGAAAACAAGGAGCAGCAGAACAATGATATCATTGTAAAGGAACGAAACGTTCTCCAGGTAAAACTGAACAAGGACGACCAGTTGATGGTTGCTGGAGAATGGGCTGATATTAAGCAATTAAGAGATAAAGCAAAAGAATTCATTGCCAATCCGAACGACGATGCGAATTTGCCTGAAAAGCATATGAAGAACTTGCCGTTGTTTGGTAGTGTAATGATTACTGAAAAGCATGTAATTTCTGTACAGAATGACGTGGGTACTAGCTATGAGGCTTACTTGCAAGTTCAGAACGAATTGGTTGCCGCTTACAACGAGTTGCGTAACGAATTGGCGCAGTCTAAATTCGGAAAGAGTTTAGCTGATTGTTCGGAAGCTGAAAAGGATGCAATCACTCAGTACTATCCGCAGAAGATTTCTGAGGCAGAACCTAAAAAATATGGAGGAAGATAATCATGGGAAAATTTAATAAGACAGGTAAGCGTGGCATGCCGGAGTTGAATACTTCTTCTTTGCCTGACCTTATCTTTACCATGTTGTTCTTTTTCATGATCGTAACAACAATGCGTGAAGTTACATTGAAGGTTCAGTTTAAAGTGCCTCAGGCTACAGAATTGGAAAAGCTTGAAAAGAAATCTTTGGTGTCTTTCATTTACATTGGTAAACCGATGCCTGAGTTCCAGAAGAAGATGGGTACTACAGACCGTATCCAGTTGAACGATAAGTTCGCAGAATCTTCAGAAGTTCAGGATTACATTTATCAGGAACGTGAAAACATGAAAGAAGAAGATAAACCATTTATGACTGTTTCCCTGAAAGTTGATGCTAAAACTAAGATGGGTATCGTAACAGAAGTAAAACAGGCTCTTCGTCAGGCTTATGCTTTGAAAATCAACTATTCGGCTACTCAGCGTCAGTAATAGTGTAAGATAAAGCGAATTAGAGAGAATCTGCTGAAAAGTGGATTCTCTCTTTTTTTGTTGTGTACTGATTTATTGCTATATAGAATGAAGCAATTGTATCGTTCTAAGTATTCAATACAAAAGCATCCCCAATAGCCTGTCAAGGTCATTGGGGATGCTTTTGTGTTATCGGAAAATCGGCATTCTGATTGATTCAGAATGTTCTTCGCGCTTTTAGGGAAAAGAGGACTTGGATTACTTTACCCCATATACTTCGCGGTAGATGGTATCGCGTATACTTTCAAACTGATTGTCGATGCTGTCTGTTCCGGCGTACATCAGATAGAGTGGAACTTCTTCTCCTCCTTTACGGTATGAGGGTTGCATATAGTCTTTTTCGCAAAGAGAGAATCCGCAGCGTTTGTAAAATCCGATACGGCGGATAGCCATTTCATCGGTAGGACGTTCCACTTCGAGGATAAAAGTATCCGGATAAAGCTCACGAAGCCGTTGCATAATCTGCTTGCCGTAGCCTTTGTTGCGTAGATTGGGAGAGGTCGCAAGATGTTCTCCATAGTGAAAGCCGTCCAAATCCCATACAGTCATTAACCCGACCAGGATTCTCTTGCCTTCTTCTTCTTCGTCTGTAATCAGGTAGCAGGTAAACTTCGGATTATGATCGGTATAATCTCGCTGCAAGTCATCGTCTCTGCGTTCTGCAAGTGGGAATGATTCGTGTAGCAGTTGTTCGATGAACGGATACTCTTTCTCGTGTGTCTGAATTTTAGTAAGTGTCAGCATGATAATGTCATTAAGTGATAAGGTTATGCTTAATACGTATAAAAATGAATCATCTTTTCAAGTGCCCGTTCACATACCGGACAGAAGCGCGGTGCTTCATTGATTTTCATGCGGCATTCTGTAGTTGGACGGTAGATACCTTTTAAGGTATATCCTCCACCTTCGTACACACCTACTTTACTATACAGAAGCTTTCTGTCTTTTTCCGGTGTGGTAGGGATAGGAGTTCCTTCTGGTACCATATCCTTCCATTTGCTTTCAAAGTCCACTAACGTGGTGATATTAGGTTCCCACGGCTCTATGTCGTACGGATACATCGGACTTGGCTCAGAAGTATAGGCATATTCGTCGCCCAGTCCTCCAAAGCTGTGACCGAACTCGTGTACAACTACCGGTCTGAACATCGGGTGATGAGCAGTTGTCAGCAGGTACGAGTTATAAATACCTCCTCCTCCATACGTGTCGGTATTGGCCAGAATCACTACATGTTCGTAAGGAATCCCAGCCAGCCAGTTGTGCATGGCTTTTACGCTACGGCTGGTGAGATACCGGTCGGAGTAGAATGTATCGAAATGAGAGCTGACTGCTGTAGCTTTCCATTCGTTCTTGCGGGGAATACTTACCCCACTGTCTTCCGATTCGCTGGCTACGGCTACCACATTGAAACGGTCTTTCAGTCGTGCAAAAGGTTCATGAGCAAAAATCGCATCACAGGCAGCCTGTGCATCGCGGTAGAAGAGTTTCATTTCTTCTGCAGTATATCCTTCGGCCAGAATGGCAATGTCGATGCAATCTTTGGCCTCTCCATTTTTCAGCAGGTAACGGTGTGGAGTGACATGCGTACTTCCGCGCTGGTGAATGAGGATATCGTTAGGATTTACCTCATGAGTGAACGATGCAGAAGTGCGATGACGTACATCTTTCAGCTCAATGGTGACAATGGCAGCCTGTTTAGGATAAGGCAGTAGAAACGTATTTTCGAATCCGCGTTTTACACTCTGTGCCTCCTTTTCGCTGATCCATTCCTGAAACAGGCTGGAGAATGAGGTACGGTAAATAACTTCTCCGGTAGCCTTGTCTTTCATGGTAATGTTTCCGTTGCCTTCCAAAGGCAGTTCGCTCAGATGCTGACGTCGTCCGGCCCAGTGAGGAAGGGCACACAGTTCATCTAAATAAACTTCTTGTTTTTGTGCATCTCCTGTAAAAAGATAATCGACGCGCAATGTGCGGTCTGTAAAATAAGTATCGAAATCCTGTGCCTGTCCCGGCAGGAGCAGGCTGCTTAAAATAAGCGAGAAAAGTGTTTTCTTCATGAATTACGGTTTTATATTTCTTTTACAAAGATAGAATTATCTGCCAAAAAAGAGGATAATTTGTTACAAAACTTCTGTCCCTTGTAAAAGATATGAAAGAAAACTCTTATCTTTGTATGAATTTAAAAATGAGTAAATGGGACATCATCAGTTAGATCGTTTAGACGAACAAATTTTGCGGCTGATAGCCGATAACGCACGTATTCCTTTTCTGGAAGTTGCACGTGCCTGCAATGTATCGGGAGCTGCAATCCATCAGCGTATTCAGAAGCTGACTAATTTAGGAATCCTGAAGGGTTCTGAATTTGTGATAGATCCTGAAAAAATAGGGTATGAAACATGTGCCTATATCGGACTGTATCTGAAAGATCCTGAGCAGTTTGATACCGTAACGGAAGCCTTGAAGCATATTCCGGAAGTGGTAGAATGTCATTTCACAACCGGTCAGTACGATATGTTTATCAAGATTTACGCAAAAAACAACCATCACTTGCTTGAAATTATTCATGACAAGTTACAGCCGTTAGGGCTTTCACGTTCGGAAACTATCATTTCTTTCCGTGAAGCCATCAAACGTCAGATGCCGATTATAGATTTGGCTGATGAGGATTAACGGTTACCAATCCGTTCGTAATCGATAAAGGTATAGGAGTAGAGATGCTTTTCGTCTTCCGGATGGCATTCTCTACTTTTTTCTTTCCAGAGAGTCGGGTCGATAACAGGAAAGAATGCGTCGGCCGGTTTTTCACTGTCGTTTATTTCTGTCAGATAGAGTGTGTCGGCCAGAGGAAGTGCCTCGGCATACAGACTCGCACCACCAATAATGAATACTTCTTCTTCCTTTGTGCAGTGTTTCAGCGCTTCTTCCAGCGATGAGAAATGCTCTGCTCCTTCGAATACAGCAGACTGGTTCCGGCTTAATACGATGTTGCGGCGGTTGGGCAGAGCACCTTTGGGAAGTGATTCAAAGGTTTTACGTCCCATAATGATAGTATGTCCGGTAGTCAGTGCCTTGAAGCGTTTCAAGTCGTTTGGCAACCAGTATAATAACTTATTTTCGAATCCGATACCACGGTTTTTGTTGACTGCTACAATAATGGAAAGCATGTATTTTAAGTTTTTTAGTTTTTTAGTTTTTAAGTTTTTAAGTTTTTTAGTTTTTAAGTTTTTGAGTTTGTGAGTTCTTGAGTTCTTGAGTTTTTAAGTTTATGAGTTAGAAAGGAGATGGATTGGGTATTTTGGAGTGAACCAACTTAAAAACTCACCAACTTAAAAACTCAAGATTATCATACAGATACTTTTCCGGCAATATGCGGATGAGGGTCGTATCCTTCCAAAGTGAAGTCTTCGTATTTGAAGCTGAAGATATCCTTTACATCCGGATTCAGTATCATGCGTGGCAACGGGCGAGGTTCGCGGGTAAGCTGCAAGTCCACCTGTTCCAGATGATTCAGATATATATGAGCATCGCCCAGCGTATGGATAAAGTCTCCCGCTTTCAGTCCGGTAACCTGTGCCATCATCTGCAGCAGCAAGGCATACGAAGCGATATTGAACGGAACTCCCAGGAAAGAGTCGGCACTACGCTGATACATTTGCAGGCTCAGGCGTCCGTTGGCTACATAAAACTGGAAAAACATGTGGCAAGGCGGAAGATTCATGTTTTTCAGGTCGGCCACGTTCCATGCATTTACAATGATGCGGCGTGAGTCCGGATTATGCTTGATGGTTTCCACTGCTTCCGAAATCTGATCGATGAAACCTCCGTCGTAAGTCGGCCACGAGCGCCACTGATAGCCGTAGATATGTCCCAAATCACCGTTTTCATCTGCCCACTCGTTCCAGATTCGTACTCCGTTTTCCTGCAGATACTTCACATTGGTGTCTCCCTGAAGGAACCAAAGCAGTTCGTGGATAATGGATTTGAGGTGAAGCTTCTTGGTAGTGACCAGCGGAAAGCCGTCTTCCAGATTAAATCTCATCTGATAGCCGAAGGTACTGATTGTTCCGGTACCTGTACGGTCTTCTTTTTTCACACCTTCCGTACGGATGTGTCTGAGCAGATCTAAATATTGTTTCATTTCGGGATATATACTTTTTATTATAGTGAACAAAGGTAGCTAAAATTCATCAGTTGTTGGCGGTCATTGTGAAATATCTTATTTTTGCAGACAATAAATGTAGTTGTTTGTATGAATCTACCATCCGATTTTATTCGCCGTACCTCCCAACTGATGGGAGAAGAACAGTTCACCTTGTTTTGCGAAGCCTTGCAGCGGGAAACTCCTGTCAGTATCCGTATGAACGAGCGGAAATTTTCACAGATACCTCAAGACGCTCGTCCGGTAGCCTGGAGTTCGGCCGGATATTATCTTTCTGTCCGTCCTACCTTTACTTTCGATCCCCTCTTTCATGCCGGATGCTATTACGTGCAGGAGGCCTCGTCTATGTTTGTAGAGCAGGCTTTGCGGCAGTATGTACATGCTCCTTCGGTGATGCTCGATCTTTGTGCAGCCCCCGGTGGTAAATCTACACTGGCCCGTAGCGTATTGCCCGAAGGAAGTTTGCTGGTAGCCAACGAGGTGATGCGAAACCGTTCACAGGTATTGGCAGAGAATTTGATAAAATGGGGATATCCCGGAGTGGTGGTGACAAACAACGATCCGGCCGATTTTGCAGAACTGGAGCAGGTATTCGATGTGGTTCTGACTGATGTGCCTTGCTCGGGAGAAGGTATGTTCCGCAAAGACCAGGTGGCTGTAGACGAATGGAGTGTAGACAATGTTACGCTTTGCTGGCAACGTCAGCAGCGTATTCTGCGTGATATCTGGGGATGCTTGAAACCCGGTGGAATTTTGATTTACAGTACCTGTACTTTCAATAGGGAAGAAAACGAAGACAATGTACAGTGGATTGCCGAAGAGTTGGGTGCTGAAATTCTGCCGGTTGAGGTGAAAGAAGATTGGGGCATTACCGGAAATCTTATTGGAGCTGATTTCCCGGTATATCGTTTCCTGCCGCATAAAACCGTAGGTGAGGGACTTTTCCTTGCTGTCTTGCGCAAGCACGGAGAAGCTTCTTCGGAAGAAAATCTTTCTCAGAAACCGAAAAAGAACAAAAAAGGCGATAAGAGGCAGAAAGAAGTTGTATGCCCGAAAGAAGTGAAAGACTGGATAAACGATTCGGACGAATACGAATGGCTGGTAGAAGATAGTCTGGTAAGAGCTTTCCCGAAGACCTATACAGAACTGTACGGACGTTTGAAAAATGCGTTGAAGATTCTGCATGCCGGTGTGGCAATCTGCAGTTTGAAAGGAAAGGATTTCCTTCCCGAACATTCGCTGGCTATGAGTACCGTACGGAAAGAAGGACTCTTTCCCGAAGCTGAACTGAGTTATGAACAGGCAGTGGCTTATTTGCGTAAGGAAGCCGTGACTCTTTCGCCCGAAGTTCCACGAGGCTATGTGCTTCTGACTTACCGCGGAATTCCTTTGGGATTTGCCAAGAATATAGGCAACCGTGCCAACAATCTCTATCCGCAGGAATGGCGTATACGAAGCGGATATTTGCCGGAGAATCTTGTTTTCCCTTTGTAATTACTAAAAAATAAAAACAATGTCACTGATAAGAGTTATTCTTGCTATTATTTTCCCACCTCTTGCCATTATAGACAAGGGATGTGGTTCCGTCTTGATTATTCTGCTTCTTACCCTTTGCGGTTGGGTACCCGGAGTAATTGGAGCACTTGTCATACTGAACGGAAAGAAGCAATAAAAACACATAAAAAACGCGACTTGTATCATCACCCTTCGATACTTGTATCGTATGCTATCGATACAAGTCACGTAAGCCATCGATACAAGTCGCGTTTTTACGTATGTATCCGAAAAGAATTCTTCCGGTATAAAAGATTATTTTTCCAGTTCAAATCCCAGTCTCAGTCCGTCGTATGTACTGATAAGCGAATTGATGCTGGATGCCGTGTCGTTTACTTTCGATACTGCTCCGGTGATGGTCTGCAAGGCAGACATCAGTTTGTCTGTATTGAAAACCAGACTCATGTTGTTTCCTGCTACAGTGACTTGGGCAGTCAGTTTGATACCCAGTTTGGCAGACATGGTAATGGTTTTATCGGTATCATTGAACGTATAAGTGCCGCTTACGGTACGGTTCTTCAACTTATAAGAGTAGCTGCCGTCTTCGTTGAATGTAAACTGGCATCCACTCAGACCTATCTTGTCGTACACAGTCTGCATCTGGTCTTCTACTTTTTTCGAAGCCGCTTCGCCTCCTGCCTTTGCCAGCAAGTCTTCACTCTCAAACTTACATTCCGGTGCTACATAATTCCATGTTCCTACGATAGAAGAAGCTGTTGTAATTTTGTCTCCCACTACCTCTTTAGCTACTCCGGTAAGGATCGATTTCCAATCCTGTGCATAAGTTTTGCCTGAGATACAGCATAAAAGCAATGCGATACAGAAACTTTTTAATAACATTCTTTTTTTCATTTCTTGTATATTTAGTTTGTATTCAATCAGAAAACAAACAAATATACAATGAAAATTGTTTTTTTGTCAAAAAAAATCTGCCAACTTCTTTCTTTTCAAGACAGGAGCAGGATATTTACAGTTGTTTACTTAACTGCCAGTTTCTGAATTTTTTCTACCTGATATACTCCGTCGTATTCTGCAGCAAAACCTTCGTCCGATTTTCCCATGTCCATCACTTCCAGTTCTGCGTATACGGGAGTTCCGTTTTTCACTCCTCCGGTCAGTTCGTCGTATTGGCGTGCAAGTTCTCCTGTCTTGTCAATCACCCAGTAAGTCAGTGAGTCACCTGTAGCCGTAAAAGCCCGTACTTCGTGTGCAATGACCAATTCTCCTTTGACTGTGCGTATCTGTTTGGCTGGAGTAAGTGTAGCGGCCGGTATACTTTCTTTGGTTTGTATTCCTTGAGCACGTGTATAGGTACAGACAACTTCTCCCCGTTTCAGAATCAGGCTGTCGGCAGTCAGCTTTTCGATAGTCAGCGTGTCGGAGAAATCAATTGTAAGATGATTCCCGATACTTTTTCCCGAAAGAATCAGTTGGTTTCCTTCTTTTTTCCATGATTCATATTGCAGGGTTGCCATCTTGATAGAAGACGCTTTTCCATTGGCTTCGAGTGTAAATCCTTGCTGCATATCGGGCATACCCGGTACCGGTTCTACCCATGAACCTTCAATAGATACCTGTTCGCTGCAGGCAGGTAATAATAAGAGTGCGGAAAGAAGAAATAAGTAATTTTTCATAATCGGTTAAATTTAAAAAGTTTAAGAAAGAATATCCAAAGATAGATATTCTCTCTCAAACTTTTCTACATTAGATACGATGGAAAAAGTATTTAAACAAATTATGTTACATAGTTTTCGTGTTGTTCTTTCTTTCGGGTGTTAAAGGTGAATTACTTGCTTTTGTCCCATTGTCTGTTTTATTTATAAAATGCAAGGTTTTGCATGTGACTGCTTGGCAATATTGTTAATTAATGTTTTTTATCCGGCAGAAGATTGTATGGCACTTTCCTGATGGATGTATATCTTATTGATATTTAACATTTAAAGATGCAGACATTTCTGTATACTTTCATTTTAGGAGTGAAGAACAGAAGATAAGTTTAACTCTTAAAAGAATAATGTGATGAAAGTATATTCGCTATTGCAGAAAGGATTGATGGCCGTGCTGGTGGTGGCCGGAGCTATGGGAATACAGTCGTGTCAGGACGATGACGACAATAGATATTACGTCAGAGTGCCCAATGCACTTGTAACGGCAAAAACAGATGCCGATGAGACTTTTTTCCTGCAGTTGGACGAGGAAACTACCTTGTTGCCTGTAAACATGGCTTCCTCTCCTTACGACGGAAAGGAAGTACGTGCGCTGGTAAATTATGAGGAGGTAGACCAGGCAAGCGGGAAATATACCAAGGCGGTGCAGATAAACTGGATAGACAGTATTCTGACCAAACCGATTGCTGCCGACTTGGGTGAGGAGAACGACGAGGTTTATGGTAACGACCCGGTAGAAATAGTAAACGACTGGGTAACGATAGCAGAAGACGGTTATCTGACCTTGCGCTTCCGTACACGTTGGGGAAATTCTTCCCAGCCGCATTATGTCAACTTGCTCCGTACCAATAATCCGGACAATCAGTATGAAGTTGAGTTCAGACACAATGCCTACGGAGATACTTATGGGATGATAGGTGATGCGCTGGTTGCCTTCAAACTGGACGGACTGCCCGATACGAACGGAGAAACCGTGAAACTGAAATTGAAATGGAATTCTTTCTCCGGAGAAAAATCTGCTGAATTTGATTATTGTACCCGAAAAGAAGTGAATCCGAACCCCGAAGCACTGACTTCGATGAGAAGTACCTTTAAGGTAAAATAACCTCGGATTGACACGATTGATAGTGTGAGCTCACGGTATTAGTATCGTGGGCTCACGCTATTAATACCGTTGGCCTTCGATACTAATAGCGTAAATCCACATTTCAGGATTGATTTGTGTTGATTACGCATCGAAGCTTTTTCGGAATGTGCATCCGTTTTTCCACTCCGAGCAGCCATAAGCCGTTTTTCCTTTCAGTATCGTACCTTTTCCACACAGCGGACACACTGTACCTACAATGGCATCGCCTTCGGGGAGGGTAGGAGCTGTTTCGGCTTTTGTCTTTTTGGTAGTAGAGCGGGTACGTTTCGGTTTAGGCTCTTCGCCGCTGCTTTCCTTTTTCCGGCTGCTTGTCTTTTTAGGAGTCTCTTTCGGTTCCTCCGGCATCACTGTAATTCGTCGGTTGGTATTGTCGCTCAATACACTGTTTACTATCTCCGTCACCATTTGTTTCAGTTCGGCCAGGAATGTACCGGCATCGTAGCTGCGTCGTTCTATTTCGCGCAGTTTCTTTTCCCAAAGACCGGTCAGCTCTGCCGATTTCAGCAACTCTTCGTGAATCAGCTGAATCAGTTCTACTCCGGTAGGTGTGGCTACCAGATTCTTCCGTTCCTTCCGTATATAGTGTCGCTTGAACAAAGTTTCGATGATGGCAGCACGTGTAGAAGGACGTCCGATACCGTTTTCTTTCAGTGCATCACGCAGTTCGTCATTGTCTACCAGCTTTCCGGCTGTTTCCATGGCTCTCAACAGAGTGGCTTCGGTATAAGGTTTGGGTGGCTGGGTCCATTTCTCGTTCAAATCGGGGACGTGCGGACCGCTTTCGCCTACTGTAAACAGCGGCAATACGCGTTCTTCGTCTCCTTCTTTCGGCTCTTCCTGCTGTTCCTTGTTGAAAATCACGCGCCATCCCGGTTCTACAATCTGCTTTCCCGTCACCTTAAACTCCACCTTTTCCACTTCTCCCAGTACAGTGGTCGTAGAAAATTTACAGTCGGGATAAAACACCGCAATAAAACGGCGTGCAATGAGGTCGAACACCCGTTTTTCCATATCGGTCAACCCTTGAGGCTGCACACCGGTAGGAATGATGGCATGGTGGTCGGTTACCTTCGAATTGTCGAATACCTTCTTCGATTTCAACAGCTTTTTCCCTGCAAGCGGTGCGGTATATGCTGTATAATCCTTCAGACCTGCCAGAATATTCGGACACTTGGGATAGATGTCGTCGCTGAGGAAGGTAGTATCTACGCGCGGGTAGGTAGCCACTTTCTTCTCGTAGAGCGACTGGATAAGTTGCAGCGTCATGTCGGCTGAATAACTGAATTTCTTGTTGCATTCTACCTGAAGCGAAGTCAGGTCGAACAGACGCGGAGGTGCTTCCGTACCTTTCTTTGCCGATACATCCGTTACGGTAAAGTCGGAGTGGCGTACGGTCTCCAGAAACTTTTCTCCCTCTTCTTTCGAGGTAAACTTACCTTTGGTCGCACTGAACGTGGTTTCACGATATACTGTTTTCAGTTCCCAGTAAGGTTCGGGTTTGAAATTTTCTATTTCCTGCTGACGTTTCACAATCAGTGCCAGTGTAGGAGTCTGCACACGTCCGATAGACAGAACCTGCTTGTTCTGTCCGTATTTCAGTGTATACAGGCGGGTCGCGTTCATTCCCAGCGTCCAGTCGCCGATGGCACGGCTCAGTCCGGCTTCGTACAGCGGCTGAAATTCAGCCTGATCCTTCAGGTTGGCAAACCCTTCCCGGATTGCCTCTTCTGTCAGCGAAGAAATCCACAGGCGCTTGACGGGGCACTTGGCTCCCGCTTTCTGCATCACCCAGCGTTGTATCAGTTCTCCCTCTTGTCCGGCATCCCCGCAGTTGATGATTTCATCTGCATGCTGCATCAGTCCTTCGATGATGCGGAACTGTTTTTCGATACCCGGATCATTAATCAGTTTGATGCCGAAACGTGGCGGAATCATAGGCAGACTTCCCAGGCTCCACGACTTCCATGAAGGGGTATATTCGTGGGGCTCTTTCAGTGTACACAGATGGCCGAATGTCCAGGTCACCTGGTATCCGTTTCCTTCTATGTATCCTTCTTTCCGGTTTCTGGCGCCGAGCACTTCGGCGATATCGCGTGCCACACTGGGCTTTTCGGCTATGCAAACTATCATGTACGGGTTCTGATGTAATTAAGCAAGTTTAGAATGAGGGTAAAGCAATAAGAGAAAAGTAGGAGTTGAAGCCTCACTGTAACAAAGTATCCGCTTTAACTCCTATCTTGTATATTTTAAGACAGACCGTCTTTCTTTTCTTTTTTCGGAAGAAAGAATCAGTTATGTACCAGCGTACCGATGTTTTCGCCAGACATTACTTTCTTCAGGTTTCCTACTGTATCCATATCGAATACGATAATCGGCAGGTTGTTTTCCTTACACATGCAAGTTGCAGTCAGGTCCATTACTTTCAAGCCGCGAGCCAGCACTTCATCGTAAGTGATTTCGTCGAATTTGGTAGCAGTCGGATCTTTTTCAGGGTCGGCAGTATAGATACCGTCTACACGTGTACCTTTCAGCATAACGTCGGCTTCGATTTCGATACCGCGCAAAGAAGAGCCTGTATCGGTGGTAAAGAACGGATTTCCTGTACCGGCAGACATGATGACTACTTCACCGTTTTCCATGGCTTCGATGGCTTTCCATTTGGTATAGAATTCTCCGATAGGTTCCATACGGATGGCAGTCAGCACACGTGCTTTTACACCGGCAGCTACCAGTGCAGAGCTCAGTCCCAAACTGTTGATTACTGTAGCCAGCATACCCATCTGGTCTCCTTTCACACGGTCGAAGCCTTTGCCGGCTCCACTCAGTCCGCGGAAAATGTTTCCTCCACCGATTACGATACCAATCTGTACTCCCATTTCGTGTATCTCTTTAATCTGCTGGGCATATTCTCCCAGACGCTTTTCGTCGATACCGTATTTTTTCTCACCCATAAGGCTTTCGCCGCTGAGTTTTAACAGAATGCGTTTAAATCTTGCCATAAGAATTAAGTTTTAGTTATTGAGTTTGTAAGTAGAGGTTTCCATTCGGAGCGCTTCTTACTTGCAGGCAAAGGTAAGAAATTTAGCAGTCTTTTCGGGGTACTGTGTAAAATAAAATTCGTTATTGAGGGATTCTTTCCGGATTGGGACAATGGAATGTTACAAAGCAAGCCATTTTATAAGGGCTGAAAACTGTTAAATCTGTTAAATTGTTGAATTTCTGTCGTCTATTTGCTACTTTTGTGAAAACTATGTTAAAAACACTTGCTATATGCATTACTATTTATTGGTAGAAGGTCTGAAGAAAGGGCCTATACCGTTGGAAGAATTAAAAGAAAACGGACTAAGTGCAGAAACCTTGGTTTGGAGAGAAGGATTGACGGAATGGGTAAAAGCTTCCGAACTGGAAGAACTGTCGGAGGTTTTGGCTAGTATTCCACCTTGTCCGCCTTCATCCTCTCAACCAGAAGAAAATGTGAAACAGCCGGAATGTCCCAAAACCTGGCTTCCCGAATCCATTATATCCACGTGTTTATGCTGTCTTCCTTTGGGAATTGTAGCCATTGTCTATGCTGCAAAGGTTGATTCTGCTTATTTGCAGGGAAACTACGAACAGGCTTTGCAGTACTCCAAACTGGCACGCAACTGGACGCTGGCAGCAGCGGGAAGTGCTTTGCTGATAGCTGTGCTGTATGTGATTTTTATTTTTATGATGATTCTTTTGGGAAAATCAAGTTTCGATAACTCTTTAATGATAAGCGTATGAATGAACAAGTTTGCCCTAAAACTTGGATGGTAGAATCTATCCTTGTTACATTGTTTTGCTGCCTGCCTTTCGGTATTGCAGGTATTGTGTATGCCAGTAAGGTAAGTTCTTTGTTTGCTGCAGGCAATTATGAAGCAGCTCTTCAGGCAAGTAATGATGCCGGTAAATGGACTAAAATAGGTTTTATTGTAGGACTTGTAGTAGGGGTAATCTATCTGATTATCAATATATCTTATGTTTTAATCTACCTCGATTCACTGAAATGAGCCGTACGGTAAAATACATTGGGGGAATTGTGCTGATTGGAGTGCTTGCTGTGTATGCTCTTTTAGATCCGGCTCGGTCGGCATTATTCCCCAAATGTCCTTTTTATGTGCTTACCTCACTGAAATGTCCGGGATGTGGTTCGCAGCGTGCCCTTCATGCTTTACTCCACGGAGATGTTTCCGGAGCCTTCTCTTATAATGCACTGTTGGTAGTGTCGGTTCCTCTTGTCTTGTTGTTGCTTTATGCCGAACTGCTTCGCAAAAAGAATCCTCGTCTGTATTTCACACTTCATAAGCCCGGGTTTATCCTTTTCTTGGCCGGACTGATTGTACTGTGGTGGATTTTCCGGAATATCTTTTCCTGGTGATTTAAATCTTATTCCGTAGCAGATAGCCCTGCATCAGTCCTCTTACTGCCAGATACACAAGGAAGGCCATCCACAACGCATGATTGCCCCACGAACCGGAGCATAGAAAGTAAACTCCGAAAAACAGGGCGGAGGCAGTAGCCATCGACTTCAGCATGATGTGTGTAGAGGTGGTGCCGATACAGACTCCGTCGAGAATAAAGGCGGAGAATCCACAGAAAGGAATGGCTACAGTCCACAATAAATAAGTCCCGGAGGCTGCAATGACCTCTGTATTGTTGGTAAGCAGTTGCAGAAAATTCTGTCCTCCCCACAGGTAGGTCAGGGTAAAAAGCAGTGCCATTGCGCTTCCCCATCCAAACAAATTCCGTACCGTCTGATGCAGGCGGATTTTATCGTTACTACCCGTATATTTTCCACTCAAGGCTTCTCCAGCATACGCAAATCCGTCCATGATGTAGGAAAAGAGTGTAAACAACTGCATCAGCAGCGTGTTGACAGCCAGTACTACATCACCATAAGTGGCACCGGTAGAAGTAAAAAATACTGTAACCGCTACCAGGCAGAGTGTACGCAGAAAGATATCGCGGTTCACCAGGAAAAAACGTTTCATGGCATTCTGTTCAAACAGTTGCATGCGCTGCACCTGTTGCCGGAACGGATGGTAGTGTGAAATACAGAGCAGATAAGCCATGATTACTCCGGCATATTGTGCAATGAGTGTACCCAAAGCTACTCCTTCTACTTTCATGTGCAGTACGAATACAAAAAACAGGCTGGCCGCAATGTTTACAATGTTTTGGGTAATGGCAATGTACATGGGGTAGCGGGAATTCTGCATACCGATAAACCAGCCGGTAAAACTATACAGTCCCAGTGTAGCAGGAGCTCCCCAGATGCAGATATGAAAATAGCGGGTAGCCAGTTCCTGTACTTCGGGACTGGCATCTATCAGCATAAAGGCGATGAGGCGGATGGGATACTGGAGTACGAGGAGGGCCAGTGCCAACAGCAGGCTGACGCTGAGTGAGCGCAGCAGAATACGGGTACTCTCCTGTGTGTTGTGCTGTCCGTAAGCTTGTGCCGTAAGTCCTCCGGTACCCATACGGAGAAAACCGAATATCCAGTAAATCATGTTAAACAGCATACCTCCTACGGCAATGGCACCAATGTAGGAAGCAGAACCTAAGTGACCCACAATAGTGACATCGACCAGTCCTAACAGTGGAACGGTGATGTTTGAAATGATAGACGGGATGGCTATGTGTAAAATCTGTCTGTTGATTGGGCTCATAAAACGTAGGATACTTCTTTAAACATGTATTCGCGTAACTTTCCTTGTTCGTCCTGCAAAATCAGTTTCCCGATAGGGTCGATAGCGTGTATGCGTGCCTTGAATGTACCTGTTGCATCCTGGTACATATAGAAACCGTCCCGGCGGTATAAGACTTCGAAGTAACGGCTGGCAATTGTTTCGTATTCTCCTTTCCGGAGCAGGCCGTAATAATAGGCAATACGTTCCATCATCTGATGAAGTATCTCTTCCCGGTCGTAATGCTTCCCTGTGATCTGAAACAGCGAAACCGGATTGGGGGCATCACTCATAAACGTCTGCTGGTTAAGGTTTACTCCCGTTCCGGAAATGGAACGGCTGATGTGCATACCGGTCAGATCGTTTTCTATCAAAGTGCCGCAAATCTTTTTATCTTTCCAGTAAATGTCGTTCGGCCATTTGATAGTGATGGAGTCTGTGTAGCGTGACAAGACTTCCTGTAGGCCCAAAGCGGTAACTTGCGACAAAAGGAACTGTCGGCGTACTTCCAGAAAATCGGGAAACACCACAAAACTGAACAACAGGTTGGCCCCCTGTTCCGATTCCCAGCTATTGCCCCTTTGTCCTCGTCCGGCCGTTTGAAAATCGCTCCATACGTTAGTCAGGTCGGCAGGTTGTGTATCCCGGCACAGTTCGTTCAGATAACTGTTGGTCGATACGGTTTCTTGCAGATGGATAGGTTCAGGGTAGTTCATGATAAGCCTCCTTTTGTTTACGGGTGAATTTTTTGATTACTTCTTCGTACGAGTGGTCTATCAGTTCCAGAATCAGAGATTCCGGTACATCACTCATCAGGTGTATCTGGTTCCAGTATTTCTTGTTGAAATGCCACGCACCCTCTATGCCGTTGTACCGGTCGCGCAGTTCTATGGCATAATCAGGGTTACACTTTACAGTCAGCTTGTCCGGATGATCTAAATCGATTACGGCAAACATGCGGTCCATCACTTTAAAGACCAGTGTCGTTTCGTCGAAGGGAAATCCTTCGCTCGCAGCTTTCTTTTTCAGACAATAAGTTCGGATTGTTTCTATATCCATATTCTTACTATTACCAGATAGGAGGAAGAAAAGCTTCCTCGATGTGTTCAATTTCGAATGGCGGGCAGGTACCCACTACGGTAATGACATCGAAGCGTACCGGCAAGTCGATGGCAAACAGCTTGATGTATGCATCGGCTGAGGCTACGATGTTTCGTATTTTGCGTGGGGTAATGGCATCTTCCGGATTACCGAACACATCGTTGCGTCGTGTCTTGACTTCTACGACAACCAGTGTCCCGTCTTTTTCGGCCACAATATCCAGTTCCTTTCTGCCGGCATGCCAGTTGCGGTGTAAAATTGTATATCCTTTGTCTCTGAGGTAGGCTGAGGCTTCTTCTTCCCCCTCCTTACCCAGTTTGTTATGTACTGCCATTTTTCCCATTTTTTGCAAAAATACGGATTTTATACTTTGATTTTAGGGGAAGTAACTTTAATTTTGCACTAATTGAGTATTCAGTGATTTCGTTTTTGAGTTGGTAAGTTTATAAGTTCTTGTTATACTTCGACTTAAAAACTTATGAATTTGCAAACAAATAAACTCGTTTATGGTGAATAATGGAAAAAGACGGAAAAAGGTACCCTCGACGGTTCAGCCTCGCAAGCAGCGTATGGTGTGCCTGATGAGCGAAGAAGAAGTACAGATTGTAGACCGCTATCTGGAGAAATATCAGATTACGAACAAGGCGCGCTGGCTTCGGGAGACGATTTTGTCGTTTATTCATCAGAATATGGAAGAAGATTATCCCACTTTGTTTAAAGAGCATGATATGCGCAGATAATCCCCTCTATACGTATGGCAGATGATAATTTTTACATGAAACAGGCCTTGATGGAGGCCGAAAAGGCAGCCGCACGCGGAGAAGTACCCGTAGGAGCGGTGGTGGTTTGTCGTGACCGTATCATTGCACGTACACATAATCTGACGGAAACGTTGAATGATGTGACTGCTCATGCCGAGATGCAGGCCATTACGGCTGCAGCCAATGCATTGGGAGGAAAATATCTGACCGACTGTACGCTGTATGTCACAGTGGAACCGTGTGTGATGTGTGCCGGGGCCATTGCATGGGCACAGACCGGCCGGCTGGTGTTCGGGGCAGAAGACGAAAAACGGGGATACCAACGTTTTGCCCCTCAGGCCCTGCATCCCAAAACGGAAGTGGTGAAAGGTTTGATGGCCGATGAGTGTGCTGCCTTGATGAAGGATTTTTTCAAGAAAAGAAGATAAAAGAGAGGGAAACCCGATGAACAATCACGGAGTTTCCCTCTCTCTGTTTGATATGGGATTTACTTATTGTACTTTTACATAATCCTCTCCACCAATCAGATTATGGATGTGGGTGGCATCGAAAATTTGGAAATACTCTCTGCCATTGTAGTATATTTTGTCTCCATGTATGGAGTATTGGTCTCTATAACTGCTTTTACTTACGTCAGTCCAGTATACTGTTTTTCCGTCACTGGCATAAATGGTTTCGAGTACAATTGCACCGGTATTATGAAATGCTTTCATTTGTGCATCCACTTCTCTGGATTGTCCGTTACTGTTGAACTGTAGGCCGTATACTCCGAAATCGCCATTGTAATACGCACTACTCGGTTGTTGCTGTTGCTTGTATACGCTGATGATGCCTGCGCATTCATCATATTTGCTTTCCATCCATACACCTTGCATTTGTTCCCAGCTATATGATGTCGTTTCACCAGAGCCTGATTCACCTCCTTCTCCAGCTTTGATAAGTGTCCATAGGTAATCATCAGAACCTACAAGCATATTTCCAGACAGTGTAGTAGTGATGCTGTATCCTCCGTCCTGGTCGGTCAAGGTGATTTGATTTCCTTCCACGGTGTAACTGTAAAAAATAGTACTTGTTCCGGAGTATGGCTTCAGTTCATTTACATCTTCATCGTAGTTGTATCGCCAATCCTCTCCGTGATAGTTTACGATTTCCTGTGCTTCCCGTGAACTGGTAAAGGTCAGTGTTCCTTTTCCTTCTTCCCAGGCTGCATCATCGCCTATCCACGAATAGTTGCGTTCCCATTGGCTGCCAATTAGCTGAGCCATGTCGAAATTTCCTCCCTGGTCATCATTGGATGAACAGCTTGACAGATAAGAACATAATAAGATGCTTAATATTATGTTCCACTTAAACATTGTCTTCATAATTTACTTGTTTTTACTTTTATTCTGTTTTAACAATGCAAAGTTATGGCGTGTAAAAAAATATGAAAAAAGGAATAAAAGAGAACAGTACCATCCGGACAGAATGAAATACTAAGAAATGAAAAAATGTAACTAAAGTGCAGATGTTTATAAGCGCACAGCCACATATCCATGAAATAAACATAAGATATGTGGCTGTGTCATACAGATAAAGTGTCAGTATTATGAAAGATTGACTGGTTGCAATCCCATCTGTTCAGCTTTTTTCAGCATGTATTCGAAAGCTGCATCATGCTCGTTGGGAATGATGCCATCCAGAATTGCATCTTTGATAGAACTCTTCAGGCTTCCTATTTCGCGGCAAGGCTGCAGATTGAATACTTTCATGATTTCTGCTCCGTCTACCGGTGGCTGGAAATTACGGATGCGGTCCTTCTCTTCCAGATCCTTCAGCTTCTGTCGTACCAGTTTGAAGTTGTCGAGGAAACGCTGTTTGCGTGCTTCGTTCTTCGAAGTGATGTCGGCTTCACAGAGCATCATCAGGTCGTCAATATCATCGCCGGCTTCGAACAACAGACGGCGTACAGCCGAGTCGGTCACTTCTTCGTCGGCAATCACGATAGGGCGCATGTGCAGTCCCACCAACTTCTGTACATACTTCATCTTTTCGTTCATCGGCAGCTTCATCTTACGGAAGATATCCGGTATCATTTTCTCGCCGATGTAGTTGTGGTTGCGGAACGTCCATCCTGTGCGAGGTTCCCAGCGTTTGGTACGTGGTTTACCAATGTCGTGCAGCAAGGTTGCCCAGCGCAGCCAAAGATTGTCGGTCACTTTAGAGATGTTGTCTACTACTTCCAGTGTATGGTAGAAATTATCTTTATGTCCTTTCCCGTTTCTCACCTCTACACCTTGCAAAGCTACAAGTTCAGGGAAAATCAATTCAAGAAGTCCGCAGCGGTCCAGATCGACAAACCCTTTTGAGGGAACGGGCGACAACAGAATTTTGTTCAGTTCGTCGGCAATACGTTCGCGTGATATAATCTTGATACGTTCCTTGTTGCGCTCCAAGGCCTGGAAAGTATCATCGTCTATATAGAAATTGAGCTGAGTGGCAAAGCGGATGCAGCGCATCATGCGGAGCGGATCATCGCTGAAAGTGATGTCCGGATCGAGTGGGGTACGTATGGTACGCTCTTTCAAATCGTCCAAACCACCGAACGGGTCGACCAGCTCTCCGAAACGTGTCCGGTTGAGGCAGACCGCCATGGCGTTAATGGTAAAGTCGCGTCGGTTCTGGTCGTCTTCCAGCGTACCGTCTTCTACGATAGGCTTCCGGCTGTCGTGGCTGTAAGACTCTCTGCGTGCCCCTACAAATTCCACTTCTGTATCTCTGTATTTTACTTGTGCGGTACCAAAATTCTTGAATACGGATATATGAGCTCCACGTCCCAGTTTCTTTCCGAACGCTTCGGCTATCTCTATGCCGCTTCCTACTACTACAATGTCAATGTCTTTCGAAGGGCGGTTCAGGAATATGTCGCGTACATATCCACCTACCACATAACATTCCAATCCCAATTCGTCGGCTGTTTCGGAAATCAGGTTGAATATTTTGCCAGTAAAGTGTTCTTTCAGTTCCATTCTCGTTTGTTATAATTGGAATGCAAAATTACAAAAAAACACCATTCCTTCCTAATGTTTGAAAGTTGTATGTATTTCGGTGAAGATGATTCTGCTTTTCTTTCTATCCGCTGAGTGGTATGAACATGAAAAAAGTCATGAATTTAAGGTAGATAGGCGAAATAATTGTAATTTTGCCCCATGAAAAATAAGTATAGTAATATGAAGAAGGCAGGATTGACAACCTTGGTATTGGCAGCGTTGCTGACAGCGTGTGGCAGCGACGACAAGAAAGCGGGTGAATTGTTTCAGCGTGCAGAACTTTCGTTTGCTGATGGAGACTATAGTCTGGCTAAATTGCAGATTGACAGTATACGTACTTTATATCCCAAAGCATTTGATGTCCGAAAATCAGCTGTGCGTCTTATGCAGCAGGTCGATTTGAAAGAACAGCAGAAAACCCTGGTTTATCTGGATAGTGTAATGGCGGTGAAGCAGGCAGAGCTGGATTCAATAAAGGGACGTTTTGTGCTGGAGAAAGATACGGCTTATCAGGAGGTAGGCAATTATTTCTATCCAACTCAGGTTGTAGAGAAAAACATCGGACGTTCTTTCTTACGCGGACAGGTCAATGAATTGGGAGAAATGTCGCTGACTTCCATCTATTGTGCAGGAGGAAATATTCATCATACGGCAGTGAAAGTGACAGCCGGGGATTTGTTTGCCGAAACACCTGCTTCGCTGGATAGTTATGAAACCACCGATTTGGGAAAGGCTATTGAGAAAGCTGATTATAAATTGGGTAATGACGGAGGGGTAATAGCTTTTCTGGTTGCCAACCGTGATAAGAAGAATATCCGTCTGGAATTTATCGGCGACCGTAATTACAAGACTGTAATGCAACCTAATGATGTAAAGGCTATTGCTGAACTAAGCGAACTGGCCCGTATTCTGACTGGTATTGAAGAGATAAAGAAAGAACAGAAAGAGGCCAATCTGAAGATTCAGTTTGTTACCCGTAAAATAGAAGAAGCTGAGGCTGGTAAAGAAGAATGAAGACTTTGATAACAAGCCTGTTGGCGTTGTGGCCATTGGGAGTGATGGCACAAGAGAAACCGAAAATAGACTTGAGTATTGATTTTGCCAGTGCGTATGTGTGGCGTGGAGAGCAGGTTGGTACAGCTTGTGTACAGCCGGAAGTGACCGTGTCATACAAAGGATTCTATCTGTCTGCATGGGGGAGTACCGGTTTCAATTCGGAAGAGCCTAAAGAAATAGATTTGACATTAGGATATGAAACGGGAGGGTTCTCTGTTTCGGTAGCCGATTACTGGACAGCCGGTGATATCGGATATTTTCATTATGGAGCCACGAATACATTGCATACATTTGAAGCACAGGTAGGATATGATTTTGGTATGCTTGCCTTGAATTGGTTTACTAATATTGCCGGATACGATGGTGTGAATGCAAAGGGAAATCGCGCCTATTCTTCGTATGTTTCATTAGAGGTTCCTTTTACTTTGGCTGGATTAGAGTGTGTAGCTAAATTGGGTGCTGTGCCTTATGCTACCGATTATTACTATGATGGAGTGAATGGCTTTGTTATCTCCGATGTAGGGCTGGAAGTGGAAAAAGAGATTCTTGTGACTGACCGTTTTTCTCTTCCTTTGTTTGCACGGGTTGGCTGGAATCCGGCTACAGAGGGAGCTTATTTCGTATGCGGACTGAGTTTTTAATTTGATATAAAAACAAAAAAATAACGAGTTGCCCGTCATTGATAATATTTACATCAATGACGGGTTCTTTTTTTTGAAAAAGAACAATATGCTGCAATCGCCGTAAAGAATCGACTATAAAGTTACTGAAGGAGTGATGGCTGTTTTTTTGTTTTTAATTGTATATTTTTCTTCCTGCAGTGTCAATTACTTATGAAAGATTAACAGAATATGTAATAGAATTTTTAAATTTGAATATTGGAAATATAATGGTAATCGTTTAAATATTATATTCGTACTATAGCATTAAATGCTTTTGTTATTTATCGATAGGCTATATTGATTCTTATATTGAATTTACGTTAATTATGAATGGAAAAATACAAGAACTATGAAAAAAATGAATTTGTTATG
>ERZ834859.1669-NODE-1669-length-22687-cov-8.192162_pt1 | contig 22687 bp, 20 predicted proteins | sample MGYA00519947_ERZ834859 | MGnify/ENA primary metagenome ERZ834859 (study PRJEB31850, sample SAMEA3708763) | human gut metagenome | biome: human gut; feature: human-associated habitat; material: faeces | place: China | collected 2014 ...
CCCATTCTGGCGGCAAAGTAGTCCAGGATCGGCAGCAGCCGCTCGTACTCCATGCGGGTGGAGCCGATCAGTGCGACGGAGCCTGTCAGCCCGCCGCCGGCTAAATACCGCTTGCTGACGATGCAGGCACCCGGCATCGCAGGGTCAAGGTCGCAGCCCAGCGTTGCGGTGATCTTGTTGCCTTCGGGGCGGATGAGCTCCGTCGCGGCCTCATTGTCGGAGAAGATCGAGGTTCTGGCGGACGTCCGCCATCTTTGCCAGATACTGCGCGCCCTCCAAGCAGGCCTGCGGGCCGGTGGTGACGAGCGCCTGTGCCGCCATGATGACGGGGGCCAGCCGCTGCCCTGCGGCCAGCACCATGCTGGCCATGAGCATCGGGCTTAAATCCTGCGGGGCGACGAAAGTCAGCCCGCGGTTGAGCAGCTGTGCCAAGTTGGCGGCATCGTCCCGGGTCAGGCCGGTGTCAACGCGGGCCACGCGGGTCCGCACGCCGCCTGCGCTGGTCACAGCCAGCACTGCGGCGCTGTAGCGGCCCACCTGCACGACCTCAAAATGGGCAATGCAGAGATCCGGCGCCTGCGGTGTGGTAGCGGCAGCCGCGCAGCCTGTCATATCGGCCAGGCAGCGGGTCGCGGCGGGCACGAGCTTTTCCGGCTCGGCATCCATGGCGGCGAACAAATCGTCAATGCGGCGGCGGTCCTTCTCCGGCAGGGTGCCGGACTTTGGCGCGTCGATCAGATGATCGAGGTAGTAGCGGTAGCCCTGGGCGCTGGGCACGCGGCCCGCGCTGGTGTGGGGCTGCTCCAGCAGACCCAGCTTTGTCAGCGCCGCCATCTCGTTGCGCAGCGTTGCGCTGGACACTGCCATATCAAAGTAGTTTGCCAGCACGCTGCTGCCCACCGGCTCGCCCTCAAGGCCATACAGCGCCACGATTGCCTGCAAGACCCGTTGCTTGCGTGCATCCATCGTCATAGCGCCTGCCTCCTTTTTGTATTGCTTTTGTTTGTTTAGCACTCCTTGTTCCTGAGTGCTAAGACCATTATAACCGTTTTTGCCCTGCTGTCAAGCCCTTTGCAAAAATGTTTATAAAGATTCATAATTCTGTCATAAAGGGGGGTGTGAACTCCCTCAGTCAAAGCCTGCGGCTTTGCCAGCTCCCTCTGGGAGGGAGCCTTTGGCATGGTGGTACAGTTTTCGGCTAAAGTGCAAAGCTTGCGGAAGAGAACGCTCCCCCGGGGGGAGCTGTCGAGCGTAGCGAGACTGAGGGGCTTCAAATCGGCGGAGCCGGAAAAAACGGTTAAAAGATCTTCACGCCGAACAGGCGTGAATCTTCAGTTTTTTCCGGTGTAGCCCACTTCTTTGGGGTTAAAAGGGGCGAGCAGCCCCTTTTTCGTGGCTCCAGCGCGTCGAAATCGCTGGCACTTTTCTGGTTCTCTTTTGGTGTCAAAAGAGAACATCCCCGGGCAGCAGTGTTTTAGTTTTCCCCCCACTTTCAGCAATTCGTGCAGTTTTAGTCCCATTCGTGCACAATTTCTTTTGTTTTTGCCCAGTTTATGGTATATTTATAGTAACGAGACCCCCGTATAAAAACCACACGAAAGGAGCGAACCCCTATGAAAGCCAAACGCATTGTAAGCATCCTGCTGACCGGCAGTATGCTGCTGTCCCTGCTGCCGGTGTCTGCACTGGCAGCAGCCCCGGTGTTCGATGCACCCGCCCAGACCACGGCCAAAAAGGCTGCACCCCTTGTACAGGAGGCCGACGCCTCCCGCAGCACCGAGGAGGAAGCCGCCACCCGCAGCAGCCGTGATCTGGACGCGGAGAACGGCACCGCCGATAGCATTACCATCCAGCTGAACGCCGCTGGCAAGCCCGCAGGCAGTGGCGGCGATGGCAATTGGTACTACAGTGCTGCCTCCGGTTGCCAGCTGGACACTGGCGTTTTTGCCCTGCAGCCCTCCTCGGAGCCCGGGGCGGAAAGCGCATTGAAGGCACGCCTTTTCCGCATTGGAGATAACGCCGAGCTAGTCCGCGGCACCGTCGGCTGTGAAACCAACAATTATGGCACCATCTCCGGCGGCACCTTCCAAGGGAAGGTGGCTAACTTCCAAACCATCTCCGGCGGCACCTTCCAAGGGGATGTGAACAACTACAAAACCATCTCCGACGGCACCTTCCAAGGGGAGGTGGACAACGACGGCACCATCTCCGACGGCACCTTCCAAGGGGAGGTGTACAACCACGACACCATCTCCGGCGGCACCTTCCAAGGGGGGGAGGTGTACAACGTTCGCGGCGCCATCTCCGGCGGCATCTTTAAGAAAGCTGTCGAGGTATACGCCTCCGGCGGAAATGCCACGATCGAGGGCGGAACCTTTGAAAAGAGTATGACGCTCATGAATGATGACGCTTCCATCACCATCAGCGACGGTCTGTTTGACGGCGAGGTTTTCACCGGAATATGTCGCTTCCCGCTTTCCATCAGCGGCGGCCTGTTTACCAAAGCTGTGGATGTAAGCCACGTCAACAACCCGACCGATCTTTCTATCACCGGCGGCTATTTTGTAAGCGAGCCCACTGTGCCGAACGGCAGCGACATTGCCTTTACCACGGTGAGCGATCAGTCATACAGAAACTTCCAAGTGCCTGTAAATGGAGGCTTTTCTGAAAGCGGTTACAACAAACTTTATGTTCCCAGCGGATCGTCTGAGCAGCCCAACACCATTACCGTAAAGACCAATGCCAAACTGCTCTATTACCTTGCAGACGATGAACGCTTCCCCGTCCTTGACAGCGACAACGACGGCTACATTTACCAGATCCCTGTGCAGGGCTATGAAAAGATCGTGCTGGTGACCGAGGAGCCCACACCGGACGACCCCGGCGAGCTTGACCCGGCGTTCTCTTCCGGCGCAGCCGCACTTGGCGTGGTACTGGGCACTGCGGGTCTGGGTTATATCACCTATGCTCACATCTCTTCCCTGTACCTGTACTATACCCTGCCGGGCGGCTTTATCCCCTCTACCCGGCAGGAGCTGGCAAACGTCCTGTGGACGACTGCCGGCAAGCCCGACCCTGTAAGCACCGCACTGTATACCGATATTCCCACTGACGCTATCGAGCAGCAGAAAGCCGCCCGCTGGTGCGTGGAGCAGGGTCTGCTCTCCGACTACGGTGCAACCTTCGGCCCGGACACCACGGTGACCAATGCCCGCATCATCCGCGCATGGAACCGCCTGAAAAAGGTGCCTGTGACCATCACAAACTAATCATCCTCACATTCATCCTTTCATGTACACCGCCGCCCGGCTTGCTTCCACAGGCCGGGCGGCGGTGTTTTCACTCCTCCATCTGCTTTGCCAGAAAGGCCGCCGCCACTGCAACCGCCTTGCACTGGGCGTCCTCCGGGCAGGCGGTGCGGTCCTCGGTCAGTAAGCCCACCGCGCCGGTCACGTCCCCGCCCGCCAGTACCGGTGCGGCGCATAGCAGCACCCGGGGTGCGCCCTCGCAGGGCAGCAGGGTCTTTTCCGGTGTGCCGGGGCTCTGGTAGGGCTTGCGGGCGTCCATCAGCTTTTCCAGCGGCTGGCTGATGCTGCGGTCGGCCAGCTCCCGCCGCCCGCTGCCGCTGACCGCCAGAATGCGGTCCCTGTCGCACACAAAGGCGGTCAGTGCAAACTGGCGGCTGAGCACCTCTGCCAGCTGGGCGGCAAGGGTGTTCACCTCGCCCATGGGCGAGTACTTTTTAAAGATCACTTCCCCGTCGCCGGTGGTAAAGATCTCCAGCGGGTCGCCCCGCCGGATGCGCTGGGTGCGGCGGATCTCCTTGGGGATCACCACCCTGCCAAGCTCGTCGATGCGGCGCACGATACCGGTTGCTTTCATTATTTTGCCCTCCTTGCGGTTTCCTTTGTATGTAGTATCTGTCAGCGGCGGCAAATTATACCGGCAGCGCATTTTTTGCTTTGCCCGCCGCATTGCGTTCCGGGCGGGGTTCTGCTACAATAAATAGGAATAAACCCAAAGAAAGCAGGTGTCCGCATAGCACACATCCTTATTCTGGGCGGCGGTGCCGCCGGACTGGCCGCTGCGCTGGCGGCTGCACAGGCCGCGCCCGCTGTCCGCGTCACGGTGCTGGAGCGCAACCCCAAGGTGGGCAAAAAGCTGCTGGCTACCGGCAACGGCCGCTGCAATCTGGACAACACCGCCATTGCGCCGGAAAAATACTTCACCGCCGACCCCGCCGCGCTGCGGCCCCTGCTGGCGGCGGTGGATGCCGCCGCGCCGCTGGCGTGGTTTGAGCAGCTGGGGCTGTACACCCGCACCGATGAGGCCGGGCGGGTGTATCCCTATTCCAATCAGGCGGCAGACGTGCTGGCGCTGCTGGAGCTGCATTTGCAGCGGCACACCGTACAGCTGCGCACCGGCTGCACGGTAAGCACCCTGCGCCAAAGCAAAGGCGGCTACGCCGTGCAGTTTACCACCGCCGAGGGCGGCACCGAAAGCCTGCGGGCAGATGCCGTTATCTGCGCCATGGGCGGCGCCGCCGGGCCGCAGTTCGGCACGGACGGCTTCGGCACCCGCTTTGCCGCCGACTGCGGCGGGCAGATGCGCCCCCTTTACCCCTGCCTGACCGCCCTGCAATGTGCAAAGCCGAACAAGAGCCTTGCGGGCATCCGCGCCAAAGCCGCCGCCCGCCTGCTGGACGGTGACCGGGTATTGGCTGAAGAAATGGGCGAAGTGCAGTTTACCGACTACGGGCTTTCCGGCATCTGCATCATGCAGCTGTCCGGCCTGCTTGCCCCCGGGCGCAGCCCGAAGCACCCGGCGGTGGAGCTCGATCTCTTCCCCGCTGTGCCGGAGACAGAGCTTGCCGCCCTGTTTGCGGCGCGTGCACCGCTGCTTGCCGAGGACACGGCGGCGGCGTTCTGGCTGGGGCTTTTGCACGGCAAGCTTGGCCGCGCCCTCTGGGCTGCCGCCGCCCTGCCGGATACCGCCCCCCACGCCCTGCCCGCAGGCAGCTGGCAGAAGCTTGCCCACACCGCCAAGCACTGGCGGTTCGAGGGGCTTACCCCCTGCGGCTGGCGGCAGGCGCAGACCACCGGCGGCGGGCTTGCCCTGACCGAGGTGGAACCGACCTTCCAGTTCAAGGGCTGTCCGGGGCTGTACTTTGTGGGGGAAACGTTGGACTGCGCCGGAAGCTGCGGCGGCTTCAACCTGCACTGGGCGTTCGGCAGCGGCCTTGCCGCCGGGCGGGACGCCGCAAAGCACCTTTGCAGCCGAAAACGGTAATAAAAAATGGACGAGGAAAAGCCCGCGGGCTTTCCCTCGTCCCTTTTATTATCTAAATCAGGCAGCCTTGTTCTCGCCCTTGGAAAGCAGCTTTGCACGCTCCAGCGCGGGGCGCAGTGCCAGATACAGCACCACGGCGCAGGCGGTGGAAGCCACACTGTTCACAAAGGTGACGCCGCCGGCGATCTTGGTCAGCGCCTGTGCCACGGTGTACTCCTGCCCAAAGATGTACACATTGCGGAAGTAGCCAAGGAAGGGGTCGGTGAACACGTTCAGCAGCAGACCGGAACCCGCAGAGACGATCACCTTGACCAGATACCCGGCGCTGTGACGATCCTGATCCCGCAGCTTGAACACCTTATGTGCCACGGCACCGCAGGTGATGCCGATGATGAACTTGAGCACGAAGGTGGTAATGGCGTAGCCCGGGTCACCGGCAAGGATATCTGCCAGCGCCAGACCGATGGCACCCGCCAGACCGCCGGATACGCCGTCCAGCAGCAGTGCCGTCAGGGCAGTAAAGGTGTTGCCCAGATGGAACGAGGAGCCGCCGTAGAACGGGATGCGGAAGAACAGGTAGGCCACCAGACTCAGCGCAGCCATCACGCCGGTAAGCGCCAGCTCGTGCACCGTAAAGCGGCGCTTGTACAGCACACTGAAAAACAGGATCAGGATAACGACGACTGCCAGCAGCAGCCACATTGCAGTAGTAGACATGATACTTTCCCTCCAATCGCGCCGACAACCCCACAAAACTACTTGACATTTGGGTGTCCGGCGGGTATGCTCCTATTATACGCAGAACTGACCCCATGAAAATACCCAGAATAAAGTTTTTTTATGGGGTCAGTTTGACGCAATGCCCAGACAGGAGGGACATTCTATGGTACATCTGACCACGGCACTGGACCCGGCTTCGGCGGTGCCGCTGTACGAGCAGCTTTACCGCAGCCTTGCCGCCGAGATGCGGGCGGGCACCCTGACGGCGGGCACCCGGATGCCCGGCAAGCGGCGGCTGGCGGCGGAGCTGTCGGTCTCGGTGAACACGGTGGACACCGCCTACCAGATGCTGGCAGCCGAGGGCTACCTGACCGCCCGGGAGCGCAGCGGCTTCACGGTGCAGGAGTATCTTGCCCTGCCGCAGGGGGTGCAGCCGCCCACCGCCCATCCCGCGCCGCTGGCAGAGCACCCCGCCGACACCGCCCCGCCGGTACAGTTTGATTTGTCCACCCGGGGCGTGGACCCGGGGCTGTTCCCCTTCCGCACATGGGCGCGGCTGCAAAAGGAGCTGCTCTACTCCGCGCCGGAGCTGCTCACCCCCGGGGATGCCCGGGGCGATGCCGCCCTGCGGCAGGCGCTGGCAGGGTATCTGGCCGAGTACCGGGGCGTGCAGTGCGACCCGGAACAGCTGGTGGTGGGCGCAGGGTTGGAATATCTGCTGGGGCTGCTGGCCCCGCTTTTGCCCGGTCCTGCCGCCGTGGAGACTCCCGGCTACCCCCGCGCCCGACAGGTGCTGGAAAACAACGGCGTGCCCTGCCGCTGCCTGCCGGTGGACGCGGACGGGCTGTCCCTTGCCGCCCTTTCCGCCAGCGATGCGGCGGTGTGCTACGTCACCCCCAGCCACCAGTTCCCCACCGGGGTCACCATGCCCGCCGGACGCCGGGCCGAGCTGCTGCACTGGGCGGCCCGCGCCCCGGGACGGCGGTACATCATTGAGGACGACTACGACTCCGAGTTCCGTTTTGACACCCGCCCGCTGCCCAGTTTGCAGGGCATGGCGGGCGCAGACGGCCCGGTGGTGTACCTGTCCACCTGCTCCCGCAGCCTTGCCCCGGGCATCCGTATCGCCTACATGGTACTGCCCCGGCAGCTGCTGGGCGCATGGCAGGCCAAGTACCGGCTGTACTCCGGCACGGTGGGGCGGTTTGAGCAGCAGACGCTGGCGCGCTTTATCACCGGGGGGTATTTTACCCGGCACTTAGCGCGGGAGCGCACCGCCTACAAAGCCCGCCGGGATGCGCTGGTGGCGGCGCTGCGCACCTCCTTTGCACCGGAAGAGCTGACCCTTGCGGGGCTACACACCGGCCTGCACCTGCTGGCGCAGCTGAAAGACCCGCCGCCGGACGCCGCCCTGCGGGCTGCTGCCCGGCAGTACGGGGTGCGCTGTTCCCTACTGAGCGACTACGACCTGACCGGCACGGCGCATTCTGCCGCCGGGACGCTGGTGCTGGGTTACGGCTCACTGCCGGATGCGGACTGCGCCGCCGCCGGGGAGAGGTTGAAAAAGCTCTGCACCGCCGCCCGGGAGGCATCAGACACCGTATAGTGCCCGCCTGCCCAGTCCCCGGGCAGGGCGTCGGCGGTGATATCCACCGGCTCGGCGCTGGTGGCTAAAAATTCCAGCGTGCGTTCCAGTGTAGCAAGGTCTACGGCGGTCAGGCTGGTCAGCAGACTGCCGCTCACCTCCCGCAGACCCTGCGGCAGGGTGGTGGGCAGCAGCTCCAGCGCCTGCCGGAAAAACGCATCCCATACCGCCGCCCGGGCGGCGGCGGTGCGCCGGGGCGAAAGAGAAGTGTCGGCATCCAGCGCCGCTAAAAAGCTGTGAGCATCGGCGGCGGAGATGCCCTGCACCCCGGTGCCTTTGCCGTACCGCGCCAACTGCTCCGGTGTGAGGGCCCCGGTAAAGCCCACCCGCACTGCGCCGTACCGCGCCGCAAGCTTTGTCAGCACCGCCGGGGCGATGGCAAGATAATCGGTATCCTCCGGCAGGGCAAACACCTCGCCCAGCGCCTCTCGGCAGCGGGCGGGGCCTGCGGCGGCGTAACAATCCGCAAGGGGGACATTTTTGCCCCCAAAGGGCACTTCCAGCGCGGCGGGCACCGCCAGCAGATGGATGCAGTTCTGCCCGGCGTTCAGGTAAGCCAGCACAAAGCCCGGGGTCTCGTCTGCCACGCACAGCAGCACGGTGCACTGGTCGGCGGCTTTGGGCAGGCGGATGGGCACCCCGCTTTGGCTTTTTGCAGCCTGCCGCAGACTGCTGCGCAGCTGGGCGCGGCTGAGCAGCACTGTGCCGCCCACCAGCGGCAGCAGCACCAGCAGGGCGGCGCACAGCGCCGCCCAGAAGGGACGCCAGCCGCTGCGTTTTGCGTGTTTCATGGCTCTGCCTCCTTTTTGTGCATAAAGCATGACCCAACGGGCGACCCTTTATGCAGAAAGGCAGGGATGCTGTATGGATCAAACAGAAAACCCCAACAAAAAAGACCGCGAGGAACAGGAGGACTTCTGGCTGACGCTGGAACCCCTTCCCGTCCCCGACCCCGAAAAGCCCTCCGCACCGCATGAGGACTAAGGCTGCTGCATAGGATACGGTAAAAAGGGGGGATGGGATGCCAGAGCGGTTCATGCGGGGAATCGAGGCCGTGAACGGCATCGTGTGGGGGCCGATGGGGCTGGGGCTGCTCTTCGGCACCGGGCTGCTGCTGACGGTGCGCACCGGGGGCTTCCAGCTGCGGCGGTGGGGCTACTGGATGCGGCACACCCTCGGTGCTATCCTGACCGACCGGAGCGTCACCGCCCATACCGCCCGTGAGGAACAGGCCATCAGCCAGTTCCAGAGCCTGTGCACCGCGCTGGCGTCCACCATCGGCACCGGCAACCTTGTGGGGGTGGCCACCGCCATCCTTTCCGGCGGGGCGGGGGCGGTGTTCTGGATGTGGGTCATGGCGCTGCTGGGCATGATGACCAGCTACGCCGAGAACGTGCTGGGCATCTACTACCGCCGCAAAGACCCGGCGGGCGGCTGGCGCGGCGGGCCGATGTACTACCTGCGGGACGGCCTTGGCGGCAAACCGGGGCGGGTGCTGGCGGTGCTGTTTGCTGTGTTCTGCGCGCTGGCAAGCTTTGGCATCGGCAACCTGAGCCAGCTCAATTCCATCGCGGGCAATCTGCAGGCGGCCTTCGGCGTGCCGGAGGCCGTCACCGGCGCAGTGCTGGCGGCAGTGTCGGCGGTGATCTTGCTGGGCGGGCTCAAGCGGGTGGCCGCTGTGGCGGAACGGCTTGTCCCCGCCATGGCACTGCTGTACATCGTGGGTGCGCTCACCGTGGTGGGGGTGCATATCACCGCCGTCCCGGCGGCGCTTGCCGCCATCGTAAAGGGCGCGTTCGGGCTGCGCGCCGCCGGTGGGGGCATCGTAGGCTACGGGCTGTCCCAGGCGGTCTCTTGGGGCTTCAAGCGGGGTGCTTTTTCCAACGAGGCCGGGCTTGGCTCCTCGGTGATGGTGCACGCGGCTTCCAACGTAAAGGAGCCGGTACAGCAAGGGATGTGGGGCATTTTTGAGGTGTTTGCGGACACCATGGTGGTGTGCACCCTGACGGCACTGGTGGTGCTGACCTCCGGCTTTGTGGATCTGGACACCGGGCGCATTGCCGCCGGGGCGGCGGGCAGTGCGCTGGTTGGGCAGGCCTTTGACGCCGTGTTTGGCACGCTGGGGTCAAAGCTCATCGCAGTGTGCATCCTGCTGTTCGCCTACTCCACCGCGCTGGGCTGGAGCTGCTACGGCTGCAAAGCCGTGGAGTATCTCTTCGGCGCGGGGGCTGGGACATTTTACCGGGTGCTGTTCGTGGCGCTGATGCCGCTGGGCGCGGTGATGCGGCTGGACCTTGCGTGGACGCTTTCCGACACCTTCAATGGCCTGATGATGCTGCCGAACCTCATCGGCGTAATTGCGCTGTCCGGCACGGTGGTGAAGATTACCCAAAACTACCTTGCCCGCAAGCTGCACGGCAGCGCCGCGCCGCCGCTGTTGTCTGCGGGTGAGACGATTTAGAATGGCTTCCGCTGCGCTCTAGCCATATTCAGCGGAAAATTATTTTTTATTTCGGGTTTCAGGAAAGTCTGCGGACTTTCCTGAAACCCTTTTTCACGGGAAGGGTTTGGAACGAACTCCCTCAGTCAAAACCTGACGGTTTTGACAGCTCCCTCTGGGAGGGAGCCTTTGGCATGACGGGAAAGTTTCCGGCTCAAGCACAAAGTTTGTGGGCGTGCCTGCTCCCCCTTGGGGGAGCTGTCGCGCAGCGACTGAGGGGCTTTGAATCGGCGGAGCCGGAAAAAACGGTTAAAAGATCTTCACGCCGAACAGGCGTGAATCTTCAGTTTTTTCCGGTGTAGCCCACTTCTTTGGGGTTAAAAGGGGCGAGCAGCCCCTTTTTCGTGGCTCCAGCGCGTCGAAATCGCTGGCACTTTTCTGGTTCTCTTTTGGTGTCAAAAGAGAACATCCCTCGGCTAGCAGAATCTTTCCCTGCGGAGCGCACACTCTCAATCGTCAGCCCCGCCCCTTGTCCAAAGGCGTGGTTTGTGCTATGCTAGGGGGTACAAGCGATTTTTTGCGCTGAGAGGAGGAACCCCATGGCCGCCGTAAAAACACGGAATACCGCTACCCTTATGACCGAGGGCAGCATTGTAAAAAGCCTGCTGCTGTTTGCCCTGCCGCTGATCTTCGGCAACCTGCTGCAGCAGATGTACAACACCGCCGACAGCATCATCGTGGGCAATTTTGTGGGCAGCAATGCCCTTGCCGCCGTGGGCTCCAGCGGGTCGCCCATCTATCTGCTCATCGGCTTCAGTCAGGGGCTTGCCGTGGGCGCGGGCGTGGTGGTCTCGCAGTATCTGGGCGCGGGCGACCACAAGGAGACCCGCGAGGCGGTGCACACCTCCCTTGCCATTGCGGTGGTCATGGGGCTTTTGCTGACGGTGGGCGGCGTTGCCTGCGGGCGCGCTTTGCTGGTGGCCATGAACACCCCCGCCGAGGTGCTGGCCGATGCCGTGACCTATATCCGCATCTACTTCGGCGGGGTGCTGTTCAGCGTGGTGTATAACATGACCGCCGGCATCCTGAACGCCGCCGGCAACTCCCGCCGCTCGCTGGTGTATCTGGCATGGGCGTCGGTGACCAACATCGTGCTGGACTTTGTGTTCATCGTGGGGCTGCGGATGGGGGTGGCGGGCGCTGCCATCGCTACCGACTTAAGCCAGCTGGTGTCCTGCGTGCTGAGCCTGCGCTTTTTGATGAAAAGCGAGGACGCCTGCCGGGTGGAGCTTTCCGCCATCCGGCTGCACCGCAAAATGGCAGGCCGCATCATCCGGGTGGGTCTGCCCACCGGCATCCAGAACATGGTCATCTCCTTTTCCAACGTGCTGGTGCAGGCCAGCGTGAACAGCTACGGTGCCGCCGCCATGGCCGGGTTTGCCGCCTACATGAAGATCGACGGCTTCAACATCCTGCCGGTGAGCAGCATCAGCATGGCTGCCACCACCTTTGTGGGGCAGAACTACGGTGCGGGGCGTCTGGACCGGGTAAAGCGCTCGGTGTGGGTCACCCTTGCTATTGGGGTCATCTACACCCTTTGCACCGGCGCGGCGCTATTGGCCGGACAGGACGCCATTCTGCACCTGTTCACCGCCGACGAGGCCGTGGTCACCTACGGCAAGCTGGCCATGCGGTGGTTCTGTCCGTTCTACTTCCTGCTCAGCATCCTGCACGGCCTTGCCGGTGCCGTGCGCGGCACGGGTGCCAGCATCCCGCCCATGGTGGTGCTGCTGGTCTCGCTGTGCCTGTTCCGTGTGGTATGGATCCAGTTCCTGCTGCCCTTCTTCTCCGGCATCGAGGGCGTATTCATCCTCTACCCCGTCAGCTGGGGTCTGGGCGCATTGCTCATGATCCTGTATGCGTGGAAGGGTAAATGGATGGAGTATCATACATAACATTTTTACAAACAACGACCCGCCGCACTGAAAGAGATGCGGCGGGTCGTTGTTTTTCAGGTACTCCTGTCGGGGCAGCTTACCATGCAAAGCCCACGGAGTCCATGTCGATCTTCTTTTCCATCAGCCCCAGACGGCTCTCGATGAAGTTGACAGCCATATCCGGCCACTGGGCGATCTGGGTGTAGTAGTCCACATAGCCCTTGGTGCCAGTGCCCAGACCCACACCGTGGGGCGCATCAGGTGCCAGATAGAAGCTGAAGTCCGTGAAGATATTTGCGCACTCCGGCAGAGAGGGCAGCATCATCGCACTCAGGCCATCTTTCTGACCCACAACACCAAAGACCGGAGGCAGGTTGGGGTTCTTCGTGAAGTTCAGACCAGTGACGAACAGTCCGTAGATGGGAATCGCCACATTCAGGTCAGCGCTCTCATGGTCCACAGCATCGCAGACGTAGCTGGGGTAGACCTTATCCGGGGTATTCGTAGTGCCGAACTGGTCGGCCACCACCTGCATCACATTCATGCCGCCAGCAGAGAAGCCCACAGCGATCATGATATCGGTCTTGCCGATGTGTTTTTCAGAGGCGTTGTGGCGGATGTAGCGGATAGCACGGGCCAGATCCAGCTGCTGATCCACAGCGGCATAAGGGTTGACGCGGCGCTGCAGCACAAAGGCGTTGTAGCCGTTCTTGTTGAAGAACTCGGCCACCGGGTAGCCTTCCACCACGTTGTTGCGGTGGGTGCTGCCGCCGCCTGCAATAATGATCACGTTGCCCTTCACCTTGCCCTGATCTCGCAGCAGGTACGGGTTCAGGAAGGGACGGAAGCCCTCGTTATCGTAGCAATTTTCCCAGTTGGTGGGCAGCGGAGATTCCACGGCCATCTGATCTCCCCAAATTTCCCAAACGGTGCTCTTGGGGTCCTTGATCTGGCGCAGCGCCTTGCGGGCATTGGTCAGGGCAACACACATATCGTAGTGAGAAGCATTGATGCCGGGCACAGCTGCACCGTCCACCTTCTCGTACTGAGCGCGGGACAGCTTGTGGAACAGCACATAGAACTTGTCAAAATCGCCCCGGAAAGCAGCCGGATAAAAGGCTACCTCGCGGGAGAGACGGAGTTCCTCTGCCACCATGGCCTGCACCTCGGCATCGGTGTGCACGCCAGCGTTTTCAGCAAAGGATGCAGGTGCCATGCCAGCCACTGCGCCCATGGTCACGGCAGAAGCGGCGGAAAGCTTCATAAAGTCTCTTCTGTTCATCATCATTTCTCCTTTTAAATGCAGACGGCTCATTTGTGCAGAACAAAGCCGCCCAAAGCTGTGCAGCAAACGCCCTGCTGCCGGGCCCGATAGACATTCCAGTTGTATCACGCCATCGAAATCCGCACAAATCGTACCACAATACAATGCACTTGTAAATAGATTTTATTGTTTTTGTGCGAAATTGATATATTAGTATGTCAGTTCTTGTGAAAATCAACAAGCATGAGAATGGGTACAAAAAAGGACTGCCATGCACTCTGCACGGCAGTCCTTTTTATCTTATTACAGCTTTTCAAACACCAGAAAGCGGAAAGCGATGGTAGTGGTCAGCTGCGGCAGAGCCGCAAGGCGGGCAGCACCGTCGCGGGGCGTTTTCCAGTAGTAGGGGGTCATGGCAAACAGGGCTTCCAGCTGGGCGGCGGGCACGGTGATGGTTCCCTGCACCTCCCGCTCATCAATGGCGCGGAAGCCCGGGTACTCCACCTGCTGCACCGGGTTTTTGTAGGGCTTTTCGTAGAGCACGGCCTTCATCTGGTACAGATGCTCTGCCCCCGGCACAACGTAGATCATGCGCCCGCCCGGGCGCAGCACCCGGCTGAACTCCTCCTGCGCAAAGGGCGAAAAACAGTTCAGCAGCACATCTGCCCAGCCGGTGCGCACCGGCTGGCTGAAGCTGGACGCCACCGCATACTGCGCGGCGGGCAGCGCCTTTGACGCCAGACGCACGGCGGGCTTTGCGATATCGAACCCGGCCAGCTGCAACGGCTTTTCTGCCGCCGCGAACTGCTGCGCGATGCAGCGGTCGTACCAGCCCTCGCCGCAGCCTGCGTCCAGCAGATGCAGCGGGGCGTCCTTCGCGGCGGGCACGCCGTGGGTAAGGCACAACTCCCCCAGCGCCTGCCCGAAAATGCCGTAATATCCGGCGTTCAGGAAGGCGCGGCGGGCAGCTACCATCTCCTTGCTGTCCCCGGGGGCTTTGGTTCGCATACTCTGCACCGGCAAAAGATGCCAGTAGCCCTCCCGGGCGCGGTCAAAACAGTGGCCTTTTTCACATTTCAGGTCATTCTCCCCTTGCAGCGCGCCGCCGCACAGGGGGCACTGCCACGGGGCAAAGGCTTCGTTCCGGCTCATACTTCTTCGCTGTGATCCTCAATGGGTGCAGTGGCACCGCCGTGGGCGTCCATATACTCCTCAAAGCTGGTGTACTTCTGCTGGGGCGGGCGGCGGCTGATGAGCACCAGCCCCGGGTCCTCGTCCCGGGCGGCAGCATTGCGGCCGCGGCGGGCAGGCTCGGCCTTGGGAGCGCGGGGTGCGCTGCCGGTGCGGCTCTGATTCCCGGCATTGCCGCGCTCGTTGCGGGCAGGGCGGGCGTTATTATTCTGGGCAGCGGGGCGGGCATTGCGCTGTTCACCCCGGTCGCTGCGGTCGTTGCGGCGGCTGCCGCTGCGGTTTGCGTTCTGGTTATTCTGGGGCTCCTGTGCGCTGCGGATGGCGGGTGCTGCCGGAGCAACAGGAGTCTTGCGTGCCGGGCGCAGCGGAGTAGCCTCCGGGGCGCTGACAAAATGGGGGTCAAATTTGGGCTGGACGTTGCTGCCTCGGGCGGGGACGGCATTCTCGCGGCGGGCGCGGGGCGCTGCCGCTTCCTTGGGGGCGTTTGCGCCCCGGTTGTTGGCGCGGCGGTCGTTGCGGGCTCCGCGCTTTGTGTTGCTGTCTTGCATCAGTGTTTCCTCTTTTTTCGGTTTTGCAGGCACCGCGTTCTTTGCAGCCTTCGGCTCCTGCTTCGGCGCGGGCGCAACTGTCTTTGCAGCTTTTGCGGGCGCAGTTTCGGCCTGTTTTTTCGGCGCTTCGGCCAAGTTTTCCGCTTCGGGGCGGGGCTTTTTGCCACGCACGGGCAGCACCGGGCGCACCGGGGCGGGCACGCCGTCCCACGGATGACCGGATACCACCGGGATCTTGCGGCGGTTCAGCTTTTCAATGCCTGCCAGATACTCCTGCTCCTCCGGGGCGCAGAAGCTGACGGCGGTGCCGTCCGCACCGGCGCGGGCGGTGCGCCCGATGCGGTGCACATAGGTCTCCGGCACCTCGGGCAGGTCGTAGTTGAACACATGGGAAAGCTCGCTGATATCAATGCCGCGTGCGGCGATATCGGTCGCCACCAGCACCCGGGTCTTGCCGGACTTGAAATCCTCCAGCGCGGTGACGCGGGCGGTCTGACTCTTGTTGCCGTGGATGGCGGCGGCGGGGATGCCCTGCTTTGTCAGATCCTTTGCGATCTTATCCGCGCCGTGCTTGGTGCGGCTGAACACCAGCGCATTGACCACCGGCGGCTGCAGATTTTTGATGAGCCACGGCAGCAAAAGCTTTTTGTTGCCCTTTTCCACATAGTACAGGCTCTGCTGGATGCGGTCCACGGTGCTGGACACCGGGTCTACCTTGACAAAGGCGGGGTCGCGCAGGATGCCGGCAGCCAGCTGCTCGATCTCGGCGGGCATGGTGGCACTGAACATCAGGTTCTGGCGCTGGGCGGGCAGCTTTGCAATGACCTTTTTCACGTCATGGACAAAGCCCATGTCCAGCATCCGGTCGGCCTCGTCCAGCACAAAGATCTCCAAAGCGGACAGGTCGATAAAGCCCTGTCCGATCAGGTCATTCAGCCGTCCCGGGCAGGCGATAAGGATGTCCACGCCCTTTTTCAGCGCTTCCACCTGCGGTGCCTGTCCCACACCGCCAAAGATGACGGTGCTGCGCAATTTCAGGTACTTGCCGTAGGCTTCAAAGCTTTCGCCGATCTGCAAAGCCAGCTCCCGGGTGGGGGTCAAAATCAGCGCACGGACAGCGCCCTTGCGGCGGGGCGCATTGGCGGTGAGCCGGTCCAGCATGGGCAGCGCAAAAGCCGCCGTCTTGCCGGTGCCGGTCTGGGCGCAGCCCATCAGATCCCGGCCTGCCAGCACCGGCGGGATGGCCGCTGCCTGAATGGGCGAGGGGGTCTCGTAGCCCGCTTCCTGCACAGCACGCAGCAGCGGGGCGGACAGATTCAGTTCTTTAAATGTCATGGTTCTCCTATTATTCTGTGATCTTCCGGCACTCGATGTAGTAGCGCTTTTCCTCCGCGTGTCCCATGCTGAAGGTCTTGCGGGGCAGCACGCCGCCCATCACAACGCCGCGGAACAGGTCGCTCTTGGCGAAGGGCGGCATCAAAAACGCCACTGCGCCCTGCTTGCACAGCGCACGCACAGCCGGTTCGTCATGCACATAGTCCACCTTTGCTTCCGGGTGGCGCTCGATATAATCCGAAATAAAATCGTCGATGGTGCCCACGGTCAGCGGCTCGGTGGGGTCCTCAAAGCTGAGCACATTGGCCATGTGGGGGCCCGCCAGCGTAAAAGGCTGCTTTTTGCTGCCGCCAAAGCAGCAGCCTGCCATGTTGGAATCGCTCCATGTAATGAGGCTCAGCAGTACGGTGGCGCAGTCCACGTTGAACAGCACCCGGTGGATGGGCTCGATCTCAATAGCCGGGGAGTGCACGTTGCACACCTCTGCCAAGCACCAGCGGGCGGGGTGGTTTTCTGCCTGCTCCGGGGTCAGAGTCTTTTTCAGCTCCTCCCAGCAGGCCTTTGCGGTAGCCAGCGAGTGGTTGCCATCGCCCACGGCCAGCGTCAGCGGGTCGCGGCGGGTGGCATCGGGGTATTTCTTGTCAAATTCTTTCTGACTGCCCAGCACGGTCAGCGCGTTTTCGATCTGCGCGATGAGGGCGGGGTCCTCCACTGCCCAGCCTGCCACATGGCCGCCGCCCAGCATCAGCTCGCCCTCGTATACCTTGAGCAGGCTGTCCTTGTGGGCGGCAATGGGCTCGATGAGGGTGCAGTCCGGGTCATCCGCCAGCATCATGATATGGGGCGTTTCCAGCGCAGCGCCGGTACGCACCTTCATGCGGGGCGGGATGCGGCTTTCCACGGTGCACTCGCTGGGGCGCACGGTGCATTTTTCGCCCCGGCGGTAGCTGTATGCCTCCAGGTCCACACGTCCTACAAGACCCTGCCGCACCCGGCCGCTCTGCTCGGTGCGCTCTACATAGATAAAGCCGTCCACCGCCCGGGTGAGCACGTTCTGGGCATAGTCCTGCATGGTGGCGTGGATCTTTTCCACCCGCGCGTCGGCGTCTCCGTCCTCCAGATACACCTCCGGCAGGATCAGGTTCAGGGTGCTGGGCGCACCCGCAGCGGTCTCTTCTGCCCGCTGCCAGTAGCTGCGGTCACTGGTAAACTGGTCACAGGCAATACAGCCCCACTGCTCCAGCGGCACCTGCTCCGAAGGCAGCAGGATGTGTGCGGGTGCAAAACAGGTAGTCGGTTTCATAGTCGTTTCCTCCCCTCTTTAAAAGCCGCTTCTCAGCGGAACGCTGCGGTATCGTGCACCACAACGTGCTTCACACCGGCGTCGGCAGCGGCCTGCTCCAGCGCAGCGCGGCTGTCCGCGTCCAGCGCGGTGCTGCTGGTGACCAGCAGATTTTCCATGCCAAGGGACGTACCGGTGGTGCCAAGGGCATCGGTGGCAGCAGTGCACAGTGCGTCCGGGTAGCTGACCCACAGGGTCACGCTGCCCGCAAAGCGGGTCTGCCATGCGGCGATATCCGCCGTCAGCTGGGCGGCGCGTCCTTCCCGGCTCTTGCCGCCGGAGGCACCGAAGTCCTGCTTGCGGGTGATGATATTGGGGAACTGCACCCCGGTAAGCACCACCTGCTCGTAGCCCATGCCCTGCACCTCCTCAATGAGGTCGCCGACATACTGCACCGCGCTTGCGGCAAAGGGGTTCATCCATGCCTTGCCGCCCTTGGCTGCGCTGACGTTGTCCAGCCAGAGGCTGTTGCCATCGTAGTGCACGCCCATGCTGCGGTCGGTGTACACCGACACCGGGTCGGTAAAGGCGGCAAGCTGTGCCGCCGGGATGATGCCCTCCTCCCGCAGGATGGCGGCGATATTGGCCGCATCCACCGGGTTTTCGGTGATACTCTGGGCAGCGGCTGCCACCCCGGAAGCGTAGTACACCGTGCCAGCGGCGTCCTTCAGAGTGACAAGGGCGTAGTCTGCGCCCTGCTGCTTCAGCTGCCGGGCGGCGGCGCGGATGGCGGCTTCATCGGTCAGGGTGGTCACGTCCAGCTCTGCCCAGCTGCCGCCGGTAATGGCCTTGCCGTCCAGCGGCTTTTCCTCCTCCGGCTCAGACGCTGCCTGCGAAGCAGCGGCGCTGCTTGCCGCCGCAGCAGAGGAGGCGGCTGCCTCGGCGCGGGAAGCGCTTTCGGCCTCCAGATCCCGATCCTTGACCACGGTATACCAGGTGTGGGTGGCCCAATCCAGCACATGGGGTGCGGCAAACCATGCGGCTGCCAGCACTGCCGCCACCAGCACCACGATGCCGATGCCGCGCTTTACGCGCGTTTCCCTGCTGTAAAAGCTGCGGTTATAATGCTTGACCTTCTGACGTTTATTCTTAGCCATGGTATCCTTTCCTCCCTGTCTGCATTACAGGATGACGGAATGTCCGGTAAAGCCATAGATCGCCAGCGCCAGCACGCCGATATACACCAGCGTGATGGGCAGGCCGCGGAATGCCTTGGGGATAGCTTTGCTGCGCAGGCGGTGGCGCGCCTCGGTGACCAGCAGCACCGCCAGCACATAGCCAAGGCCGCTGCCAAGGCCAAAGCCAAGGCTCTGGCCAAGGGTAAAGGACTGGGTGCGCTCCACCAGCACCGTGCCCAGCACGCCGCTGTTCAGCGCGGCCAGCGGCACGATGCGCAGCAGCTGGGCGCGGCGGGGCAGGCTGCGCAGCAGCCACAGCACCAGATGCTCCGCCAGACACACCACGGCAATGCTGGCAATATACACCAGCGGGCGCAGCTGGGCGCGGTTATCCAACGGGGCAATGAACCGCCCGGCAAGAAAAGCCACCGGCGCCACCAGCACCTGCGTGATGCACAGCATCATGCCGAACAAGGCGCTGCTGGTGCGGTCGTCCCCCACCAGCTGCACCATGCGGGACACGCCCAGTGCACGGGTAAAGACAGCGTTCTGTGCAAAAATGGCCAGCAGTGCATAGCTGAAAAACACTGCCGAGCTGCTTACAACTTCCTTCACGGTTCGCGGTCCACCTCCTTCTGGTAGTGCACGGTCAGGGTATCCCGTGCTTCCTTTTTCAGATATTCCTTGCGCTTTGCAGCCGCAGCGCGCCAGATGGCGCACAGGATGCCCAGCACGATAAAGCCGCCCGCCGGCATCTTAGCCAGTGGCAGCAGCGCCCAGCGCCCCACCGGGGCACCGAACACGGTGCCAAGGCTGAGCCACTCGCGCACCACGCCCACCACGAGCAGCAGCAGCGCGTAGCCCACGGTGATGCGCACGCCCTTGGAAACGGCCTTGTGCACTGTCTCCTGCACGCGGCCGAAGCGGTAGGTCAGAAGCGGCTCCACCACCAGCATGGGCAGGTAGATGCCAAGGTTCAAAAGCCCGGTGCCAAACACGAAGTTCAAAATGGGATATGCCGCCAGGTACACCACAGCGGCGCTGGCTGCGTACAAAAGTGCACGGGGCAGCAGCTTTTTTTGCAGCTGCTCCGGGGTAGGCTCCTCGTCCCGCAGGGGTACAAGGCGGCTGAGCAGGCAGGCCAGCACGCGGGAGGGCACCAGCAGCAGCGTCACCGCCGCCGCCAGCATCAGGCCGTTCTGGCCGGTGGTAGCCACGACCACCAGCGGTGCCAGACCCATGCCCTGCATGACCACCGGGTTATTCAGGAACACGCGGTCGTGATGGGCAAACTTTTCGGGGTCCTTTAAAATCAGTTCCGCAGTACGCTTTTTCATTCCGCAGCCTCCTTTCGTTCGGACGGCAGACGGTGCAGCAGACGGTACAGCCGCTCCTCGGTGCGGTCAATGAGCGCGGACACGCTGTTGACGGCCAGCAGTGCAAAGCAGACGCCGGTCTCGTACACGCCGAAATAGCGGAAGCCCATGGTGGCAGCACCCACCAGGGCGCCGTACAGGATGCGTCCAAGCCGGTGGTGGGCGCAGGTGTAGGGTTCGTTGAGCAGAAACACCGCACAGAACAGCACCGCACCGGTGTGCAGCTCGTCCCGGATGCCCTGCAGGCGGGGCAGCAGGCTGCTGAAGAGGGTGCTGTCCGCCAGACCCACCTGACGCGGGAAGAAGAAGGCGATGAGCCCGCAGGTGATCAGAAAGCTCGCTGATGCGCCGATGTGCACGTCCTTCTGGGTCCACAGCACAAGGCCGCAGGCCAGAATGACCAGCGCCGCGCCGGTGCCCATGGGGGCAGCAAACTCGCCCAGCACAACGGCGAGGGCGTTCAGGTTCAGGATGCCGCCGCTGCGCAGGGTATCCTCGATGGTGCTGCTTACCGGCACGGCGGAGGCGTTCCACAGGGGCAGCGGCGTATAGGGCTGCGGGTAGCGCACCACCTGCTCCGGCCACGATACCGCCGCCACGGCGTAGCCCACGGCAGCGGGGTTGAAGGGATAGCTGCCGTAGCCGCCAAAGACCTCCTTGCCGATCAATACGCCCGCCAGCACTGCCACCACCAGCACATAGATGTCCACGGTGGCAGGCATGAGCAGGGCGATGATCAGGCTGAAGCTCTCGTTGGAGAGATCTTTATTGGTGTACACCCGATGGCGCAGCAGCGCCACCAGACGGTCGCACAGGTTGCCGGTAAGCAGGGCGATGCCGCACAGCAGCAGCGGACGTGCGCCGTAGAAATAGCAGGCCATGCACAGCAGCGGCACACACAGCCAGAAAACGTGCTTGTAGTACCGGCCGGTCTTTTGCAGCTGCCGTTCCTGTTCCTGGATCAAAGCTTCATCCATATACGGGCCTCCTTACAGGCTGGCCAGTGCGCCCACAGCCGCAGCAGGGTCGGCGGCGCCGAACACGGCACTGCCTGCCACCAGCACGTCGGCTCCGGCTTCCACGCACAAGGGTGCGGTGGCGGCATCCACGCCGCCGTCCACCTCCAGCAGGTAGGAAAGGCCGCGTGCTTCCCGCTCTGCCTTGAGCCAGCGGAGCTTGTCCAGCGCCGAGGGCATGAACTTCTGCCCGCCGAAGCCGGGCTCCACGCTCATCACCAGCACCAGATCCAGCTGGTCCAGCCACGGTGCCAACGCCTCGGCCGGGGTGCCGGGCTTAATGGTCAGACCCACCTTGCAGCCCAGCGCACGGACGGCATCAATGGTGGCCTGAATATCATCTTCGCACTCCAGATGGAAATTATACAGGGTCGCACCGGCCTTGATAAAGGGCTCGGCGTATTGCAGCGGGTGGCTGATCATCAGATGCACGTCATAAAAGGCATCCGGCAGCGCCTTGTGCAGGCTTTTGAGCACCGGCACGCCAAAGCTGATGTTGGGCACAAAATGCCCGTCCATCACGTCGTAGTGCAGCATCTGTGCGCCGGCATCCAGCACCATGCGGCAGTCTGCACCCAGCTTGCCAAAATCGGCAGAAAGAATCGAAGGACTTACGATGGCCATAATATTTCATTACGCTCCGTTATTTTTAGCATTTTTTATCCCATGCGTTGCGCGTTTTGCAGGGTTCTGCCGGGCAAAAAATACGCGGGCATGGTTATCTTTTAGTTTACATGAAAACGGCCAAAAAATCAAACCCGCAGCAGTTTTTTTCACCGAAAAGTCGTAAATAGCGCAAAAAGTCCATTGCGCGGCAGCATCTCCATGTGCCGCGCAGCTGCCGCCGAAGGCTTGCCATTTTGCAGCAGCTTTCTTTGAAGCAGGACGATTTGGAATGGCCTCCGCGTTGCTCTGGCCATATTCAGCGGAAAATAGATTTTTAATTCCGCGTTTGTCGCACTCTGCGGAGTGCGACAAACGCATTTTCACAAGAGGGGGTCACAGCGGTAAGCAGAATTTTTATTCCAACAACGCCAAAGCAGCCAGACCGCCCGGGCGGGGCAGTCTGGCTGCGGGGTCTTATTCTACCGGCTTCATGCTGGCGGGTTCCTCCACTGCGCCGGGCTGCCCGGCGGCGTCCGGCAGGCGCTTCATGCCGCCAGGATTGGGGGAACAGGTGGGCAGGGTGAACACAAAGCGGCACCACTCGCCCTGCTGACTCTCCACGCGGATCTGCCCGCCGGCCAGATTGACCAGCACCTTGCAGATGTTCAGTCCCAAACCGGAGCCGCGGGCGTGCAGACCGCGGGAGCGGTCCTCTTTATAGAACCGCTCGAACACATAGGGCAGCGCCTCCGGGCTGATGCCCTGCCCGGAGTTCCAGATGGAGATCTCGGCCTCGGGGCCCAGCTTTTCCACGCTGAAGCGGATGGTGCCGCCCGCCGGGGTGAACTTGATGGCGTTGT
>ERZ834859.1685-NODE-1685-length-22461-cov-4.985941_pt1 | contig 22461 bp, 20 predicted proteins | sample MGYA00519947_ERZ834859 | MGnify/ENA primary metagenome ERZ834859 (study PRJEB31850, sample SAMEA3708763) | human gut metagenome | biome: human gut; feature: human-associated habitat; material: faeces | place: China | collected 2014 ...
ATCTGTCTGGCAGCAAGCGGTCAGATGAAACACCACGGGGTGTTTCAGGCGACGATGCTGGATGTGGGACAGGGCGATGGAATTTTTCTGAGAACACCCAATGGGAGAACCTGTTTTGTAGATGGAGGCAGCAGCGATATCTCTAAAGTCGGGGAGTATCGAATTGTTCCGTTTCTGGAATCTCAGGGAGTAAAAGAGCTGGATTATGTTTTTGTTTCTCATGGCGATGCAGATCATATGAGTGGAATCGAGGAAATCCTTCAGAATCAGACCCTTGGAGTACGAATCAAAAATCTGGTGCTGCCGCCGGTAAGGCTTCATGATGATGCGTTGAAAAAGCTGGGAAAAACGGCAAAGGAAAATGGCACGAAAGTATTTGGAATGGAGGCAGGTCAGCAGATGAGCCTGGGAGAGATGAGTCTGACTTGTATGGCGCCTTCACAGGAATATCAGGGTGAGACTGGAAATGCAGCGTCTATGGTGTTGTGGATGGAATGGAAAAATCTGGAGATGCTGTTAACCGGAGATGTGGAAGGAGAGGGAGAAGTGCAGCTCACAGAGTGGATGAGAGCACATGGAAAAACAAAGTGTGATATTCTGAAAGCCGCGCATCACGGCTCTAAGAATTCGACACTGCCGGAATTTTTACAGCAGCTGACACCGAAATATGCATGGATTTCATCGGGAATCGGCAACCGGTACGGACATCCGGCAAAGGAGACTGTAGAGAGACTCAGTGAAAAAGGATGCGAATTGTATGGGACGCAGGAGTACGGGGCAGTCACCTTAAAGATAAAAGGGGAAAAAGCTGTGATAGAAACATTTTGCAAAAAGTAAAAGTTTCCGATATAATAGAAATTATGAAAAGTTTGAATGAAGATTTAAAGACAGGACAGTTTAAGCAGATTTATCTTCTGTACGGCGAAGAAGCTTATCTGAAAAAATTATATAAAAACCGTTTCGTCAAAGCGATGGTTCCGGAAGGTGACACGATGAATTATCGTTATTTTGAGGGAAAGAACACGAACCCGAAGGAGATTATCGACCTTGCCGAGACCTTACCTTTTTTTGCAGAGCGTAGGCTGATCGTTCTGGAAAATACCGGTTTTCTGAAAAATGCGACACCGGAGCTGGCAGAATATCTGAAGAACATGCCGGAGACCACTTATATGATCTTTGTGGAATCAGAGCTGGATAAGAGAGGAAAGCTCTACAAAGCGATCAAGGAGAAAGGTCATATTGTAGAACTGAAGCGGCAGGATGAAAAGACACTGATCCGCTGGATCCTTGGGATGGCGAAAAAGGAGAAGCTTCAGATGTCGGAGGCAGCAGTGCGCTATCTGCTTGCAAAGACTGGTAATGACATGGAGAATCTCGGGCAGGAGCTGGAAAAATTATTCTGTTACTGCATGAACCACACGGAGATCACGGTAGCAGATATTGATGAAATCTGTACTACGCAGATCGGAAACCATATTTTTGATATGGTAGATGCGGTTGCAGCAAAAGAGCAGAAAAAAGCGCTGGATTACTATTATGATCTTCTGACACTGAAGGAACCGCCGATGCGGATCCTCTACCTGCTGACCAGACAGTTCCGTATCCTGATGGAGGTAAAAGAGATGGACCGTACTGGGGTTCCGCCAAAAGAGATTGCCGCCAAGGTGGGAATCATGCCATTTCTGGTAGGAAAGTACCGGGCACAGGCGAAGGCATTTACCAGGAAAGAGCTGCGTGGGATCGTAGAAGCCGGTGTACAGACGGAAGAAGATGTAAAAACCGGAAAGATGGGAGATATCCTCTCGGTGGAACTCTTTCTGGTGCAGTACAGTAGCAAACGGGAAAAGTAATCAGATATAGATAAGAAGAAAAAGGAGAGACTGAAAATATGCATATGGATCAGAAAAAGATTCGGAATTTTTGTATTATTGCACATATTGACCATGGAAAATCCACACTGGCGGACCGTATTATCGAACAGACAGGTCTTCTGACCAGCAGAGAGATGCAGGCACAGGTGCTGGATAACATGGATCTGGAAAGAGAACGTGGTATCACAATCAAATCACAGGCAGTCCGCACGGTTTATAAGGCAAAGGATGGGGAGGAATATATCTTTAATCTGATCGATACTCCGGGACACGTAGACTTTAACTATGAAGTGTCACGGAGTCTTGCAGCCTGTGATGGAGCGATCCTGGTCGTTGATGCGGCACAGGGCGTAGAAGCGCAGACACTGGCAAATGTATATCTGGCACTGGACCATGATCTGGATGTCATGCCGGTTATCAACAAGATCGATCTTCCAAGCGCAGAGCCGCAGCGTGTGATCGAAGAGATTGAAGATGTGATCGGAATTGAAGCGCAGGATGCACCACTGATCTCGGCAAAGACAGGGCTTAATGTAGATCAGGTTCTGGAACAGATCGTGACAAAGATCCCTTCTCCGACAGGAGATCCGGATGCACCGCTTCAGGCACTGATTTTCGATTCCCTCTATGATCCGTATAAAGGCGTTATCGTATTCTGCCGTATCAAAGAAGGATGTATCACGAAAGGAATGCCGATTCATATGATGGCGACAGGTGCAACTGCTGATGTTGTGGAGGTTGGATATTTTGGTGCCGGACAGTTTATCCCTTGTGATGAGCTTTCAGCAGGAATGGTTGGATATTTTACAGCCAGCCTGAAAAATGTAAAGGACACCCGTGTGGGTGATACCGTAACAGGTGTGGAAAATCCATGTTCTGAGCCTCTTCCGGGATATAAAAAGGTCAACCCGATGGTGTACTGCGGAATGTATCCGGCAGACAGTTCCAAATACCCGGATCTGAGAGATGCACTGGAAAAACTGCAACTCAACGATGCGGCACTTCAGTTTGAACCGGAGACCTCTCTTGCGCTGGGATTTGGTTTCCGCTGTGGTTTCCTTGGACTTTTGCATCTGGAGATCATTCAGGAGAGACTGGAAAGAGAATACAATCTGGATCTGGTGACAACTGCGCCGGGCGTTATCTACAAGGTGCACAAGACCAACGGAGAAGTGATCGACCTGACCAATCCGTCTAATCTTCCAGATCCGTCAGAAATTGATTTTATGGAAGAGCCGATGGTAAAAGCAGAGATTATGGTGACATCCGAATTTATCGGTGCGATCATGGATCTGTGTCAGGAAAGACGTGGTGAATATCAGGGAATGGAATACATCGAAGAGACCAGAGCGGTATTGAAATATCACCTGCCTCTGAATGAGATCATCTATGATTTCTTTGATGCGCTCAAATCCAGATCCCGCGGTTATGCGTCTTTTGATTATGAAATGCTTGGCTATGTCAAATCTGATCTGGTCAAGCTGGACATCCTGATCAACAAAGAAGAAGTGGATGCTCTTTCCTTTATTGTATTTGCGGGAAGTGCTTATGAGAGAGGAAGAAAGATGTGTGAGAAGCTCAAAGAAGAGATTCCGAGACAGCTTTTTGAAATTCCGATCCAGGCAGCTGTCGGAAGCAAGATCATTGCCCGTGAGACAGTAAGAGCCATGCGTAAGGATGTACTTGCCAAGTGCTACGGCGGTGATATCAGCCGTAAGAAGAAGCTTCTGGAAAAGCAGAAGGAAGGAAAGAAGCGTATGCGTCAGGTTGGAAATGTAGAAATTCCACAGAAGGCATTTATGAGTGTATTAAAACTGGACGACAAATAGACAGACAAAGGATAATCGAGCAGGCTGGCTCCTACTCGATTCGTATACTTTGTACACTATCTCGCTTAACAGCTCGATGATGTACATTCGCCAAGTACAGATTCTTTTGCAAGCACAAATCTGTACTTGGCTCATCGTATACACAAAAAGGCAGGAGCGGTTTCCGAGGGAAAGGTTCCTGCCTTTTGCACAGAAAAGGAGAAAAGCAGATGCAGCCTTTAGAACTATATATTCATATTCCGTTTTGTGTGAAAAAATGTGCATATTGTGATTTCCTTTCCGGTCCGGCCGGAGAAAAGGAAAAAGAGGAATATGTGAAAATGCTGGTCGATGAGATCAGAAACTGTCCGGATACAGTGCAGAATTACAGGGTGATTTCCATTTTTTTCGGAGGCGGAACCCCATCTCTTCTTACCGGTGAGCAGATTGGGCGGCTGATGGATACGGTCAGGGAAATATTTACGTTGGATGAGGACGTAGAGATCACTATGGAAATGAATCCGGGAACGGTAACGGAAGAAAAACTGCGAAAGTATAGACAGGCAGGGGTGAACCGTCTGAGTATCGGTCTGCAGTCGGTCAATGATGAGGAACTTCGTCTGCTTGGAAGAATCCATACTTATGAAGAATTTCGGGAAGCATATCATCTGGCGAGAGCCAATGGCTTTTCAAATATCAATGTAGACCTGATCTCGGCAATTCCGGGGCAGACGGTGGAAAGCTGGAGGCGTACACTGGAGCAGGTAATGGCACTTTCCCCGGAGCATATTTCTGCATATAGTCTGATCTTGGAAGAGGGAACAACTTTCTATAAAAAATATGTAGAAGACGAGGCAAAAGAAGGGCCAAAGCTTCCGGATGAGGATGCGGAGCGTCAGATGTACTGGGATACGGAAACGCTGATGGAGAAGAACGGATATCACCGTTATGAGATTTCCAATTATGCTAAGGAGGGATATGCCTGCCGGCACAACCTGGGATATTGGGAGAGAATTCCGTATCTGGGATTTGGAATTGGTGCGGCATCTCTGGTTCCCGGGGATCTGATTGGAAAATGCAGGAAGCTGGAAGGAAAAATGAGTCGCTACACGAACCCGGATCAGTTAAGGGAGTATGCACATTCCTACAGGAACAAATTTCAGGCAGAGCTTCTGACAGAAACTGAGGAGATGGAGGAATTTATGTTTCTTGGACTGCGGAAAATGAACGGAATCTCAAAAAAAGAATTTTCAGAGTATTTTGGGAAGAGTCTGGAGGATATTTACGGTGAACCGATCTGCAAACTGGAAAGCTTAAAGCTTCTTGAGCAAGATGATGACAGAGTATGGCTTACAAAACGGGGGATCGATGTCAGCAACAGTGTGTTTGTAGAGTTTCTGCTGGAAGAGTAAAATTTGGAAAATCAGAAAAATATAAAGTATACTTGACAAATAGGTTTTATAGGCATATAATGACATCATCGAGTTAAACCTATCAAAACAGTAGGAAAGAAAGGAGAACTTACGATGTCAAAAATTTATAATGGTGCTTTAGAGCTTGTTGGAAATACTCCTCTTGTAGAGGTGAAAAATATTGAAGAAGAATTAGGATTAGAGGCAAGAATCCTTGTGAAACTGGAATATTTTAACCCGGCCGGAAGTGTAAAAGACAGAATTGCCAAAGCAATGATCGAGGATGCTGAGGAAAAAGGATTATTAAAAGAAGGTTCTGTTATCATCGAGCCTACTTCGGGAAATACGGGAATCGGTCTTGCATCGATTGCAGCAGTCAAAGGATACCGTATCATTCTTACTATGCCGGAGACAATGAGTGTAGAAAGAAGAAACATCCTGAAAGCATACGGAGCAGAGATTGTTCTGACAGAAGGCGCAAAGGGAATGAAGGGTGCGATTGAAAAAGCAGATGAACTTGCAAAAGAGATCCCGGGCAGCTATATCCCTGGACAGTTTGTTAATCCGGCTAATCCGGAAGTACACAGAAAGACAACCGGACCAGAGATCTGGAAGGATACAGACGGAGAAGTAGATCTGTTTATCGCAGGTGTTGGTACAGGTGGAACACTGACCGGTGTCGGCGAATATCTGAAATCCCAGAATCCGGATGTGAAGATCGTTGCATTGGAGCCTGCAAGCTCACCGGTACTTTCTACAGGAAAAGGTGGTCCTCACAAGATTCAGGGAATCGGAGCAGGATTTGTACCGGACGTACTCAACACAACTGTATATGATGAAATATTTACTGTAGAAAATGATGACGCTTTTGCAACAGGAAAGCTACTTGCAAAGAAAGAAGGAATCCTGGTAGGAATTTCTTCGGGAGCCGCACTTTATGGAGCGATCGAACTTGCAAAACGTCCGGAAAACAAAGGAAAGACGATTGTGGCACTGCTTCCGGATACCGGAGACAGATATTACTCCACACCGCTCTTCACGGAGTAGAATATGAATTTTTCAAAGAAAAGCAGATACGGACTTCGGGCACTGATCGACCTGTCCGTATACTCAAAAGAATCCCATGTTGCACTTGCAGCAATTGCAGAGCGTAACAGTATTTCACCGCAGTATCTGGAACAGGTATTTGCGGCACTCAGAAAAGCCGGAATCATTAAAAGCGTGAAAGGACCGCAGGGGGGATACCTCTTGGCGAAACCTGCCACAAAGATTTCGGTTGCGGAAATATTACGTGCGCTGGAAGGTGATTATCTCATCGAAGAAGAGGATGTAGAAGGCGCCGAGAACGGAAGAGCTGCGGCTCAGGCTGTACAGAGTGAAGTTATCGAACGTCTGAACAGAGGACTACAGGATATTCTTGAGAATCTGTTTCTCTCTGACCTCGAACAAAAATATCAGGAATACAGTGAATACAGTCAGGATATGTACTATATATAATAGAAGAAATGCACACCATCAGACCGGGAGGCTGGGGTGTGTATTTTTTTGTTTGACGGTCGGGTGGGGAGTTTGGGAGGAAGGGAGCAGGCGGTTCAGGCAGAAAAGAAGGGTTTGCCGATTGAATTGGAATCCGACAGCATATCCGGGTGGAACCGGACTAAAAATAAAAAAATCATAAACCCTGTTGACAAAGTGAATAGTAAGTGGTACATTTATAAGCGTAGAAAATGTTAGCACTCAGACATAACGAGTGCTAATAACAAAAAAGGAGGTAGCATATGGAAGCCATACAGGAACTTAGTGAGCGGAAGACGAAGATCTTACATGCAATCATTAAGAACTATCTTGAGACCGGAGAGCCTGTGGGATCCAGAACGATTTCCAAGTATACGGATCTGAATTTAAGTTCGGCAACGATCCGGAATGAGATGGCAGATCTCGAAGAGCTTGGTTATATCATGCAGCCTCACACATCAGCAGGAAGGATTCCGTCGGATAAAGGTTACAGATGGTATGTGGATATGCTGATGAGCCAGAAAGAACAGGAGATTACCGAAATCAAAGGTCAGATGCTTGAGAAGGCTGACAAGATGGAAGAACTTCTGAAGCAGGTTGCAAAGGTTCTTGCGAACAACACGAATTATGCGACGATGATTTCGACTCCGACTTACAACGGGAACAAATTAAAATTTATCCAGCTTTCACAGGTTGATGACCATCAGCTGATCGTTGTGATCGTGATGGAAGGCAACATTGTAAAGAACCAGATCGTGACACTGGATGAGCCGCTCAGCAATGAAGCACTATTGAAGCTGAATATGCTTCTGAATACTTCGCTGAACGGAACTTCACTAGAGCAGATCAATCTGGGAGTGATCGCAAGACTGAAAGAACAGGCAGGGATCCACAGTGGTGTGATGAGCAGTGTCCTGGATGCGGTAGCGAATGTGATCCAGCTGGATGACGACATGGAGATTTACACCAGTGGCGCGACGAATATTTTCAAGTATCCGGAGCTTAGTGATAAGCAGAGCGCACAGGAGATCATCAGTGCTTTTGAAGAAAAGCAGCAGCTTGCCGCTCTGGTAACAAAGTCAATGGCAAACGGCGGTGAAGACAGAGACATCCAGGTATACATCGGAGATGAATCGAATGTGGAGAACATGAAAGACTGCAGCGTAGTCACAGCAACATATGAGTTGGGCGAGGGCATGCAGGGAACCATCGGAATCATCGGACCGAAGCGAATGGATTATGAACATGTCATGAAGACGCTTAAGACACTGATGGCAGAGCTGGATGACATATTCCACAGGGATGAGCCGAAAAAGCTCGAATAAGAAGTAAGAAAGGTGGAAGAACCATTGGATAAAAAGATGAGTAATGAAGAAATGGTAAAAGAAGCAGTGGAAGAAGCAAAGAAAGCTGCAGAGGCAGAAGCCAAAGAGCAGGAGGCAAAAGGGCAGGAACCGGAAGACGCGGAAGAAACCGAAGCAACAGAGGAAGAAGCTGTTGGTAAAGAGACGAATTCCGAAGATGCTGAAGAACCAAAGAAAAAGAAGCTGTTTGAAAAGAAGAATAAAAAAGATAAAAAGGATGAGCAGATCGCAGATCTGACAGACAAACTTACGAGACACATGGCTGAGTTCGATAATTACAGAAAGCGTACTGAAAAAGAAAAGTCAGCGATGTATGAGATCGGAGCCAAAGATGTTGTAGAAAAAATTCTTCCGATTGTAGACAACTTTGAACGCGGACTTCAGTCCGTACCGGAAGAAAAGAAAGATGATCCGTTCGTAGATGGAATGGATAAGATCTATAAACAAATGATGAGCACACTGGAAGGAATCGGAGTAAAACCGATCGAAGCAGTTGGTCAGGAATTCGATCCGAATTTCCACAATGCAGTGATGCATGTGGAGGATGAAGAACTTGGTGAAAATGTAGTAGCCGAGGAATTCCAGAAAGGATATATGTACCGTGACTCAGTCGTAAGACACAGCATGGTAAAGGTAGCAAACTAAGATATACCGTGTACCGCATTTACGATACACTTTATATAAATAACAAAGCAAAATACAATTTTTATTATATTAACAGGAGGTCTTCATAATGGGCAAAATCATTGGTATTGACTTAGGTACAACAAACAGTTGTGTAGCGGTTATGGAAGGTGGACAGCCGGTCGTAATCGCAAATACAGAAGGAGCAAGAACTACACCATCTGTAGTAGCATTTACAAAGACAGGAGAACGTCTTGTAGGTGAACCTGCAAAACGTCAGGCAGTAACAAATGCAGAAAAGACAATCTCATCTATCAAGCGTGAGATGGGTACAGATCATAAAGTAGACATCGATGGAAAGAAATATTCTCCACAGGAAATTTCAGCTATGATCCTTCAGAAATTGAAAGCAGATGCAGAAGGATATCTTGGAGAAAAAGTTACGGAAGCAGTTATCACTGTTCCGGCTTACTTCAACGATGCTCAGCGTCAGGCTACAAAAGATGCAGGTAAGATTGCAGGCCTTGATGTAAAACGTATCATCAACGAGCCTACAGCAGCAGCTCTTGCATATGGACTTGACAATGAAAAAGAACAGAAGATCATGGTATACGACCTTGGCGGTGGTACATTTGATGTATCTGTTATCGAGATCGGTGACGGCGTTATCGAAGTTCTTTCTACAGCTGGTAACAACAGACTTGGTGGAGATGACTTCGACCAGAAGATCACAGATTATATGCTTGCAGATTTCAAGGCAAAAGAAGGCGTAGACCTGTCAACAGACAGAATGGCACTTCAGAGACTGAAAGAAGCAGCTGAAAAAGCAAAGAAAGAACTTTCTTCTGCAACAACAACAAACATCAACCTTCCGTTCATCACAGCAACAGCTGAAGGACCGAAGCATTTTGATATGACTCTTACAAGAGCTAAATTCGATGAACTGACACGTGACCTTGTAGAAAAGACACAGGAACCGGTAAGACGTGCACTTTCTGATGCAGGACTTACAGCAGCAGACTTAGGTCAGGTACTTCTTGTTGGTGGATCTACACGTATCCCGGCAGTTCAGGAAGAAGTAAAACGTCTGACAGGAAAAGAACCAAGTAAATCTCTTAACCCGGATGAATGTGTAGCACTTGGTGCTTCTATCCAGGGTGGTAAGCTTGCAGGAGATGCAGGTGCAGGCGACATCCTTCTTCTTGATGTAACTCCACTTTCACTTTCTATCGAAACAATGGGTGGTGTAGCTACAAGACTGATCGAGAGAAACACAACAATCCCGACAAAGAAGAGCCAGATCTTCTCTACAGCAGCTGATAACCAGACAGCCGTTGATATCAATGTTGTACAGGGTGAAAGACAGTTTGCAAGAGATAACAAGTCCCTCGGACAGTTCAGACTGGATGGAATTCCGCCGGCTCCACGTGGAATCCCACAGATCGAAGTTACATTCGATATTGATGCAAACGGTATCGTAAATGTATCTGCAAAAGATCTGGGAACAGGAAAAGAACAGCACATCACAATTACAGCAGGATCTAATATGTCTGATGCAGATATCGACAAAGCTGTAAAAGAAGCTGCAGAATTTGAAGCTCAGGATAAGAAACGTAAAGAAGCAATCGATGCTAAGAACGATGCCGACGCTATGGTATTCCAGACAGAAAAAGCACTTGGCGAAGTTGGAGATAAGATTGATGCAGCAGACAAAGCAGCAGTAGAAGCTGACGTACAGGCTCTGAAAGATCTGCTTGCGAAAGCGAATACAGAAGAACTTACAGATGCTCAGGTTGCAGAAATCAAAGCAGGAAAAGAAAAACTGATGGAAAGCGCTCAGAAACTGTTCACAAAGGTTTACGAACAGGCAGGCGCACAGGCTGGTCAGGCAGGACCACAGGCTGGACCTGCACCAGAAGCAGGACCTGCTCCGGAAGGATTTAACGGAGATGACGTAGTTGACGGAGATTACAAAGAAGTTTAATCCGTAAGATAAGATGAGAAACTGCAAGGCGGCATTATACCGTCTTGCAGATTTCATGTATCATAAATAAAAATAGTTTTTTATGACATAAAAAGCCTCCGGTTAGGTGAACTGCATGTGCAAAGAAGATGTTGCAGAGAGCCGGCGCGGGCATGAGAATGTGCCAGGGTACATTCTGTATTAAAATACTTTGAGAAATATCTAAGTGAGGTAGGATTATGGCAGAGGCAAAAAGGGATTATTATGAGATCCTGGGCGTATCACGAGATGCGGATGATGCGACTCTGAAAAAAGCATACAGAGCTTTGGCGAAAAAATATCACCCGGATATGAATCCAGGAGATGCAGAAGCCGAAAAGAAGTTCAAGGAGGCTTCTGAAGCCTATGCTGTTCTGAGTGATGCAGATAAACGGCGTCAGTACGATCAGTTTGGTCATGCAGCGTTTGAAGGCGGTGCAGGCGGAGCCGGTGGATATGGCGGTTTTGATTTTAACGGGGCAGATTTTGGTGATATTTTTGGTGATATCTTCGGTGATCTGTTTGGCGGTGGCAGAAGAGGCGGACGTGCGAACAATGGTCCGATGAAAGGCGCCAATATCCGTAAAGGTGTCCGGATTACATTTGAGGAAGCAATTTTTGGATGCGAGAAGGAACTGGATATCGTTCTGAAAGATCCATGTACAAAGTGTAACGGAACAGGAGCAAAACCTGGAACAAGTCCGGAGACCTGTTCAAAATGTGGTGGAAAAGGTCAGGTTGTTTATACATCACAGTCGTTCTTCGGAACGGTGCAGAATGTTCAGACCTGTCCGGACTGTCATGGAACGGGTAAGATCATTCGTGAGAAATGTCCGGACTGTGGTGGAACAGGCTATACTTCAAGCCGCAAGAAGATCAAAGTCACAATCCCGGCAGGTATTGACAATGGTCAGAGCGTAAGAATCCGTGAGAAAGGTGAACCGGGTGTGAATGGCGGACCGAGGGGAGACCTTCTGGTAGAAGTTACGGTTTCCAGACATCCAATCTTCCAGAGACAGGATGTTCATATTTTCTCAACTGCACCAATTTCGTTTGCGCAGGCAGCACTTGGTGGTGATGTGCGAATCAAGACGGTTGATGGTGATGTGATCTATACCGTAAAACCGGGAACTAAGACTGATACAAAAGTACGCCTGAAAGGAAAAGGGGTACCTTCTTTGAGAAATCCTCAGGTCAGAGGTGATCATTATGTGACGCTGGTTATTCAGACCCCGGAAAAATTAAGTCCGGAAGCCAAAGAAGTGCTTAGACATTTTGATCAGTTGACAGGAAATACACTGAACCAGGAAGAGCCGGCTTCCGAATCGAAGGGTAAAGCTAAGAAAAAAGGGTTCATGGATAAGTTAAAAGAAACATTTGAAGAATAATAAAAAGGTGGCTGCGAAAAACCCGATTGAGTTTTTCGCAGCCACCTTTTTTACTATTCTTCTTCGTCTTCCAGTTCTCCTCCGATGACACCTCCGAGAACGGCAGTGAAAGAAGCAACAACGACAGCGGCGATGATTGCTACACCGATCAGTGCTACTAAAATACCCATAACACGTACCTCCTTTTCTCGTCTTTTTATAGTATAACACGGAGGCAAGTAAAATTAAATGAAAAAATGTGACTTTTTTCATTTAGTATGCTATAATGTCAAAGAGCAAATGATAACACAGCGTATTGTCAGTTTTGCGGATTTAAAATAGTAAGGCTTAGCGGTTAAGGAGGGCAAACCAATATGGCACTGAAAAAACAGATAAAAGAAACAAAGGCAGCAGAGGTAAAGGCAGCGGCAGAAACTAAAGAAGAAGTAAAAACAGCAGTTAAAGCAGCAGAAGATAAAGTCAGCGAAAAAGTAGAAGAAGTAAAAGAAACTGCTAAAAAAGAAGCACAGCCGAAAGAAGTAAAGGCTACTGTTGAAAAGAAAGCGCAGGAGGTAAAAAAAGCTGCAGAAGAAGTGAAAAAAACAGTAGAAGAAACAGCTGAAAAAGCTGCAAAAGAAGTGAAGAAAACTGCAGAGAAAGTTACAAAAGAAGTAAAGAAAGCAGCACCAAAAACAACAGCAAAAAAATCTGCGGCAAAGAAAGAAATCAAAACAGAAGTTGTTCTTCAGTATGGTGAAAAAGAAGTAAACACAAAAGATATGATTGCTTCAGTAAAAAAAGACTGGACAAAACAGAAACATAAAATTTCCGAGATCAAGAGTATTGAGCTTTATGTAAAACCGGAAGATTATGCAGTATACTATGTAATCAATGGCGAACATACCGGAAAAGTATGGTTATAAGATAAGACTGAAAGATTTAGTCCGAACCGCAATCTTTATTGAACGGTTCGGATTTTTTTAAGGAGAGAGGTAAAATGCAAAAATTTATACAGTATACCCCGACAGAAATCCTGTTTGGAGAAAACACACAGGCAGAAGTTGGGAAAGAAGTTAAGAAATGGGGTGGAAGCCGTGTATTTATCGTATATGGCGGTGGAAGTGTAAAGAAAAGCGGACTTCTTGCGCAGGTAGAAGAAGCACTGGAAAAAGAAGGACTTGCTTATGAGGAATTTGGCGGAGTAAAGCCAAACCCCCGGATGGCATATGCACAGGAAGGCGTTGAGAAAGCAATTGAGTTCGGTGCGGATTTTCTTCTTGCAGTAGGCGGTGGAAGTTCTATTGATACAGCAAAGGCAATCGCCCATGGTGTGGCAAACCCGGACTGGTCTCTGGAGGAGATCTGGGGTGGTGAAATCACACTTACCAGATCGACACCGGTAGGATGCGTACTTACGATTGCGGCAGCAGGAAGTGAAACAAGCGATTCCGCAGTTCTGACAAACGAAGAAACAGGGAAAAAGGGAGGAATCAGCACCGGCCTGAACCGCCCGAAGTTTGCGATCATGAATCCGGTTCTTACCTATACGCTTCCAAAATATCAGATTGCATGTGGAGTCGTAGATATCATGATGCATACGCTGGAACGTTATTTTATTCCGAATACGAGAAATCAGATGACAGATGAGATTGCAGAGGGAGTTCTGCGGGTTGTGATTGAAAATGGAAAGAAAGGTCTGGAGAATCCGACAGACTACGATGCCATGAGTGAAATCATGTGGGCAGGAAGTCTTTCACATAATGGTCTGACAGGTCTCGGAAGAGCAAAAGATTTTTCTGTACATAAGCTCGGACATGCACTTGGTGCAAAATATGATAAGGCGCATGGGGCAACCCTTTCAGCTGTCTGGGGATCCTGGGCAGAATATGTCTATAAAAACGATGAAGAAAGATTTGCGCATTACGCAAAAAAAGTGTGGGGCGTAGAGGAAGAAGATGTGGCGAAAGCCGCAAAAGAGGGAATTCGCCGGACGGTAGAATATTTCCGTGAGATTCATATGCCGACAAATTTAAAGGAACTGGAGATCGGAGAAGTATCAGAGGAAGATCTGCGGGAACTTGCTATGGCTGCGACATTAAATGACACTGTAAAACTTTCAAAAATCAAAGAACTTACTGCCGAAGATGTATACCAGATTTTTCGGAAAGCAGCAGGAAAATAAGATGGAAATAAATAAGAGAAAATTTTACAGACAAGTGTTCGCACTTGTAATCCCAATGGCACTTCAGAATCTGATCAATGTGGGTGTGACGGCGGCAGACGTGCTGATGCTTGGAAGAGTCAGCGAAAAAGTTCTTTCAGGTGCATCCCTTGCAGGGCAGATACAGTTTGTCATGACACTGATCCTTTTCGGTACAACATCAGGTGCAACGGTTTTGACCGCACAGTACTGGGGAAAGAAAGATACACAGACGATTGAAAAAATCCTTGGAATGGGAATGACCATCGGTGTCAGCTGTGCAGCTCTTTTTACCATTGTTGCGGAAATCATTCCGGAAGTGCTGCTTCATATCTATACCAGTGACCCGGCCGTGATCGCAGAAGGTGTGAAATATTTGCGGATCGTGGCGCTTTCCTATGTCCTGATGGCGGCAACGCAGGTCTATCTTTACATTATGCGGAGTATCGAGCAGGTTGTGATTGCAACGGTTGTCTACAGCGCGTCACTAATTTGTAATGTCCTGGTAAATGCGCTTCTTATTTTTGGCTTATTTGGTTTACCGAAGATGGGAATTATGGGTGCGGCAATCGGAACTCTGACAGCAAGGATCGTAGAACTTATCATTGTAATCTGGTATGCAAAAGTAAAAAACCATGACGTTAGATTTCACCCGGTCTATATGCGTAAGATCGACAAGGTGCTTCTAAAAGACTTTCTGATTTATGCGAGTCCGGTGATCTTGAATGAAATGATGTGGGGACTTGGTTCTACTGCGAATACAGCAGTGATCGGTCATCTGGGAAGTGCTGCGGTGGCAGCAAATTCTGTTGCTCAGGTCGCAAGACAGCTGGCAACGGTGGTTGCCTTTGGTGTATCCAATGCGACTGCCATTTATCTTGGTAAGACCATCGGTGCAAAAGAGTTTCATCTGGCAAAAGAGTATGGAAAAAGATTTTTGTGGCTGAGTATTATTACCGGTGCGGTAGGAGGCGGCATCATTCTGATAGCTGCTCCGATTGCAAATCATGTGATGACACTCTCACAGGAAGCGCAGGGGTATCTTTATTTTATGTTTTTTGTTATGTCTTACTTTACACTCTGCCAGGCGATCAATACCACACTGGTAGTGGGGGTATTCCGGGCAGGAGGAGATACCAGGTTTGGTCTGATCCTGGATGTGTCTACCATGTGGGGATGCTCTATTCTGCTGGGTATGATCGCTGCCTTTGTCTTTCATGCGCCGGTGCAGGTTGTTTATATCCTTCTGATGAGTGATGAGGTGATCAAAGTACCGATCACAGTCATGCGCTACCGAAGCTATAAATGGATTCAGAATGTGACGAGAGAAAAAGCAGAGCTGGCATAACATTGTATGCGAAAATAAATTTGGAATTTTGAGGTAGATGTGATATGCTAGAGAAAGAATATATTTGAAAAGGAGATTTGCAACATGAGATTAGTATCAACAGAAAAAGCACCAAAAGCACTTGGACCATATTCCCAGGGATATGTACATGGGGGAATTCTTTATTCGGCAGGACAGATTGCGATCAATCCGGCTACAGATACTGTAGAAGCTGATACTATCGAAGGACAGGCTGACCAGGTATGCAAGAACATCGGAGCAATCCTTGAAGAAGCAGGAACTTCTTTTGACAAAGTATTAAAGACAACCTGTTTCCTTGCTGATATGGGAGATTTTTCCGCATTTAACGAAGTTTATGCAAAATATTTCACATCAAAACCAGCCAGAAGCTGTGTTGCTGTTAAGACACTTCCGAAGAACCTTCTTTGCGAAATTGAAGTGATCGCAGCAGTGGAAGAATAGGATAGAGAGATATCCTGAAAAAGTAGGAGGTTTGGCATTATGGCAGAAGAAAAAAGCAGCGGATGTTCGCCGGAATCATGTTCTTCCTGTGCACATGCGGGTTCATGCAGCAGTGCGAAGAAAGATCTGAAAGCACCGGCAAATCCGTATTCACAGGTAAAAAAAGTAATTGGAGTAGTCAGCGGTAAAGGTGGAGTCGGCAAATCAATGGTGACAGCATCTCTTGCACGTATGATGGTACAGCAGGGATATTCAGTTGGTATTCTGGATGCGGATATCACAGGACCATCTATCCCGAAGATGTATGGAGTGCATGGAAGTGCAGTCGGAAGCGAGGCGGGAATGTTCCCGTGCGTTGCAAAAGACGGCACGAAGATCATGTCGGTCAATCTGCTTCTGGAACACGAATCAGATCCTGTCATCTGGAGAGGACCGGTGATCGCAGGAGTGGTAACCCAGTTCTGGACTGATGTAATGTGGGGAGATCTGGATTTCTTATTTGTTGATATGCCACCGGGAACAGGGGATGTTCCTCTTACGGTATTCCAGTCACTTCCGGTAGACGGCGTTGTGATCGTGACTTCGCCACAGGATCTGGTACAGATGATCGTAGAGAAAGCTTACAATATGGCAAAGAAGATGAACATACCGGTTCTCGGACTGGTGGAAAACTACAGTTATCTGGAATGTCCGGACTGTGGAAAGAAAATATCTGTATTTGGGGAAAGCCACATTGACGAGATTGCAGAAAAACTTGGGGTAGAAGTACTCGGAAAGATGCCGATCGATCCGAAACTTGCCGAGATTGTAGAACAGGAGAAGTTCTATGAGGCAGACAACCAGTATCTTAAAAACATCATTGACAAGTTCAATTAAGAAGAAAGCTCCGGCGAGGTGATGATCGCCGGGGCTTTTTAGCTATAGAGGCACGGAAAATGTGAAAAGCCATATCATGACAGGACGGATACAATTGGCAAGGAACATGTGTTTATGGTATGATAACAAGTAGCAAAAAGCGGAGGCAGAAAGAACATGGACGAGAATCTCCCGGTGATCCGGATTTCGGTGCGAAACCTTGTGGAGTTTATTTTAAGAGAAGGGGATATTGACAATCGAACAGGAGGCGGACAAGATCCGGAGAATATGCAGATGGGAAGTCGGATTCACCGGAAGATCCAGAGACAGATGGGATCGGATTATCAGGCGGAGGTACCTCTTAAGACAGAGATCGTCTGTGATGGGTTTACTTTGAAAATAGAAGGACGTGCCGACGGACTGATTCATACAAAAGAGCAGGTCATGGTAGATGAGATCAAGGGTGTTCTGCGGGAACTTGACCGGGTGCAGGAGCCGGCAGGCATTCATCTGGCACAGGCAAAATGTTATGCCAGCATGGTAGCAGAACAGGAAGGGGTGGATGAGATCGGGGTACAGATGACCTATTGCCAGATGGAGACGGAAGAGGTGAAAAGGTTTCAGTATTCTTATCAGAGTAACGAACTGAAAGTCTGGTTCGATGAAGTTATTCGACAGTATGAAAAATGGGCAAAGTTCCAGATTGAATGGAGAAAGGCAAGAAATGCATCTATTAAAGGGATTGAATTTCCGTTTCCATATCGTAAAGGGCAGAGAGAGCTTGCGGTATCTGTTTACCGGACGATTCTTCGGAAGAAAAAGTTGTTCATCCAGGCACCAACCGGAGTGGGAAAGACGATTTCAACGGTATTTCCGGCAGTGAAAGCGGTTGGAGAAGAACTGGGTGAGAAGATTTTTTATCTGACGGCAAAGACAATCACCCGGACGGTGGCGGAGCAGGCATTCGAAACCTTACGGGAACAGAATCTGAAGTTCAAGGTGATCACTTTAACGGCAAAAGAAAAAATCTGTTTCTGTGAGGAGACAAGCTGTAATCCGGATGACTGCCCATATGCCAAAGGGCATTTTGACCGGGTAAATGACGCGGTCTATGAGCTTTTGATGCAGGAAGATGTGATGAGCCGGGAAGTGTTGGAAGCGCAGGCAAGAAAGCATAAGGTCTGCCCATTTGAAATGGCACTGGATGTGTCGACCTGGGTGGATGGTGTGATCTGCGATTATAATTATGTGTTTGACCCGGATGCCCGGCTCAGGCGTTTCTTTGCAGAAGGTGGCGCTGGAGGATATTTGTTTCTGATCGATGAGGCACACAATCTGGTAGAACGTGGACGGCAGATGTACAGTGCAGAGTTATGCAAGGAGGACTTTCTTGCGGTGAAGAAACTGGTAAAGGGAGAAGCACCGCGGTTTGCAAAAAGACTGGAGGCATGCAATAAGATTCTTCTGGCAATGAAAAAAGAGTGTGAAAACTATAAGGTGCTGGACAATATTTCGCATTTTGGAATCCAGCTTATGAATGTACTATCTGAGACAGACCGGTATCTCGAGGAATGTGTGGATAAAGAAGTCCGGGAAACCGTATTGGATTTTTATTTTCAAGTGAGGTCTTTCCTGAATATATATGATGGGTTGGATGAGAACTATGTCGTCTATACGGAGTATCAGGAGAATGGAAGATTTGTTCTGAAGTTGTTTTGTGTTAACCCGGCGGCAAATCTGCAGAAATGTCTGGATAAGGGGAACAGTGCTGTATTCTTTTCGGCAACACTTCTGCCAATCCAGTATTACAAAAGACTTCTGAGTACGGAAAAAGACAACTATGCGGTCTACATTGATTCTTCGTTTGATACAAAGAAGAGACTGCTTATGAATGGTGTGGATGTGAGTACCCGTTACACCATGCGTTCCAGGGAAATGTATCAACGATATGCGACATACATTTTCCGGGTAGTGAAAGCAAAAATGGGGAATTATCTGATCTTTTTCCCGTCTTACCGGTTTATGGAAGATGTGTATCAGGAATTTACACAGCTTCTTGCATCAGATGAAGAAGAGATGGAACTGGTTATTCAGCAGAAGCACATGGATGAAGAAGAACGGGAAAATTTCCTGCGTGCATTTGAAATGGGAAGAGAGAAAAGTCTGATCGGTTTTGGAGTTCTTGGCGGGATTTTCTCAGAAGGAATCGATCTGACAAATGAGAAGCTGATCGGGACACTGATCATCGGAACAGGGCTGCCGCAGGTGTGCAATGAGCGGGAAATCCTGAAAAGCTATTTTGACCAGAAGGGACTTTACGGATTTGACTATGCTTACCGGTATCCGGGGATGAACAAGGTTTTGCAGGCGGCAGGAAGGGTGATCCGCACAGAGGATGACCGCGGAGTGATACTTCTTCTGGATGAGCGTTTTCAGAGGGAGAAGGGGAAAGAGATTTTCCCGAAAGAATGGGCGGACTGTGAAAGATGCCGGTTAGACATTGTGGAAGAAAAAATCCGTCTGTTCTGGGAAAAACAGACGGATAATTAAGAAACTTTTTATGCATTAAAGTAATCCAGAAATGCCTGTGTCGCGCGGGAAACCGGAACATGTCCGTTCCATGCGGCAACCAGCTGACGCTTTGGAAGTTGTTCTTCGGTCTGGACGACAAAGAGTTGGTCGGAATTCTTTGGTACACAGTAGTCCGGAATAAAAGCGATGCCAAGTCCGATCCGTGCGAGATCGATCAGAAGATCGTTGCTGCTCAGCTCGATTTCAGGAACCAGATCCAACTGATGCTGCTGAAAGAGAGAATGCAGAAATTCACTGGTTGTACTTTTTCTGTCCAGCATGATGATCGGATAACGCTGCAGTTCTTTGAGGGAAAGCTTTTTCCCCTGCAGTTCCGCAAAGGACTGGTTTGCGATAAAGACATCGTGAAAATCACGGATCTTTCGGAAGGAGGCAAGACTGCCAAGGTAAACGTTCGGATAGTTAGCGACAATGAGATCTACCTGACCGTTCTCCAGAAGTTCCGTACACTTGATCGAAGTGGCATTGGTCACTTTTATATGTGCGTTAGGGAAAGCTTTGTGGAAACGTTCCAGATAAGGAACCAGAAAATACCGGCAGATGGTGTCGCTGGCACCGATGCGGATCTGACCGCCGGTAGAGGCTGTTTCCATGATCTGGGATTCCCCGCGCTTGATCAGATTGATCGCCGGTTCGATATGACGCAGAAGGATCTCGCCTTCCGGGGTGAGCTGAACTTTTTTTGTGCTTCGGATGAAAAGAACCTGATCCAGTTTCTTTTCCAGTGCTTTAATGGACTGGCTGACAGCGGACTGTGAAATAAAGAGCTGCTTGGAAGCCTCAGAAAAGCTGAGTGTGTCTGCAACATAATAAAATACTTTATATAATTCATAGTTGATATCCATTATTAGTCCTCCTTATAAAACCTATTAGTATTATAAGTGATAAAAAATGAAATTTCAAGAGAAAACCATTTTTGACAAATGAAGACAGGGTTGCTAAACTATAGACAAAAAAGAGAAGGAGAAAAAGGATGGCAAAAAAGAAATGGCTGCATAAAATCCTGGCGATTTTGCCGAGTATTTCACTGATCGTGATCCTGCTGATCAGCAGTTTTGAGATCGGTGCATACGGAGACTGGAATTTTTATGAAAAAGAATATGAAAAATATAAGGTAGCGGATGAACTTTATATGGAGATGCCGGATATCATGAAGGTGACAAAATTCATGATGTCTTATTTGCGGGGCAACGAGAAGAAACTGAGTATTGAGACGGAAGTGGAAGGAAATATACAGGATTTTTTCAATGAGAAGGACCGGCTTCATATGGCAGATGTGCAGGGACTTTTTCTTGGCGGACTTGCAATCCGGAGGGGAGCGATCATCGTACTGCTTTTTTCAATGGCGGCACTTGTGCTTATGAAAGCAGACTGGAAGAGACTGATCCCGCAGATGTATCAGCGGGTGCTGGCGGTATTTCTGGCACTTACCGCGGCGGCAGGATTTCTGTTCTCAAGAGACTTTAACAAATATTTCGTGATCTTTCATCATATTTTCTTTAACAATAACTTATGGATCCTTGATCCGGCAGAAGACTATATGATCCGGATGCTTCCGGAGGGCTTTTTCTATGATATGGTGATGAGGATCGGAAGTATTTTTGCTGTGTTTTTAATCGTATCTTTTGTCTGCAGTATTGTCCAGAAAAAGATAAATAAGAGATGCGATTCACGGTAATTGTAATAAATAAGATATACTTATAAAAAGATTTAGTTATATTTATTGTACTTATAAAAGGTGATGTGGTAAAATAAAAATCGAGGAAACTGCCGTTATGCCGGATCAAGGCATGCGGTTTCAATATTACTACCAAAGCTAATGGAGGAAATTATGGGCGTAAAACGTGTATATGTGGAGAAAAAACCAGAATTTGCAGTACAGGCTAAAGAACTTCGCCATGAGGTGAAGAGTTATCTTGGAATTAAGACGGTGAAGAATGTACGTGTACTGATCCGCTATGATGTGGAAAATCTTTCTGATGCAACATTTGAAAGAGCATGTAACGGTGTGTTTGCAGAACCACCGGTAGATGTGCTTTACAGAGAGGACTTCCCGCGCGAAGAAAGTGACCACATTTTTTCTGTAGAATTTCTTCCTGGACAGTTTGACCAGAGAGCAGATTCTGCTGTTCAGTGCGTACAGTTTATCAAAGAGGATGAGCTGCCGGTTATCAAGACAGCGACCACTTATGTGATCGAAGGTGAGATCAGCGAAGAAGAGATGGAAGCTATCAAGGCACACTGCATCAACCCGGTAGATTCCAGAGAGACAGGACTTGAAAAACCAGAGACACTGGTTACGAAATTCGAGGAACCTGCAGATGTAAAGATTTTTGACGGATTCAAAGATATGCCGGAAGCGGAACTGAAAGAGTTATACAGTTCTCTTGGACTTGCTATGACATTCAAGGATTTCCAGCACATCCAGAATTATTTCAAAGGGGAGGAACACAGAGATCCATCTATGACAGAGATCCGTGTTCTGGATACTTACTGGTCTGACCATTGCCGTCATACCACATTCTCCACTGAGCTTACACAGGTGAAATTTGATGAGGGTGATTATAAAACTCCTATCGTTGATACCTATAACAGATATCTTTCCGACAGAGAAGTCCTTTATAAGGGACGGGACGACAAATTCGTCTGCCTGATGGATCTTGCCCTTATGGCTATGAAGAAACTGAAATCCGAAGGCAAGCTTCAGGATCAGGAGGAGTCCGACGAGATCAATGCCTGCAGTATTGTAGTGCCGGTTGATGTAAATGGAAAAGAAGAGGAATGGCTGATTAACTTCAAGAATGAGACACACAACCATCCTACTGAGATTGAGCCATTTGGTGGCGCAGCTACCTGCCTTGGCGGTGCAATCCGTGACCCGCTTTCCGGACGTACTTATGTATATCAGGCAATGCGTGTAACAGGAGCAGCAGATCCTACTGTTTCTGTAAAAGAGACTCTGAAAGGCAAGCTTCCGCAGAAAAAACTGGTTCGTGGCGCAGCTCACGGCTACAGCTCCTACGGTAACCAGATCGGTCTTG
>ERZ834859.1690-NODE-1690-length-22413-cov-3.254942_pt1 | contig 22413 bp, 24 predicted proteins | sample MGYA00519947_ERZ834859 | MGnify/ENA primary metagenome ERZ834859 (study PRJEB31850, sample SAMEA3708763) | human gut metagenome | biome: human gut; feature: human-associated habitat; material: faeces | place: China | collected 2014 ...
TCTGCCACCCACGAACCTTCAAACCACCTTTTGTCCCCTGAATCTCCCACAAAAAACTCAGTTCTGCGGAAACAGCATATTATAATCAATCCCCAGCGATGTACAACTTTCCCGCATCATATTTTCAATTCCACCATAGTAAACGTTAGCGAATACCACCGAATAAATTAAGAGCAGCACAATAATGCCAAGCGCTACGCTGCTTAAAGTAAGCCCAAGCTTTGCACGCCCGGAAAATGTTGTCTCACCGCCGCGTGAGAGCAGTGCAAACACGATGCCGAGCGCACCGCAGATTAATGCCGGATAAACCAGACAGAACGTTGAAAGTGCAATGATCCCCATGATAAGGGAAAGATTTTCCATATGTTTTGAATGCCGGTCAGGCATTGGTCTGTAAAACTGATGATCCATAAATAAGCCTTTCTGAAAATAAATAATATGATGTGGATAGTGTATCATGCGGTGTGAAAAAAAACAATGTTACCTTGAATCACTGTGGACATTTCGTTATAATAAAGATATTGCGCCGGAGAAAACGTTAAAATCCGGTGAGAAAAAAGGAGTAACTATGGATATTATTGCAAAGATTTCCGAGGAACTCGGAATCCGTAAAAATCAGGCTGAAGCAGCCGTAAAGCTGATCAAAAAAGGCAAGGCATATGTCTCTGACTTAAGTGCGGAGCAGATCCGTGAATACAGAGGAAGCCTGACCGAGCCCGGCAAGGAAGATCCCGGCAGCACCAGAAGCGTAGAAGAGAATCTGACACTGTTCGAGGATATGAAGGCCGGCAAATACGAGGACGGCACTAAGGTACTGCGTGCCCGCATCGATATGGCCTCTCCCAACATCAACATGAGAGATCCCGTCATCTATCGTGTGGCACATATGTCTCACCAGAATACCGGTGACAAATGGTGCATTTACCCTATGTACGATTTCGCGCATCCCATCGAGGATGCTATTGAGGGCGTGACCCATTCCATCTGTACGCTGGAATTTGAGGATCACAGACCGTTATATGACTGGGTTGTTCAGGAATTGGAGTATGCACATCCTCCAAAACAGATTGAATTTGCAAAATTATATCTGACAAATGTAGTTACAGGAAAGAGATATATTAAAAAGCTGGTAGAGGATGGAATTGTGGACGGATGGGATGATCCTCGTCTGGTATCTATTGCAGCTTTAAGAAGACGTGGTTTTACACCGGAGTCTATTCAGAAATTTGTTGAGCTGTGCGGCGTTTCCAAAGCAAACAGTTCCGTAGATTATGCAATGCTGGAGTATTGCATCAGAGAAGATTTGAAGATGAAAGCGCCTCGTATGATGGCTGTGTTAGATCCTGTGAAATTAGTAATTGACAATTATCCGGAAGGAGAAGTGGAATATCTGGAAGTTCCAAATAACATGGAAAATCCGGAGCTGGGAACAAGACAGGTTCCATTCGGCAGAGAGCTGTACATTGAAAGAGAAGACTTTATGGAAGTGCCGATTAAGAAATACAAACGTCTGTATCCTGAAAATGAAGTACGTCTTATGAATGCTTATTTTGTTACCTGCACAGGATGTGAAAAGGACGAAGAAGGCAATGTAACAGTTATCCATTGTACGTATGACCCTGCTTCCAAAGGCGGTAATTCACCGGATGGAAGAAAGGTAAAAGGAACTATTCACTGGGTATGTGCAGAAACAGCAGTGAAAGCAGAATGCCGTCTGTACGAAAATATTGTAGATGAAGAAAAAGGCGTATACAACAAAGAAGACGGAAGTCTCAATTTAAATCCAAATTCACTGACAGTTGTAAAAGACTGTCTTGTAGAACCGGAATTAGGAAAAGCAGAAGCTTATGACAGATTTCAGTTTGTAAGAAACGGATTTTTCTGTGCGGATTGCCATGACAGTAAGCCGGGAGTACCGGTGTTTAACCGTGTTGTATCATTAAAGAGCTCTTTTAAATTAAAATAAGATGAATGAATTGATGATTTTCATAGATAAGGACTCTAAAGCTCCTATCTATCAGCAAATTTATGAATTTATTAAAAAAGAAATAGAGAAAGAACAATTAAAGCCGGGAGACAAGCTGCCCTCATCAAGGGCGCTTTCCCGGTATCTTTCTGTCAGCAGAAGTACCATAGACCTTGCTTATGACCAGCTTGCTTCAGAAGGATATATTGAAGCTATGCCATGTAAAGGATATTATGTCTCTCAACTGGAAGGCGTTTATTTTTCAGATAGTCGTTTATCAAAATGTCAGGAAGAAAAGCCAATTGTTCAAGAGAGAGTAAAGAAATATTTCCATGATTTTGCTTTAAATGAAATTGCCAGAGGAAGTTTTCCTTATAATGTGTGGCAAAAGTTGTCAAAACAGGTACTGGCAGAGGCCGATGAGGAATTTTTTCAGCTTGGAAATCCCTGTGGGGAGGATGGAATTAGGCAGGCTGTAGCTAAATATCTGTATCGCTCCAGAGGAGTAAAATGCAAAAGAGAGCAGATTATTATCGGGGCAGGAAATGATTATCTTTTAATGCTTTTAGGGACAATTCTGGGAGCTGGACAGACAGTTGCAATGGAAGTGGCTACCTATATCAGCGCATATTATGATTTTCGTCATATAGGTTATGACATAGAGCAAATTAAGCAGGATGAACAGGGACTTGATATCAGTGATTTAGAAGGAAAAAGTGCAAACATTGTATATGTTATGCCTTCTCATCAATTTCCTATGGGAATGATTATGCCTTTAAAACGCCGTATGGCTCTTCTAAATTGGGCAGAAAAGTCACAAGAGCGTTATATTATCGAAGATGACTATGACAGTGAATTTCGTTATAAAGGGCAGCCTATTCCCAGTTTGCAGGGCTTTGACAGAAATGGCAGCGTGATTTATATGGGGACATTTTCAAAATCTGTAGCGCCTTCTATTCGTGTCAGTTATATGGTTTTACCAGAAAGACTTATGCAGAAATATTTGAAGAAAAAACATCTTTTCTCTGTAACAGTTTCTAAGACAGATCAGAAAATACTGGAACTTTTTTTAAACAAAGGTTATTATGAAAAACACTTAAATCGTATGCGTAAGATTTATAAAAATAAGCATGATTTGATTGTAAAATATTTGAAAGAAATGCAGGATATTTGTGTATTTCATGGGGAAAATGCAGGAGTTCATTTTGTTTTAGAATTTATTAACGGCCTAACAGAACAAGAAGCAATAGACAAAGCCAGAGATGTAGGTATACAGGTTTATGGAGTATCGGAATATTGTATTTCAATAAACACGGAAAAAGAAAATAAAGTACTTTTAGGATATGCCGGTATGGAAGAAAAAGAAATTGAAGAAGCCATGAAGCTTTTAAAAAAAGTATGGCATAAGAAATAGAAAGTTATGAAAGGGGAATGCAAAAAACATTCCCCTTTTAGAAATTATATTTATTCGTTTATTTCTAAGATTTTCCCTACAGACTCATCATATCTGCAGTATTTTCCATTTCCGGAAATAAACGGGGAATAAGTTTTCGTTTTAATATTTTTGATATATACAACTTTTGTAGCAATCATGTAAACGAGAGAAAATTTTTCATTTAAGCTGGAAATCCATTTGTATACTTTATTGTCTTTTTCAGAAAGCACAAGCTCATATCCACCGTCACAAGGTTCTAAGGAAAAATAAATTTTTTCATCTTTTTTTAAAGGAGTAAAGACCTGATTGTAAATGTATTCTGAAAAATGTTCTTTTACAAAAGCTTTAAATCCTTTTAAAGTATAAGTTTCTAAAGAAACTGCATCTGTAATTTTATCTCCTCGTTCAATACGGATTTTTAAAACTTTGAGAATATCTACCGCATCGTTAATAAAACTCAATCGGCTGTATTCCATACTTTCCAGTAAAAAAGAAATTAATTCTTTTGATAAAATATCATCATTTTTTGCCTGCTCAAATAAATTGTTATCCATAGTAAATTCCTCACTTTATAAATAGTTGAATACCCACTAAAGTGATTGTATTATGAATAGAAGATTTTTACAAGAGCTATTTTAAAGTTCATCGGAAGTGTTTTTATTTTCTTCGTCTTCTTTTTCACAGAAACAGTCCTTTACGGTTTCTTTTACAGTTTCTGTAACATTTTTGGCAGCTTTTTTTGTGTCTTCTACTGTATCTTTTATGTCTTCTTTCAGTTCTGCCATATCTTCGGCAAGATCTTCAAAATCATCTTCAAAGATATCATCTTCGGAGAATTCTTTCGCAAGTTCATCGGTTTTGTTGACTGCCTGATCTACTGATTTTTCAACTACTTCTTTAAATTTGGAAGCTACGTTTACTGCAGAGGCAGCAGTTTCTTTTAAATTATCCTGAAAGTCTGCGAATTCTTCCTGAAGATCAGGATTTTCTTCTTTCTTTTTTGTAAAATAATAAACGGCAGCTCCGGCAGTTGCACTTAATAGCCCAATACCTAATAATTTTTTACCTAAATTTCCCATAATCAAAATCCTTTCTGAAATTAAAATTCCCTTACTCTACCTATATGTTCTCCATTATAATCCTTTTTCACTCAGGAAGGGAAGTATTTTTTCATTAATTTTCTATGAAATTAATGTTCTTTTGTTGAAAAATGATTGACAAAAAGAAAAAAATCAGTATTATAGTAGTTAGTTAAAACTAATTAAAAAAAGCGAAGGTTGTAAGAAATTCTTATTTTTTTAATTATAAGTTAGATAAGACTAATCACAGAAAGGAAGAATGGCATGAGTATTGTAATTATTGGCGGAAATGAACGAATGGTAACACGTTATGAAAATTTGTGCGAAAGTTATGGATGTAAGGCAAAAGTATTTGTAAAAGAAAACAGTTCTATTAAGAAAAAAATGGGATGTCCGGATTTACTGCTGCTCTTTACAAATACAGTGTCCCATAAAATGGTGATGAATGCTTCTCAGGAAGCAAAGAGAAATAATATTCCTATTCGAAGAATTCACAGAGCCAGTACAGCAGCATTGCAATCTGTATTGGAAGATATAAAAGGGGAGGAAAAATAGATGTTGGAAGAAATTTTAATCAGATACAGTGCACCTACATTGGCGGGGTTAAAAACAGCTAATCTTTTCTGGTATTCTTGGGAGTCTAAAGCAGAATTTGAAAATAGTATGGAAGTCTGGACAAGGATTTTTGAGGAAAAGGGACTGGATATTAGAATTATGCGTACTACAGCGCAGAGAGCACTTTTATATGTGAATAGAAAAAAACAGTTGGAAGCAGACTTAAAAAGAGAGAAGACACGCAGAATGCTGAAAGCAGAGGGATACGATTATAGTAGTGTGGAGGAAGCAGTAAAAATCTTGCAGAATAAATTAAAGATGTATGAAACCTTTCCTCATGAAATTGGATTATTCTTAGGATATCCGGAGGAGGATGTACAGGGATTTATAGAAAATCAGGGAAAAAATTGTAAGTGTTGTGGGTGTTGGAAAGTATATTGCAATGAATGTGATGCACAAAAAATGTTTTGTAAATTTAAAAAATGTGAGCGTGTGTATGAGAGATTATTTTTAAAAGGAAGACCTGTAGAAAAAATGATTGTGGCGGCATAAAAATGCCGTCATTTTTGTATAGATAGAGAATTATAGGAAGCAGAATGGCAGGGCAACCGCATAAAAATATCCATTTAGAGAAATATTTCCCTAGATGGATATTTTTAAATGTTTTCCACAATTTTCTCAAAAATCAATTCCTGCACATATTCTAAATGATATGTATATAACATACTCATTTTCTCATAAGTCATTTTTTTCTTTTTATCAAACCGTTTATCCAATTTCATCAGATAATCAATATCCTGTGAGATTTTGTACTTCCTTTTCTGCATAAGAAAAAGGATCCAATGATAAAACATCTCCATAAATTTTTCCGGTTCTATAATCGCAAACACCCGAAGCAGGGTATCCGCAGAAGGAGTCCCATACTTTAAATCCAGTATTTTTTCAAAATAAGGTTCTTGAAGTTTCATAAAAAATGCCATAGAATGAATGTTCACAGAAATCCATTGTGTGGAAGAAACTTTGAATATTATTCGGAAGATACTCTGGTTAGCGGCAAGATGGCAGCGGCAATCACCCGGGGAGTTCAGTCAAAAGAAGGAGTGGGAACCACCATCAAACATTTTGCCTGCAACAGTCAGGAAGATAACCGTATGGGTTCCAACAGTATTTTGTCAGAACGTACTTTAAGAGAAATCTATCTGAGAGGATTTGAAATTGCAGTGAAAACATCTCAGCCTATGGCAATTATGACGTCTTATAATTTGATCAATGGCGTTCATGCTGCTAACTGTAAAGATATTTGTACGGTTGCAGCAAGAAAAGAGTGGGATTTCCAGGGTATCATTATGACAGATTGGACAACTACTATGCCACAGGGCGGCAGTCTTTCCTGGAAATGTGTGGAGGCAGGAAACGATCTGATTATGCCGGGATGGCCGGGAGACAGTGAAAATATCAGAGAAGCGCTGAAAAATGGAAGTCTGAAGCGAGAAGATTTGCAGGCTTGTGTAAAAAGAATGCTGAAAGTGATCTTCCAGACACTGGGATATGAAGATTGCGTAAGTTATGGAGCACAGTTTAGATAAAAAGAGATTAAGAGCCAAGAAATCAATAGGATGTTCGTGGCTCTTTTTGAGGTTGTGCTAATTTTTATGATTCAAATATCTTAAAATAGTGAAATCACAGATTGCCGTTCTACAATTTCAACATCTATCTTCACATGAATAGGCGCTTTATTACTTCCTGTACGAATACGTTCTAATAAAAACTTTGTGGCAAGCAGAGCCTTCTGCGTAATGTTCTGAGAAATAGAAGTTAATTTCGGAACTGTATACTGACATAATTTCAGATTATCATAACCGATTACAGACAGTTCAATAGGAACACGATAACCGCCTAGACGGGCGCCCTCCATGATGCCAATGGCACAGATATCAGCGGTAGTGACGACTGCAGTAATCATATTCTGCATGGAAGCGATTTGTTTTCCTGCCTGAATCCCTCCTTCATAGGAAGGGGTGAAAGAAAAAACATATTCTGGACGAAATGGGATATCATTTTCTCTTAATGCCTGGCGGTATCCTTGAAAACGTTCTGTCAAAAGAAAGTTATTTTCATAATCTGCCACAAAAGCAATGTGTGAGTGTCCGTGATTAATCATATATTTAGTGGCCAGATACAATCCTTTCTGGTCGTCGGAACGGATATTGATCAGGTTGGGAAGCTCCAGATAGCTGTCGAAAATAGCTACAGGGCAGGGCAGAGACGGCAGAAGCTCACTCAGGGTATCCTGAAAATTAGGATAAAGAAAGATAATACCGTCCACATTCCAGTTTTTTAAGAGTGTAATCACATCTGTATTCTGATATATGGAACGTACCATCGTATAATATCCGTTAATGCGCAGCTCCTTTTCTATCGTTCCAATCATGGTGCTGATATAAGGATTCTCCAGAAGGTTTTCATCTTTATTATCCATGGAAATAATAATTCCAATAATATTGGAGGTCTTATTCGTCAGACTCCGCGCGCTGAGGTTAGGAACATAGCCACATTCTTTGATAATGGCATTTACTTTTTCTATTGTTTTTTGGGAAACACGATTGTGTTTCCCATTTATTACATTTGAAACGGTCATCATACTTACGCCGGCTTTTTCTGCAATATCTTTTAGAGTCATAGTATTCACATCCTTATAGCTTTATAAACTCATATAATATTTATATTTGTCATATATAAATTTATTATATCCAAGAAACTAAAAAAAATCAATGAAAAGTACCGATACATTATTGTGAAAAATATATAAAAATAGAGATGTATAAATGTTATATGTGCTGAAAAAGTAAAAAAATATTGACGGATAAAAAAAATAATGGTAATTTAACAATAGATTTAACGCTAAATCAAGTGAACGAAAACCACATTTTATCAAGGAGGAAGTAAGTATGAGAAAAAGAGTAATTGTAGCAGCATTAGCGGCTATGATGGCAGTTACAGGACTCGCAGGATGCGGCGGAAGCGGAACTGGAAAGGAAGAAGCTAAGAAAAATATAGAGGTTCCTACAGAGCCTTTTGGAGATACGATTAAGTATGATCCTTCTGTAGAGATTAATGGTGGAAAGGATATTACCGTGGAATTATGGGAGTGGGGCAGCGATGAACTTTTCCAGGAAATCATTGATGGATATACAGCCATTCATCCGAATGTAACGATTAATCTTGTGAATAATCCCTGGGAGGATTACTGGACAAAACTTCCGCTGGCTCTTGACGGAGAGAATGGCCCTGCAATTTTTAATATACATAACAGTTATCATGAGAACTTAATCAATTATATGGCACCGTTGGAGATTCCTCTGGAAGATCTTCAGGCTGATTTTACCGGTGTGGATGCCCATGTGATTGATGGAGAGGTTTATTACATTGACTATGGTATGATGACAGGATCTGTATACTACAACAAAGATATGTGGGAAGCAGCCGGACTCACGGAAGCAGATATTCCAAAAACATGGGATGAGATGCGTGAGGTTGCGAAAAAGCTCACGATTAAAGAAGGAGATACCATTATTCAGGCTGGTCTGAACTTCAATGATGATTTCCATCAGAATTATCTTCTGGGTCTGAACTATCAGTTGGGAGAAAACCTGTTTGAAGAAGACGGTGTGACACCAAAGGTAAACTCAGATGCAATGAAACAGGTGATGCAGATGTTGGTAGATATGTATGAAGTAGACGGCATCGGTTCTAAAGATTTTGGAGAAAAAGGTGCAGACAGCTTTGGACAGGGACAGTCGGCAATGGTTATTCAGTGGGGACATTACTACAATACCCTGCAGACTACCTGGAGCGATATTAATTTTGGCGTATTTGAGATTCCTACCTTTGACGGAAATCCATATGCATACAATCGTTACAATGGAGAGTCTACGTTCGGTGTAAATAAAAATGCGCCGGAAGATCAGCAGGCAGTAGCTCAGGATTTTATTAAATATTTCCTGGCAAATGATGATGCACAGGTAGCATTTAATCTGGCTATGAGTATATTCCCTGCTAAGAAATCTCTGGCAGACAATGAAAAGATTCTTGAAAATCCATCTCTGAAAGTATTGGCTGAGCACATTGACCACTATATCTGGCCGGGTCCAATGCCTGCCACAATGGAGACATCACTGAAAAAAGCGGGACAGGATATTTTCTTTAACGGTGTTGATATTGATACTGCTTTGAATGAAGCACAGCAAAACATCATCAAAGATATGAAGAATAGTGATTTTAAATCTGTAGAGAATTTGTACGAATACGCAAAATAAAGCAGACAAAGGAGGTAGGTCTTATGTTTAAGAAATCCCACCCTTTGCAGAGTAAGAGTGAGATTATTCTGCGGAATATAGTAGTAATTGCAATGATCGCATTTTTCAGTATTTTTCTGATTGTTCCTATTGGAATTGCTTTTGCAGGAAGCTTTCACGAATGGAATCCTTTAAGCGGAACCTATAATTTCCTGGGCCTGGAGAATTATAAAGAGGTATTTACCAGTTCTCTGTTTGGAAAATCAATGCTAAATACACTGATCTTTTCAGTGGTGGTTATTATTTTCCGTGTGGGACTGGGATTGGGAATTGCCTATGCGATCTATTCTCCGTTGGTAAAACACAAAAGCTTTTTCCGAGCAATTTATTATATGCCGGTTGTTACGCCGATGGTGGCGGTGGCGTTTGTATGGAAGTTCATGTATAATCCGCAGATTGGAACGATAAATCAGATCTTCGGATTGGATGTGAACTGGCTGATGAATCCGAAGATTGCATTGCTTGCAGTTATTATCATGACGATTTGGAAAGATTTTGGTTATGCGGTAGTTATGTATATGGCCGGACTGTATTCGCTGCCTTCGGATGCATTGGAAGCGGCAAAAGTAGACGGAGCGAATGGATGGCAAACGTTCAGATACATTACAATTCCGCTGCTGAAACCGATGACACTGTTTGTAGTAATTACTTCTATTATTTCTTATATTCAGGCTTATGTTCAGATACTGATTATGACGGAGGGCGGCCCTGGTACAGCTACCTATCTGGCATCTTATATCATCTATGATGAAGCCTTTGTAAAATATAATTTTGGTTATGCGTCTGCATTATCCTTTGTTTTGTTTGTTATTACTGCTGTATTCAGCTGGTTATCTTTCCGGGTATCCGGAAGTGAGGAATAGGAGGTGCCGTTGTGAAAAGAAAAATAAACAGTGTTGTATTGAATATTGGTCTTCTTCTACTGGGGTTGATAACGGTATATCCGTTTGTATGGATGATCCTATCTTCTTTCAAGCAGAATAAAGAAATTATGGCTCTGGAACAGCATTTGCTTCCACAGGAGTTTATTACGACCAACTACATGAATATGAATGCGCATTTTAATTTTATGCGGTTCTTCCTGAATAGTTTGGTGATTACATTGGTGATTACGCTGATTGTGATTTATACGATTTGTGGATTTGTACTGAGTAAATATCAGTTCAAGGGCAGAAATATTTTGTTCGGTTTCGTGTTGGCTACGATGATGATTCCCTGGTGTGTGACTATCATTCCGAAATATTCCATGATTCAGTATTTTGGATGGATGGACAGTTATAAAGCACTGATCATTCCGGCAATGTTCAGTGGGTTTGGAATCTTTATGATGAAGCAGCATATTTCCTCTCTTCCCAATGAATTTTTCATTTTCCACAGAATTATCTTCCCCATGGCGAAAAATGGTATTTCCAGTATTGCCATCTTCCAGTTTTTATGGGCATGGGAAGATTTCCTCTGGCCGTATTTGGTGATTAATACCAAGGAAAAACAGCTTTTGGCGGTAGGGTTGAAAATGTTCAACGGACAGTATTCGACAGATTACGGAGCTCTTTTTGCAGCCACAGCAATTTCGATTGTTCCAGTGCTTTTGATCTATCTGTTCTTCCAGAAGCAGTTTATTGCCGGAATTGCGGCTTCCGCAGTGAAAGGATAAAAAGGAGAAGTAAGAGTATGAAAGATATTTATAAGGTACAGACCCGTCCAGTAGCGCTGGAGGCTAATATGGTGATCGGTGAAAAATACAGAATCACCATGCTGACAGAGGGTCTGATTCGATTGGAATACAGTGAGGATGGTATCTTTGAAGATCGGGCTACACAGATGGCGTTTTTCAGAGATTTTCCAGAGACAAATTACAGACTTCTGCACATGGAGGACAGAATTGAAATTCATACCTCTCGCATTCATCTGATTTATAATGAAAAAGAATTTTCGAGTCATGGACTGAGTATTCAGGTAAAAGGAAATCTGAGCGCTTACCATAGTATCTGGCATTATGGAGAAGAAATTCACGACCTGAAAGGTACAGCCAGAACTCTGGATATGGTGGATGGAGAGACAGAATTGGAGCACGGTGTAGTGTCGGAGTTTGGTTATTCTCTTCTGGACGACAGCAAATCACAGATTTTGCTAGAAGATGGATGGATTGAGCCTCGGAAGAAAGGGATTCAGGATTTATATTTCTGGGGATATGGACACGATTACAAAGAGGCCCTTCATGACTTTTACTATCTCTGTGGAAAGTCTCCCATGCTGCCCAGATATGCATTGGGAAACTGGTGGAGTCGTTACTATAAATACACAGAAGACAGTTACCTGGAGTTGATGAAGAAATTTGAAGAAAAAAATCTTCCGTTTACAGTAGCTGTCATCGATATGGACTGGCATATGGTAGATATTGATCCCAAGTATGGAAGCGGATGGACTGGTTATACTTGGAACAAAGAATTGTTTCCAGATCCTGCCAGATTCTTGAAAAAGCTTCATGATCGGGGAATGAAAGTGACATTAAATGTGCATCCTGCAGACGGTGTGAGAGCCCATGAAGAGATGTATCGACAGATGGCAGAAACCATGGGCGTAGATTATGAGCAAGAGGATCCGGTTAGCTGTGATCCGGCGGATCCCAAATTCCTTGAAGCATATTTTGAATATCTGCATCACCCCAGAGAAAAAGAAGGTGTGGATTTCTGGTGGATTGACTGGCAGCAGGGGAATAATACAAAAATCGAAGGACTGGATCCTTTATGGATTTTTAACCATTTCCATTTTCTGGACAGCAAAAGAGAAGGAAAAAGACCCCTTACCTTTTCCAGATATGCTGGTCCGGGAAGTCACCGATATCCGATCGGATTTTCCGGAGATACGCATACCACATGGGATTCTCTGAATTTTCAGCCGTATTTCACAGCGACAGCTTCGAATATAGGTTACGGCTGGTGGAGTCATGATATCGGCGGTCATATGCTGGGTTATAAGAACGATGAGATGACAGCCAGATGGACCCAGTATGGAATCTATTCTCCGATTATGCGTCTGCATAGCTCTTGTAGTGAATTTAATGGCAAGGAGCCATGGAGATTTAAAAAAGAAACAGATGACGCTATGTCAGAAGCACTGAGAGAGCGTCATCGGATGATGCCGTATCTGTACACGATGAATTATAAGAGCTATATGGAAGATCGTCCCTTAGTCGTACCGATGTATTATGAATATCCGGAAGAGAGGCGTGCCTATGAAGTAAAAAATCAGTATTTCTTCGGTGAGAATATGGTGGTGGCACCTATTACTTCTCCAAGAATCAAAGGTTTGAACGTGGCAAAGGTGAAGACTTGGATACCGGAAGGAAACTGGTATGATTTGCATACGGGATTGAAGTATTCAGGCGGAAGAATGATGGATTTGTACAGAACGCTGGACAGTATTCCTGTATTGGTAAAAGAAGGAAGTATTCTGCCGTTCACCGATGAAATCAGCGGTGTACAAACAGTGAAAAATCCGAATTCCCTGAGAATCAAAGTTTTTGCAGGGAAAGAGGGAAACTTCTCTCTGTATGAGGATGACAATGAGACCTGCCGATATCAGGAAGGAATTTGCGCTGTCACAGAGATAAACTATACGGAAGGAGAGCAGTCTGTATTAACCATTGCTCCGGCAACAGGAGAGACGTCCGTACTTCCGGAAAAGAGAGCATATACAATAGAAATGACAGGATATGCGAAGGAAGCGTGTCAGCAGGCACAGGCGCTGGTAAATGGGAAAGAAATAAATGCAGAATTTACTTATGCGGAAGAAAAACAGGCAGTGGTAATTTCACTTCCTCAGGTGGCTGTTTTAGATGAGGTTCAAATTGTACTGTCCGGTCATTTGATCAGCGGTGAAAAGCAGGTTGCCAGAAGATGCTTTGAATTTTTAAATCAGGCGGAAATTGGCTTTGTACTGAAGGATGAGATTTATCAGATTCTGATGTCTGGTAAAAATCTTGCTGTGATCAGTACGGAACTTTCTTCCATGAACCTGGATCACGATTTGTATGGAGCATTGATGGAAATTTTGACGGCATAGGATAAAGAGCAGTTGTAAAAACAGATAAAAACCTGTTTTTATAACTGCTCTTTTCTTCATAGAAAATTACGATTTTGAGAGAGGTAAATTATTTAAGAAATAATCCATATCTCCAAATTCATCTTCACTCATATACCTTTACATGGAAAAAGTCTATAGAAAAATGAGGAGAAAATTGTTCCCAAAGATACAAGAGGCGATACCACTTCTGAACAGGGAATATCTACAGAATTTTTCAGTCACTCTAAAAACAAAGCCAGAGGATATGAAAGTGAAGAAGCGTATACATACCTAAGAAAAGTAAGCCAGAAATAAAAATTGAAAGAAGTCTTAAAATAAAAAGGAAATATACGTAGAGTAGACGATTGAGAGCATAAACCATTTACACCCCCTGTTAGCCTTGCTACAATAAACGATAAAGGAATAGAATTCGTTGTTATGATATACAGTGATGAAAAATAACGAGGGAGATAAAGGAATGAAAGTTGTTATTTTGGCAGGGGGATTTGGAACCCGGATCAGTGAAGAGAGTCATTTGAAACCAAAACCTATGGTGGAGATTGGATATAAACAAGAGATGATTAAGAAATGGTTTGCAGATTATTATTTGCACAGCAGCGATATCACCTTTGATTTCACGCAGAAAAATAAAATGATTGTCCATAATAATATATCGGAGCCATTTGAAGTTTCATAAAAAATGCCATATTTTCTGTATCTGTATAACCGCATAAGACAGCATAAATACTCATAACTACGATATCCACGAGAGTATGTCTCAATCCTCGATTATCTCTGCTATCTACCAAATCTGAAAAATACTTTTTCATTTCCATCATAAAAATCACCCTTTTCTTTTATTATAACGGAAAAGTGATGATTTTGGTATTAATATTTTTATGCGGTTGCCCTGGCAGAATTCTTTCTTGTCTTGCATCATTGAAAAAGACAGGATATACTAAGAATTGAAAGAATATAAAGTGGGAATTTCTTTAAAGGAGAAAAACATGAGGAAAATTATACTGGCAAGTGCTTCTCCCAGACGAAGGGAACTTTTAGAGCAGGGAGGAATTCCCTTTACAGTTATCCCCAGTCAGGCAGAGGAGAAAATTACCACGGAACAGCCGGGGCAGGCAGTAGAGGAGCTGTCTTATTTAAAATGCAGCGATATTTATGAAAAGTCATTAGGGGATGTTCTTGTGATTGGGGCGGATACGGTTGTCGCAAGTGAAGGAAAAATATTGGGCAAACCGTCTTCGCAAAAAGACGCTGTAAAGATGCTTCAAAGTCTTCAGGGAAGGGAACATGAAGTTTATACAGGTGTGACAATTATGGCAAGAGAGGGAAACGAAAACAGAAAAAAGACGTTTCATGAGAAAACGAAAGTAGTTTTTTACCCTATGTCAGATGAAGAAATCAGAAGTTATGTGAATACTGGGGAGCCTATGGATAAAGCAGGGGCTTATGGTATTCAGGGAAAATCGGCAGTCTTTATTAAGGAAATCAGCGGTGATTATAATAATGTAGTAGGTCTGCCACTGGCAAGATTGTATCAGGAATTAAAAAATATGGGAATAGAAAGTAGGGAATGGTAAAGATGTATAAAGCTTGTATATTTGACTTAGACGGAACAATCGCAGATACTGTGGAGTCTATGGCCTATGTAGGAAATCAGGTTTTGGAGGAATTTGGATTGTCTGCGCTACCGGTGGAGAATTATAATTTTTATGCAGGAGATGGAGCAGATGAGCTGGTAAGGAGGATGTTGGCAGATACACCGGGAGGTGATACGGCAGATTATGAGCAGATACGCACTGTATATCGTCAGAAATTTGCACAAAATCCATTTTATCATGTGAAACCTTTTGACGGGATTTTGGAGCTTTTAGGAGAGTTAAAAAAAGAAAATATTAGAATTGCGGTATTGTCTAATAAGCCTCATGAAGCAGCCATAGAGGTAGTGAATAAAATTTTCGGAGAAGAAATGTTTCATAAAGTACAGGGACAGACACAAAGTATTCCCAGAAAGCCATCACCTGTGGGAGCTTTGGCTATTGCAGAAGCATTTGATGTAAAACCGGAAGAATGTCTTTACTGTGGAGATACGAATACAGATATGGATACAGGAAAGGCAGCAGGTATGTATACCATTGGTGTGACATGGGGATTTCGTCCAAGACAGGAACTGGTGGAACATCACGCAGATAAAATTGTGGACACACCACAGGAGATTTTAGAGATAGCCAGAAATAGATAGCAGGGAGTGGGAAAGTATGTTAAAGCTGATTGCCAGTGATATAGATGGCACGCTTCTTCAAAATGGGAAAAGAGAGCTGTCTTTACAAGCAGTGGAGCAGATAAAACAGTTAAAAGAAATGGGAATTCTTTTTGCGGCTGCCAGCGGAAGACAGTATGCAGTTTTACGAAACTTATTTGAGCCTGTAAAAGATGACATTGCTTATATTTGTGAAAATGGGGCAATGGTTGTGTATAAAGGAAAAATTTTACATAAAGATGTTTTTGAACGGGCATTAGCAGAAGAAATGGCGCATAGCATACTGAATAGAGAGGATATGGAAATTATTGTATCCGGAGAGAAATCTTATTATATTCAGCCTAAAAGAAAGTCATTCGCAGAGTATATGCTTCAGTCAGTAAAAGGTAACGTTACGGTAGTTGATAATATTTTAGAGGTACAAGAAGATATTTTAAAAATATCCATGTACAGGGAAAGTGGACTGGAAGAAACGCTGCCTTATTGGAAAAAGCTTTTTGGAGACAAAGCAACAGTGGTGACTTCCGGTCATGCATGGCTGGATATGATGCCGATGAGTGCGGATAAGGGAAAAGGAATTCGAGTTTTGCAGAATTATTTTCTTATTTCCGCAGACGCCTGTGCGGCTTTTGGAGATAACTTAAATGATTTGGAAATGCTCCATGAGGTTACTTATAGCTTTGCCGTGAGCAATGCCAAAGAAGAAGTAAAAGAAACAGCAAAATATGAAACAGAACGGGTAGAAACCGTTTTAGAAAAAATAATTCAACAAGGAGGAAATTGGAATGAATGAATATAGTGAAGAATGTCTGGTAACTTTTTTGAAAAATCAGGAGCAGTTATTTGCAGAGCCGGTAGCGGAGACAGAGGAAGAGGCGGAGGCGTTTTTAGAGGATTGCATGGCAGTTGTGGTAGACTCTTTAGCCGAAGTAAAGGAATATTTTGAAGAAAACGGCATGGATGTAGACGGAATGACCTTGGAAGAGCTGGAGGATGCCAGTGAAGTCTTTCCTCTTCCAAACGGACAGTATTTAATTGTAGAAGGCTAGTGAGGTGACGGCTCATGGAAATAAACTGCATAGCAGAGAGGCAAAAAGCTTTTTTTGAAAAAAACAGGACAAAAGCTTATGAATTTCGCAAGAAAGCTCTTCTTCGCTTAAAACGAACAATTTTATATTATGAAAAAGAAATCGAAGAAGCCCTGTATAAGGACTTGGGAAAATCAGATTTTGAAGCTTATATGACAGAAGTGGGAATGACACTTTCCGAGCTGAACTATGCAGAAAAGCATTTAAAGGGCTGGATGAAGGAAAAACGTGCCTTGACACCATTGGCGCAGTTTCCTGCAAAAAGCTTTGAAGCTGTCGAGCCCTATGGCACAGTGCTGATTATAGCCCCTTGGAATTACCCTTTTATGCTTTGTATGGAGCCTTTAATCGGCGCTGTTGCAGCGGGAAATTGTTGTGTGGTAAAGCCTTCTGCTTATGCACCGCACACCTCGGCAGTGATTAAAAAAATTCTTTCCGCTGTTTTTCCGAAAGAATTTGTGGCAGCTGTGGAAGGCGGCAGAGAAGAGAATACAGCGCTTTTAGAACAGAAATTTGACTATATTTTCTTTACGGGAAGCAAGGCAGTGGGAAAAATTGTTCTGGAAAAGGCTGCCCAAAATCTCACGCCTGTTACTTTAGAGCTGGGTGGAAAAAGTCCCTGTATTGTAGACAAAACAGCAAATTTAAAGCTGGCAGCAAAACGTCTGGTGTTTGGGAAATATTTAAACAGCGGACAGACCTGTGTAGCTCCTGATTACCTTTTGATACAGGAAGCTGTAAAAGAAGAATTTTTAGAATATTTAAAATACTGGATTGATAAAATGTTTTCGGCAGAGCCGATGAAAAATCAGGATTATCCTAAAATCATTAATGAAAAACACTATGAGCGCATTATGAAGCTTATGGAAGGAGAACATATTATAAAGGGCGGCTTTGGGAATAAAGAAAGGCTGTTTATTGCCCCTACTGTTTTAGATGATATTACGGAAAAGTCACCCATTATGCAGGAAGAAATTTTCGGACCGGTGCTGCCTGTGCTTACTTACAGAGATTTAAAGGAGGCAGAGGATTTTATTAAAAAAGGGGAAAAACCTCTTGCATTGTATCTTTTCACAGGAAGAAAGCAGACAGAGAAAAGGGTTTTAAGGGAAGTATCCTTTGGAGGAGGTTGTATTAACGACACCATTATTCATTTGGCAACATCAAGAATGGGATTTGGCGGTGTAGGTGCAAGCGGTATGGGAAGCTATCACGGAAAAAAAAGCTTTGATACCTTTAGTCATACGAAAAGTATTGTGAAAAAATATCAGGGAGTCGATTTACCTATTCGTTATCAGCCGTATACAAATGGGAAAAAGAAATTGCTGCGTTTGTTTTTGAAGTGATCAAGGAGGGATAAGGATGAAAAATACAAGGGTTGAAGCTCCTGCATTTTGGAACAGGCGTTCAGAAGTATTCGATAAGCAGGTTTTATCAGTATATGAAAATGCTTACAGAAAAACTGTGAAACGTTCTGCGACATTTTTAAAGGAGGAGGACAGAGTTTTTGAGATTGGCTGCGGCACCGGCGCAGCGACCATTCCTCTTTCAAAATATGTAAAAGAAATCACGGCAACGGATATTTCTAAAGATATGCTCCAAAAAGCCAGAGAAAAAGCAGAAAAATTGTCAAAGAATAATATTACCTTTTCCATGGGAGAATTGACGGAAATGGAAATAGAGCCGGAAAGCTATGATGTGGTGACGGCGTATAATGTGCTGTTGTATATGAAAAATCAGGAAGAGGTTTTAAAGAAAATATATGAGATTTTAAAACCGGGCGGTATTTTTCTTTCTGCCACAGACTGTCTGGGAAGAAATTTGTCCAAAGACTCTGTGAAAAAATTCTGGAAAAGTAAATTGCATCTGATGCCTTATGTAGCTTTTGATACACCCATTAGTCTGATGCGGAAAATCCAGAAAAACGGTTTTGAAGTTCTGGAAATTGTCAATCTCCATAAAAATCCGCCGAATATCTTTATTGCAGCAAAGAAAAAATAAGAAGTTTAGAATTATTTAAGAAAGTTTATAAAAGTTTGTTAGCACTCAATATGGTTGAGTGCTAATTTTCTCTTGACTTTTATTTCTTTGGGGACTATTATGGTGTTTAGACAGGGAAACGTTCCCAATATAAGAATGAAAAAGGAGATGTATTTTATCATGGCTAGCAAGCGTGGTACTTTATCAATTAACAGTGACAATATCCTTCCGATTATTAAAAAATGGATGTATTCCGATCATGACATTTTCTTCCGTGAATTAATTTCAAATGGATGTGATGCCATTACAAAACTGAAAAAACTGGAGGTTATGGGAGAATACACTTTTCCGGAAGACCATAAAAATAAAATTCAGGTCATTGTAAATCCAGAAGAAAAGACTTTGAAATTCATTGATACAGGTCTTGGTATGACCGCAGATGAAGTAGAAGAATACATTACACAGATTGCATTTTCCGGTGCAACACAGTTTTTAGAGAAATATAAAGATAAAACAAATGAAGACCAGATTATCGGACATTTTGGTCTGGGATTTTACTCTGCGTTTATGGTGGCAGATGAAGTACAGATTGATACTTTATCTTACAAAGAAGGTGCAACTGCGGTTCACTGGTCCAGTGACGGCGGTACAGAGTATGAAATCGGAGATGGAAACAGAACAGAAGTGGGTACAGAGATTACGCTGTTCTTAAATGAAGAAAGCGTAGAATTTGCCAATGAATATCGTGCAAGAGAAATTATTGAAAAATATTGTTCCTTTATGCCGGTAGAAATCTTCCTTTCTAAAGCAAATGCGCCGCAGGAATATGAAACCATTGAAGAGTCTGAGGTAAAAGAAGACGATATTATTGTAGAACATATTCACGAAGATGCAAAAACAGAAGAAAAAGAAAATGAAAACGGCGAAAAAGAGGTTGTAGAAATTTCTCCTGCAAAGGAAATGGTAAAAATCCATAAACGTCCGGTATCTTTAAGCGATACAAATCCGCTGTGGATGAAGCATCCAAATGAATGTACAGAAGAAGAGTACAAAGCATTTTACAGAAAAGTATTTATGGACTATAAAGAGCCATTGTTCTGGATACATCTGAACATGGATTATCCGTTTAATTTAAAAGGCATTTTATACTTCCCAAAAATCAACATGGAATATGAGTCCATTGAAGGTACAATTAAATTATACAATAATCAGGTATTTATTGCAGATAACATCAAAGAAGTTATTCCTGAATTCTTAATGCTGTTAAAGGGTGTCATCGATTGTCCTGATTTACCGCTTAATGTATCCAGAAGCGCTTTGCAGAACGATGGTTTTGTAAAGAAAATTTCTGATTATATCAGCAAAAAAGTGGCAGACAAGCTTTCCGGTATGTGCAAAACTGACAGAGAAAATTATGAAAAATACTGGGATGATATCAACCCGTTTATTAAATTCGGCTGCTTAAAAGATACGAAATTCTCTGAGAGAATGATGGATTATATTCTCTATAAGAATATTGACGGAAAATATCTGACACTGGAAGACTGCATCAAAGAAAATACAGCAGAAACACCGGAAGAGCAGGAAGTTCTTACAGAGGAAAATAAAGAAGAGGTTCTTGAGGAAGCAAAAGAAGAAGCGAAAAAAGAACCTGAAAAAACCAGTATTTACTATGTAACCGATGAAGTACAGCAGAGCCAGTATATCAATATGTTCAGAGAACAAAATCAGGATGCGGTTATTCTGAAGCACAACATTGACTCTCCGTTTATTTCTCATGTAGAACAGGTAAAAGAAAATGTCAAATTCCTTCGTATTGATGCAGATGTAACAGACGCTGTAAAAGAAGAAGGAAAAGACTTAGAGGAAGAAACAAAGACTTTATCTGAAATCTTTAAGAAAGCTTTAAAGAAAGAAAATCTGACAATTAAGGTAGAAAGCCTGAAAAATGATAAAGTATCTTCCATGATGACAATTTCCGAAGAAAACCGTCGTATGCAGGAAATGATGAAAATGTACAATATGTACGGCATGGACCCATCTATGTTCGGCGGACAGGAAACACTGGTATTAAATGCAAATAATAAACTGGTACAGTATGTTCTGGAAAATAAAGAAAATGAAAACGTGGATATTCTGTGCGAACAGTTATATGATTTGGCGTTAATCAGCCACAGACAGCTGACACCGGAAGAAATGACAAAATTTGTGACAAGAAGCAATGAAATCATGCTGCTTCTGGCAAAATAAAAGATAATTATATAAAAGAGACTGTTACATTAAATGCTCATTCGGAATATTTAAAAGACAGTCTCTTTTTGTTATTTTTTAATAGAGTCCTTTTTTAAATTGTATCATCATTTCCCTTGTAAGGCTTACGTCATAGTCATCATAAGGAATGTCTTCTCTCTCAAACCACTGGGCAGTGGACAATTCTTCTCGGTCTAAGGTGATGGTATCGTCACCGTCTAAATCACAGAAAAATCCTGACAAAACAGAGCCGGAAAGTCCCCACGGCTGGCTTTTGTAATATTGAATGTTTTTTACCTTCAGTCCAACCTCTTCCATGATTTCTCTTCTTACTGTGTCTTCCAGTGTTTCACCGATTTCCGTAAATCCCGCAATCAAGGCATAACGTGTGGTATTTCTTCCGGCATATTTTGAAAGCAATAATTTATTTTTATTTCGAATACCTACAATGACAGCAGGGGAAATTTTAGGATACTCTGTGTTATGACAGTGTGGACAGTACATCATACGTTCTTTTGTATCCGGAAGCAGCTTTTCTCCGCATTTTCCGCAGAACTTGCGGTTTTCATACCAGCTAAACAGATGAAAACCTGTAATCAGTGCAAAGCACAGCTCTTTTGGTTCTTCACTGCGGAAGATTACTAAATCTTCAAAAGTAAAATCCGATAAAAGAGAATGGTCCAGTTCTGGAAGAATATAAAAATGCTGATCATCAATAGAAAATAAATAAATGTAGGGTTCTTTTTCCCAATTTGGAATATCACAGAAACGTGGCAGTAAAAAGCTGTTTTCTGTTTTTTTAATTAAAATTGTTTTTTCATTATAGCATAAAATAAAATCGTGTTCTTTTGGAGAAACAGGTAAGTATTCGTTGTGATAGCAATGTGTTCCAAGATCTTGTATCATAGGTCAGTCTCCTTAATTTTATAAAATTTCGTAGGGGATTTGCTGCTGCCTGAAAAACTTTTGAACCAGCTCATCCCATACATGATCTAAGGTTTTATCAAGAGTAAAGGTTTTTACAGAAGTTCCGGTAGTACAGGTTAAATGTGTTCCGTCGTATTGGAAATTTACGAAAAGACCGAAAATATCATCAATAGAGAGAGGAACACGGTTTCCCAGTAAAAGTTTTTCTGTATTTTTTTTTGAGAGCATGAATACAATTTTAAAGTGAAGAGGTGTTTTCTTCCCTTTCATAATGGAAAAGCAGAAGGGTTTTACATCTTTCCAGAGGGCATAGTTTCTTCCCTCCAAAGCCAGGGCTTCTTTTTCCTCTGTATCAAAAAAATCAGGCTGCAAAGAGCCGGTAAGATTGTAGGTGATAGAGGTTGTAACAGATGCTTCGGACAGCCAGAAGGGGTCAAA
>ERZ834859.1701-NODE-1701-length-22260-cov-7.253366_pt1 | contig 22260 bp, 19 predicted proteins | sample MGYA00519947_ERZ834859 | MGnify/ENA primary metagenome ERZ834859 (study PRJEB31850, sample SAMEA3708763) | human gut metagenome | biome: human gut; feature: human-associated habitat; material: faeces | place: China | collected 2014 ...
CCTGGGCGATGACGACCTCCTCCACCAGCTCGGGGGCCAGGCCGGTGCGCTCCATCAGGGCCTTGCACACCAGTCCCCCCATCTCGTGGGCCTGGGTGTTCTTCAGCGTGCCGCCCATGCGGCCCACGGGAGTGCGGACGGCGTCTACAATATAAACCTCGCGCATAAAAGCGTCCTCCTTTTTGTGTTCAGGCGCGTGCGATGCCCTGCTCTCTGGCCTCCTGTGCGACGGCGCGGGCCACGGTATCGGCCACGGACTTGTCCAGGGCGGAGGGCAAGATGTAGTCGGCGCTGAGCTGCTCGTCGGTCACCAGGGCGGCCAGGGCTCTGGCCGCGCGGATTTTCATCCCCTCGGTGATCTCCCGGGCCCGCACGGCCAGCGCGCCCTTGAAGATGCCGGGGAAGACCATGACGTTGTTGATCTGGTTGGGAAAATCGCTGCGCCCGGTGCCCACCACCGCCGCGCCGCCCCGCTTCGCCTCGTCCGGCATGATCTCCGGGGTGGGGTTGGCCATGGCGAACACGATGCCGTCCTTCATGGTGGACACCATCTCCGCCGTCACCAGGTTGGGCCGGGACACGCCCACGAAGGCGTCCGCCCCCCGCAGGGCGTCGGCCAGAGCGCCGTGCTCGTGATTCCGGTTGGAGATGTGGGAGATCTCCTCCTGTCCGGCGTTGAGCCCCTCATCCCCCTCGCAGATGATGCCGTTGATGTCGCACATGACGATATTGCCGAAGCCCATGGAGATGAGCAGCTTGCCGATGGCGATGCCGGCGGCGCCGGCCCCGTTGATGACGATCTTCATCTGCCCCATCTGCTTGCCGGTCACCCGCATGGCGTTGAGCAGGGCGGCGGCCACCACGATGGCGGTGCCGTGCTGGTCGTCGTGGAACACGGGGATGTCGCACTTCTCCTTCAGCTTCCGCTCGATCTCAAAGCAGCGGGGGGCGGCGATGTCCTCCAGATTGATGCCACCGAAGGAGCCGGAGATGTTGTAGACAGTCTGGACAAACTCGTCCACGTCCTTGGTCTTGACGCACAGCGGGAAGGCGTCCACCCCGCCGAAGGACTTGAACAGCACGCACTTGCCCTCCATCACCGGCATCCCGGCCTCCGGGCCGATGTTCCCAAGCCCCAGCACGGCGGAGCCGTCGGTGATAACGGCCACCAGGTTATGGCGGCGGGTGAGGGCATAGCTCTCCGCCGGGTCCTTCTGGATCTCCAGGCAGGGCTGGGCCACGCCGGGGGTATAGGCCAGGGACAGGGCCTCCTTGTTGTCGGCGGGCACGGTGGCCACCACCTCGATCTTTCCCTTCCACTCCCGGTGCAGCCGGAGAGATTCCTTCGCGTAATCCATGGGTATGTTCCTCGCTTTCCTGTATGCCCCTGGGGGCGTGTTTTCCTCTTCATTATACCTGCTTCCCGGAAAATCGCAACACAGCAGGCTGATTTTTTTGCCGTCCGACGTCAAAAAATAGACACAGACCGCCGCTGGCGGCCTGCGTCTGTGACCCGCCGGGCGGCGGTTTTTACAGCGTGTCCTCCTCGTCCCGGTCCAGAGGAGCGTCCAAATCAAAGGGGGGCGCGTCCTCCTGAGGAACTGAAGCCGCAGGGGGCTCCGGGGCGGCCTCCGGCTGGCCGGGGGCCTGGGAGACGATCCCCTGCCGGTACTGGATCTCCTGCCACTGCTCCTTGGTGATGAGCAGCTGCCGGGCCTTGGAGCCCTCGAAGGGTCCCACGATCCCCTTCTCCTCCATCTGGTCCACCAGACGGGCCGCCCGGGCATAGCCCAGCTTCAGGCGGCGCTGGAGCATGGAGACGGAGGCCTGTCCGGTCTCCAGCACCACCTCGATGGCAGAGTTGATGAGCTCGTCGTACTCCTCCTCCCCGCTCTCCGACGGGTTGGAGCCGCCCACGCCCTTGGAGGCCTTGTCCTTCTCGGCGGCGTGTTGTTCGATCTCCTGCATGACCTGGTCGTCATACTGGGCCGTGCCGCTGTTCTGCTTGACAAAGTCCACCACAGAGGCCACCTCCTGATCGGAGATGAGACAGCCCTGCACCCGGGTGGGCTTTCCGGATCCCAGCGGGAAGTAGAGCATATCGCCCCGGCCCACCAGCTTTTCGGCCCCCTGGGTGTCCAGAATGATCCGGGACTCCATGGCGGAGGCCACGGCGAAGGCGATCCGGCTGGGAATGTTGGCCTTCATCAGGCCGGTGATCACATCGGCAGAAGGGCGCTGGGTGGCGATGATCAGGTGCATCCCGCTGGCGCGGCCCATCTGGGCCACCCGGCAGATGGACTCCTCCACCTCCTTGGCGGCCACCAGCATCAGGTCGGCCAGCTCGTCGATGACCACAACCACCTGGGGCAGCTTCTCCATCCCCTCGGTCCGGGCCGCCTTGGCGTTGTAGGAGGCCAGGTCGCGGACTCCCACCTCGGAGAACATCCGGTAGCGCTTCATCATCTCGGTCACCGCCCACTGGAGGGCACCCGCCGCCTTCTTCGGGTCGGTGACCACCGGGATGAGCAGGTGCGGGATACCGTTGTAGATGCCCAGCTCCACCATCTTGGGGTCCACCATGATGAGGCGGACCTCCTCCGGGCTGGCCTTGTACAGCAGGGAGATGATCAGGGAGTTGGTGCACACCGACTTACCGGAGCCAGTGGTGCCGGCGATGAGCAAATGGGGCAGCTTTGCGATGTTGCCCACGATGCATTTGCCGCCGATGTCCTTGCCCACGGCGAAGGACACCTTGGAGGGACTGTCCTGGAACTCGGAGGAGCTGAGCACAGTTCGGATGTTCACCGGGGAGACCAGCTTGTTGGGCACCTCGATGCCCACCATGGAGATCTTGCCCGGGATGGGGGCGATCCGCACCCCGGAGGCCCCCAGGGACAGGGCGATGTCGTCGGACAGGTTGGTCAGCTTGTTCAGCCGGACACCCTGATCCAGCTCCAGCTCATACCGGGTGACCGAGGGCCCCCGGGTGACGTTGACAATATTGGCGTCGATGCCAAAGGAATGGATGGTGTCGGACAGGCGCTGCTTGTTGGCGTTGAGTTCCACCAGGGCCTCTCCCCCCAGCTCTCCGCTCCCCTGGGTGAGCAGTTCCAGAGGAGGGTGCTGATAGGGCGGCGTCTCCAGCTCCATCCCGGCCTGGATGTGCTGGGCCATCTCCTGGGCCGCCTGCTGGCGCTCCGCGTCCCGGCCAGACCTGGAGACGGCCGGCTCCCGCACCACCTCCGGCATGGGGGGCGGCGGGGTCTCAGTCAGGGGCTTGGGAGCGGGAGCGGGCACAAGCTCCGCCGCGGGGGCAGGCTCCGGCTCACGCAGGAAGGACGGGGTGGGGTTCTCCTCCGGCTCCGGGAGATCAGGCTCCGGAGGCACTGCGGGCGCTGCAGGCTGGGGAACAGGCTCCGTGACCGGCGCAGGGGCAGGGGCGGGCTGCGGCTCAGGCTGTCTGACCTGGGCCGCAGCAGCGGCCAGCACCTGATCCGGGGTCGGGACCCGGGGCCTGCGGTCAAAGAAGCCTTTCTTCTTTTCCACCGGGGCGGCTGCGGCCGGCTCCTTCCCCACGAGGGGGCCGTCCTCCACTGGAATGTCGATCTCCGCTGCCCGGCGGCTGGTGTGCTCCGGGACTGCCGCCCGGCTGGGGGCGGTCCTTGTGCGGCTGGGCCGCTCCGGGATCTCCTGGGGCTCATACTGGGGCCGGTTGAAGATCCAGTCGGCCACATCCAGAATGGTGAGGCGGAACGCCCCCAGGGCCATGAGCAGGAAGGCCAGCACAAAGACCACGGTGGATCCCCAAACGCTCACCGCCTGGACCAGCGCCTGGGCCAGCACTCCGGCGGCCGCGCCGCCGCTGGTCATGGCCCGGCCGCTCTCCCACAACGTCTTGAGCAGGGCTCCGTCCCAGGGCAGGACCTGGACCGTCAGCCCGTGGACCGTGCAGGCCATCATCAGGGGCATCAGCAGGGCGCACACCACCGGAAGGCACACCGGACGCCCGCGGTGGAAGGCCAGGATATAGCTGGTCAGCAGAAGGGCCGGGGGCACCAGCCAGAAGCCGTACCCGATCAGCCCCTTCACCAGCCCACAGAAGAAATCGATGAAGAGGGCCTCGATGTGAAAATAGCCCAGGGCAGAGAAAAGGGCCAGCAGCAGGCAGGCCACCGCCCCGATCTCCCGGCGGAAGGGCTGGTGAGCGGGCTGGGGCGGCTGCTTTTTCCTGCTGCCGGATGTACTGCTCCTGGATCTGGAGCTGGAACTGGAGGAGGCGGTCCGCCGTCCGCCGGATGAGGCGGCCCGGCTCCCCCCTTTTTTCTTTTGTGTCGTTGCCATAAACTCTTGTCCTTTCCCAGGAAATATGACCGGTCCTCCGGTCGGACCGGAGCGGATCAGGCCGCGGGGACCAGGGTGAAGCCGGTCAGGCTCAGCACCAGGAAGAGCGCGCCCGCACCCCAGCAGTAGTAGGCAAAGGCGCCGAACTTCCCCTTGGCGGTCAGAAGATTCACCAGGCCGATGGAGAAATACCCCACCACGCCGGCGAAGGCCATGCCCAGCAGATACTTGGGCAGGAGAGACAGATCCACGCCCCCCTCCTGGACCACGTCCACCGCCTTCAGGATGGTGGCGCCGAGCACAGCGGGCAGGGACATGAGGAAGGAGAAGCGCACGGCGAACTTCCGGTCCAGGCCGCAGGCCATGCCGGCGGCGATGGTGCTCCCCGACCGGGACAGGCCGGGCAGGGTGGCTACGCTCTGGGCCACACCGATGAGCAGCGCATCCTTCAGGGTGGCGCTCCGGGCGGTCTTGTGTCCGTGGGCCATCCGGTCAGACAGGAAGAGGACCGCACCGGTGAGCAGAAGGATGCAGCTGACCGCCGCAGGATAGTTGCCGATCTGCTCCACATAGTCCTTGATGGGCAGCACCAGGAACAGAGGCAGGGTGGCTACGATGATCAGCAGGATCAGCCGCCGGGCCGCCGGAGGCTCCCCCTGGCTGCGGTACTGGGGGACGAACAGGGCGCGGATCCCCAGGAAAAACTCTGTGATCATCTCCCATATATCGCTCCAATAATAGACAAACACGGCGATCAGAGTGGCGAAGTGGAGCAGGACGTTGAACAGGTTATCCGTCTCCGGCATCCCAAAAAAGTGCTGGAACAGGGTCAGGTGCCCGGAACTGGAAATGGGCAGAAATTCAGCGACGCCCTGGATGATCCCCAGGACGGCGGCCATCAGATATGACACAGTCTATGTACCTCCGTTGTTTACAGATTGCCCCATGGGCATTACAATCTATATTAACACAGATGTTCCTTCAATGCCAGTCTTTTTCAGAAATCCCTCCCTGCGATCTGGCCAGACAGCAGGGAGGGGCGAAACGGGGCGGGACCGCCCGGGTTCAGGGGGCGTCGGACTCTTTCCGCTCCCGGATCATACGGTGGAGACAGTCCAGGGCTGCGGACAGGCCGCCAATCTCATCGATGAGGCCCAGCTGGACCGCCTCCTCCCCATAAATCACACTGCCCACGTCGGCGGCCAGTTCCCCCGTTTGGAGCATCAATCGTGTAAAGTCCTCCCGCTTCACACGACTGTTGGCGGTGACAAACTGGGTGATCCGCTCCTGGATGCGCTCGAAGTAGTAAAAGGTCTGGGGGACGCCGATGACCAGACCGTTCAGACGCACCGGGTGGATGGTCATGGCGGCAGATGGGGCGATGAAGGACCGCTTGGCGGACACGGCCAGGGGCACCCCGATGGAATGTCCGCCCCCCAGCACCAGGGACACTGTGGGCTTGGACATACTGGCGATGAGCTCCGCGATGCCCAGCCCCGCCTCGATGTCGCCCCCCACCGTGTTCAGCAGCACCAGCAGGCCGTCCACCTCGTCGCTCTCCTCCACCAGGGCCAGAAGGGGCATGACGTGCTCATATTTGGTGCTCTTGCTGCTGGGGGGCAGGACCTGATGTCCCTCGATCTGCCCCACGATGGTGAGCACATGGACCGCCCCCCGCTTGGAGTGGATCAGCGAGGAGCCAAACTCCAGGATCTGCTGTGTCCCCGGGTCCTCCGGGCTCTGCTCCGTTCTCTCCTGTTCCTCCATAACGGCTGTTCCTCCTTTGTTCCAAAACTCCCTGTCAGGATGCCCGAAACAGAGGATCTTATCCATATTTTATCCCAAATTGCCCACTCTACTTTTCGTAGGTTGCCTTTTGCGGTGGATACAGGTAGAAGATACTGTGTCTCCTGTTCCTTCTGCCGCACGCGGCACTGGCCTGCTGGCATCTTTATGACCAACTGGTCGTGGCCCCGGAGCTGGGGGTCATCGGCGGCGCCGACGGGCCCACCGTCATTGTGACCACCTCCACCGCCGCCGCCTTCTGGTCCTGGCTTCAGCCGCTCCTTTTGACCGCGGCGGCCCTGGCGTCCTTTGTTCTGGCCCTCCGGGTGCGGAGGCTGGAAAAGCGGCTGAAGGACCGGGAGTCTGAGTCCGCTTCTGATTGAAAAATCCTCTGTTCCCCCTTGACAAACCGCCCGTTTTCAGTACAATAGTGTCTGCTAAAACACGTTGTGGATTTTTCCGGCCATTGGTCCCTTTTCGCCACACAGCTGCCCGCAGGGGCGCTGTGTGGCTTTTTTCTGGAATTCAGGAGGTATGCCGAAACAATGAACGAAGCCTTTATGCGGGAGCGGCCTGTTCTGCCGCTGATCGTCACTATGTCCCTGCCCATGGTGCTGTCCATGCTGGTCAACTCCCTCTACAATATTGTGGACAGCTTTTTCGTGGCCCAGATCAGCGAGGCGTCCATGACCGCCCTCTCCCTGGTCTACCCCATTCAGAACCTGGTCAACGCGTTAGCCATTGGGTTCGGGGTAGGACTGAACGCGGCCATCTCCTTCTATTTAGGCTCGGAGCGCCTGGACCGGGCCAGCGCGGCGGCGGTCCATGGGTTGGCCCTCAGCGCGGTCCACGGGGTGGTCCTGACCGGCTTGACCATCGTCCTGCTCCCCTCCTTCCTTGAGATGTTCACCCAGGACCCGGAGGTGCTGGAGCTGGGGGTGCGGTACGGGCGGACGGTGTTCTGCTTCTCCCTGCTGCTCTCCCTGGGGCTGGCCTATGAAAAGATCTTCCAGGCAGTGGGCCGGATGAAGGTCCCCATGGCAGCCCTGCTGACCGGCTGTCTGACCAACATCATTCTGGATCCGCTGCTGATCTTCGGGCCCGGCCCCTTCCCAAAGCTGGGCATCGAGGGGGCCGCTCTGGCCACCGGAATCGGACAGACCCTGACCCTCCTGGTCTATCTGGCTGTCTGGCGCTCCTGCGCACTTCCTGTCACATTGAGCCGGAGGGCGCTGGCCTGGGACTGGCGGCTGGACCTCCGCCTGTACTCTGTGGGCATCCCGGCGACGCTGAGCCTGGCGCTGCCTTCCCTGCTGATCTCCGCCCTCAACAGCATCCTGTCCGCCTTCTCTCCCATCTATGTGGTGATTCTGGGCATCTACTATAAACTCCAGACCTTCCTCTATCTCCCCGCCAGCGGCATCGTCCAGGGGATGCGCCCCGTCATTGGCTACAACTACGGAGCGGGGGAACAGGGCCGGGTCCGGGAGATCTATCGGGTCACCCTGGGGCTGTGCGCCGCCATCATGGCGGCGGGTACTGTCCTCTGCCTGGCCATCCCCGCCCAGCTGATGGGGCTGTTCACCCAGAACCCGGAGAGCATCCGGGCGGGGGCCGAGGCGCTCCGCATCATCAGCGCGGGCTTTCTGGTCTCCTCGGTCTCCGTGGCTGCCGGCGGTGCGCTGGAGGGGCTTGGCAAGGGCGGCCCCTCGCTGGTGATCTCACTGCTGCGCTATACCCTGGTGATGATCCCAGCCGCCTGGCTCCTCAGCCGCCTGATTGGGCCCGCCGGGGTCTGGCACGCCTTTTGGCTCTCTGAGGCGGTCACCGCCCTGCTGTCCATCCTCATCTACCGCCGGTCCGTCCGGTGACGCACAAGGCCGCCGGCAAACAAGCCGGCGGCCTTTCAAATCAGAAACAGCACAGCCAAAAAGCCCAGATTGAGCAGGGTGAACAGCTTCAGATAGGGGCTGCGCAGCTCCGGCTCCCGCTCCACCAGCTGCTTGTAGGAGATCAGGCTGGCCATGGAGGCGATCAGCGTCCCCAGCCCTCCCAGGTCCACCCCGATGATGAGCTCTCTCAGGTCGCTGCTGTATCCGGACAGGAGCATGGCGGCGGGGACGTTGCTGATGACCTGGCTGAGGACCACCCCGAGCAGCCGGTCCCGGCCCTCCAGCGCCCCGCGGATCCACACCTGGAGCCCCTCCAGCTGCTTGATATTGCCTACAAAGATAAAAAAGAACACGAAGGTAAACAGCAGAGAATAGTCGATCCGGGCAAAGAGCCTCCGGTCCTTCCACAGCAGAAGGGCCGTCACCACTGCCAGCAGGACCCCATGGGGCACCATTCCGCCCACCGCCGCTACACACAGCAGAAAGAGGCCGAGATAAAAACACACCGGTCCCTGGCGGAGTGGCGGCGCCTCCCCCAGGCGGATGGACAGCGTTCCGTGCCCGCAGCCGAAGCGGACGCACAGCAGGAGCAGCAGGGCCGCGCCCACTGTATATGGCGCGGTGAGCCCCAGAAACTCCGGCAGAGACAGGCCGGACAGGGAGAACAGATAGAGATTCTGGGGGTTGCCGATGGGGGTGAACATACTGCCCAGATTGGCCGCAATGGTCATCAGCGCCACAGCAAAGCACAGCCGTTTCCGCTGACTGGCCATCTCCAGCATCATCATGCCCAGGGGGACGAAGGTGATCAGGGCCACATCGTTGGTGATCAGCATACTGCCCACAAAGCACAGGAACACCAGGGTGGCCAACAAGCCCCGCACAGTCCGCACCCTGGAGAGCACCCGGGCGGCTGCATACTGGAGAAACTGCCCCTCCCGCAGCCCCTCCACCAGCAGCATCAGGCAGAACAGCGTGATCAGGGTGTTGCAATCGATGTAGCTCAGGTAGCCCGGTCCGGGGGGCTCGATCAGACAGGAGGATACAGCCAGGCATAGTGAGATGGTCAACACTGTGTCACGCCGGAACCACCCTAAGATCCGTTTTCCCAAAGTCTCGTCCTCCTCATAAAACGGGGCCGCTGAACAGCGGCCCCATTTTGTCCTTATTTTGCCTCGTAAATGGCTTTCACGCCCTTGAAGGTCATATAGCAGTCCAGCTTCCCCACCGTCTCAAAGGGGGAGTGCATGGACAGCACCGGAACCCCGGCATCCAGGGTGTCGATGTTCCGCTCCGCCATGAACATGGCCACAGTGCCGCCGCCGCCGGCGTCCACCTTGCCCAGCTCGGCCATCTGCCAGACCACATCCGCCCGGTCCAGTACGCCGCGCACATACGCCACCAGCTCCGCAGAGGCGTCGGAGGCCCCGGACTTGCCCCGGGCCCCGGTGTACTTGCACAGGCCCATGCCGCAGTTCACCAGGGCACTGTTCCGCTTCTCGTACACCTCGGCAAAATTGGGGTCATAGGCCGCCGTCACATCGGCGGACAGGCAGAAGGAGCGCTCATAGCAGGCCCGCAGGGGCACGTTCTGGCTCTGGCACAGATCCTCCATAAAGGTGTCGAAGGCGGCGGATTTCATGCCAGTGACCCCCTCGGAGCCGATCTCCTCCTTGTCCGCCAGCATACACACCGCAGTGCGCTCCGGGTCGTTCAGCTGGAGGATGGCCGCCAGGGAGGCGTAGGCGCACACCCGGTCGTCGTGGCCGTAGGCCCCGATGAGAGAGCGGTCAAAGCCCACGTCGCTGGCCCGGAAGGCCGGAACGGCGGACAGCTCCGCAGAGATGAAGTCCTCCTCCACGATGCCGTACTTCCGGTTCAGCAGCTCCAGGATGGACAGCTTGACCCGGTCGCTCCCCTCGTCATCCGCCAGGGGGCGGCTGCCCACCAGGATATTCAGGCTCTCCGCGGGGATGGCCTCTCCCAGGGGCTTTCTGGACTGCTCCGCCCCCAGGTGGGGCAGGAGGTCGTCCACGGTGAACAGGGGATCCCCCTCCCCGTTGCCCACGGAGACCCGGACCACCTGGCCGCTCTTGAGGGCCACCACGCCGTGGAGCTCCAGGGGGATGGTGACCCACTGGTATTTTCTCAAGCCGCCGTAGTAGTGGGTCTTGAGGAAGGCCAGCTCATCCGCCTCATACAGGGGATTCTGCTTCAGGTCCAGGCGGGGGGAGTCGATATGGGCCGCGGCGATGTTCACGCCCTGGTCCAGCCCCCGGCGGCCCAGCACCGCCAGCATGACCGCCTTGCCCCGGTTGGCCCGGTACACCTTGTCCCCCGGCTTGAGCGCCATCCCGCGCTGGTAGGCACGGAAACCGGCGGCCTCCGCCAGAGCGATGGTCCGGTCCACACACTCCCGCTCCGTCTTGCCGGCGTCCAGAAACTGCTTATAGCCGGTGCAGTAGGCGTCCATGGCCTCCAGCTCCGCCCGGTCCACCCGGTCATAGCCGTTTTTCTTCGTATAGCTCAGGGCCTTCCGCAGCTGCTCGCCCCGGCTGTTCTCCTGTTCCTTCATGGTTCAGACCTCCTTCGTCGTCTGCTGTAAGATCGTCTGGAGCAGCGCCTTGGCCCGGACGGAAAATTCCTCCGCGCTGGCGCAGTCGTTCACCAGAACATGGCCGCAGTGCCCGCGGAAATACTCCTCCGGCTTCTGGGCCCGCACCCGGGACCAGGCGTAGTCCTCCGGGATCCCCTCCCGGGCCATGATCCGGCGCACCCGCACCTCCGGCGGGGCGGTGACTGCCACGGTGGCGGAACACAGGCGGTCCAGCCCGCTCTCCACCAGTGCGATGGCGTCGATGGCGGCCAGGGCTCTCCCCTGCCGCCGGCACTCCTCCACCAGCGCCCGGGTCCGGTCCACGGTGGCTGTCTGGGCCACCGCATTGAGCTGTGCCAGCTTCTCCGGGTCACCGAACACGATGGCCCCCAGCCGCTTGCGGTCGATGGAGCCGTTCTCCCCTCTCAGGGGACCGAAGCGCCGCTCCAGCTCATGCTGCAGGATGGGATCGTGCTCCAAAAGCTCGTGGTATACCGCATCGCAGTCGATGACCGCGCCTCCCAGGGCCTCTACCTCCCGCAGAAGGGTGGTTTTCCCCGCCCCAGTGGGGCCGGTGATGCCGATCAGGACCATCTCAGCGCTTCCGGTTCAGCCAGGCCAGACCCTCCTGCTCGTTCTCCCAAAAACCCACCTGGTCGCCCCGGTTGCAGCCAAAGATAAAGTTCCGCATGGAGGTCTGGTAGCAGTCGTAAAAATCACCCACGATGGCCAGCCGCATTTTGTTCTGAGTAAAGGGCTTGAGCACCTGCTCCGCCACGCCGCTGGACAGCGTGAACAGCTCCGGAACGAAGGAACTGCGGTCCATCAGCATAGCGGTGCAGCCCGTCTGAAAACGCACCGCGTTGATCAGCTTGGCCGCATCCTGGCCGTCGGACAGAGGGTAGTCAGGCCGGACCACGGCCACGTTCTGTTTGATCGTATAGTTCATCATAATATGTGATTCTCATTCCTTTGTGTTTATTTGACTTCCACGATATGGAATCCAGCCGCCTTGTTCAGGCGGTTGTTGATGGCCAGCCCCAAACCGGACGGATCAGGACACTGGGCCCAGATCCGGGGGACCTCCGTGTGGTCGAAGGCCCGAAGGGCGTCGAAAATATGGCGGGCCTGGGCGGATTTGTCTCCCGCCGGGCCCATCCTTTGGATCTGACAGCCGGGGAACTCCCCAGCAAACTCGTCAAAGCAGATCACGCCGTCCCCCGGCGTCAGGCTGCGGGCGATGTGCTCCGCAGTGCGCTCCGGCGGACCGGCCACCACTGTCACCGGCGCCTTGGGGGCGTAGTGGCGGTACTTCATTCCCGGGGCCCGGGGCTTTTCTCCCGCGGACATCAGCCGGGTGACCGCCTGGTCCACCTCCACCCGGCCCAGGACGGACTCCAGCTGCTCCAGCGTGATACCGCCGGGCCGCAGCAGCCGGGGCGGGGTCTCCGTCAGGTCCACGATGGTGGACTCCACCCCCACGGAGCAGGGACCGCCGTCCACGATGGCGTCGATCCTTCCCTCCATGTCCTCCGCCATGTGGGCGGCGGTAGTGGGGCTGGGCCGCCCGGAGGTGTTGCCCGACGGGGCTGCCACCGGCACCTCTGCCGCCTGGAGGATCGCCCGGCACACCGGGTGGGAGGGACAGCGCATCCCCACCGTATCCATCCCAGCCGTCACCACATCGGGCACGATGGGCCTGCGCTTCAGGATCATGGTCAGCGGCCCCGGCCAGCAGGCCCGGGCCAGGTCAAAGGCGGACTGAGGGATGTCCGCACAATACCGCTCCAGATGGTCCGCCGAGGGGATATGCAGGATCAGGGGGTTGTCCTGGGGGCGGCCCTTGGCCTCAAAGATATGGGCCACCGCCTCCGGATCCAGGCCGTTGGCCCCCAGTCCGTACACCGTCTCCGTGGGGATGCCCACCAGACCGCCGGAGCGGAGGATAGCCGCGGCCTCCTCCACATCCTCCGGCCCCAGGTGACGGGTCTCCCGGCCGCCCTTCTCCCCCAGGATCAGGGTCAGCAGATCCTCCGGTGTGGAGGCCAGATAGTCGGCCCCCTCCTGCTCCAGCTCCTGGCGGGACCGGAAGCCCCACAGAACGCCGCAGCTGGTCAGACCGCCGTTCTTGGCCGTCTGGATGTCCACATTGCTGTCCCCCACGAACAGGGTGTTCTCCTGGGACGCCCCCATCCGCTCCATCAACCTGTGCAGCAGCGTGGGGTCCGGCTTGGTGGGGATGCCGGTGAGCGCCCCCTGCACCAGAGGGAAAATTTGGGGGTAATAGCCCTCCACCACGGGTCCGGCCATCTCGTCAGCCTTATTGGACAGCACCGCGATGGACACACCCGCCTCCTTCAGCCGCCGGACCGCCTGGAGCATCCCGGGATAGGGCGCGGTCTGGTCCGCCTTGTGGACACCGTACCAGGCCATGAACTCCCCCAGGGCCTGCTCCAGAACAGGCGCCCCGGTCCCCTCCGGTGCAAAGCGCTCCACCAGCTTGGGGATACCGTTGCCTACCATTCGCTTGAATTCGTCCACGGAGTGGGTCGGCCAGCCATGAAGGCGGCAGACGTGGTTGCCCGCATTTGCCAGGTCGTCGATGGTGTTCAGCAGGGTGCCGTCCAGATCAAAGATCACATAGGGATACATGGTCCGGCCTCACTCATAGATCCCGATTTCCATGCCGCCGATCTCAATGGCGGTTTCCCTGGAAAATCCGGCCCGCTGGAGGTATGCCTTCACCGCGATCTGCGCATATTTGGGGTTCACCCGCTCGTCCTCCAGGTCCAGGTCGATGCGGCCCTGACGGCCGCCGCAGACGGAGCCGTTATCCTCCAGCACCTCGTTCAGCTCGCCCACAACGTCGGCCAGCTCCTTGCCCTGGGGCAGCTGCTGATAATGAATGTAGAGTTCCATGGTATTTCTCCTTTTTTCTGTTTGCCGGACGCGCCGGAGATCAGTCCGTCCCCTGGGAACGGAGACGCTCCGCCTGGTCGGCGGTCACCAGCGCGTTGATGACCTCATTGAGGTCGCCATCCATGATAGTATCAATTTTGTATAAGGTCAAGCCAATTCTGTGGTCGGTGACCCGCCCCTGGGGAAAGTTATAGGTCCGGATCCGCTCGTTCCGCATCCCGGTGCCCACCTGGCTACGGCGCTGGGCGGTGTACGCCCCCTCCACCTTCTCCTGCTCCGCCTCGTACAGGCGGGAGGCCAGAAGGCGCATGGCCTTGTCCCGGTTCTGGAACTGGCTGCGCTCCTGCTGGCACTCCACCACCATACCCGTTGGCCGGTGGATCAGACGCACCGCAGAGGAGGTCTTGTTCACGTGCTGTCCCCCGGCGCCGGAGGCGCGGAACACCTGCATCTCCACGTCCGCCGGGTTGAGCTGGACGTCCACCGTCTCCATCTCAGGCAGCACCGCCACAGTGGCGGTGGAGGTGTGGACCCGTCCGCCGGACTCGGTCTCCGGCACCCGCTGGACCCGGTGGACCCCGCTTTCAAACTTGAGTCGGGACCAGGCCCCCTCCCCTTCTATTGTAAAGGAGATCTCCTTGATCCCACCCAGTTCTGTTTCACTCAGGCTGTCCACCTCTGTTTTCCAGCGGCTGCGCTCGGCGTACATGGAGTACATCCGGTACAGGGAGTGGGCGAACAGGGCCGCCTCCTCCCCGCCCACGCCGGCCCGGATCTCCACAATGACATTCTTGTTGTCATTGGGGTCCTTGGGCAGGAGCAGGAGCTGAAGCTGTCCCTCCAGCCGCTCCAGCTCCGCGTTGGTCTGGAGCAGCTCCTCCTGAGCCAGCTCTCTCATCTCCGGGTCGGACAGCAGCTCCTCTGCCTGAGCCAGGCGCTCCCGGGCGGCCAGATAGCTTCGATAGGTTTCCACCACCGGGCTCAGTTCATTCTGCTCCTTATTCAGACGGGCCACCGCGGCGGGGTCGTCATAGGTCTCCGGGGCGGCCAGTCGTGCCTCGATCTGGCTGTATTTTGCCTCAATGGCGGCAAGTTTCTCCAGCATAGGAACCTCCAGCATTGGATCTTCAACGGGCGGCCGCAGGCCGCCAAATTCCTCATTCCTAATTCCTAACTCTTAGCGCCTAACCTGCCCGGTCGAACAGGAAGGACTTCACCAGGGCCAGCGGCTCCCGGACATACATATACAGCCGGGAGGGCAAATGGCTGGCGGGGGCCGCCAACGTGGAGACCTGCTCAAAGCCCGCCCGCTCCGCCAACATCCTGGCCCGGGTCAGGTGAAAGCCGTTGGACACCAACAGCACTCCGTCCGAGGTGTCGATCCCCTCCCGGTCCAGCAGCCGTCTGGAATAGTCTAAATTTTGGGCGGTGTTGTGGGAGTCCGGCTCCAGGAGCACCTTCTCCTCCTCCACTCCGTGGGCGGTGAGATAGTCGGCCATGGCCTGGGCCTCGCTGGTGGGCTCGTCCGGCCCCTGGCCGCCGGAGACCACCACCGTCATATCCGGGTGGTCCTCCAGATAGTCCAGGGCCTCATCCAGCCGGTCCCGCAGCAGCACTGAGGGCCCGTCCTGACGCACCTGACAGCCCAGGATCACCATGACCTCCGGCTCCCCCTGGATGTGGTCGTATGCGCCGTACATCACACAGGCGAACAGGCCGCAGAAGGACAGAACTCCCACCAGGATCAAAGCCAGCAGAGCCCGGATCCACCCGGCAAGGTATTTTCCTTTATCCTTTCTCTGCTTCAATTGCTTTTACCCCCTCGCCTCTTCCAGCTGGGCGGACAAGGTCTCCCAGCGGTCATAGAGCCCCTGGAGCTCCGCCTCCAGAGCCTCCCGCTGCTCGTACAGCTCCTGAAGCTTCAGATAGTCCGCGGAGGCCTCCTCGATCTGGAGGGAGAGGGCGTCCATGGCCTCCTCCGCCTTGGCCACCGCCCGCTCGGCGGCGGTCACCTCTTTTTCCAGGTTCTTGGTCCCGCCAGGCCGCTTGGGCTTCTCTTTTTTCCGCTCCGGCTCCGCCGCCTTTGCTGGCGCGGGGACGGTGTCTGAGGCCGCCTGCCCCGCCGCGCCCCGGGCCCGGGCGGCCTGGAACTCCTGATAGGTCCCGCAGAAATCCGTGATCTGTCCATTTTCCAGCAGCCAGATCCGGCTGGCAAAGCGGTCAATAAAGTACCGGTCATGGGAGACGAAGAGCAGATTCCCCTCGTATTCCTCCACCGCCTCCTCGATCCACTCCCGGCTCTGAATGTCCAGGTGGTTGGTGGGCTCGTCCAGCACCAGCAGATTGATCTTTTCGTCCATCAGCATACACAGGCGCAGACGGCTCTGCTCGCCGCCGGACAGGGCGGATACCGGCTTGAACACATCCTCGCCCCGGAATTTGAACGCCGCCAGCCGGTTCCGCGCCGACTGGGCAGTGCAGTCCTGGGCGTAGATCAGGGTGTCCACCAGGCTGCGCTCCGGGTGGTCAAAGTGGACGTGCTGCGGCAGGTATCCAACCTTTACAGTCGGCCCCATCCGGACCTTACCGCCGTCTGGCGCCTCCTCGCCCAGGATCATTTTCAGCAGCGTGGTCTTGCCGCTGCCGTTGTCTCCGATCAGGGCGATGCGCTCGCCGCCGGCCACTTCCAGCCCCAGGCCGGAAAAGAGGGTGCGCCCGCCGAAGCCCTTGGTGAGGCCCTTGATGGTCAGCACCTCGTCCCCGCGGAACTCCCGCTCTCCGAAGCGGACCTCCATCTTCCGCTCCTTTTTGGGGCGGTCGGTGACCCGCATCCGCTCGATGCGCTTCTCCATGGATTTGACCCGCTTAAAGGTCTTGTCCATTCCGGAATAGGCCCACACCCGCATCTGCTCTGCGGCCTTCTCCAGCTGCTCGATCTTGGCCTGCTCCTTCTCGTACTGCTTCAGCTTCTCCTCATAGCGGCGCTCCTTCTCCACGGCGTAGAAGCTGTAACTGCCCTGGTAAAATTCCGCCCGGCCCTCCTGGATCTCGATGATGCGGTCCACCACCTGGTCCAGAAAATAACGGTCGTGGGAGACGGTGAGCACCGTCCCCTTGAACTTGCCCAGATACTCCTCCAGCCACTCGGTGGCCCGCAGGTCCAGGTGGTTCGTCGGCTCATCCAGCAGCAGGATGTCGGTGTCCTCCAGGATCAGGCGGGCCAGGTTCACCCGGGTCTTTTCCCCGCCGGACAGGCTTTCAAACAGCTGCTCCCGCATAGCCTGCGGGATGGACAGTCCGTTGCACACCTTGTTGATCCTGGTGTCCGTCTCATAGCCGCCGGCCGTCTCATAGGCCGCCGTGAGCTTATCATACCGGGACATCAGGGCCGGGTCTGTGCCGGAGGCCATCTCCCGGGTGAGCCGGGCCAGCTCCTCCTCCATCTTTCGCAGGGGCTCAAAGGCGGTGGCCAGCACATCCTCCACGGTATAGCCCGCCGGATAGACCGGGATCTGGGAGATCAGTCCCATCCGCTTTCCCGGGGCGATCATCACCTCGCCCTCGTCATAGTCCATCGCGCCAGTGAGGATGCGCAGCAGCGTGGTCTTGCCACAGCCGTTGGGCCCCAGCAGCCCCACCCGCTCCCCAGTGTCCACCTGGAAGGTGAGCCCATCTAAAATTTTCGTGCCAACCTCAAACTCTTTCACCAGGTTGGAGACAGATATGTCGATCATAGCGTCCTCTTTGGTTTGATTGATGTGCCCCTCCCTGACTGAAGGGGCGGCAGTTTTTTCTTATTGCTCCGGCGTCAGCTCCAGAAGCTGGTCCACCAGCTCCTCCATCCGCATCCCCCGGGATGCCTTGACCAGGATGGTGCTGTCCGGCCGGATCAGCCCTGGGAGGATCTCCCGGGCGGCCTTCTTGTCCGCGCAGGGATAGACGGCGGTCATGCCGGCAGACTGTGCCCCCTCCGCCAGGTAGCGGGCCTGATCGCCCACTGCAACCAGGCAGTCGATCTTCCGCTTGCCCAGGTACTCCCCCACTCCGGTGTGGAGGGCGGGCGAGTAAGGCCCCAGCTCGAACATATCCCCCAAGACCGCCAGCTTCCAGGCGCTGCGGCTGTCCGCCAGCACACTGATGGCCGCCCGCATGGACTGGGGATTGGCGTTGTAGGTGTCGTCCAGAATGGTGATCCCGTTCCCCCGCTGCACCAGATTCATCCGCATCCGGGTGGGGACGAAGCGGGCGATCCCCTGCTCGATCTCATCGGCTGTCAGGCCGAAGTGCTCCCCCACCGCCGCGGCGATGAGGGTGGGATAGATCATGTGGCTGCCCAGGGCGGGGATGCACACCTCCCGGTCCATGGCCGGCGTGGTGAGGCGGCTGCGCAGGGAGTCCAGCCCCTCGCTGCTGGCCGACTGGGCCCGGTACTCCAGGCCCTCCCCGCTGCCGCAGAACACCGCGGGCACCGGGGTCCGGCCCCGAAGGGTGGACAGGAGGGCGTCGTCCCCGTTGAGGATCAGCAGGCCGTTTTCCTTGCGGATGTGGGGCAGCAGCTCACACTTGGCCCGGAAGATGTTCTCCCGGCTGCCCAGCCGCTCGATGTGGGCGTCGCCGATGTTGGTGATGACCCCCACCTCCGGGCGGACGATGTCCCCCAGGTAATCGATCTCCCCAAACCGGTCCATCCCCATCTCCACCACGCCGATCTGAACGCTGCGGTCCAGCCGGAGCAGGGTCAGGGGCAGGCCCACGTTGTTGTTGAAGTTCCCTTCCGTCTTGAGGACCTTGTACTTCACGGACAGGACCGAGGCGATCATGTCCTTGGCTGTGGTCTTGCCCACACTGCCCGTCACCCCCACGAAGGGGATCCGGAATTGCTCCTTGTACCAGAAGGCCAGGTCCCGCAGGGCGCGCTGGGTGTCCTCTACCTTGATGTAGAAGCGTCCCTCCTGATAGTGCTCCGGCTCCCGGGCGGTGAGGCATCCGGCGGCTCCCGCCTCCAGGGCGGAGCCGATATAGGTGTGGCCGTCGAAGCGCTCCCCCACCAGGGGGAGGAACAGGGAACCGGGGTGGATGTCCCGGCTGTCTGTATCCACGCTGCTGACCGTCCGGTCCAGACTGGTTTCCGGCCCGATCAGCGTACCGCCCACGGCGGTGAGCAGGTCCCGTACTGTGATGGCTTCCATCTGCCCTTAAACTCCTTCCCGCCGGGCCTCCAGAGAGGCCTCCACGATGGTCTGGCACAGGTCGGCATAGCCGATACCAACCGCCGCCGCCTCCTGGGGCACCAGGCTGGTAGGAGTCATGCCGGGCAGCGTGTTGATTTCAAGGAAATAGGGGGTCCCGTCCTCGGTCACGATGAAGTCGGCCCGGGCATAGACGGACAGGCCGATGGTGCGGAACACGGCCAGGGCCGCCTCCCCCACTGCCTTCTCCCACTCCGGTGGGATCTCTGCGGGACACACCTCCCGGGCGGCGCCGGGCTGGTACTTGTTGGCGTAGTCATAGAAATCCGCCTGGGGGATGATCTCAATGGAGGGCAGGGCCCGGCCGTTGAGCACCGCCACCTGGATCTCACGCCCCTTGATGTACTGCTCCAGGACCGTGCGCCCGCCCAGACGGACGCTCTCCTCCAGGCCCCGGCGCAGCTCCTCCCGGGTGTGGGCGATGGTCACGCCGATGGAGGAGCCGCTGGCAATGGGCTTTACCACCGCGGGAAGGGCGGTCTCCTCCGTCAGGGCGTCCAGATTGTCCGCTGTGACGGTCACCGTCTGCCAGCGGGGGGTGCGCACCTGATCGGCCACCAGGCGCTTGGTCATATCCTTGTCCATAGCGATGGCGGAGCTGAGGCAGTTGGAGCCGGTGTAGGGCACCCCCAGCAGGTCCAGAGCGGCCTGGATGCGTCCGTCCTCTCCGCAGGCCCCGTGGAGAGCCAGATAGACCACATCCGCCCCGGCGCACAGTTCCAGCACCCCGGGACCGATGAGAGAAGGGCTCCGGTCGCTGCGGCTGGCCCGCACCTGCTCCAGGTCGGGCGCCTGAGGGCTCACCCTCTTGAACGCCTGGGGAATGGGGGCCTGGAAGGGGTCCACCGTCTGATCGGTCCCCTCCATGCCGAAGAACAGGTCAACCAGGGCCACCTGGTGCCCCTTGGAGCGCAGAGCCTCGCATACCATGGCGCCGGAGGACAGGGAGACGTTCCGCTCCGGGCTGAGTCCACCGGCCAATACTACGATCTTCATGTTATCAAACCACCTTTATCAAGGATCTGGATCATGTTTACAGTTTACACGCTGACCATGTATTTTATCACAATCCCCGGCAATAGACAAGCCGGAGCGTCCAATTTTGCGGAATTCTTCCGCACCGGCCGCCGGAGGGCTTCAAGAGGCGGAACGAAACAGGACAAAAAAGCCGCCCCCGGCTGGGGGCGAAGATCAACGGTCTGGAGGCCAATTTCTGCAATCAGGCTCAATGATAAGTACAGGAGAGGTTCCACCTTTATGTGTATAAAGAACATCGCCGGTCTTAACTCGTTTGTAGCCGGACGTAAGGGGACGGGAAAGGTGAAGGCGGCGGACAACATAGTCCTCCGCACCAGGGGTGAAGATGTTGATGAGACATCGAGCATACTGCTCATTTAAGAGAATGTCCTGGGCGGAGGTGTGATACAGCGAGAGCTTCACATCCTCTACATTGCCAAGCCACGCATCTATTTCCGGCTGTTTGGACCAGAAATAGATGCTGGCTGCGTCTTCCGGAACCTGTCTAAATACAATAGACCACGTCTTACCATTATCCGTCAGCATGATCTGACGGTCGGACGGCGTTGGTTCGTGTAAATAGGAGAGTTCAGGCGCTGTGTCAGGGAGATTTTCATTAAACAGGGTAACCAACTCAGAACCCTTCAAGGTCCACAGCTGCCGGTTTTCGGTCCCAACGATTGGATAAGACTCCTGATATTGATATGATATTCCGCGATATGGGCTGAGGGTCAAGAACATTGCCAAAGCAAAAAGAAGGGGAACGACGGCCCATATTATGACCAGCCATCGCCTCTGCTGTTTGTTGGCGGTGAGGTAAGCCAGAAAAAAGAAATGACGATCCATTTTGCGCCTCACTCCCTGATGCTTTCTTTTATGAACCTATTCTATCAGAGATTCCAAAAAAATGCCATAGAAAAGGAGCGCCGAAGCGCTCCTTTTTCATGGTATATCAGATGCTGCGGCGCGGGACCGGATCAGGCCTTGCCGGCGCAGCCCAGGACGTGGATCAGCTTGTGTCGGACCAGATCCTTGATGTTGGCGCGGGCGGGCTTCAGGTACTCGCGGGGGTCGAACTTGTCGGGGTGCTCCTCAAAGAACTTGCGGATGGTGCCGGTCATGGTCAGGCGCAGATCGGAGTCGATGTTGATCTTACACACGGACAGCTCGGCGGCGTGGCGCAGCTCCTCCTCCGGGATGCCGATGGCGTCGGGCATCTTTCCGCCGTGCTCATTGATCATCTTCACATACTCCTGTGGCACGCTGGAGGAGCCGTGGAGCACGATGGGGAAGCCGGGCAGGCGCTTGGAGACCTCCTCCAGCACATCGAAGCGCAGGGGAGGCGGGACCAGGATGCCCTTCTCGTTGCGGGTGCACTGGGCAGGGGTGAACTTATAGGCGCCGTGGCTGGTGCCGATGGCGATGGCCAGGGAGTCGCAGCCGGTTCTGGTCACGAACTCCTCCACCTCCTCGGGGCGGGTGTAGGAGGAATCCTCGGCGGAGACCTTCACATCGTCCTCCACGCCGGCCAGGGTGCCCAGCTCCGCCTCGACCACCACGCCGTGGTCGTGGGCGTACTCGACGACCTTCTTGGTGATGGCAATATTCTCCTCAAAGGGCTTGGAACTGGCGTCGATCATCACGGAGGTGAAGCCGCCGTCGATGCAGGCCTTACAGGTCTCAAAATCAGGGCCGTGGTCCAGATGCAGCGCGATGGGGATATCGGGGCACTCGATCACAGCGGCCTCCACCAGCTTCACCAGATAGGTGTGGTTGGCATAGGCGCGGGCGCCCTTGGACACCTGCAGGATCAGGGGAGCCTTCTCCTCCTGAGCAGCCTCGGTGATACCCTGAACGATCTCCATGTTGTTGACATTGAAGGCGCCGATGGCGTAACCGCCGTCATAGGCCTTCTTGAACATTTCAGTCGTGGTAACCAATGGCATATTGACCATCTCCTTGAAATATTTTTACAATTCATATTGTACCATTACCGATTGAAAAATACAAGGGTGTGTGCTACAATTTAAGCTAGAATTTTGGGCTAAGCTGATTTTGGATCCAAATTTGACACTTTAGGAGGAAGCAAACATGAAGCAACTGACCGGCGCCTGCATCATTGGCCAGTCCGGAGGTCCTACCGCAGTTATTAACGCCAGTGCTCAGGGCGTGATTCAGACCGCTTTGAAGGCTGACTGCATCACCCACGTTCTGGGGGCCGCCCACGGAATCAAGGGCGTGTTGGAGGACAAGCTGTACGATATGGGACAGGAGGACTCCGGGGAACTGGATCTGCTGAAGTTCACTCCCTCCTCTGCCCTGGGCTCCTGCCGCTATAAGCTGGCCGACCCCGATGTGGACGACGCCGATTACCGGCGTATTCTGGAGATCTTCAAAAAGTACGACGTCCGCTACTTCTTCTACAACGGCGGCAACGACTCCATGGACACCTGCAACA
>ERZ834859.1741-NODE-1741-length-21702-cov-9.995704_pt1 | contig 21702 bp, 21 predicted proteins | sample MGYA00519947_ERZ834859 | MGnify/ENA primary metagenome ERZ834859 (study PRJEB31850, sample SAMEA3708763) | human gut metagenome | biome: human gut; feature: human-associated habitat; material: faeces | place: China | collected 2014 ...
ACCATTTGCAACAAATTTATCAGCGCGCCGGTGTTATCATAGGCGCTGTAGACGGCGGACATCTTCTCATACACGCTTCCGCTCTCATGCGCCACTTTCAATGAAGAATAAGTGTTGAACACATAGGAATAGCCGCGAACGGGGCTGTCATCCCGCAGCTGGTGAAACAGCTCCAGCAGACGGCTACTGTAACCGGGAACGGTGATGTACTCCTCAAAGTCGTCGCCCCGTTCTTTTTCAAACCACCCCTTGCCGCAGAGCTTTCGGATCAGGAAGCGGGCCCTGCCGGAGATATCACGCAGTTCCTCCTCGTCGATATCCTCCCCTTCAAACGTTGCGTCCGCCAGCTGCTCCTCCAATTTGCTGCGCAGCATGGAATACAATGCGTCCTCGCGTATCTTCAGGTTATCGCGGTATGCGCTGTACAGCACATCCAGCGCGTCCGCATATAGCGCGCGGTTCGGCGAGGCAAGGGGCGAAAAGAGCTCACCGGGTATCGCTTCAAAGAATTTCATGAAACTTCCTCCTACAGGAGACGACAATGATTGGACGATTGATTTGGAATCATGACAGGCCGGATATTGCATTCGATACAGGCGCACTGTATGGCGGACTGCACTGCGGAGACTGCTTTCAATGCTGGGTGGACGGGCAGTGGCTCAATGTCCGCCTTGAGTATGCACGCGACTGGGTATTGCTCCATAGCGGCGGCTCTATACCGGTTCGCTATGGCGTTCTTGTGCGGATTTGATCATTCGTATTATATATCATTTCCGACCATGCAGCAAGGGCGTTTCACGCCGTGATGCGGAACGTTCTTGCCTACGGACTGCTCAAACAGCAAGAACGGGGGCCGCCGCCCCCGTTCTTTGTCGTTTATAGATAGCAGTGCTCCCGCAGGGCCGCCTCCAGCTTCTCCAGGGCCCGCTTCTCGATGCGGGACACATAGCTGCGGCTGATGCCGTAGGCGGCGGCCACCTGGCGCTGGGTCTGGGGTGGGTGGCCGTCCAGGCCGTAGCGGCGGCGGATCACGTCGGCCTCCCGGGGTGTCAGGCACTCCCCTACCAGCCGCCGGATCAGCCGCTGATCCTCCCGGCCCTCCAGGTCCTCCTGCATGGTGTCGTCGGCCCCCACCACATCCTGTAAATACAGGGCGTTGCCGGCCTTATCCGTCTCGATGGCCTCCGACAGCGACACCTCCCCCTGCAGCTTCCGCTGGGCGCGGAAGTGCATGAGGATCTCATTTTCAATACACCTTGACGCATAGGTTGCCAGGCGGATTTTTTTGTCCGGCTGGAAGGTGTTCACGGCCTTGATCAGCCCGATGGTGCCGATGCTGATCAGGTCCTCGGCGGGCACGCCGCTGTTCTCGTACTTTTTGGCAAGGTACACCACCAGCCGCAGATTGTGCAGGATGAGCGCATCGCGGGCGTCTGCCTCTCCGGCGGCCATGCGGGCCAGCAGGGCTTTTTCCTCGGCGGGGGAGAGGGGAGAGGGCAGGCTGGCGGTGCCGGCCAGATACTGCACGCCGCCGCAAAACCGCAGCCGCGCACACAGGCGGTGCCAGAGCTGCCGCAAAAACTGGAACATGAGCAGTCCTCCCTATAATAAGTATTATAAGAGCAGCTGTGCCGCATCCTCGCCGTACAGCAGCTCCCATGCAGGGTCCGGCGGCGTGGGGCAGCAGAACGCCGCCAGCAGCCCGCCTGCGCGGTCTTTGCCCAACTGCAGGGCAGCGGGCAGGGCAGGCAGCATGCTCTGGCCGTGGATGCTGCGGCAGGGCACCAGATGCACCCCCAGCTCCGGCGGGGGCGGGGCTGTGCTGTGGGCAAACCAGCCATCGAGATACTGCCGGGCTGCCTGCGGCAGGCGGTGCCGCACCGCCGGGTACTGCACCAGCACCACGGCCTTGCCGCTCAACGGCTCCTGCAGGGCAAAGCCGGTGTCGTGGAAGGCCTGTACCGGCAGCTGCACCCCGGCCACCTCCAGCGTGGCGGGCACGCTGGGCGCGCCGCTGCGGCCAAAGCAGTACAGCAGGGCCCGCAGTACGGCATACACCCCCGCGCAGCTGGCCAGCAGCCGCCCGGGAGACAGCGGCAGGCTGACGCTCAGGTTGCGGCTCTGCACGCCGGGCAGCACCACCGCTCCGCACAAAAGCAGGTTGAGCAGTGCATACCACGCACACAACCGGGCAAAACGCCCCCGCCCGGGCAGGCCGTAGGCGGCGGCCACCACCGCGCAACCTGTGAAAATTTTATAACCAACTGCCACGGCTCCCGGCAGCTCCGGGGCCAGCAGTACCAGTGCCGACACTGCCGCCAGCGCCGCCCCGGTGCACAGCCGCACCCCAGTGCACACGGTGGCGCACAGCAGACCGGCTGCGGTGAGAAACAGGGCAGCAAGGACAAAATTTGTCAGCAGAAGCTCGTCGAGGTAGATCACGCTTTTCAATGCTGCAGCCCCCTTGCAGCCAGTGTACCGCCCCGGGGCAAAAAAAACTGTCAAAACCGGAAAACCGCCTGCAGACTGTACAAAAGCAATACTTTTATAGACCTTGTTTCACATTTTTTACACTTTTTGCAAAAAGGTACTTGAACATTTCTGGAAAGTGTGGTATATTATTGCCATCCTAGTAAGGATTGGTGAGCACACGAAAGTGAGCTTGCAAAATATCTTTCTACATTTTGAAGGGAGTAATTCATTATGATGATGCCTGCAAACTTTTCCGCAATCTCTGAGAACGAGATGACCTACGTCAACGGTGGCGCTTCTCTGGCTGAGATCCTGGCCCCCGAGCTGAAGCCCGAGAACTGGCAGAAGTTCAACACCAACATGGTTACCATCATCGGTAACAGCTTCCTGGGCAAGTACGTCGAGAACACTGTCGGCGTTCTGTTCGGCGGCGCTTACAAGCCCGGCAACCTGGGCAATGCATGGTTCACCGGCGTCAAGGGTGCTTACGGCACCGGCTATGAGGCTGGCTTCGGCAAGCATGAGAATGAGACTGCTGGCGACAAGTTCCTGAACGGTGCTAACGGCGTTCTGAACGCTGGCCTGCGTATGGTCGGTTCTGCTGCTGCCATCTACAACCTGGCTACCGGCACCGTGAAGAACGATGTCAGTGAGAAGGCTTGGAAGGTCGAGTTCTAATCAGCCCTTGTGACTGACTAGCTGGTTTGCCTGAGGGCAGACCAAAGAACAGGTTCTGAATGGGCCCGGAGACGAAAGTCTCCGGGCCCATTTTTGCGTGCAGCTCCCTCAGTCGCCTGCGGCGACAGCTCCCTCTAGGAGGAAGCCTTTTTTGTTGGTACAGGAGGGTCTGCGCACGAGATCAAAGCAGGGGCAGCACAGTTCTGTCAGACACGATTGTCTGAGCGGAGTGCGGCACCTGCTTTGTTTGATCTGGTCTTGGATTTGCAGCAGGCGGGGCCGCAGAATTGTTTTGACAATAGCCTGGGATGTGATACAATAAACCTATATCGTCCGGTTGGAACCGGACCAAAGGAGGAACAAAAAATGAGATCATGGAACTACAAGCTGCTGTGCGGGGCAGTGTGCCTGGCACAGCTGGCCTGCCTGAGCCTGCCCGTATGGGCAGCACAAAATTCGGCGGCGTTCACCCGGCAGACCACCCTGCAGCAGCTGCGGGATGACCCGGCCATCAAGTCGTCTGGCTACTATACTTACTGCCGTGAGCTGAGCGGCCTTGGCAACGAATACTGGAAGAACAAAACGCTGGAACAGTACATGCGCCCGGAGCTGGTGGATGACAGCGTGGCGGCCATGAATCTGGTGGCGGAAAATACCCGCAATGGGGTACAGGTGACCTGGCAGGTGTACAGCCCGGAAGAGATCGCGGCAAACTCTTCACTGGGGTGTGTGCAGCTGTATTATTTCCCGGGCAAGGAGCCGGGCGGCAAGTACGCGCTGGTGGTGCCCGGCAACGGCAGCACCATGACCTCCGAGATGGAAGAGGGTGGCTCTGCGGCCTACCAGCTGCATGAACAGGGCTACACCGTGTTCGTGCTGCGGTACCGCACCTGGATCGACATGGGCGGCAATGCGCCCATTCAGGATCTTGCCAATGCGGTAAAGTTTATCACGGCCCATGCCGGGCAGTTCGGTGTGCAGCCGGAAAATTATGCGCTGGTGGGCTATTCCTCTGGCGGACAGATCGCAGGAATCTTTGCAAACAAGGAACGGGGCTATGGCTCCTATCAGGTGGAAAGACCCGGTGCACTGTTGTTGGGTTACCCGGTGGTGGACCTGACAGTGATGAAGCCGCTTTACCACATTCTGTATGACATTGGCACCTGCGGCTGGCGTTACTACTGGGCAAACCTGTGTAATATGGTAGACGCAGACTATCCGCCTGTGTACTTCTGGTGGGGGAAAAACGATGTTGTGCTGAGCTCTGCCGAGATGCCTGGCCAGCACAGGGATTTTGACCGGACCTTGGAGCGAAACAACATTCCCCATCAGATGGTCGTTTATCAGAATGCCCCGCACAGCATCGGCACCGGCAACGGCACCGATGCAGAGGGCTGGATGACGGATGCGGTGGCTTTCTGGGAAGCACATACCACCGGCTGATTCAAAACGGAAAGGAAAGGGTGAAATGTTCGGACATCTGCTGAAACGCGGGGCAGCTATTTTATGCCTTGCGGCCGTTCTTGCCCTGCCGGTGTGTGCGGAAGGGCGCATCACCACCGATATGACCATGAAGGAGATCCGCTCCGACCCGGCCATTGCGGGCAGCGGGGTCTCCACCTATTGCAAAGGGGATGCGGACAGCCTTGCACTGCGCCGCCTGTATGAAAACAAGACCCTTCTGGACTATGTGGGTGAGACCACGGCACAGGACAGCGCCGACGGCCTGAACATCGTCATTGAGAACTACGAAGCCGGTAAGCAGGTGACCTGGCAGGTGTACAGCCCGGAAGAGGTCGCAGCCGACTCCTCGCTGGGCTGTGTGCAGCTGTTCTGGTTCCCCGGCACGAATGCCGATGGCAAATATGCGCTGGTAGTGGGCGGCAATGCGGCCATGAAAAGCGGCGACCTGAACGAGGGCATTGCTGTGGCAGCGAAGCTGAACGAGATGGGCTATAGCGTCTTTGTGCTGCGGTATCGCATCTGGTGGGACCTGGGGGACAACGGGCCGCTGCAGGACCTTGGCCGGGCCGTGCAGTTCATTACAAACCATGCGGGGCAGTTCGGCGTGCAGCCGGAAAACTATGCCCTCGTGGGATTTTCCTCCGGCGGGCAGCTGTGCGGGCTGTTCAGTTCGGATAAGCGCTATGGCTACAAGGCCTATGATGTGCCAAAGCCCGGTGCACTGCTGATGGGCTACCCCGTCAACGATTTTGCAGAAATCAAGCCGGTGTACCATGCCGTGATGGACCCGGCATCCTGCAGATGGAGGTATTACTGGTCGGATATCTCAGGCGGCATCACACCGGATTTCCCGCCGACCTATTTCTGGTACGGCAAGAATGATGTTACCCTGAAGACTCTGGGATATCCGTTCCAGGGTCCGGCCGTCCGGAAGGCGTTGGAGGCAAACGGTGTGCCCTGTGAGGTGCACGTCTATGAAAATGCACCCCATGCCATCGGCACCGGCAATGGCACCGATGCGGAGGGCTGGATGACGGATGCGGTGGCTTTCTGGGAGCAGCACACTTCCTGAAATATCGGAATTTGAATTTATAAAAAAGGGGATGCTTTTATGCAAAACAAGATCTCTCGCCGCCAGTTTCTGCAGGTGACCGGTGCTTCGGCCGCTGCGCTGCTGCTGGCCGGTCTGCCGGTGGAGGCCTCTGCCGCATCGGGCCATCTGACCGTTACGCCGGATACCCTCGTCTCTGACCTGCGTGCCGATCCGACATTCGCCGCCAGCGGCGTGTGGACCTGGCAGAGTGCCGTGGACAGCCCGGACACCCCGGAAGCAGGTACCACGCTGTCGGACTATGTGGGCGCCAACATGGCACAGGACAGCGCCGACGCCCTGAACTATCTGGCCGATACCTATGAAGCCGGCACTCAGGTGACTTATAAAGTGTACTCCCCGGAGGAGATCGCCGCAGACGCCACCCGTGATGGCGTGGAACTGTATTACTGGCCGTCGGAAGTGCCCGGCAGCAAGTTTGTGGTGGTCATGTCCGGCAATGTGCTCAACAAGACTTCCAATATGTCCGAGGGCTATGCCACGGCATGGCGGCTGCACCAGATGGGCTACGCAGCCTTCGTGCTGCGCTACCGCGTGTTCCTCAAGGCAAAGGACAACGCCCCGGTGGCTGACCTTGGCAACGCTGTCCGGTTCATCACCACTCATGCAGGCCAGTTCAATGTGCAGCCGGAAAACTACGCCCTGCTGGGCTATTCCTCCGGCGGCCATCTGGCCGGTGTGTTCTCCGGCGATGAACTGGGCTACAAGCACTATGGGGTACCCAAGCCCGGTGCTTTGCTGCTGGGCTATCCCATCAACAATTTCTTTGAGTATAAGCCGGTCTATCATGCTGCTATCGACCCCTTTGTACTGGAGGGCCGGTACTATGAACTGAACATCTCTGACTGTGTCACCGACGATTACCCGCCGGTGTATCACTGGTACGGCGAGAACGATTATGTGTTCCCGCTGCTGTGCTACCCGGCTCAGCGCCCGGCGCTGAGCCGCGCACTGGAAAAGCACCATGTGCCCTGCAAAGAGGTGCTGTTCCCCAATGCGACCCACGGCGTGGGTACCGGCGCAGGCACCGATGCCGACGGCTGGATGCTGGACGCTGCGAACTTCTGGGAGACCCAGATCAACGGCTGAATCTGAACAAAAAAGGAGCGGAATGCGATGAAAGATCTGAATGCCTGTCTGGCAAGCCTGAACCTTGGCCTGCCGGATGATGTGCGCCGCCTGAAGGAGGCGGGCTATTACACCGAGGCCATTGCCCGCATCGACGCATATCTTGCGGAGGACTGGACAAAAACGCAGAACCAGCCGGTGCAGCCCGGCGGCCCTCTGCCGGAAAACCCCACGCCCCACGGGGTGGACGCCATGCGGGATGCTCTGCTGGCCCAGCGGGAGATCCTGCGCCGTTTGCCGCTGGACTATACGGTGCCCGAAGCACAGGCGCTGGAACTGCTGCAGGACCTTGTGCGGGACTTTACCCCGGAGGAATTCCGGGCACTGGACCACGCCGGGGCCATGGACTGGCGGTTCGTGGAAGGGGAGAAGCGGTACATCCGCTCCTTTGCCGAGACCCTGCTGGCCACCCATCCGGAGCTGGCAGCCCGTCAGATCGACCCGCCCCAGCAGCACCCCAGCTGGGAGCGGTATGAGCCGGAGCACGAGCAGATGGTGCGCACCGGCGCAGTCAGCGCGGACATCACGCTGGAAACCAGCATCGGCATGAGCGACGAAGCCTTTGCCGCTGCCCTTGCGGCTGCAAAGCAGCAGGGCCGCAGCACCGTGCACGTCCGGGTGTGGCTGCCGCTCCCGGCGGCCTGCCCGGCACAGAGCAATATCACGCTGGATTCCTTCACCGAGCCGCCCACCTGCATTGCCCCGGAAGATGCCGCCCAGCGCACTGCGTACTGGGAGGCCGACCTTGCCGAGAACCGGCCCTTTGGCGCGGTGTACAGTTACCGTACCACTGCCCGCTATGCCGACCCGCTGCACATGCAGGCGGACCCCGTGCAGCCGGATTTTGACACGCAGGAGGAGCTGCCGCATCTGGAGTTCACGCCCTATCTGCGGGCACTGGCGGCCCAGCTCACCCAGGGGCTCACCGACCCGGTGCAGAAGGCAAAGCGCATTTACGACTATGTGACCCTCAACACCCACTACCACTACCAGCCGCCCTACTTCGTGCAGGAAAACATCACCGACGGCTGTGCCCACAACCGCCGGGGCGACTGCGGCATCATGGCCTCCACATTCATCGTGCTGTGCCGCCTGGCCGGCATCCCGGCCCAGTGGCAGAGCGGTCTGGTGGTGCGGCGGGAGCTGGTGGGCTGCCACGACTGGGCCGCGTTCTACATCGCGCCCCACGGCTGGATGTACGCCGACTGCTCGGCCGGTGCCTCCATGGCCCGTGCCGGGAACGAGAAGATGCGCCTGCACTACTTCGGCAATCTGGACACCGGGCGCATGGTGGCCAACCGTGCCCTCTGCGCACCCTTTGACCCGCCCATGTGCTCCTTCCGCGCCGACCCCTGTGACAATCAGGTGGGCGAGGTGGAAGCCGACGGTGTGGGCCTGTACGGCGAGCAGCTGCAGTGGAGCCAGACGCTGCGCCGCTACGAGACACTGTAAAAAGCAAAAGGTCCGGGCTTTGCATCTGCACGGCCCGGATCTTGGATTTTATAAGGAGACATCCCATGGAATTTCTTTCGCTTTTGTATACGGTTCTGCTGGTGGCCATCTGCCTGCAGCAGGCACTGCTGCTGTACCGATCCGGAAAACCGGCACCCCGGCAGGACGACGAAGCCCTCAAGGAGTGGGTGCGTCAGCAGCTGGACGCCCAGTCGAAGCTCTTTGCCCAGAAGCAGGCCGAGCTGGCCCGGCAGAACTACGACGCCATGCGCGGCATCAGCGAAACGCTGCAGACCGCTGTGCAGGGTATGAGCAGCACCCTGAATGCCGGGCAGGCCGCGCAGCAGCAGACCATGGAACAGCGCCTGCAGGGGCTGGAAGATTCCAACGCTCGCAAGCTGGAAGAAATGCGCAAAACGCTGGCCGAAAGCATGGCCGCCCTGCAGGCACAGAATGCCCAGAAGCTGGACGAGATCCGCTGCACGGTGGACGAACAGCTGCAGGATGCCCTGCAGAAGCGGGTGACCGAGAGCTTCAAGGCGGTCAACGCCCAGCTGGAACAGGTGTACAAGGGCCTGGGTGAGATGCAGAGCCTTGCCGCCGATGTGGGCGGCCTGAAACAGGTGCTGTCGGGCGTCAAGACCCGCGGCATCCTGGGCGAGATCCAGCTGGGAGCCATTCTGGAAGAAATTCTGGCCCCAGAGCAGTACGACACCAATGTGGCCACCATCCCCGGCAGCACCCAGCGGGTGGAGTACGCTATCAAAATGCCGGGTGCCGACGGCGGCAGCGTCTGGCTGCCGATCGACTCCAAGTTCCCCGGTGATACCTACGCCCACCTGCAGGATGCGCAGGCATCCGGCGATGCGCAGGCTGTGGAAAACGCCCGCCATGCACTGGAACTGGTGCTGCGCAGCGAGGCCAAGGACATCCGCGAAAAGTATGTGGAGCCGCCTTATACCACAGCCTTCGGCATCCTGTTTCTGCCCTTCGAGGGCCTGTACGCCGAGGTGGTGAATGCGGGCCTGCTGGAGGTGCTGCAGCGGGACTATCAGGTGAACGTGGCCGGCCCCAGCACCATGGCGGCCCTGCTCAACAGCCTGCAGATGGGCTTCAAGACCCTTGCCATCCAGAAACGTTCGGGCGAGGTGTGGCAGCTGCTGGGTGCCGTCAAGACTGAGTTCGACAAGTTCGGGCAGGGGCTTTCCAAGCTGCAGCAGCGTCTGCGCCAGACCGACGAAGAGCTGGACAACCTTATCGGCGTGCGCAGCCGTGCCATCAGCCGCAAATTGCGGGCCGTACAGACGATGGACGACGCCAGCGCTGCGGCCCTGCTGGAGCTGGACACCGAGCCGGGCCGCCCCGTGTCTGCCCGCCTGCCGGAAAGCAGGGGCGATGAATAACGGTTGTGGTCAGGGGGCAGGAAAAGCCGCAGATTCCTCTTGCTAAATTTCTGACAATGTGCTATACTAGGAATTGTTCTTAAGAAAAATCGGCCGCTTTCTGCGGCACAGCATAAAAATAAAGGAGCATGGGATTTATGAGCGTACAGAAGATCAGCAATGCCATTCTGGGCGTGGGGGTGGACGATACCACCATCGACCTGTTTGAAAGTCAGTACCCGGTGCCCACCGGCGTCAGCTACAACTCCTATGTCATTCTGGATGAAAAGGTCGCCATTCTGGACACGGTGGACAACCGTGCCACGGATGCCTGGCTGGCAAACCTCACCGAAGCGCTGGGCGACCGCATGCCGGAATATCTGGTGGTCTCCCACATGGAGCCGGACCATGGTGCCAACATTGCCCGCCTGGCCGCTAAGTACCCGGACATGAAGGTGGTGGGCAACGCCAAGACCTTTGTGTATATGGAGCAGTTCTTCGGCCCGGATGCCGTGGCCAAGGAGCGCCGTGTGGTGGTGAAGGACGGCGAGAGCTTGTCTCTGGGGAGCCACACCCTCACCTTTGTGTTTGCACCCATGGTGCACTGGCCGGAGGTCATGGTCAGCTATGAGAGCAGCGAAAAGGTGCTGTTCTCCGCCGACGGTTTCGGCCGCTTCGGGGCGGTGGCAAAGTTTGACGAAAAGGCCGACTGGGCCAGCGAAGCCCGCCGGTATTACCTGAACATCGTGGGCAAGTACGGCCCGCAGGTGCAGGCACTGCTCAAAAAGGCAGCCGCACTGGATATTGCCACCATCTGCCCGCTGCACGGCCCGGTGCTCACCGGGGACCTGGGCAAGTATCTGGCCTATTATGATACCTGGTCCAGCTACAAGCCGGAGGAGCCGGAAAAGATCCTGGTGGCCAGTGCTTCCATCCACGGCCATACCCGCGCCGCGGCCCACACCATGGCCGAAAAGCTGCGTGCCAAGGGCGCAAAGGTGGTGGAGATGGACCTGACCCGCATCGATGTGTCCTACGCCGTCACCGAGGCATTCCGCTGCGGAAAGATCGTTCTGGCCTGCGCCACCTATGACGGCTTCCTCTTCCCGCCGATGGAGTCCCTGCTGACCCACCTCAAGACCAAGGCGTTCCAGAACCGTACCGTCGGCCTGATGGAGAACGGCACCTGGGCCCCCATGGCTGCCAAACTCATGCGCGCCGAGCTGGAAGGCATGAAGAACATCACGGTCTGCGAGAACGTGGTCACCATCCGCTCTGCTGCCAATGCTGCTGCGGAAGCCCAGATGGACGCTCTGGCCGACGAGATCGTGGCAAAATAAGCCCCCAAAATCGCGTAAAATCAGAAAAGACAAGCTGCCCGCATACCGGATGTGACAAGATCACACGGTATGCGGGCAGCTTTTTATCGGGGTGCAGGACTGCAGCGAGAGGACGGAAAGAGCGCTATGGAATAGAAAAAGTAATTATTTGATCTGTGCCAGCACCGCAGCAATGTCACCGTCAAAAAGCAGCGACTGCTTGGCGATCTCATTCGGGCAGACGGCCTCGCCCTTGTTGATGCAGACGTAGGTGGCATTGGGGTTCCTGGCTGTCATCCGCCAGAAAGGATACTTGATAATGACCGGCGTATTATAGCCAACGCCTAACTCTAAGAACAAGATCTTCTGCCCCTCGTGGCGGCGGAGAAATTCGCTGTACCGCTCGGCGGCGGCGTGCCAGCCGGCATCCTCTACAAAGCTGTCATCACTGCGCAGGTTCATCGTGAGCAGCTTGCCGCAGTGCGGGCAGTGGGGGACAAGCTCGGACGGAACAGAAGTTTTCAGGATGGTATTTTCCGGTACGGTCAGCTGAGCATCCGGTGCAATGTGGTACCCCTGCGCTTCCACCATCTGCCGGATGAGTGCCTCATTGTCGAAAGTCTCCTGACAGCACGGCTCACTGCACTGGAACAGGCCGTAATCGCCCTGCGTGTAGAACAGCCGCTTTTTATCGAACCCCGCTTTCTGGAAGCAATGGTCTACATTGGTGGTGATTACAAAGTAATCCTTATCCTGCACCAGCCGGAACAGCGTGTCGTATACAGGCTTCGGGGCGTTCTGATAGCGGTTGATATAAATGTACCGGCTCCAGTACGCCCAGTATTCCTCCATGGTGGGGTAAGGGTAAAAGCCGCCGGAGTACATATCCGTAAAGCCGTATTTGCTGGCAAAATCGGAGAAATATGTTCGGAATCGTTCCCCGGCGTAGGTGAACCCGGCGGAGGTGGACAGCCCGGCTCCTGCGCCGATGATGACGGCATCAGCCTCGTGCAGGGCCTTTTTGAGCTGCTCAGGCTGTGAGCAGTCGGGTGTAGATTTCCTTGTCCAAATCTTTGAAAACATTGAAGATCACCTTTTTGATGGTTGTGGGTGTTTGCAGGAACTCCTTCACAGTCTGTACGGCAATTTCTGCCGCATCCTCATTTGGGAAACAGAACACGCCGGTGGAGATGCAGCAGAATGCGATGCTTTCCAGCCCGGCTTCTGCGGCCTTCGTCAGGCAGGCGCGGTAGCAGGAGGCCAGCAGAGCGCGGTCCCGTGCGGTGACGCGCCCGGTCACGATGGGCCCCACCGTGTGCAGGACATACCGGCAGGGCAGGTTGAAGGCCGGGGTGAGTTTGGCCTGCCCGGTGGGCTCCTCGTGGCCCTGCTTCGCCATCAGGCGGGCACAGGCGCTGCGCAGCTGTACCCCGGCAAAGGTATGGATGCAGTTGTCGATGCAGCGGTGGCCGGGCACATAGCAGCCGGTCATGCCGCTGTTAGCGGCGTTGACGATAGCGTCGCACTGCAGCGTGGTGATGTCGCCCTGCCACAGGTAAAGGGCAGCTTCCCCGCAGCGGGCGGCGGGGGTCAGGCTTTCAAGGACGGTAACGCCCTTCTGGGCAAGTTCGGCGCGCAGGTATTCGTCCTGCACCTGCAAAAACTCCGGGCTGGCATCCCGGGGCGGGCGCACATTGAGCAGTGCGCGCAGCAGCTGCTTCTGCCCGGCGGCATCGTCCGGGACGGCCAGCTGCCGGTATTCGGGGGCTTCTGCCAGCAGGCGGCTGAGCAAAAAACGGCGGCGTTCGGTCTGGGTCATAGAAAGACCTCCTTTGCGGTACCAAACGGCAAAACGCCCTGAAAACAGCGTTTCCAAGGCGATCTGCACGAAACGGGAATCAGAACTCGTAGGGAGGGTTGCCGGAGAAGTCGGCGATGGCGCCGTGAGCATCCTCCAGGTAGAACACCTCAAAGATGGGGTTGGTGGCTTCGCCGTACTGGCCCTTCACGATGGGGTTGGCGATGCACATCTCCTTGGCAGCCATGTTGTTTTCAAACACGGCCTTTCCGTGCAGGCGGATCCAGGCGTATTCCGGGCTGGACACCGAGATCTCGGTGTAGGGGTTGGTCTGCAGATCCTTGTACACGTCCTTCTGGCTGTTGGTGCAGAACCACAGCTTGCCGTCCAGCTCACCGGCGAACATGAAGGGACGGCACTTGGCCTTGCCGTCACGACCGACGGTAGCCAGATACTGCACAGGGTTGGCATTCAGGAATTCAACGACTTTGTTCAGAGACATGGTTTGGTACCTCCAGGATTATTGCATTGGGTGTGCGGGGCATCTCGGCGTGCCCCGGCTGACGAGGCTATGATACACCCCTTTTTGCCCGGCGTAAAGTACGCACAATGCGGCAACCTGGTTACCGGCGGGTGACTTTTGACCGGTTACGATTCGGAAACTTTTGCGGTGAATCGCCGATTTCTCGCAATTTGGACTGCAAAAAATTTTTTGAGCCGGATGTGCGGGGGTGTCCGGCCCCTGCTTGACAAGTACCGCGTCTGTGCCGTAAAATAGAAAAAACGGCCCGCGAGGGGCCGAAGGGGAGAAACGACAGATGTGTACCAAAAAGGAACTGCCGGCCTGCCCGGTGGAAACCACCCTCACCATGATCAGTGACAAATGGAAGGTGCTGATCCTGCGGGACCTGCTCACCGGCACCAAGCGTTTCGGCGAGCTGAAAAAGTCGCTGACCGGCGTGAGCCAGAAGGTGCTCACCTCCCAGCTGCGGGAGATGGAGGAAAACGGTCTGGTGGAGCGCAAGGCCTACCCGGAGGTGCCGCCCCGGGTGGAGTACAGCCTGACCCCGCTGGGCCGGAGCCTGCAGCCCATCATGGATGCCATGCGGGTGTGGGGCGAACAGTACAAACAACAGAATGCGTGACTGCGCGCCGGGCAGCTGCCGTATCTGCGGCAGCACCCGGCATTTTTTGCAAAAAGGAGAAATTGCACCATGGAGCGGATCTTACTGCTGGAGGATGACAAAAGTCTGTTCGTGGCAGGTGCAGCGGCGCTTGCGGTGCACGGCCCGGTGAAGCGATTGCAGGCAATGCCCGTCACAGCAGCCATCAACGAACTCTGACAAACAAAAAAACAAGCGCCGGAGCACTCCCTTTTGCGGGAATGCTCCGGCGCTTTTGGGTGTAACTCAGTCCAGCACGGGAATGTCCAGCCCGAATTCCAGCGGACGGAACCGGGGGCAGACGTTTTCGGTGATGGAGATCACCGAGGCGGCCAGACGGCTGCCGATCTCGCAGGAGGCGGGCAGGTTCTTGCCGTAGGTCAGGCCGATGACTGTACCGGCAAAGAAGGCGTCACCGGCACCGGTGGTGTCGATCACATCCACCTTCTTGGCGGGCACAACGCCGCTTTCGCCGTTGGCGCGGGCATACACGGCACCCTGCCCGCCCATGGTGACCACCATGCAGGGGATGTTGGCGCTGTGCACGTTGGCGGCCAGCACCTCCCGCATGGCAGCGGGGGAAAGGTGGTCGTAATCGTCCGAGAAGAGCAGCCCGGCTTCCTGCTGGTTGCACACAAAGCAGTCCACCTGCTGCAAAAAGTCGCGGCGCTCCATGGCGATGCTCATGTTGGAGATGGCCGCGTAGACCCGCTTGTTGTACTTTTTGGCAAAGCGCAGCACCTGCTTGACCGTCTCTTTTTCCAGATCCAGCTCCAGCGCGATGCTGTCGCAGTCCTTGAAGATCTCGTCTCCCTGCTCTTTCAGAAGAGCGGTGAGGGGAGTGGTGTCCGGGCGCTTGGAGATGGAGGCACATACGTCACCGTCGTTGTTGAACACGGCCAGCCAGGTGCCCATGCCGTCCTTCACGCGGCGGATGAACTGGGTGTTCACCTTGTGGTTGCGGAGCTTGTCGATGACATCCTGGCCCATGCCGGTATCGTCCACCAGACCCACAAAGGTGGGGCGCAGCTCCACATTGGCGATGTCCTCCACGATGTTGCGGCTCACACCACCGTGTACCTGCTCGACCCGGCCGGAGTTGCGCCCGCCCGGGATGTAGGTGGAAAGGGGGTACCCCTTGATGTCCACAAAAACGGCTCCGATGACTACGATTCCCATAGAAAAACCTTCCTGCAAAAATATTTTGCCTTCATTATACCAACTCTTTCCGACAGAATCTATCCTTTTTGTCATTTCGGGCCGAAAAAGCGTGCAGAAGGCCGAACTGCCTTACAGGGCGGTGCTTGCCGTCCGAACCAGGAACTCCATGGCCTGCACGGGGTACTGCCCGGCGGCGGTCTCGCCGGTGAGCATCAGGCTGGACGCACCATCCAACACAGCATTGTAAATATCGCTCACCTCGGCGCGGGTGGGCACGGCACGGGTGCACATGCTGTCCAGCATCTGGGTGACCACCATAAAGGGTACCCCGGCGGCCCGGCAGGCGGCGGAAAGCTGTTTCTGGCAGCGGGGCAGCTCCCACAGCGGCATGGCGTTGCCCAGGTCGCCGCGGGCAATGACCACCTCGTCCACGAGGGACAGAAACTCCGGCAGGGCCTGCACCCCGGCAAGGTTCTCGATCTTTGCAAAGATGCGGATCTGCGGCGCACCGGCCTCGGCCAGCGCCTGCCGCAGGGCAAGGATGTCCTGTTTCCCGCGCACGAAGGGCAGCATGACCCCGGTGACGCCGCAGGAAGCTGCGATGCGCAGGTTGGCAAGGTCCTCACTTGTCAGGGTGGGCATGGGCACCGACAGACCCGGGGCGGCAATGCTCTTGCGGCTTTGCAGAACGCCGCCCCGCAGTACGGTGCAGACCAGTGCATCCGGCCCGGCGGCAGTTACTTCCACCAGCAGCTTGCCGTCGTCCAGCAGAAGCTGCTGTCCGGGGCGGGCTGCCTGTACCAGCTGGACAGGGCAGGGGATGCCGCCTGCCCCCAGCTGTACCGTGCCGCCCTCCGGCAGGGTGACCGGGCTGGCCAGCCGCCCGACACGCAGTTCCGGCCCCTGCAGGTCGATGAGCAGGTCCGGAATGCCGACAGCGTGGATCATTGCCAGCCAGTCAGTGTGTTCGGCCAGCGCCCCGTGGGAAAGGTTCATGCGCAGGCCGGTCATGCCGGCGTCCACAAGGCGGCGCAGAGTTCCGGCACTGGAGCAGGCCGGGCCGATGGTTCCATAAAAAAGCATAAGGGGTCCCTTCTTTCATAGATTGCGCAGGTGTTCCTGCAAAAAGCTGCACAAAAGCCGGACACAGGGGTGCTCTGCGTGCTCCGGCTGCAAAAAGGCGGCGCAGATGGGCGGCATGCCGTCCAGTGCCACGTCCTGAACATTGTCCATGCTGTGGTCGGAGGTGATCTCCAACCGGTCCAGGGCCAGACCGTTGCGCTCCTGGGTGCGGTAAAGCACTTGATAGTATTGTTCGCCGATCTCTACCTTCGGGCGGGCACCGGCCTGCCGCAGGGTATTCCACAGCGGGGCCAGCGGCTCCGGCGCAAGGCCCGGCACCAACAGCAGCTGGCCGTCCAGCTCTGCCGGGGCGATGCTGCTGCGCCCCCAGAACGGGCTGCAGCGGGGCACCAGCAGGGCCGCGGTGTGCCGGGTGAGCGCGGTGCGGGCAAGCCCGGCCGCACAGCCGCCCAGGTCCATCACCAGCCCGGCGTCCAGCGTGCCGTTCTGCAATTGTGCACATACGGCGTCGTTGGAGAACGATGCGGTTTCCAGCGGGATGCCCGGGTATTGCTGCCGGAACTGCTCCAGCACATCCCCCAGCATGGGCAGGTAGTTGGGCACCAACGCCACACTGATGCCCAGCCGCAGGGCGGGGGACCGGATATCCTGATACGCCTGCGCGCACATCCGGTCAAATTGCTCCACCACCGGCGCGGCCTGTGCCCGGAAGCGCTGGCCCTTTTCGGTCAGGGCAAGGTGATTGCGCACATTGATGAACAGCGGGCCGCAGAGCTCGTTTTCCAGTGCGGCAATGCTGAGGCGCAGCGCCTGCCGGGACAGATACATCCGCCCGGCCGTGCGGGTATAGTTCAGGTCCTGACACAGGGCCAGAAAATAGCGCAGCTGCTGAATGGTCATGGGAGGTTCCTTTCCAGAAATAAAACGCAAGTTTTTCTTGATACCTACAGGGATATTATAACTTCTTTTTCTTTGGTTGTAAATGTGATACTTTTAACAAGAATGGCAAAGCATTTTTGCCACTCTGGAACAAAGCACGAAGAAAAAGAAGAGAAAGGAACCTTATTATGGAAAAAATCTCCCGCAAAGGCTTTCTGAAAATCGCTGCCGCTGCCGCCATGAGCAGCGTTACCGCTGCCGGTCTGGCTGCCTGCAATGCAGCCAGCAGCTCCACCGCTGCTGCATCTTCCGGTGCAGCCGGCATCTACACCCCCGGCACCTACACTGCCACCGCCAAGGGCATGAGCGAGATCACCGCCACGGTGACCTTTGACGCTGCCAGCATCACCAAGGTGGAGCTGGACCTGTCCGGCGAGACCGACAGCATCGGCCAGGCCGCCAAGGACAAGCTGATCGAGCAGGTGATGAACGCTCAGACCAGCCAGATCGACGGCGTGACCGGTGCCACCGTGACCAGCAAGGCTGTGCAGAACGCTGTGGCCGACTGCATCCGTCAGGCCAGCGGCGGTGCCATCAACCCCGCCGAGCAGACCACTGAGGAGACTGCCTCCACCGCCGACTGGCTGGGCGAGGAGCCCGAAGTGGCCGAGAGCGACATCAAGCAGACCGTGGAGTGTGAGGTGCTGGTGGTGGGTGCCGGTTCCTCCGGCAGCTTTGCCGCTGCCGCCGCGGCCGAGGCCGGTGCCAAGACCATCCTCATCGAGAAGTTTGGCCACAACATGGCCAGCGGCATCCGCGACACGCTGGCTGCCTGCGGCTCCAAGCAGCAGCAGGAGGACGGCGATGACGTGAACAAGAAGGACGCTGTGCGCTACCTGTGCAATTGGAGCCAGGGCTATACCCGCCGCAGCCTGGCACAGGTGTGGGCAGACCGCAGCGGTGAGACCATCGACTGGTTCACCGACGTACTGGCCGAGAGCGGCATCGACTTCCGCCACGAGATCGACGAAAAGCACGACAACGACAACTACGAGGTGCTGGACGTGGGCCACAGCACCCAGTACGGCGACGAGTACAGCGAGCAGCTGACCATGGACGCCGTGCTCAAGCACGCCGAGGCCGACGGTCTGGAAGTGCAGTACGAGATCACCATGGTCAAGCTGGAAAAGGACGGCAACCGCGTCACCGGCCTGATCGCCAAGAATGCCAACGACGAGTATGTGCGCTACAACGCATCCAAAGGCGTCATTCTGGCCTGCGGCGGCTACAGCGGCAATGAAACCATGATGAACGCCCTGCAGCTCCAGAGCGTGGAGCAGACCTGCATCAACTATTCCAAGCCCGGTGCCAAGGGCGACGGTATCAAGGCCTGCCTGTGGGCCGGTGCCATCATGGACCAGACCCACACCTCCATGATCTTTGACCGCGGTGCCATCAAGCCCGACCAGGTGGGCGAGTACGGCAAGGCCAATGACGGTGCCCTGTTCTGGATGGGCAGCCAGCCGTTCCTGAAGGTGAACCTGAACGGTGAGCGCTTCATGAACGAGTACATGCCTTACGATCTGGTGCTGCACGCTGCAGCCAGCCAGCCCTACCATACCTACTGCACTGTGTGGGACAGCAAGTACCCCGAGGATGTGGAGCGCTTTGCCACCCACGGCTGCAGCCGTCTGTACCCGCATGTGAACGGCACCGCTCCGGTGTTCCCCATTGAGTACATCGAGGGCATGAACGCCGATCTGCAGGACCAGGGTTACATCGTGCAGGCCGACACCGTGGAGGAGCTGGCCGACAAGCTGGGCCTGCCCAAGGACACCTTCACCGCAACGGTGGATCGCTACAATGAGCTGGCTGCCAAAGGCGAGGACGAGGATTACGGTAAGGAGGACTACCGTCTGTCCACCCTGAGCGAAGCTCCCTTCTACGGTGTGCGCCAGTCCGGCGGCTACCTCATCTGCACCATGGACGGCATCCAGATCGACGACAACATGCACGCACTGGACCACGACTTCAAGGCCATCCCGGGCCTGTACGTCATCGGCGACATGAGCGGCAACTACTTCTCCGGCAGCTATCCCTGCCTGATGGCAGGTGCCGCCGCAGGCCGCAGTGCCACCTTCGGCCGCCTTGCCGGTCAGAACGCCGCCGCAGGCATCTGATCCGGAGCGCCCGCAACACGACACGCTGTGTGAAGCAATAAGAAATGCGAACGAGAGCAGAAATGCTTTCGTTCGCATTTTTTGTTTACGGAAAGAACGCTTATTCTTCCACGATGATCTTATCCTTGGCGTAGTCCAAAGCAAGCCCGATCAGCTCATTGCGGGAGCGATTTGTTTTTCCGGCAAGATCATCGTAGAAATCGACGATTGACTTGTCTACGCGAATCGTAAATGTAACAGGTTCGGAGAGCTTTTTAATTCTGAGTTCATCCATTATTATCACCCCAATACTATTATGAGGTGAATTTTGCTTGAAATGAATGCCATATTACGGTTCATAAATGAACATAAAGTGGTATAATATATGGTGAGAACTGATTTTGCTTCCTGAATGCGTCGGAATGTGCCGAAAAATAACACATTCTGGGAATTGCTGCACAGAGAAACAGGAGGTACGATCAAACCGTAAAATAGCCGGGTGACCGGCAAACAGAGGAGGATGTGTGCGATGAAAAAACAATTCCGGATTCTTGCAGCGGCACTGGCCCTGTGCCTGAGCCTGTTGTGCTGCCCGGCGGCCTTTGCGGCGGTGGACAGCAGTTCCTGCCAGACGGTACCCTATGCGCAGGCAACGTCTCAGCCGCTGGGACAGCCCATCACTATTACCGGTACGCCCAATTACAGTGCGGCTACCAGTAACGATACTGCATTTATTTTTGGCTTTGACACCGCCGACGGCGTGTGGTATGTGGCCGTGCAGAAGTCGAAATTTGATGCCTTCAAGGCGGCGGCCCCGGCACAGCAGATGACCCTGTACGGCGTGTATGCCGGCACACTGGACGTGAACGGCATGCCCATTCTGGACATCCAGAATGGCTCGGTGCTGCTGAACGGCACCACCAGCGACACGACAGCTTTGTACACGGCCGGGCAGAAAAAGCTGGATGTCCAGAAGACCGCCGCTGCCGCCAGCAGCAAAAAGACCACGACCACTTCCGGCAGCAAGAGCACTGCCAGCAGCAAAAAGAGCACGGGCAGTGCATCTTCCGGACAGACGACCAGCCAGATGGTGTGGATCCCCACCCATGGCGGCAAGAAGTACCACAGCAACCCAAACTGCAGCGGAATGAAAGGCCCTGAGAAAGTGAGCCTGTCCACTGCAAAATCCCGCGGATTCACGGCTTGCAAAAAGTGCTACTGAGCATAAAAGAAAGGACCGCTGCGATCTCTCCGGAGACTGAGGTGCACTCCGTCAAGTAGACAGAAAAAAATATAAGATTTCATTCGCCGTTTCACCAAAGGAACGGCGAATTTTTTGTGTAATCGAACGATCAAGCAGCCCGATTCATGGCACTGACATGAGCTTGCATCGGTGTCTGGATGAACAGACGGTGCTGGTAACGTAGATTTCCAGAACCTGACGGTAAAACACCTTTTCGGAAGCGCGGATGTCCCGGATGCGCTCCAACAGTTCTTTGAAATATCCACCGCCGCCCAGATTTTCAGCCGTTCATCGTCCAGTGCAAAGCCTTTGCGCATATATTCCTTCAGGATGCCGGTTGCCCAGATGCGGAATTGTGTGCCGCGTTTGGATTTGACCCGGTAGCCGACAGAGATAATGACATCGAGGTTGTAATAGTCCACATCGTAGACTTTTCCATCTGCGGCAGTGTAGGCAAATTTTGCCCACACTGATTCCTTCTGAAGCTCACCTTCCTTGAAGATGTTCCGGACGTGTTTTCCGATGACACTCCGATCACGCTGGAACAGCTCGGCCATCTGGTCGATGGACAACCAGACGGTATCACCATCAAACGTGGCATCAATTTTGGTCAGGCCATCTTCAGTGGTATAAATGATGATGGAATTTTTGAGGCTTTCATCAGGGCGATTCATTTTCGTACCTCGTTCAAAAGCTGTGTAAAACCAGAAAAGCTGTATAAGACCCCAAAATAAACGCCGCCAGTGTACCGTGTGATGAACATACGATACGCTGGCGGCGTTTTGCTTACTTGATTTTCTTCGTCTGCGGCAGTTGTTGCAAATTTTGCAATAACTAAATATTTCTGAGGTTGATCATGCTTATGCTGGTAATGCATTAGTGGCACTTGATTTATTTGACAATCAAATCCAGCACTGCATACCCCCAGAACCCTGAGTGCCTAGATTGGTTGCCAGCCTCGACATCCTATCCGTGCACTTAGTTATCCACTAACCTTGATGCTCTGATTTTACTTTTACCAGAATATCCCAAAACAGCGGTTGACCTGTTTCCAAGGACGAGTATGGTTCAGATTGCAGGGAGATGCCAATGATAAAAGAAACGAACCACCGAAAAAATTACTTTGATTTGGACATTGCGATTACGCACTCACAGTGTGTCGTCGCTAGAATCGGAACACATGGATTCAGCCTCGTTAGAAGCATGGGAA